>PVBE010437608.1_pt1 | contig 11631 bp, 8 predicted proteins | sample 1631181 | NCBI WGS metagenome assembly PVBE01 (sample SAMN08397723, study PRJNA350692) | Marine metagenome, whole genome shotgun sequencing project. | isolation source: water | place: Pacific Ocean | collected 2012-04 | reverse complement strand
GTTCATCAAGCCGACCACGCCCAGTTCGAGCGCCAGGGCGCGCGTTTGCGCCTTCATCCCCTCGACGATATCGGCGTCCATGTCGTAAGGCGGAAGGATGCAGGCGCTGTCGCCCGAATGTATACCCGCTTCTTCGATGTGCTGCATGATTCCGGCCACGATGACATCCTGGCCATCGCAGAGAGCATCGACATCGAATTCCACCGCGGCCTCGAGGAACTTGTCTACCAGGATCGGGCGCTCGGGGGAGGCTTCCACCGCGTACATCATATAGCGTTCGAGAGATTCGCGGTCGTAGACGATTTCCATCGCGCGTCCGCCCAGCACGAACGAGGGCCGCACCACGACGGGGTAGCCGATGCGTTCGGCGATAGAGACGGCCTCGTCCACCGAAGTCGCGGTTTCATTTGCGGGCTGGAGCAGGCTCAGCTTCTCGACCAACTCGCGGAAACGCTTGCGGTCTTCCGCCCGCGCGATGCTGTCTGGCGAGGTGCCGATGACCGGCACGCCCGCGGCTTCAAGGGCCTCGGCGAGATTGAGGGGCGTCTGTCCACCGAATTGGACGATGACCCCTTTGGGCTTCTCGCGGTCTACGATGTTCAACACGTCTTCGAGCGTGACAGGTTCGAAATATAAGCGGTCCGACGTGTCGTAGTCGGTCGAAACGGTTTCGGGGTTGCTGTTGACCATGATGGTCTCGTACCCGTCTTCTTTTAGGGCGAAGGCGGCGTGGACGCAGCAGTAATCGAATTCGATGCCCTGGCCGATGCGGTTGGGGCCGCCGCCGAGGATCATAATCTTGTCTCTGTCCGTGTCGCGCACCTCGTCCTCGTCGCCATAGGTCGAGTAGTAATAGGGCGTGAAGGCCTCGAATTCCGCCGCGCAGGTGTCAACGAGTTTGTACGTGGGCGCCACGCCTAGCTTTAGCCGGAGTTCGCGCACGTCCATGGATTCCATGCCCCAGAGATGTGCGAGCTGGTCGTCCGAGAACCCCATCTTCTTGGCCCGGCGCATGACGGTTGGATCGTTCATGTCGGCGGAACGCAGAGCCTCCTCCTCCTGCACGATCTCGCGCATGTTGCGCAGGAACCACGGGTCAATCGCCGTAGCGTCGTGCAACTGCTCCACGGTGACTCCCGCGCGAAGGGCCTGCGCCAATGTGGTCAATCTACCTGGCGTGGGCTTGCGCACGGATTGCAGCAGGGCTTGCCTTTCCCCGTCGCCGGCCGGGTCATCCGTCAGAGGCGAGTCCTTGCCGCCCGCGCCCAGCCCGGCGCCTCCCGTTTCGAGTCCGCGAATCCCCTTTTGCAGGGATTCCTTAAACGTGCGCCCGATACTCATCGTCTCGCCCACGCTTTTCATCTGAACCGTAAGCAGATCATCGGAGCCGGGAAATTTCTCGAAGGCCCAGCGCGGAATTTTTGTAACGCAATAATCGATGGTTGGCTCGAAGGACGCAGGCGTTTTCTGCGTGATGTCGTTCGGAATTTCGTCCAGACTGTATCCAATCGCCAGTTTAGCTGCTATTTTGGCAATGGGAAACCCCGTAGCTTTCGAGGCGAGGGCGGAACTGCGCGAGACGCTCGGGTTCATTTCGATAACGATAAACTCGCCGTCTTTCGGGTTGACCGCGAACTGGATGTTGGATCCGCCGGTATCGACGCCGATTTCGCGGATGATGGATATCGACGCGTCTCGCAACACCTGGTATTCCTTGTCCGTCAGCGTCTGGGCGGGCGCGACGGTGATGCTGTCGCCGGTGTGGACGCCCATGGCGTCGAAGTTCTCGATCGAACAGATGATCACGACGTTGTCGTTGAGGTCGCGCATGACCTCGAGCTCGTACTCCTTCCACCCCAACACCGATTGCTCGACGAGGACTTCGGTAACGGGGCTGGCTTCGAGGCCCTTGCCGACCACCGCGTCGTATTCTTCGCGGTTGAACGCGAGGCCCGCGCCCGATCCGCCCAAGGTAAACGCAGGGCGCACGACGACGTTGTAGCCGAGTTCCTCGCCGATGGCCTGCGCCTCTTCGACGGTGTGGACGACTTCGCTACGCGGCGTCTTCAGCCCGATACGCTCCATGGCGGCGCGAAAGAGGCCCCGGTCTTCACTCATTTGGATCGCGTCGAGTTTCGCGCCGATGAGTTCACAGCCCTGCGCTTCGAGGAAGCCCGATTCCGCGAGCGCGACCGCCAGATTCAGCGCGGTCTGCCCGCCAACGGTTGGCAAGACCGCATCCGGCTCTTCACGCAAGACGATCCGCTCCAACGTCTCTTCCGTGAGAGGTTCGATGTAGGTGCGGTCGGCCGTCTCTGGGTCCGTCATGATCGTGGCCGGATTGCTATTGACCAACACCACTTCGTAGCCCTCTTCGCGGAGGGCTTTGCACGCCTGCGTTCCCGAGTAATCGAATTCGCAGGCCTGACCGATCACGATCGGTCCCGAGCCTATGAGCAGAATCTTATGGATGTCAGCGCGTTTTGGCATAGTTCTTCCGGCTGCTGCATCTGTGCTCCCCGGAGGGGAGAATTTCAAGTCGAAGGGGGGCGCCGCAGTCGCCTCGCTTCCTTGTTGAGAACGCCTTTTCCCTTGACGTGCTTTACGAGATTCCTTCTTGGGCGGATTCTTGAATCGAAACCCTGTAAATCATGTCAAGAGAAGGTCCGTGGAATGAATCTAGCCGACAGGCCCCAAGTTCCTGCCCCAATTCCCCGCGGAGTGGAATTGTACTGTTAGAGACAAAATTATTGGGGTGCGCCCGTTCAGTCACGCGTGATTTCCAGAATCTCCAACGGCAGGTCACCCGCGGGCACGGCCGCCATCGTGACATCGCCCACCGATTTCCCCAGGAGCGCTTTCCCCACAGGCGACTGCGTCGAGATCTTCCCCGAGGCCATATCCGCTTCCACGGGGCTGACCAAAACGTAGTTGGCTTCCTTTTGGGTCTTCTGATTCAGTACGCGCACGGTGGCGCCCACATAAGCCTTGCTCAAGTCGATATCTTGATCCTCAAGGATCACCGAACGCGCCACCTTATCTTCCATATCGCGTATGCGGGCGTGGAGCAGGGCTTGGGCTTCCTTCGCCGCGTGGTATTCCGCGTTTTCTTTCAGATCGCCCAGTTCCCGTGCGCTCTCGATGGTATCCGCGATCTTCAGGCGCTCCTCGTTCATGTTCGCCAGATCCGCCTTCATCATAACCAAGCCGTCGCGGGTCACATACAATTTGTCAGTCATCGTCCATCTAACCTCGGATTTTGCGGGGGTACCGGTTCAAAAAAACGGCTGCCCGGAGGTAGCCGTTCTGCGCCCGGAGTATACCAAATGGGGGGCGGTTCGGGAAAGAACGCCCGGCCTCGCTGTGAGCCGTACGGGGAAGTCGGCCAGGTATCAGGGAATTTCGATCTCGGCGATCCCGATCCCGGCCTCGCCCGCGACCGAGTAGAGCAGATAGACCCGGCCGTCTTCCTCGAAGATCGCCGGGTCCCGCAGTTGATTCACACGAACATTTATCGCGTCTCGGACCGAGGGGACTAACGGACAGTCGGCGCCCTCCCATCGCTCCTCCGGGCGCAATACGCTGACGGGATCACTGGCCGTCCACGCAGACCAGTCGCCGCGGATATCCACCGTGGTGAAAAGGATATGCTCGGGAGCGTCGCCGACGCGGGTCCAGAAGATGTACATCATACCGCCTCGCTTGAGCAAGGCGCTGTGCCGCATCGTAGTGGGAAAGAGACGGAGGCTTCCGGCCTCGAAGCCGGAGATGCCATCCGCCGACCGATAAAAGATCCCCGGCATCGACATCGAGTACCACTGACCGTCGTGCCGAAAGGTCCGCAGATAGGACGTCGCGAGAAGCGGCTCGCGCGCGTCGAAACGGATTCCGTCTTTAGACGTGGCGACCCGGGTTCGCTGGAGGCTGAAGTCCTCGAGGCCATGGTAGTACATGACGATCTCGCGGCGGTCGTCTCGGACGTGAACGTCGGGAGACGCGATGTGGGGTCTCGTTGCACTGTCCAACGGTTCGGGGACGCCTTCGACCGGCGCCGCAGCCCATCTCCCCTTCTCGATCTGCTCTCGCGCCTGTTCGGGGATTCGAGCGGGCTCGGTCCTAAAGTGCGATTGCTCGAGTTGAAGCGTCCCGGGGTCGTAGATGTTCCAGGGCCCTGTTAACTCATCCGCGTAGGCAAGCCGGATGTACGAGCCTTTGTGATCTGCAAAGTAGAGGTAGTACTTGCCAAGAGGATCGGGAAGCCAATCCGGTACCCGGATCAGAGACGGCCCCTGCACATTGCTCCCAATTCTTGGGCCCAGATTGGGGGGAATTATTGGGTTGCCTTCCAGGCGCCGGACTAGGATGTCAGCCTCCGTTTCGTGATCAATCTGGGCCCTGGCTGCCGGACAACCCAGCCACACAAAGCTCAGGAACATCGCGGCGAAGCCTACCGGTTCCATGCGCCCGCCTCCCATCCCAAGTACCTGCCTGCCGAATATCCTGGCCGTAGCCAGGCTTCTTCCGGTTCGAGAGGCAGGCCGCAACTCAAACCACGATGGCACACATGAAGCTCGTTCATTGAATCAGGGCAAGTAGTGGAAAATCAACAACACGCCCGAAGGAGTGTCCGGATTCATCAAGGTTTCGCTTGAACTCCTCTAGAAAATCTGCTCTACTCATTTACTCAGAAATCATCATGCCCTATCCTATGAAGAATCTTTGCTGGTACAATTCAGCACCGCCCATAGACGGTGAAAAACGATAGCCGAGAGGAAAAGAAATGGCAGACAGCAGCCTGATCACAAGTCTCGATGAATTCCAAGAGGAGTACAATAAGGGCATCGGCGAGGTGGTCGCCTACCGGCCGACGAAGGAGGCGAGCTTGGACAATATTCGCCGCTTCGGCGATGGCGTCGGCGACTACAATCCGCTGTGGCGCGATGAAGCGCATGCCGCCAACAGCCGCTACGGCATGGTTACCGCGCCTCCGCCCTACTTCTACGGCGTGAGCCTCGGCGTGGTCGCCGGTGAAACGGGCGCCATTGACCGCGCGCGGGTATCCACCACTTATCTTCCGGTGAACTACGCCGGCGCTGAAATCACCTTCCATCGTCCGGTGTGGTTGGGCGATAGGATCACCAGCGAGGAAAAAGTCGGACCGACCACCCGGAAAGTCAGTAAACGGATTGGGCCGATAGCCTTTAATACAGCCTTCGTGACGTACACCAACCAGCGAAAAGAGGTCGTCGTAACCGTCAAGACATTGATGGCTCGTTACGAAAACACCGGCCACACGCTCGAGTACGATCGGGAACCACAGACGAACGAAGAGGGCGAAGAGACAGCGGGCCCCGTGACTGAGGCGGCCGATCCCCTGGTGTGGGAGAGAACGAGGCGGGGCGCCGAGATTCGATATTGGGAAGAGGTTTCGGAAGGGGAGGAGATACCGCTTCTGGAGAAGGGGACCTATTCGGTTACCGAGTTATTCCTCTTTACCCATGGGGTCCTCGGCACGGGCCGTACATCGAGGGCCTATCTGGAAGCCGAAGAATCCACCGACCTCGGCGGCGGCGGACGCTTCGACGAAGAACACGCCCGCAAACGCCGGAACATGCCCGGGCAGTTCGATTACGGACCCCAACGCGTGTGTTGGCTCAGTCAGGCCGTGACGGACTGGATGGGCGACGACGCCACGCTCCTGTCTCTCAACGCCTCCATACGACACCCGAACATCGTCGGCGACACCAACACCGTCTATGGCGAAGTCACGAGGAAGTATCCCGAGGATGGCAAGAACTTAGTCGAAGTCTACGTCCAGAACAAGAATCAGTCCGGGCTGACGACGGCCTTCGGCACGGCCACGGTCAAACTTTGCTCGAAAGGATGACGATCCGGATTTTCCGTCTGGGAATCCATATCGACATCCGCTGACACCGCTCTACCCCATGGAAAGAACTTTTCGGCTCGCGACCATCCCTATATTGATGGCGCGAGTCAACTCGCCCCTCGTTCCCATGCTCCGGCGTGGAAATGCATACGATACCTCCGAAGCAAAAAGCGCAACACGAAGATATCCGGGCTGGAGGCTTCGGCCCCGATATCGTTGCCACCGGTGCGCGAACCCGTAGTCCCTCCCCGAATTCCCCCCCCCAGGAACCCTTGGAGTACGCTTCGCGTACGGCGTGGTGTCCGTCATGGGAGTCCCGGCCGGGATGCCCAACCCGCCCAAGTCTCCCTATAAATCGGAGCGGTGTGTTGCGCGGCGGCGCGATGTAGGTTCGGGAAACAATGGGTAATTTATTGACAAATGACACGGAGGAATTCGGGTGAAAGTGGCAGGAAATGGCGCCGGGACGAAGAAACAATGCTCTGCTGAGCGTAGATCGTTTCGCAGAATTCGTAGGGAGTATCTTCGTCTTCAAGCCGGTCTCTGCTTCGTTCCGACGCCTTGTATGCATTCCCACGGAGGACCGTGGGAACGAGAGATTAATTCGAAATGTGTCATTTCGTTGGCCCTAACGGTTTGCGCGTCAGCAGCGAGGTCCGCTGCATGCGCTGGTTAGCCAGACTACAGCTCCCAGCCGTTGCGGTTTTCCCGCCCGATGAGCAGGTCTGCGTCTGGTGAACTCGTCCTCGAGTTCACCGGGTCTCGCTGGAGCTTTTGGCCAAATTGATGGCTCGATGCGGATCAAATGACCGCGCGAAAGCGACAAGCCTAACCCGCCTTCCACAGAGAGGGGGGTGTTAAACTTCTATCGACCCTCCCCTTGTTCACGACGAAAAAAGGATCGCACACACCTCAGTATCGAACAACCGAGTTGTTAGCCGGTGATTGCTGATGAAGGGCAAAATTCTCAGCCGCCAGATACGCGACAATATTGAGACTTCGGGGCAGCCACCCACGGCAGTTGTTGATGATATTAAGCATCATTGAAGCTTACGCGGCCTGGGCTGTAAGTTCAATGGTGGCGACGCGTACGAATACATGCGAACGGTAGCGTGAACATACTCAAACGGGACTCGTGACGTCGGAACCGCTCTTGAAATCGTCGACGACTGTCTCTATAGTAGAAAGGAATTGCTCGTGATGGTCGCGGGCAAACTCGTATGGGAAATCTCGGAACAACTGCAGATCAGATCACGTGACCGAAGATGGAGCAAAGGTTTCAATTCGCCGGGACTGGTGAGGAGGGCCGAGAGCCCATATTCCGAAAACATGAGGAAGCCATACCATGATAACAAGCGTGCACTTGGCTTTTGCGCGCACATTCTGCGTATGTACTTGCCTTGCCCTGTCGACAGCCGCCTTCGCTGCCCAGAGCCGCCCCAATGTCGTCGTGTTGTACGTCGATGACCTGGGTTGGAAGGACATCGGCTGCTACGGCGGTCCGGTGAAGACTCCTGCGCTCGATCGCCTTGCTTCGGAAGGCGTTCGCTTTTCGGACTTCCATTCCGGCTGCGGAGTCTGCTCGCCGTCGCGCGCCACCGTGATGACGGGGCGCCATCACATTCGCTCCGGCATCTATCATGTGGTCAGCGACTACAGCCACAACATGCACCTGTTGGAAAGCGAGGTCACGATCGCCGAGGTCTTGAAGGACGCCGGCTACGATACCGCTCACATCGGCAAGTGGCATATGGGCCTGCCGGGAGGGGGCCGCGACAAACCAACCCCGGACAAGCACGGTTTTAACTACACGTTTATGACAGAGAACACCGCCTCGCCGAGCCACAAAGACCCAGTCAACTTTTACCGCAATGGTAAAGCTCTCGGAAAGATCGAAGGGTATGCCGCTCAGATCGTCGTCGATGACGCTATCTCGTGGCTGGACAACATTCGAGATGAGGAGTCGCCATTCTTTCTCAATATCTGGTTTCACGAACCGCACGCGCCGATTGCCGCGCCCGATGAGATCGTTTTGCAATACGGCGAGCTCGGTGATCCAGCGGCGGTTTATTCAGGGACGATCGACAACACAGACCGCGCCATCAAGCGCCTCGTTGAGAAACTGCATAAAGTCGACGTGCCGGAGAATACGATCATCGTCTACGCGTCCGACAACGGTAGCTACCGCGAAGAGCGAAATGGAGAACTGCGGGATTCGAAGGGCTCTAACTTTGAAGGGGGGATTCGAGTCCCAGGCATCTTCTACTGGCCCGGCACGATTACAAAGGGGCGTGTTGAAGACGAGCCGGCCGGAATGGTCGACCTGCTTCCAACCATTTGTGGGCTTGTGGGAATCGATAAGCCTAGCGGCGTCCACTTGGACGGATCCGATCTCGCGCCGCTTCTGACCGGTCGGCGCGACGAGTTCGCTCGCCACCAGCCCCTGTTCTTCATCCTGCCAACTTCGAGCCCGGCAGCGTCGATTCGTGAAGGAAGATTCGCGCTCGTGGCACACCGCGATTATGAGTTCCCAATCGATATGGAGGCGATGCGTGGTCTAATGGGCCAGGTCGAGGTGATCTTGAGAGAGGAGAATAGCCCCCTGCTTGGAGATGGCCCCCTATGGAGCACGATGTGCAACACTAAGTTCGCCAATAAAGAAGCAGAACGGCTTCGGATGCAATTCCTCAAACTCTACCAGTTTCAGGAAGCATGGATCCCGATGATCAAGTCAGGCGGCTACGAGCGTTTTGAATTGTATGACCTGGACATAGACCTTGGACAGAAGACGGACATTTCGAAAGACCATCCAGACGTTGTCGCTCGCCTGAAGAAGCAGCTGTTGCGGATTCATGCGAGTGTTATGGCCGATGGACCGCTATGGGAATAGATACTAAGGGGTATGAAGATTCAGCAAGTTTCGGTGCCATCTCCTCTGGCTGTGCGTCCCGAAAACCGATCCGCCTTTCTATTCAGGCATCGTGCTCCTCTCCGTTATGCTGTACATCTTACCGTATATGAGCCCGCTCCTGGAGGCCAGGGGCCGCGAAAATGAATCCGCCACTTACCGTTTTGAATTCAGGCTCTCACACGAGCCGATTTCGAAGCCGATTATTCTCCACTGACTCCGGTAAGACGGCTTGGCTGCAGAGAGTGGACGGAGCTCTCGGTAGGAACAGGATAATGAGCATCAACCTGCTGTTTGACGAAGAGAAAAGGGAAGGTATCGAACAAGCCTGGGCCGAATGGTGGGCCGGAGAGCTTTGCCGACCAGTCGTTCACATCACCAATCCGCCCAAGCACCCCGGGGCCAACGCGTGCACACCGCGAGAATGCACAAGGGAGTTTCTTTTAAAGACACCCTGGTCGTGACAACACGGTATTGGACGTAGCCTTCGTTCCGAAAACCGAAGGCGCTGTTCGAGGCAAGAGCGAACTCGGCGGACTCATCAAGTCGTACCATCGCGAGGCCGCCTAAACTCCTCGCATCATCAATTCCGAAACGAATCGTTTCACAATCAGCATTGAACGGGGGCCATTCGCACTTCCTACAGAAAGAGCTCTCTCGTTTCACCATCGGGATTATTGCCGTTCATAACAATCCAAATTCTCGGTTGAACTTCTTCAAGGAATCTGCTCCACTCAGAAATCATCATGCTCAATGCCATGATGAAACTTCAAGGCTACAATTTTGCGCCCTTCATGGAAAGGACTGATCTGCAGTATCGGCAGTTGGAGAGTGCCGGAACGGGGCTACTCGAAAAACCAAAACGCTGTTCCCGGGACATCGGATGTGACGTTCCATCCAGGAAAAGGAGATTGAATGGGTAAGATTCAAGCGGGGAAATTAGCTGCCAAGGTTCTTAAGCAGGAGGGGATAGACCACATTTTCACCCTCACCGGTGGACACATAATGCCGATCTTGCGGGGGTGCGAAGATGAGGGCATAAGTGTCATCGATACTCGGCACGAGCAAGCCGCCGTTTTCATGGCCGAGGGTGGACCCGGGTGACCGGCGAACCCGCGGCAGCCGCTGTAACGGCAGGTCCCGGAGTGACCAACGGGGTTACGGGTCTGTGGCAGGTAGCGGGAACCTGTGTGTCGATGGTTGTTTTCGGCGGCAGAAGTGAATTCAATGAGTTTGAGCTTGGCTCGCTTCAGGATACGAAGCGCATAGAGTCGGCGAATATGTCAGCATGGCACTTCGCAACGCGCTTGCCGGCAGAATGGGGCCGGCGTATCTTGAGTTCTCCATCGATTTCCTCAATCAGCAAGTAGAAGAGTCAGACGCCCAACTCCCCAAGGTCCTTCGCGCTCCAAATGGGTCCCAGGGCGACCCTGCGCTGGTTAAGGAGGCTGTCGACCTTCTGTTGAGTGCCAAGAAGCCCACGGTCCGTTTCGGCGCTGGCGTGTGGTGGGCTCAAGCGGCTGAAGAGCTTCTGGAGTTTATCGAGATTACGAAAATTTCTGCGTCGTCTACTTCGCCAACGGCCCAGGGTGAGCTGTACCGGCGTATCATCCCCAATTCGAGAACTGTAGTGTCGGGGATGCGGATGTGGTGCTGCTCATCGGTGGCCGCCTCGACTTCAGAGGCGGGTTTGCCCGTGGATATAGCAAGGACAGCAAGTGGATCCAGGTCGGTATCGAAGCCGACGGAATCGGACATATCCGCGAGGCCGAAGTCGGTATTGTCGGCGACGCCAAAGCCGTGTTGAAGCAGACGATGGAGGAAGCACTCGACGGCCACGGGGAGTTCGTGAAGAAGCCCGAGGATATTCGTCCCGCTCTCGAGCGGGCCTTTGCCTCAGGCCTTCCGGCTTGTGTCAACGTTATGACCGGGCTGGCTCCTTCCTGAGTTGTCTATCAGCCGGTAGATTAGCGAGATTGGCCGATAGATAAATGGATTGACATCCGAATCAGCGAGTACAGAGAAAGCCCCTGTAGCGTGCGCCGACGGAGCGCAGATAGCGGGGGAGGGATTCGACCCCCCCCTCGAGGCAAGCGCCCGCTTCGGCCGTGGTTAAGACGCGTCGGGTTATTGTTCGCCGGGCGCCTTGTCGATGCTTTCGATCTGGTAGCCGCCACGGGAGCGATCATTCAACCACACGAGGGCAAACACGGTGCACAGCACAACAGGCAGGATGGCCCAGATTTGAAGCGATTTCGCGGGCCCGTAGTTATCATTCAGGAAACCGACAGCCGGTCCGCCGACGAAAGTTGCGATGCTTCCCGTGCCGCCGATAACGGCCAAACCAAGCGCGCCCGTCTTCGGGCAACGTTCCGAAACGATTCCAAGCATAGTAGGCCACCAAAAACAGACACCAACATACATAAGGGTCGCGGCGAGAAAAAAGATGGCGGGGGATGTCGCGAAATTGAAGAGGAATAGTCCGATAGCCGCGAGCGGCGCGGTCAAGGCTATCAGGGCGATGGGGGAAATCGAGTGGGCTTGCTTGCTGAAGAACTGGCGGAGGATGTACATCAAGACGCTGCCCCACACGACAGCCAGGATGCCTTCCGAGCTGCCTTTCCCCATAATGTCTTCGTAGATGTTCGACATCCACGCGCCGGGAACCAGCTCGGTCGCCGCAGTGAGCCACATCATGAGAAAGACGATCCAGAACAGTGGACGCCCCACGGACGCAGCAAACATTTCGCCGAAGGAAACGCCCGAAGCGAGGCGTTCGGTTGCCGGAAATTTTTGGCCGAGAATCAAGATCAGATAAGTGATAGTCGGGATGAGC
>PVBE011384514.1_pt1 | contig 11633 bp, 10 predicted proteins | sample 1631181 | NCBI WGS metagenome assembly PVBE01 (sample SAMN08397723, study PRJNA350692) | Marine metagenome, whole genome shotgun sequencing project. | isolation source: water | place: Pacific Ocean | collected 2012-04 | reverse complement strand
TGAGTGTGCAAGACTTGGTCCGTAAGTCGGGTTTCGACTTTGGTGATATCATCAAGAAAGTCGATCCGGATAAGGTACAGTTTGTGCGAGAGATGATGCAACGGTCGAACGATCTGAAAGCTAACGCGATCACATCGTCGTCGCATGCTAATTACGCGTCTCTCGTCCTTAACTTGCTACCCAAGGTACAACATATGTTATCTTTCAACGTCATCCCTATGGATGACATCTGCAAGGCTGTTCTATTCTTCAGTACACTTACCGCCCGCCAAGAGTTCGCTCCTCGGTCTTGGGCACCTGTGCCGAACGATCCGACGGGCCGTTTGGCGATGAAGTGGTGTACCGTCTACAGTCTCAAGTCCGCGCTTGTACACTTCCATCGTGCTAACGGCGTCCCGTGTGTACTCGACAAGAACGACCGCGAGTTCGCCGATTTTTGGCGTGGGCTCAAGGTAACGTGCGTACACGTGGCGAAACCGAAGACGCCCATCATGTACGAGTGGCTCAACCGCAGTTCCGAGCTGTGGGTCTGCTGCTGTGAGGAGTTCAAGGTGTACGCTCGCGAGGCCGCTCTCGAGACGCGCGAGCTTCAGGCTGCGGTGGACATCGGTACGTTTAAGAAAACCAGCGACGTGCGTTGGTACTCGAATTGACGGGGCTATCTTTATATGTGATAGCCCGTTGTTGCTTCGGGTACCAACCTGAGGTCGTGGACGCTGGCTTCGTAAGCCCTCCGGGTCGCACTCCGATCGGTTGGCACTGGGACGGTGTGACGGAAATCAACCAGCTGGTACATTTGCGACGCAAGGCTTTCGCGGCGATCGCCTTTTTCGGCGTCAGGCGTCACAGCGAGGTACGAAACAAATTGGTACTTGGAAAGTTTGGTTCGCTTAGATACGAACTTTTCCTTTCCGGTACCAATGGGAAATCTTTCGGTACGACATCTGATTCCGGCTGCGGAAGCGCCGGGTTTTTGGGTGTACATCCCGGTTGCGAAAAACGACAGGTACGGTAAGGGAAACCGCACGTTCATCCCGTCGATTCGCGAGGCGCAGGATGCTGATCCTTTCATCGTCATCTCCACGTACCTGGCGGCTCTGCGCTCCTGGGGGAAATGGGCCAAGCAGAACGGCGTTCCGGCGCTTCGCAATTGGCAGTACCAGGCGCTGTTTCCGATTTTCAAGGGTCCGAGCGCGGGAGCGTGCATGTCGGACCGCTCGGTACGTATGGACATCGAGGTTCTGCTCAAAGAAATTGGCGTGGAAGCGCCTCTGCCGTCGTACCGCAAGGGCGGTGCGGTGTACTACGCGTTGGCTGACCGACAGCTGGCGGTTATCCAGGGTACGTGGCAGCAGAAAGATATGCTGAATCTCGCACAACAGCTCCTACAGTTCGGGAAGCTTGCTTCCTGTGTACTTCTGTCTGGAGCTGTTTCCGGGGTGTACGCTCCGGTAGGCCCTCGCGAACAGGCAGAGCGGGTACAGCGTGCGGCGTGGCAGTTGCATGTCGATATCGTGCTGGAGTTCATCTTGCGCGAGATGCAGAAATGCATTGTCGCGGAGGACTGGAGTACGATCAAGGTACAGCTGGTGCCGAAGATGTCTCGCAGCTCCATCCCGCCTACGGTTCAGACCAGCAGGGCGCTGGTACTCTGCCCGGATTTGCGCAGGCTTTTCGAAATCGACGACATTGTACTGCCGGCGTTCGTATGCGCTTGGTTTTGTGGAAAGGTACGTACGGCCACGGGGAACGTGGTGCGTGACACGGCGTCGGTACGCGTTTCGTCGGATTTGAAATCGTTTGTAAAGAAAAATCATGTCCTTATCCCGGCGGTCGGGGGTATTAAGGAGCACGGGGGCATTTGTACCAACCCCGTCGTTCCGCTTTCTTCGCCGGGTACCTGCTTTGGTACGCCGGCCTCAGCGAGTTCGTCTAGTTCTTCTAGCGGTGCGAAACGCACCGAATTGATTTTGAACAGCTCATCTAGTTCCTCTTCCTCGGTGAAACCGGGGAAGAAAATTTCGAGTGCCAAGCCGGTTGGCGAAATTCCGCCGATGAAAAAGCAAAGGCGCTAACTTTCTTGAGTTTTTTCTTTCTTGTGTACATGAATGTGATGACGATTGGGGCGTTCGTGGTCTGAAAACTGAGAGTTTTTGTGTACGGTTCCGCTCATGAAAAACCTCATCATTATCGCTCATTCGTGCTTCATTTTTCTCCAAACTCATAGCAAACGGTCCTCTTTGGGCCAGACCTAGTGCCACGATTAGTGGCAGCGTACATACCGCTTTCTGCGGATTGTTTCTCCCTAAGTACCCTGTGGAAACCCCACACCCGAGAAGATGATCGTCAAGGTACGTTACCTGGACGACTTCGGTAATGAGAAGTGCACCTTCGCAGTGGAAACTCTCCTGGCGCTCGGGATGACGATCTCATCCGGTGGACAGGAGAGTTTTTGCGAGGCTGGTACCCGAGTTGGCAACTGGCACCGACCTGTGGTGCACGAAGCACACACAGCTACCAACACGTTTTGCCTTTGCGGCGGGACCTCGTTGTGCCCTATCTGGGACTGGATACGAGGTCCCGCCTTCAGTGGTACGCCGTGTTACGGGCGGGATCCTGTAGTGTACGCGGCTGACTTGCACGAGGCGGCCGATCTCCCAAGTACAGCTGACGGTCCGGGCGCGGCAGCGGTGGTGTGTACGCTCGTACACTGGGATTCGCTCCTCGCGGCGAATTGCCGCACCGAGGTACACCATATGCTCGCGGCAAACCTGCCCAAGAACCACGCGGTACTGCCGATAGCAGTAAGCAGCACCGCCGTGTACCGTTGCGCGAAGCGGCTTGGTGTACGGGGCGCAGAAAAATTCAGCACGGACGTGGCGGTGTACATCTACGCGGCAAGACATCAGCTGCCGGTTTCCACCGTGGAAAATGGGGAAAGATGTACACGCTTCGACACCGTTTTCAATCGGCCGGAGTGTGCAGTATTCTCACTCCTGTCTTGTTAGAGATTTCCTCTCTTGTAGACAGGAGCGTTTAAGCGCTAGAAGGAGTACAAAATTTCGCTGCCCAAGCGGCGAATCTGCACAACGGGTACGTTCTGAGCATGTTCGCCGACGGAATGTACGCCACGATTGGCAGCAACGGAAAGCACATGAGGGGTATAGTTTATATATTTTTGTGTGGTCTGCAATCCGGTTTTTCCTTTCACCTTTGTTGTTGCACTTTTTATGCTTCAGGTTTTTTCTTCGTCTTTAAACCTTCCTTACTTCTCTCTCAGGGGAGCTGCGTACGCAGTACCATGTGCCGTTCGGCTGGCCGGGAGCTGATGTGCAGAAAAAAGTACAGAGCGAATACCCCGCGCTGAATTATCTCCAGCGGCAGGCGCTGTACCAGGCCGCGAACGAGACTTGGAAGTACGTGGCACCGTTTTGATACTCTTAGGCGTGTTTCACACGCCTAGTGTTTAGCATCAACACGGTTCATCAAGAGCCAGTCGTGGAAAAAACTCACGAAAAAGAAGGAAGGTACGGTGTGGTTTTCGCCGGATCACGAATTCACGATTGCGAACCAGAGGTACTTCAATTCCTTCGAGGAGATGCGTACGAAAAGGGCTCGCACGGAGGGGACCAGGGTACCGGTCGTTCTGGCGCTCAAGGCGCTCGTTGCCACCACGAATGGGGTACTCGATCCGCGAACCGGCGATCTCATGGGTACGGCGCAGTAGAAACTCTCCTGTCGCATGGGATGACGATCTCATCTCGTGGACAGGAGAGTTTTGCAAGACTGCAAAGTCTTTGACGACGAGGTACTCGACTTCAACGACATCCGTCTGCAGTTTCCGTGGAGTGCGGAAGGAGGGGTACAAATCACTCGAAAATTCGAGTGGGACCGCAAACCGGCCATCGACGATGTACTCTTCGAGCGGATTGCTCACATAAAAACTCTCCTGCCTAAATTAATTTCTCCTTTTCTTGATTTCTCCTTTCCCTTTTTGATTTTCCCTTTCCTCATTCCACATTTGTACGCAGGAGAGTTTGGAAACCTGTTGGGGTACAACCGAGCGCTGGAGCTGCGACACTGTGGTACCGTGATGGATGATCGGCCGGGCCACGCTGGGTACATTCCGCGCGGGGGTACTCTCAGCGACGAGGATTTCATCGTCCCGCTGGCAGAACTGAATACCGACTTCATGAGGTACATCGACAACGACCAGGGTGACGGCGGGGTCAGGGCGTCGTACGAGGAGTACCGGAAGTACGCGCTCGACGTGTACGCGACGGCAGTCCGCTACAAGCCGTTCAATGGTGCCGACGATCCCTACAGCAAGGGAAGCGAAGCTTCCCTCGCTGTTCGCGGTTATTGTCGCGTACGCAGAAGCAAGCGATGGAGGAGAACTTTTTCAAGTACTTCGTCAAGCCCAGCGGCCGCCTCAGTGAGGAAAGGTACTTGTCGTGGTCGCACGGAATTCGCGTACGCGGCAATGTGGACAAGTGGACCAGGTACCCGGAGCTGCGCTCCTACGCCACTCCGATTCAGTTGCAGAGAGCGGTACACGACACCAAAGGCGAACCGGTGTACGACTACGGTGCCAGCAATCAGGATTTGGTACCCACGGATGAGGAGGAGGAAGTCAGCTCGGAATCCGTGTACTCCGGCAGCTCGGTGGCGCCGTCTCCGGCGAAGATCGCGGTTCCGAAAGCGGTACCCAGAATAGTCCCGATGCCGAAGGCCATCCCGGTGATGATGCCGACGTTTTCATCGAGTACCGCCAGCAACGTAATTGCTCTTCCTGACAAGCCGCGTACGAACGCGAATATGAGCTGTCTGGGTCAATCGAGAGAGTTTCTCCTCTCTGCGATTTGACCATGACAGTTCATTGACAAAAAGCCAGTCGCGCCGGTACTGAAAGTGAAAATCGCAGACGTACCGTCGGTCGTGGAATTCGACCCGAACTCGCCGAACGTCGCGATGTACAACAACATGGACGATTCTCCCAGTCCGCAAACGGTACCCGGCAAGAAGTGGCGAAAAATGGACCGGAATGGGCAGCCATCTTCTTCACGTGAAACGTTCACCTTTTCAACGTCGGAAGGAGATGTCGCCTCGTTGGGTACATCAACGTAGACGCGAACGACTTGTTCCAGGGTACGGTGCACCCGATCATGATACACCCGCGTCGCGTGGTACTGGCGTACATGGCGAAGGACGGGAGGGCCCACACGTTCATGTTCAGGTACCTGTTCGCCGAAGCGGCGCAAGTCGAGGATCCGCGGTTCATGTACGCCCTCTTGCGCGATATGGAAGACGCGGAGGTGCGGCTCGAGAAGGCTCGCAAGGAGGGGCACGTGGTTTCCTTTCCGTGCCAGCGTGAGAATGAGGAACCGCTGTCGATGGAGTACGAAGAGCGTCAGATGAAGTGCGTCTGCCCGCGGTGTATCAACTTCACCAGGCACAAGAAGTACCTCAAGAAACACGGCAGTTCGGTCGCCAGCTGCACCTGCTTCCGATGTACACTCAGGGTGACGCAGGAGTACGTACAGTTCAAAAAATTGAAGACGACGTGGGAGCTGCTCCGAAACTTCAAGGAGTTCCCGCTGTACAAGTCGCACTACTGCTCGCGGACGTTGATGTGTACACGCGTCTACCAGCCCTGCAAGGCCTCGAAGCGTATCGAGCCGCTCGTCCAGCTGGCGTACCAATGGCATTTTCCGATCGCGTTGCCGCTGCCCAAGGATGAGGTACTGTTCAGGTACGACAAGCACGCACGACGGCTCCTACAGTGCGGGAAGCTTGCTTCCTGGGTACTCTGGTATGGAGCTGTCTTCGGGGTGGAGTTCCTCGAAACGCCGGTGAAAGCCGGCTACGTACGCTTGATGTACTCCGAGGGCGGGCACCACGAGTTCAAAGACCCCTGGTACGTGGGCCCCGTACAAACTCTCCTGTCGATCTCCTTTTTCTCCATCTCTTTCTATCTCCATCCCGTTTATCGTGAACAGGAGAGTTTCTCATGGAAGAAGAGATCGTTTCCAGTAAGGAGGAAAAGACTGAGGCCGTCCTTGAGGTGAAGGCATCCAGCGATCTGAAGAAGCCCGCGACCAAGGAGTCGCCGCCGTCCGAGGTACAAGATAGGATTCAGGCACTGTGTCGGGGGAGTTTATTCCCCCACCATGAGTGCTGCTTCCCACCGTACGTACGCTTCCGAAAAACTCCTGCCACCGGTACAGCAGATGATGGGGGAGCCGAGTGCTTCCAGCGGGAGTACCACCGTTTCGGTCGTGCTGTCCGAGCCGGCCTCCAGCGGCGTTTTGGTCGCTGAGGAGGAGGTCATGGAGTACGAGGAGTTTTCCGAGACGGAATTCGAGGTACAGGTCGACTCTGAGGAGGAGCGTACGCGCGAAATCGAGGAAGCTTTCGCCGTCGCGCCGGCGGCCGATGTGGTACAAGTCCTTCGCGATAAGCTCGAGTACCACGTCTCGCGTCTCGAACCCCTGCTGGACAAGCAGGAAGAACTCTCGGCGGTGTACAACGCAGGCGGTGCGATGAGCGTACATCAGATCGAGGAGTTGAAGCGCGTAGACGAGGTACTCGACGTAGCTTTCAAGGAAGCCGATGAAGTACAGAAAAAGCTCGATACGGCTAAGCGTACGCTGCAGGATCGCAGAAGGACGCAGCTGCGTACGTCGTTGATTACGCCGCTGATTCAGCTCGAAGACCCGATCATGAGCATGAAGTACACCCAGGAACCGGAGGATGTCATTGCGGTACAAGGCAACGCCATCCCGGCGACTAGCGCTTCGGCGGGAGAATGGGTGGAATGGAAGGGTACTTGGTACACCAGATGGAATGGTGCCTGGTACACGTGGTGCGACGGAAAGTGGCAGGTCGGATAAGAAAAGGGTTTTTCATATGTACTTCGAAAGCAGTAGGCTTCTCGCGAGTACAGTGGAAGTTTAAAACTTTAAACTCGAAATGTGTATTTCCTGTGAGTTGAAAGGAAATATTTTTCTTACGGCGATTCGTTTATACACGCCATTTATCATTTTATATGGGTACGTTCGTTCGTCAACGACGTGCTAAGATAGACACCCTTTTTCAAATATCATGACCAGTACCTCTCAGTCCGAAAACTGTAATGTAGGATGAGAGGTACTGTACGTTATACTTTATAACGTGTGTACTAGACAGACACCCATTTATGTCTGGCAGGTACCTCCCGGTCATGTTTTAGCTGACAGGAAGGGAGGTACGTGGCCACTTATCCTTTATCATGTTACTTAGGTACCTTTCGTTTTTTCTTAGGATAAGAGGCCTCCTGTTGTAAAGATGTACGCATCTTTTAGTTTGAAAGATTAACGTTTCGTACCAGCGTTCCAACCCGTGCGTACAAAGATAGATACCGTTTTTTAACCGGTTCGAATCCGGTAGGCCTTCAGGTACTGCTCGTTTTGCCTTTTGTAGCATTATTCACGCAGTATTCCTGTCCGCTACGCTACCCCTGTAGGCGATTTCAAGTACGTCTCCACGACAGGCGACGTCGTCGAGTACTTTGTATCAGACCTTTACTTGACATTCCTCGGGTATTTCAAACCGATCCTGACCGTTCTTGATCTCGATTTTCGGGCAGTCCGTGGGCGCGAGTAGACGCGTTAGCTTTTGGACGACCTTGTGTGGACAGGTTTTCATGTCAACGATTTTCGGCGTAGCTTTCATTGACAAACCAGTTATGCCGTTGTCCCGGCAGGTAGTCTCGCCCGCTAGATTATCTTGAGTGAACGTCGTTTCGGACGCTTCTGTAATTCCGTGGTACTAGACGGGGTATTGGACGCTTTAGTGGACACGGTAGCGCCTTTTGTAATCTTATGGGGCGAGTACCGCCATCGAAGTTTTATCCGTCCTCGAAGACGATGTAAAAGGTATCGTCGTTCCTCCCGAAACTGACGCTCTTCACATCGCGTCTCGATCCGTGCTTCGCTTAGTCGAACAGCGTACCGACGAGACCGTTAACTTCGTTCTCGCGCCTTTCTGTAATTGACGCCCCGATCTGCGACGAAGCAGTTTTACGGGGGCACCACCTCGACTATGTCACCAACGGCAAACTCGCTCGACTCTGCCGATTTTCGTTATCGGACGGGCCTTTCTGTAACGCTATAGCGTCTTTGCCGATATTATATTCGGCTTCCGTTCGCCTTAACTTACCGACCTTTTCGGTTTCTTTTATTTGCGTGGGGTCGTCTTCTTGGACTGTGGACGCTGGTACATCCTATTTATGGTACTTTAAGACGACCGCGTACTTCTTAGACTTGGGATTACATATTTTCCAGGAATAACAGAGCTCGAACGTTCTTGTGTACGATAGGTACGCGCACTATTTTTTCTTGAAGGTGGCGAGTGTCCTCGGGACTAATCCAACGTGTTCTCTGTGTCGCGTTGGTCTCATTCGCGTTTTTGTGTACTATTGCAGTGTGTCACCTTTCTCTTGTCTCGTCCGATTGCGTTTACCACGGACGTTTTATACTTGTTCCGATCGCTTGAACCGTTTACCTTGTGTACGTTTTGATCTGCGGTTTATACGATTATCGATCGGTTTACGATGCATGGTTGCTTGTTGTGGGTGCTGATTGGTGACTCCCTCGTGTACGTCTTTGACTCCGAGGTGACGTCTCCAGTTAGCATCCATGTATCGTTGAGTAGCTATGCACCTTCGGTGCTCGGACATTGATTTATGACCTATTGTCCTTGTACCTATAGTGACTAGCGGTATTCCAACATCCTGACTCAAATAGTAGGATGTAGGAATCTATGATTACGGTATGCCTGTATTTGATTTAGATGATGGATTACCGAGGGCGTCTATAACCCCTTGCGTACTTGGTTAGAGCGCCCGTTCTAGGAACGGGTAATCCGATTAAAAATGCAGCTCAGGTGTTACCTGTTTCTTTCTGCATTTCCGGCGTCGGAACCACTATGCTTAGCTGGTAGCCTATGCTATCGAACGATACACTGTACTCCATTTTTGGAGGTCGCCTTTGAACGGCGATTTATAGCTGCTAGCTATTCCATTCATTGGTCCGGGAGACACGCCGTGCGCGTGAGCTTACCCGATTGTCTGATGAACTTTTGTACCTTTACCCCTTTGCGCGAACCCCTTTTAGTAAAGGATGTACATTACTGTGGAGTTGTACTTTGTGGATCACCATGTTGATATGGTGGGAAATGGAGTACAATTTTTCTGTTTAGTGGTGTTTATTCTTTTTGCGACAAGGCCGTGTTCGGTTCTGCTGAACGATGACGACGACTGTTCTGGAATTTCCGACGGTTGCTGTGATTGGGGGTACGATCTGTCGATGCGTATGCACATGGATTGGTGTACTATTTGGCTTTTTGGCTAGTTCGGTCGGATTGTGGTATGAACCACATTCCTCCTCGCTGTCTCGACTCAGTTCGAGCGGTTGAGGAGGATTGTTCCGATGGTCTCTCTTGTTCCTTGGGGCGGTTTATTCCGATTCTCTCCGGGTTCCTTCTCCGTGATGTCGGTGGAGTCTATCGTCTTTTTTGTAATCGCGCGATATATTTCACTTTGCTCACTCACCGTGTTAATTACTTTCTTGTAGAAAGTTTTTTCGGTGCACAATGCGTGGCGCTAATGCAGGACAGCTGTTCTGCTGATCGCACGCTGGGGGAGAAGGTTCGGAGCGTATCGGTACCGCCTGCTGCTTCGCCCGACTGGATTCCAGTCGGCGTTGGGTACAGGTCATCCTTCCTGGCGCAGTCGGGCACCCCGGCTCCGGTTGGTTACGTGCACCCGTGGGGATCTGCGTGGATCGTGGATTTATGCGTTAAACGTACAGGGTGATTCATCACCCTGATTACACGTTTTGGCCCATACCTCATAGCAAGCTGCGTCGTCAGGCGTACCGTGAACTCAAGAGACCGAAGGCTGATGAAGAAGGTACGGAAGAGAAGTATATGACTCTTTCGATCCAGGGATTAGGTACTGCACGAATTTCGTCGTTGTAGGCTTTTTCGTATCCCATCGCTTACTCACCTTTACTCGTCTCCCTTTTTCTTTTCAGGTATGAAGTCGGCCAAGTCGTCGACGCCCATCGTGCCGGAGGAGGTTGTGGGAGCTGAGCACGTGGGGCAGAGCGATACGGGTACGGTTCCGGTGGTGAATCCGGGATCCTTGTTGTCACCTTTGCCGTCACCAAGGCGTTCGTGAAACGTTTGTTCCTCACTAGGGACGGGTACATTCCCGCCTTAGATAGGAGGAACAGACAACAGATCGCCCCCGAAGTTGGAACGTGGGATGCGCGACGCGTCCCCGCTTCCGGTACCGAGGCAGGAAGACCTGCTCGGCCTCGCGCTGCACGAGCGCGACAACTTCGGGTACTGGACAAGGACGGATGCACGTTCTCGTCCTCCTCGGGTTGCTGACGATTCCGATCTGGAGTTCGTGGAACGCGAGCGGGTACTTCATCTTGCTTCGCTTCCTCGTGATCACCCCGAGGTACGATCCGACAAACGGGTTAACGAGATGCTCGCTATTGGCCCACGTCATCTTCTGTATGTTCTCCATGAAGACTAGGCTAGCTCCTACCTGTCTCGGAATTTCTTCCGACTCCGGTAGGAGATGGCGCTGCTGGTACCGTCCCGACACCATCGAGAAGTGGTGGTGCCTGGTTGCTCCGCAGCCCATCCTCGACGTGATACGCCCCTCTGATGCTGAGCTCGACCGCCGGCGTACTGATCTGGAGAGAGTTCGCGTCCTGTTCCATCTCACGGACGATTCGCGCGACTTCATGATTCTCCGCCTGGCTGCTTGTTCCTGCTGGAGGTGTAATATTTTTTCTCATCCATGCAGGAACACGTCTCTGAGACGTGCGTACGCGTGCGCTGACTTCACGAACATGCGCCTTGCGTTGATCCGCGACCACCGTGCCCATCCCGGAGTGTACGTGCCGATCAGTACGACGGATTCCGAGTACGCTGGTCTGTTCACCTCGGAGCTCGAGGAGCAACCGTGGGTGGATGGATTGGACACCGATTGGGGTACGTCCACGTTGCGTGGTTTCCGTACACTCGGTGAACGCACGGTAGCGTACGATATCCGCAAACAGTTCGGGTACCCGTACGCGGAATGGGCTACGCACAGCATGTCGCCGGGGGGCGCGTACCCCGTCTCTCAAGTGGACGACCCGAACGTATTGGGTTTCGTCGGCGTACGGGCGTCCTCCAGCAGCTCATCTTCGTCCTCCTCGTCAGGCTCATCCTCTTCGTCCTCTGCGTCGTCCTCCTCCGAATCCGGATCAGGGACGCTTGGCGATGTTGATGTACATGATGCCGAAGAACCGTCACCGTTATCGAGTGCGGAGAGATCGAGGTTGTCGGAATTGGTGAGCGTTCCTGAGGAGTGGGGAGACATTCTTCGTGAGGTCACGTTGGAGATCCCGGAGGCGTTCCTTCCGGCGTACTGGTTGAAGCCAGGAGATGTGGCGCGTGATCGCAAACATCCGGCGTGTGTGCTGAGGTACGGTGATGAGGCTGAGAGCGTTTTCGAGTCCAGACTGAACGTCTGTGGTCGGCCGCGCCGGAATCCGTTGCACGTCGGTGGAACCTCGTCTTCCCCCTTC
>PVBE010181409.1_pt1 | contig 11634 bp, 7 predicted proteins | sample 1631181 | NCBI WGS metagenome assembly PVBE01 (sample SAMN08397723, study PRJNA350692) | Marine metagenome, whole genome shotgun sequencing project. | isolation source: water | place: Pacific Ocean | collected 2012-04 | reverse complement strand
GCCGCCGAAGCCGCTTCCACCCGAACGATGTGGTTACCCTGGAACAGGAAATCTCCGTCAAGGTTCTCCGGGTGGACCGGACAACGGAACGGATCGCACTCGGTCTCAAGCAACTCGCCAAGAACCCGTGGGACGGCGTTGCTTCCAAGTATCCCGTCGGGTCCAAGGTAACCGGCAAGGTTGTCAACCTGATGCCTTACGGGGCCTTCGTGGAACTCGAACCGGGCGTCGAGGGTCTTGTCCATATCAGTGAAATGTCCTGGACAAAGCGGGTGAATCATCCCTCCGAGATGCTGACCATCGGCGAAGACGTCGAGGTCCAGGTGCTTGGGGTGGATATGGAGAAGCAGGAGCTCTCCCTCGGTCTCAAGCAGACCGGGTCGAACCCGTGGGATACCGTGGAAGAACGGTTCAAGGTGGGTGCTCAGGTTTCCGGAAGCGTCCGGAACACGACCACCTATGGAGCGTTCATCGCGCTGGAAGATGGCGTGGACGGTTTGCTCCATATCAACGACATGTCCTGGACCCGGAAGGTGGTCCATCCAAACGAAATCGTGAAGAAGGGTGAAATGATCCACGTCCTGGTTCTCTCCGTGGAACGGGAAAAGAAGCGGATCGCGCTCGGGCTCAAGCAGCTCCAGCAGAATCCCTGGGACACCGTCTTCCCCGAGAAATACAAGGTCGGTAATGTTCTCGAAGGGCGCATCACCAAGTTGGTCAGTTTCGGGGCCTTCGTGGAACTGGAACGGGACCTTGAAGGTCTTCTCCATATCTCCAAGGTAGACAAGGATACCGAGATGGAAGGCCTGACTGTCGGTGATCTCGTAGAGGTTCAGGTCGTGAAGATCGAACCCCTGGAAGGGAAGATCGGCCTCTCTCTGAACAAGGTCGTCGATGGTGTCCAAGGTGCTCCTGCGGAAGCGGCACCCGCGGAGGAAGCCCCGGTCGCGGAAGCGGCACCCGCGGAGGAAGCCCCGGTCGCGGAAGCGGCACCTGCGGAGGAAGCCCCGGTCGCGGAAGCGGCACCTGCGGAGGAAGCCCCGGCTGCGGAAGCGGCACCCGCCGAGGAAACCCCGGCGGAAGACACCCCGGCAGAGTAGTCCCTCAATCTGTAAAAAAGAAAGCCCCGCCCCTCCACGGATGGGCGGGGTTTTCGTATATAGAGGGGAACCCGGTTACATTTTCGGAGGCAGGATGAAAACGGCACTTCTTCTTGGATTGATTCTTTTTCCGGTCCAGGATGAAAAGCAGGCATCGGAACTGTTGGAAAAGGCGTGGGATCGTCTGCAGAAAGCGGACATGATTTCGATCCGCGCTGAGATGCTGACCCGCGGAGGGGGAATGGAGGCTCTTTCCCAGAAAGCGGAACTCCTGGTGAAGCGCCCCAACCTGGCCCGGGTGGCCCTGGTCGAAGGAGACCAGGATTTCCTGGTTGTTGCCGATGGCCGGATCCTGTGGACCTGGTTCGAGAGCGAAAAGAAATATCTCAAGATGGAGCAATTGGAGGGAATGCTCGGGGAGTTGCTCCCGGCCGGAATCGTCCCCCGCATGTTCCTGGAGAAAAGCAAGCCGGAATGGTTCAAGGATGCCGGCGAAGTGAAGGTGTCCCGGGAGAAACTGGAGGAGCAGGACTGCCAGGTCATATCGATGAAGCTTCCGGATCTCCGGATGCGCGTCTGGGTGGATTCAGAGGGGCGGATCCGGAAGAGCGAGGAGATCTTCGAGGTCCAGGGGGATGCCTTGACCCAGACAACGGTCTACGGGAAGGAAAACCTCGCCCCTGAAGTGAAGGAGTCCGACTTTTCCTTTACACCTCCCGAAGGGGCGGAGGAGATGAAAATGGGCGGTGGACGCGAGAGAGGCGACGATCTTCTACCTGTCGGAAGCGATGCGCCCGCTTTCGAATGCACCGACCTCGAGGGCCGTTCCGTGAAGCTTTCCGATCTCCAGGGGAAAGTCGTCCTTTTGAACTTCTGGTTCTACCACTGAGGAGCCTGCCGTGGGGAGTTTCCCCACCTGCAGAAACTTTTCGAGGAGTACAGGGAACGCGGACTGGTCGTGCTTGCGGTCAACGACGGGGATTCCGTGAAACAGATCCGCGACTACTTCGAGAAGGAGAAGTTCACGTTCCGCCCTCTTCGACAAAAAGAGAGTGCCACCACCGAGGCGTACGGAGTGGAAGCTTTCCCGACCAACTACGTGATCGACAAGGACGGGAAAATCGTGGCGGGTTCCCTTGGCTGGAACGAGGAGAAGATCCGCGCCGCGCTGGAGAAACTGCTTCCGGAAAAATAGCACCTGCGTGGTTTGCGAATTTGAGCCCCCCGCTCGACCGAAATGGCGAGCGGGGTTTTCTTATGCCGGGAGGGGAAGAAGCGGGGACTTCTTCATGGATTATATTTTCCCTGACAGGTTCGTATTCTTCCGGCAATCAGGTCCGTTGATGTCTTGAATCGTTTCGGATTTTGAATGCCTGTTTGGAGGTCTCCCGATGAAAGCTCTTCTTCTTGTTGGATTCTTTCTGTTCCCTCCCCAGGACGAGGAAAAAGTGGTTGAGTTGCTGGAAAAAGTCCGCGTCCGTCTGAAGAAAGCGGACGTGATTTCGATCAAAGCCCGGGAGAGCTTGAATATGGACGGGGCCGCCGTTGGCTCGATTGATTGGGAGGTCATGCTGAAGCGTCCAAACCAGGGGCGAGTCTTCCAGGATTGGGGGGGAGGAATAGGTCTTCTCGATGTTTGGGATGGGAAAACATACTGGTGGTATGCGGAACCCTACGAAAAATATAGTGAGAAAGATCAGAAAGGTGTACCCAGAATCGAGGGAATCGACTGGGTTGACCTGTTTTTCACTGAGGTTCAACCGTGGTTGTCGGGGAAAACGGGCTTCGGGAAAGTGAAGGTTTTTCCCGGGAAAGTGGGTGGTCGAGACTGCCAGATCATATCGATTATTGATTTCTATAAAGAGCGCCTCTGGGTGGATTCGGAAGGCCGGGTTCTCAAAAGTGAAAAATATTGTGAGGTCGATGGCTCGAAATTTTTGAGGACGTTCACCTACGAGGAGGTGGACTTTTCTCCCGCCTGGAAGAAATCGGACTTTTCGTTTGAACCTCACCTATGGGCGGAGAATATCACCCCCGGACCGAGCCTCCGGCCGGACGAGCATCTTCTGCAGGCGGGAAGCGAAGCGCCGGACTTCGAAGGCCTCGATCTCGATGGGCGTCCCGTGAAACTCTCCGATTTCAAGGGGAAGTCGGTCCTTCTCGCCTTCTGGTGGGGGGAGGAATCCGAGGGCCTGTCCCCCCTTCAGAAAATTTTCGACGAGTACAAGGATCGCGGGGTGATCGTGCTGGCGGTCAACATTATGGATCCCGCGGAACAGATCCGGGACCACTTCCAAAAGGAGAAGTTCACGTTCCGGCCCCTGCGACTTGATAAAGACAATTGGAAAGCGGTTCGTGCGGCCTGGATCAAAGGAACCCTTCCGACATACGTGATCGACAAGGATGGAAAGATCGTGACCGGTGCCGAAGGTTGGAGAGAGGCGGAGAAACTGAAGATCCGCGCCGCGCTGGAGAAACTGCTTCCGGAAAAATAGCGCGGGAACGGGAGGGTGTGCTAAAATCCGCCCAGCATGTGTGGCATTGTCGGATACGTCGGCCCCAAGCGCGCCCTCCCGATCCTGATCGACGGGTTGCGCTGCCTCGAATACCGCGGCTATGATTCCGCGGGCGTCGTCGTTCTCAACGGGGAAAGGGTCGGCTGGGAGAAGAGTCCCGGGAAGATCCAGAACCTGGTTGACCGGCTTCGAAACAAGTCGCTTCCGGGAACGATCGGGATCGGCCACACCCGCTGGGCAACCCACGGCCATCCGAACGAGCCGAACGCGCATCCGCACTTCTCGTGCGACCGTCGCATTTCCCTGGTGCACAACGGAATCATCGAGAATTTCACCGAGCTCAAGAAACAGCTGCGGGGCCACAAGTTCTCCAGCGACACCGATACCGAGGTGATGGCGCACTTGATCGAGAAATACTACAAGGCGGAGAAGGGACAGCATCCCCTGCGCGCGGTATCCCGGGCGATGGAAAAGATCCAGGGGAGTTTTGGCGTGGTCGTTCTCTTCTCCGATTTCCCGGACCTGCTGATCGCGGCCCGGCGGAACAGCCCGCTCGTTCTCGGGGTGGGAAAGGGTGAAAATTTTGTCGCGAGCGACATCTCCGCCCTTTTGAAGCACACCAAGAAGGTCATCCCTCTGGAAGAAGGGGAGATCGCGAAGATCGACCCTTCCGGAATCAGGGTGATGGGGGCCGATCACAAGAAGATCCGGAAAACCCCGATCCGGATCACCTGGGGTGTCGAGGCGACCGCGAAGGGGGGATACCCCCACTTCATGCTCAAGGAGATCAACGAGCAGCATCAGACCCTTGCGGCAGAACTGGGCGGACGGGTCGATGCGGCACGGGGGGAAGTCCGGTACGAAAAGCTCGGGTTGACCCTGGCCCAGATCAAAAAGATCAACCGGGTCGTGGTTGTCGCGTGCGGGACCGCCTGGCATTCCGGCCTGGTTGCCAAAAGCGCAATCGAGGAGAACGCCGGAATTCCGGTTGAAGTCGCGATGGCGAGCGAGCTTCGGTACGGCCACAGCCCCCTGGACCGGCGGACATTGATGTTGGCGATCTCGCAATCGGGCGAAACGGCCGATACGCTTGCCGCGGTTCGTGTGGCAAAGGAAGCCGGATCGAAAGTCCTTGCCCTCACCAATATCCGGGGAAGTCCCCTTTCCCGGGAGGCGGACGGTACGATTTTCATGCGCGCGGGCCTCGAGGTCGGTGTTGCCGCGACGAAGACGTATACCTCGCAGCTGATCAACGTCCTTCTATTCTCCATCTACCTCGGGAGAAAACGGGGGAAGCTTTCCCGGGAGACGGCTCGCAAACTCTTGAAAAAGGCCCTGCATCTCCCGGCACACGTCGAGAAGCTGATCGGCGCGAACAAGAAGATCAGGAAATGTGCAGCCAAGTTCAAGCGGGGCAGCGACTTCATGTTCATCGGGCGTGGCTATAATCTTGCCACGGCATTCGAAGGCGCCCTGAAGATGAAGGAGATCTCCTACCTCCATGCCGAGGGGTACGGTGCCGGGGAGATGAAACATGGCCCCCTCGCTCTCGTCGACCGGCGCATGACGGTCGTGGGGATCTCTCCGGAAGGGCGGGTGACCGAGAAGATGGTTTCGAACATGCAGGAGATCAAGGCCCGCCGCGGAAACCTGATCGCCGTGGTGACGAAGGGAATGAAACTGCCCATTGCGGATGTTCTGATCGAAATTCCCCGCTGTCCTGAGATGTTTTCGCCCATCCTGGGGGTGATTCCGCTGCAACTTCTTGCGTACCATACCGCGGTGGGCTTAAATAAGGATGTCGACCAACCCCGAAATCTCGCCAAGAGTGTGACGGTGGAGTAACGTCTGGTTTGTATGAAGCTTCTGATTCTACTTTTCCCTTTCCTGATTCAGGATCCCTCGCCGCAGGATAAGGTCCGGCGGATCGAACAGGCGATCGACTGGCTGCTGGAGAGCGATCCCGATCTCCGCAGCGCGGGACGGAAAATTCTCCTCGAAACGGGGGCGGAAGCCATTCCCTACCTGGAGGGCCGGCTGTCGAACCGGGGGCTGGACCGGGTGTACAAGGTCCTCCGTATCCTTCATGCAAAGGCGGGTCCCGGGGCGACAAAGTGGGTGGAAGAAAAGGATCTTCCCGGCGAGGAGGAACTGAAGAAGGAACTTCCGCGGGTCCCGAAAAGGCAGGTCGACCAGTACATCTTCTCGAAATATTACCAGGCGTGGACCCTTGCGAAGTCGGGAAATTTTCAGCGGGCGATGAACATCGCGGATGCCCTGCTCCTGCTCGAACCCCGTTCGCGGTACCGTCAGAAGATCGGGGATCTACGCCGGTATTGCGACCACCGGCTGACGCAGGAAACCCTATGCGAGGCGAGGGTGGTTCCGTCAAAAACGGTCGCAATCCGCGGGGAGAAACTGGAGTGTCTCCTGCAGATCCGGAATCGCAGGGAAAAGGAGATCCGTTTCGAGTTCGGGACGGAAAGCCGCGGTTTTGCCATTGTCAACCAGTCGATCCGCGTTCCGGCACTGCGCGGGGACGAGCACGAATACAACCAGAGCCGGCAACTCCATTTCGAGCGGGAGATCCCGATCGCGGTCGATGCCCAGTGGGAGCACACTTTCCTGGTGGACACGGGCGCCGAGTTGAACCTGTCGGAGGATCTCCAGATCGTGACGGTGCAGGCCTGGATGCTTCCGAGGAAGATCCACCTGGGCGACGGGGGGATGACGAAGCGGATTATTTTCGAGCCGGCGGTGATCCGGGTGGTGGCGAAAAAGTACGAGCCCGACCTTGCTGATCCCCTGGCGGGGTTGCGCCGTGCGATCCAGTCGGGAACGGTGAACGACGTTTTCGTGCTGGCCCACCTGTTGGACGGGGAACAGAAGGAGACCGGAATCGGACTTTTGATCGAACAACTCTCCGAATCAAAGACGTCCGCGGGGTCGGCCTTTCTGACTCAGCTGCTGACCTTTCTTACCGGAGAGAATCTGGGTCCGCGCAGGGAAAAGTGGGTGAAATGGTGGAAAGATCGCAATCAACCAAAGGAATCAAAATGAGTTCGACTCCCGAAGAGCAGTATTCCCGTCTTACCCGCGGCTCCGTCATGATGACCACCGAAGCGGAATTAAAGAAAAGGCTCGCCTCCGGCCGGCCTCTCCGGATCAAACTGGGGGTGGATCCCAGTAGCGCCGATCTCCACCTGGGTCATACCGTGGTTCTCCGGAAACTCCGGCAGTTCCAGGACGAGGGACACCAGGCGGTTCTCATCATTGGCGATTTCACCGGGCTGGTGGGGGATCCGACGGGGCGTTCCAAAACGCGCCCCCAGCTTACACCGGAACAGGTAGACGAAAACGCGAAGACCTACATCGACCAGGTGGAAAAGGTTCTGGACGTGTCCCGGCTGGAGATTGTCCGTAACTCGCAGTGGCTTAAGCCCCTGACGCTCTACCAGCTCATCCAGTTGTCCTCCCGGATGACCGTGGCGCATTTTCTCGAGCGGGATGATTTTCAGAAGAGGTATCGTGGCGGGATCCCGATCGGGCTTCATGAATTCCTCTACCTGATGATGCAGGCGTACGATTCGGTGGAAGTGAAGGCGGACCTGGAACTCGGTGGCACCGACCAGACTTTCAATCTCATGGTCGGACGCGACCTGATGAAAGACATGGGGATGGCGCCCCAGTGTGCGATGACGATGCCTCTCCTGGTCGGAACGGACGGGACGGAGAAGATGTCCAAGTCCTATGGAAACCATATCGGGATCAACATGGACCCCTTCGAGATGTATTCCCGGATCCTTTCCATTCCGGACAGCCTCATGGAGAATTATTACACCCTCCTGACCCTGCTTCCACCGGACGAGATCGACCGTCTCTGCGACGGGGGGAAGACCCATCCGAAGTCGGCGAAGGACCGGCTGGCACGGGAAGTTGCGGCCGCGTACTATTCCCGGGACGTGGTCGATGTTGCGGCAAAGCGATGGGAGGAAAAGTTCTCCCAGAAGAAGGTGACCGATGTCCAAGACCTGGCCCTGGAGAAAGGGACCTCCTCGCTGCTTGCCCTTCTTCGCGCAACCGGGATCCCGAAATCGAACGGGGAGGCGCGGCGCCTGATCGAACAGGGCGGGGTGGAACTGGACGGAACCCGCGTGACCGATCCGAAGGCGGAATTGGAATTGAAGGAAGGGGCCGTCCTGCGTGTCGGAAAGAAGCGTCGATTTTTCCGTATTGTCTGGTCTTGAGCCGGGTGGGACAGAAGGATGAACAATAGAAGATACCTGCTTCTCGGGCTGGTCTTCCTTTTCGGAACCGGTGGGCTTGCCTGGTATATCTCTTCCAACCCTCCGGAAGAGGTTTCCCGGGAAATACCAGAAGAGACCGATCCCTGGGCGGAGTACGCGCAGTCCGAAATGAAGGCGATTCTCTCGGAACAGGATGCACTGGAACGGTTCAAGGGGGCGTCCCGGATTTTCAGCCGGTACCGCGTTCTTCGGAACAAGGTACGTGGAACCAAGTGGGAGGCTCGGGCGAGCCGGCAGGAGGCTTCGTTTCGCGACTCTTTCGAGAAAGCGGCGGACGTGGAATTGGAGCGGATCCGCAAGAAGGAGAAGCCTCTTCGAGAGAAGAAGGTGGATACGCAGATCCTGGCTCTCTATGCCACCTTTCCTTCGCAGTTCCTGCGGGTCACGCCTGCAGGAGAGGTTGCCTGGGACGAGATCCGAACCCTGCGGGCACGAATCCGTGACCGGTTTGTCAGGGACCGGAAAATCCTGGAGGAACACCTCAAGGCATGGGAACTCGATTCTGCCCGTGCGATTCACGACGGGATGGAAGCGTATGTTTCCGTGGAACTCCGGATGGATTTCGAGGTGATCGGAGAAACCATAGAAGAGATGGAACTGGTCCGGTCCGTCCGGATCCGGCGGGAAGTGGCCGACCGGTATTTTCGTGTTGACCAGGCGATCCGTACCGCGATGCAGAACAGGGACTGCCCGGTTGCGATCCGGGAAATCACCAAGTTTCTCCGGCACAAGTGGAGTGCGGAACAGAGGCCGTTCGTCTTCCTGCGATCGGTAGACTACGGCGAAGTGATCCGGCTTGCCGGGGAGGCCCGTTGGGAAGAGGTGATCCGGTTGACCGGAATCGATTCCGGGGATCCTTCCGGGTTGTCGACCGCGCAGGCCGTTCTCCTCGATTTCCGGGCGGCGGCACTTGTTTCTCGCTTCCTCCTGAAGGCGGAGTCCGGCCTTGAATCCGCCATTCTCGCGGGGGAGAAGGGGGCGTTCGATTTCCAGCGGGCACGGGGATCCAAAAGCTACCTGGAGAAGAGAGGGGAGCGCACCTGGCTCGTGGTTGGGGAGGACCGGTTGATTCCCATTTCGGGTCTCGGCTCGTTTCCCACCGTGGACGTGGTTCAACTGGGAGCCCATGGCTGGGGAGCGGATCCCGGGTTCGAGGCGTCCGGTTGGGGGCAGATGGCGGCCGGGTTGCTTTTCCACTATTCCGGTTCGGCGGTCGATTTCGCCCGTTCCCGTAAATACCTGGAGAGCGCCAAGACCCTCGGAATGACAGGAGTGGAGGTTTATCTCTCCACCCTTTCCTCCGCCCATACCGAACGGCAGGAGCACATGATCCGGAATGAGATCATCCAGATCGACACCTGGATCCGGAAACACCGGTATGAAGATGCGTGGATTGCCCTGGATACCCTGCTTCGAGAATCGGACCATCCCTTTGTGAAGGAAAACCGCGGGGACCTGGACCGTAAACTCGCGGAGATCAACGCGCAAAGGACCGTCTTGCAGAAGATGTCCTCCGATTTTCGCGCGCCGGTTACCTATACCCCGTCGGGGCGGCTCCAGGTGAAATACGACTTTTCGTTGCCGAAACAGCTGGAGGCCTTCGGTACCCTGGAAAAAGCGGGGGGCCATCCGCTTCGCGGGAGATGGAAATGGCGCAACGGGGTGATGGAATCGGCTGCCTTTCCCTCGGCGATGCAGTGGAAGATGGAGATGAAGGGGGACCTGGAGATCACCTACGAATTGACTCCCCTGGAAGAGCCCCAGAATATCGTGGTCGACCTGTTTTACCGGCCGGGAGGGAAAAAGCATTACGCGGTCGTTTTTGGATTCGACTGGGTGGGAAAGGCAAACGGGGATCCGGAAAATACCGTGGAAGAACGGTTTGGAATGCCTCGAAACTGCGTGGTGAAGTACCCCGTCGATGTTCTTCTCCAGGACTGGGAGATTCCCGGGACCTGGGACGTGTGGAAAGAACGGCTGGTCGGGGGGGCCGTGCAGGCGGTTGAGCTGAGCCGGGACACGACGCACTACGTTCGCATTCTCCGGCAGGGTGCCCGCATCCAACTGCATGTGGATGGAAAGCTCGCCTGGGAAGGGGAGGACGGGGAATACCGGGAAGGTTTTCTTCTCTTCTATTCCGACTGCCGCACCCGGATGGACAATATCCGAATTCGTTTTGATGCCCCGAAGTAGTTGAAAAAGGGAGTGGGTCAGCTACAATTCACCGCATCGTGAGTAAAGAGAAAAAAGCCTCGAGCAAACTTCTCCTTTTCATCCTCATCGGCATCACCATCGGCGCGGTTGTCGGCGGCCTCTGGCCGAAGGTGGGGGACGAACTCCACTTCATCGGCGAACTCTTCCTGAATGCCTTGAAGATGCTCGTCGTTCCCCTGGTGATCGTGGCGATGATCACCGGGATCACCCGCCTTGGGGACATCCGCCGCCTCGGGGGGATCGGGGGCAGGACGATCACCTACTACATGACCACGACCGCCTTTTCCGTTCTGATCGGGATCATCCTGGTGGTCATCGTCAGTCCCGGAAAAGCGGAGACGGAGGAAGAGCAGATTGCGATTCGCGGGGGGCAGATTCTTGCTGACTCCGAGTATACGATTGAGGGCAACAAGATCACCCTTGGCTCCGGCTCGTTCAAGAATTTCGACGACCGCTATGGTCTTCTCCTGGATGACCAGGAGGTTCGCGGAATCCTCCCCAAGAACGTGGAACCGGGAAAGAGCCTGGAAGTGGTGAAATGGGTCCCGGTGGAAGAGGGGGCCCCCCTTTCCCTTAAGCCCTCGGGAAAGGGTCTCGAAGTCGATCTCACGGTGGCCTCGAAAGTGAAGGGGAAGGAGGACCAGGGCATCGGCGACGTTCTGAAGAATGTTATCATGGGGCTGGTGCCGACAAATCTCGTCAAGGCAATGGTCGAGACGAAGATCCTGCCCCTGATCGTCTTCGCCCTGGTGTTCGGTGCCGTTCTGACCATGATCGGGGAACGGGGGCGCACGGTCATCCTCTTTTTTGAAGGGGCGAATGAAGCGGTCATGGCGATCGTGCGGCTCCTGATGTACACGGCCCCGGTCGGGGTGGGTGCGCTTGTCGCGGGCCGTCTCGGGAAGGCGGGGGGATTCGAAGGATTCTGGCCGGAACTTCTGCAGGTGGGATCGTACGCCCTGACGGTCATCGGCGGACTTTTGATTCATGCGCTCATCGTGCTTCCCCTGATTCTTCGGATCTTCACGAAACGAAGCGTCTTTTCCTACTTCAAGAACATGGCGACGGCGCTCACTACCGCGTTTTCGACCGCGTCAAGTTCCGCGACCTTGCCGATCACGATGCGAAACGCTACGGAGAAAAACAAGGTTTCGGAGCGGACCTCCGGGTTCGTGCTTCCCCTCGGGGCGACGATCAACATGGACGGGACGGCCCTGTACGAAGCGGTGGCGGCGATCTTCATCGCGAACATATATGGGATTGAACTGGGTGTGGTCCACATGGTGATCATCTTCCTGACCGCGACTCTTGCGGCGATCGGCGCCGCGGGGATCCCCGAGGCGGGGCTGGTCACGATGGTGATCGTGCTTCAAGCGGTCGGGCTCCCGATCGAGGGGATTTCGCTCCTCCTGATCATCGACTGGTTCCTGGATCGCTGCCGCACGCCGGTCAACGTCTGGGGCGACTCTGTTTGGGCCGCCGATATTGATGCAACCG
>PVBE010210631.1_pt1 | contig 11636 bp, 11 predicted proteins | sample 1631181 | NCBI WGS metagenome assembly PVBE01 (sample SAMN08397723, study PRJNA350692) | Marine metagenome, whole genome shotgun sequencing project. | isolation source: water | place: Pacific Ocean | collected 2012-04 | reverse complement strand
CACCGACGACGACGACGTGACCGACGACGACGACGTGACCGACGACGACGACGTGACCGACGACGACGACGTGACCGACGACGATGACTCCACCGACTGCAACGACGGCGAGGTCGAAGACTGCGACGGCGGCTGCACCTCGGCCACGTGGCTCGGCGACGGCGAATGCGATTCGACCCTCAACTGTGCGGAGTGGGACTTCGACAACGGCGACTGCGACACGGGCGACGATGACGACGACGCCAGCGGCTGCTCCGACGGTGAGGTCGAGGACTGCCTCGGGCACTGCGCGCCCACCGAGTGGATCGGCGACTCGTACTGCGACGACGAGACCTACGAGTACCCCGAGGGGTCCGGCATCATGATCGACCTCAACTGCGAGGAGTTCGACTTCGACAACGGCGACTGCGCCGAGTAGCCGAAGACGTCGGTCAGCCGCTCCAGGTGTCCGCGATCGCGTCGGTCGCCCGCCACCCCCGGTCCCCCAGCCGCTCCAGCAGACGCGCCGCCACCAGGTCCTCCTGGACGTGAGTCGGGCGCCGGGCCCCGAACAGCGCCGCCACGACGCCGGGGCGCCGGGCCGTCCAGGCCAACGCCAGCGCTGCGGTGGGCACCCCCAGCCGCTCCGCCGCCCGCCCCAGGTCGGCCACGAACGCCGCCGCTCGTGCGAACCGCGGGCCCTGGAAGCGAGGATCCCGGCTGCGCAGATCCGAGTCGGGGAAGTTGGGCGCGCTCGAGCCGAAGCGCCCCGTCAGCAGCCCGCGGCACAGCGGCTCGTACGCGATCACCCCCACGCCGAGGGCCTCACAGGCGGGCAGCAGCGTGCGCTCGCCTTCGCGGCGGAGGAGCGACAGCGGGGTCTGCAGAGCCGCGATGGACGCTGCGTCGGCCGCCCGCCGGACCCCCTCGACGTCGTAGTTGCACAGCCCGAAGTGGCGCACCTTGCCCTCCTCCTGAAGAGCCACGAGCTCCCCGAGGGTGTCCTCCAGCGGGGTGCCGGACTCGCACGGCCAGTGCACCTGGAGCAGGTCGATCCGATCCGTGCCCAGCCGCTGCAGCGACGCCTCCAGGTCGGCCCGGACGAAGGCCGGGTCCAGGTCGGAGGCCGCGTGGTCGGTGCCCGCGGTCGCGTCGCCCCCGAACCGCACCCCGACCTTGCTGGCGAGCACGATCCGCTCGCGGTCTGGCCCCAGCGCCTTGGCGAGGAGCTCGTCAGCGCGGCCGTGCCCGTACAGGGGCGCCGTGTCGAACAGGGTGATGCCCCCGTCGAGGGCGGCCCGAACCGCCGCCGTCGCCGTGGCGTCATCGACGCCGTCGCCCCACCACAGCCCCCCCATCGCCCAGGTCCCGAGGCCGAGCGCGGAGACCTCGAGGTCCGTTCCCATCAGGCGGCGGTACAACATCGCCCCAGCCTGCCCCCCGCCGGCCTCCGCCGAATGATGGACGTCATGGCGGATGCCCCCTCCGAAGGCGCAACTTGGGGGCGATGAATCGGCGCCTCGATCTGAAGGTCGGCTGGTCCTGCAACAACCGCTGCCGCTTCTGCGTGCAGGGGGACAAGCGGGATCGGTTCGCCGATCGGGACACTGCGACGGTGCTGCGGCTGCTCGCCGAGGGCCGGGCGGACTGCGACGGCGTCGTACTCACCGGCGGCGAGCCGACGATCCGCAAGGACCTGCCGGCGATCGTGGCGGCGGCCCACGGGCTGGGGTACCGGACGATCCAGCTCCAGACCAACGGACGCGCGCTGTGCCATCGGCCGCTGCTGGAGGAGCTCGTGGCGGCGGGGCTGACCGAGGTCTCGCCGTCGCTGCACGGCCCCGACCCGGAGGTGCATGACGCCCTCACGGGTTCGCGGAACGCGTTCCGCCAGACCGTGCGGGGCATTCGCCATGCCCGCGCGTTGGGGCTCCCGGTGGTGCTCAACAGCGTGGTGGTCAAGAACAACCTCCGGCACCTGCCCGCCATGGCCCACCTCTTCTGCGCCCTGGACGTGGCGTCGTTCCAGTTCGCCTTCGTCCACGCCCTCGGCACCGCCGCCGACGGCGTCGCCGACGTCATGCCGACGTTCTCCCGGGCGGCCCCCTTGCTGCGACGGGCGCTGTGGATCGGCCGTGCCGCGGGCATCCCCTGCTGGACCGAGGGCGTGCCCCTGTGCGTGCTCGGGGCGGCCGCCAACCACGCCTCGGAGGCGCGGATTCCGTCGACCCGGATCGTGGACGCGGAGCAAGTGGTGGAGGACTACACGGAGGTCCGCCGGACCGAAGGGAAGGCGCACGGACGGCCTTGCCGGGACTGCCTCGACGCTGGCGCCTGCGAAGGACCGTGGCGCGAGTACCCGGTCCTGTACGGCTGGTCCGAGTTCCGGCCCCGACGGGCGCCCTAGCCGTCCCCCCGGGCTGCGACCGTTCTGCGACATTTGCCGCGGCCCCGGTGCCTACCTTCGACGCATGCGGTTCCTCGCCCCCCTCCTCGTCCTGCTGACCCTGGCTCCGGGCCTCGCCCAGGCCTCCGCCTCCAGCATCACCCGCTCCGGCAACGTCATCACCATCGAGTCCCACATCGAGCTGTGGGGCAAGGACGCCGTCGTCACCCAGCTCGCCTCGAACCTGGCCGCCGACCTGGAGGTGCTGTTCAACCGGAGCGGCCAGTACCGGCAGTACAAGTGCTATCGGGTCGAGTTCGTCTTCCACATCACGACGCGGTCGATGACCGTGGTCACGCCGGCCGATCGCGTCGCGTTCAGGGCCGACGACGGCGCCCACCACCTGGTCGTGCTCGACGTCTCCGATCCCGCGATCAACGGCGTCTACCAGGCGATGGGCTCGATCGGGACGTACTTCACCGTGCGGGGCAACGGTGCCCTCTCTACGTGCGACGTCGAGGCGCTGCGTGATGCGATCGGCACCGCCAACACCGGCTCCACGATCACGATCATCGACAACGGTCCCTGCTGACGCGCGCGCGCGCCACAAACCAACCGTTGACCCCCATCGGGGAGTCACCTATAGGGTCGCCGCCGTCATGTCCGATGGCACGGAGCGATCATGTTTCTTCAGCGTCCCCGCCTCTCGTTTCTGTTGCTCCTGATCGCGCTCAGCCTCACGGTCCAGGGCTGCTACTTCGGCAACTACCGCGGCAGCAACAACAACGACGATGACGACGCGTCGGACGACGACGACAACGGTGACGACGACGACGCCTCGGGCGACGACGACGACGCTTCGGGCGACGACGATGACGCCACGGACGACGACGATGACGACGACGCGACGGACGACGACGACGACACGACCCCGCCCCACGGCGACGACGACGACGACGCCACCGACGACGACGACATCACCGACGGCGACGACGTCAGCGACGACGACGATGACGATGACGACGACGACGACTCGGTCGCCCTCCCCGCCTTCGAGGACGACTGCGGCGGTGGCGCCAACGACGACATCTCCGGCGCCTCCGGCCTCGCCGCCATCGACGGCCAGACCTACACGTCGGTCCAGGCCTGCTCCGGCGAGGTCGACTACTACGTCACGTATGTGCCCGCGGACACCTACGTGTCCGTGCGCATCGAGATCGACGGCTCCGGCTCCGGCTCGTCCGACCTGGACCTGTACGAAGTCGACGACACTGGCAGCAACGGCCTGCAGGTGAGCTGGTCCGAGCAGTCCTACGAGCGGCTGGCGGTGTTCAACCCGACCTCGTCCACGCAGCCCTACTACTGGGCGGTCCAGCCCTACAGCTCCGCCGTCGCCGACTACGACATCGAGATCCAGGTCCGCGACTACCACGAGGGCTACGACTGCGACGCCTTCTTCAGCGACACCGCGGAGACCGGCCCCTGCAACGAGATCCTTCAGGTGCCGCGGAACCACGACGACGCCGACGGCTACTTCGTCGAGCACCAGGCGCACTACAGCAACCTCCGCCGCGAGGTGCAGTACCTGCTCCAGTGGGCCGCGGAGGAGACCGCCGCGGAGTTCCCCGGCACCACCGTGCTGTCGATGATGGACCTGAGCGAAGAGGACGGGAGCACCCCCGGCGCCATGGTCAGCTCGCTGCGCCACCCCGCCGGCACCCACATCGACGGCAACGACGCCGACATCGCCTACTACCAGACCGACGGTGAGAACAACGGCCAGACCGTCTGCCCCGACGACGGCCAGTTCTGCACCTCCCCGCCCAACATCCTCGACGCCGAGCGCACCGCCTACTACATGGCGCAGCTGTTCACCTCGCCCCACGTCCGGGTCGTCGGGGTCGACACGATGATCGCGCCGATGCTCTTCGACGCCGCGGACGACCTCGTCAGCAGCGGCCAGATCACCAGCGGTCAGCGCAACGAGTTCGACTACAACCTGGCCTACGGGTCGGGGTGGCCGTTCCACCAGCACCACCTGCACTTCAGCTGGGACTGGGAGGACGGTTGGAACTACACCGGCGGGCCGCCGGACGGCTGCATGCTCGAGTCCACCATCCTGGACACCAACGGCAAGGTCCCGGCCTTCCCGCTTCTGTAGGTTGACCACGATGCGCCTCGGACTGCTCCTGCTGCTGACGTTCACGCTGCTGGGGTGTCCCACCAACCGGCGCACCTACGAGGTCAACGACAACCCCGACATCCCCGACCTCGACGACGATGACTCCGTTGGGGACGACGACGACGACGCCACCGACGACGACGACGCCAGCGACGACGACGACGCCACCCCCGTCGACGACGGCCCCGAGGGCTGGATCGGGGGCCCCTGCGAGACCGCCGCGGACTGCGACTACGACAACGCCGTCTGCCTGACCGACGGCTACCCCAACGGCATGTGCAGCCAGGACTGCGAGCTGTACTGCGACGACCGCGACGGCCGCCCCGTCACCTTCTGCGTCGACGCCCTCGACATGCCTGGCAGCCCGCTCATCGGCGACGGCGGTTGCTCCAGCCGGTGCGACTTTGAGTACTTCCCCGACAGCGGCTGCCGCCCCGGCTACGGCTGCGTCATCGTTCCCCGTGCGAACGAGCCGAGCACCTTGAAGTACGCCTGCGTGGCTGGCGACGACAGCGATCTGAGCGCCTGCCACCTGGACCTCGCGGACCGCGGCGTCGCCTTCGAGCCGACCGTGCGGGCGCCCGACCACCCCGACGGGCTCCCCGACGTGGACTGCATCATCGAGGACCCGGTCTGGCTCAAGTCGCCCGTGCTCGGGATCGAGCTGGAGTACTACGACGGCACCCCCGACGACGAGGTGCTCGTCAGCTGCCCCGCCGCCGCCGCCATCGCCGACACGATGGTCGACGTCGCCCCCTGGGACGCGGTCGTGATGCGCCACATCGGTACCTACAACTGCCGGGTCATCGCCAACACCACGACGCTGAGCCAGCACGGGCTCGCCAACGCCATCGACATCTACGGCTTCGAGTTCGCCGACGGCACGCTCTGGACGCTGATCGATGACTGGGACCACAACAGCCCCAGCAGCTTCAACAGCGAAGGGGCCGAGTGGCTGTACGACGCCGGCCAGCGGTGGTTCGATCAGGACATCTGGAACATCATCCTGACGCCGAACTACGACACCGCCCACGACAACCACTTCCACGTCGACCTGACGGCGGGAGGGGACTTCATCGGGGCGATGGGCAACCGCTACTTCGGACCGGCGCCCTACTCAGACTGATCAGGGCGCGCCGGCACTCTCCAGCGCGGCGAGGAACCGGTCCGCGATCCAGGTGTAGCCGCCGCGGGTGTGGTGGATGAGATCGCCGGCCCCCAGCTGCGGCTCGGCGTAGTACCAGCCGACCATCGAGCCGGGGCCTCCCATCGCCGCCTGCCAGTCCCAGAAGGCGCAGCCGTGCTCGGCCGCGACCTCGCGCTGCACCTGGGCCACGGGCACGGTGCGAGCCCAGATCGCGTAGCGCCCCTTCTCGTGCTTCCACCCTCGATCGGACGGTCCCGCCAGCACGCAGGGGGCGTCCGTGGCGGTGCGCAGCTTGGTGAGCACGGCGGTCAGGTCGGCCCGGTACTCCTCCATCGTGTAGCGCTGGTCCGCGGCCTCGTTGGTCCCGTAGGCGAGCACCACCAGGTCCGGGGCGAGCACGTCGACCCCCTGCTGGAACATCGTCGGCTCCCAGTGGATCCAGTCGCGCGCCTCCCGCCCCCGGATGCCCATGGAGTCGACGATGGCGCCCCCTTCGCCGCCGTCCTCCATGCTGACGCCGAAGATGCGGACCGGCCCGTCGCCGGCGGGGGCCATCTGGAGGCGGTGCTTGCCGGAGGTGACGCGCACCGTGACCTGCACCATCGAAGGCTCGCCGTCCGACGCCGTGGCGACCGGGATGGGCTCGCCGCCGTCGACCGACAGGTGCAGCGTGCCGCCGCCCCGCTGGCGCAGGACGAACACCTCGAACCGGGTGACCGACCGGCCGAACTTCACGGACCGGGCGGTCTCCACCCAGCCGAAGTCTCGGGGGTCGGTCGACTGCACGCTCATGCCCGCGAAGCCGAGCAGGCCATCCTTGTGGGCGTTGTCCTTGCTGTGCCAGTCCGACATCCAGCCGTCCGTCCGGCACAGGTTGATGTCGCTGGCGCGGTGTCCCTTGTACAGCGCCGCGGGGAGCACGAAGCCGTGGCCGCCGTCGCCGTACTTGCCCTGCAGCGCGTGCCGCAGCCGGCCGGTCCAGAAATCCCCGCCCGTGTGGGACGCGCCCCAGAAGCTGAAGCGCACCCGCTCGTGAGCCTCGGCCCGCACAAACACGTTCTTGATCGCCGCCAGCACCTCGGGCGGCCCCTCCAGCGGCTGGGGCGGGAGCGTGTCCGCCTCGTACCCGGGCAGCTGGGTCGCGTCCATGACGACGACTTCGGGCATGCCGGTGGGGTCCGGCTTGCGCAGGGTGCCCGCGTAGGTCTTGCCACCGGGGCGCTCGGGCTTGCTCTCCAGGGCCCCCAGCTGGGTCTTGCAGGAGGGGAGTCCATCCCCCCCTGGAGCCGCGGTGGCGTCGATGTCGACGGTTTCGAGCACGGGCGTCGCCGCCGCGGGGGCGGCGAGGAGGAGGGGGATCACGGCCAGCAGGATTCGCACGATGCGGAGCATTCCAGTTCGGTAGGACCGGATTCAAGGCGGGAGGCGGATCACCGATGAAGTGGTCATGCGTACCAGCTGGTCTTGGGGATGGTGTGTCTTGGCGTTGGCGGCGGGCGGCTGCAGCGCCCCGGGCGAGGACGTGGACGGCACGGTCGGACTCGCCACCGAGCTGATCTTCCAGGACGACGGCGGGCAGATGATCCGAGCTGTCGCAACCGCGGACTGGGATGGCGACGGTGACCTCGACGGGGCCGCTGTCGGCGACCCCGGGGTACGCCTGTACTCGGCCGAAGGCGGCGGGTTCTCCCTCACCGCGGAGGCCTCGGCCCCCGACCTCCCGTGGTCGCTGGCCTTTGCCGATGTCGACTCCGACGGAGCCCTGGACCTGATCCTGGGCTTGAGCTCAGGGCGGCTGATCGCCAGGGATCCGAGCGACGGCACGCTGGATGGGACCTACACCGAGCTCGCTCAGGTCGCGGACCAGGGTTCCGTGCGCTCGATGTCCTGGTCGACTCCGGGTGGGCGCCCATGCCCGATCACTCCTTCCGGGCCACCACGGCGCCCACGAGCCGGCAGTCTCCTATGGTACTCACGGCACGGTCATCGACCCCGGCTGCTACGACTTCGCCACGTCGGCAGGCACCGGGCCGGTGGCGTGGTCCGACTTCGACGGCGACGGCCGACTGGAGCTCGGTCTCGGCGGCGAGCTCGGAGCCTGGGTGATCGAAAGCCCGGGGCCCATCATCGTCTCGGACGAAGAAGCTTCGGCGTTGGCCTGGGGGCAGTTCAGCGGTTCGGCTGTCTCCAGCCTCGTGCTCGCGGGTACGGACTCCGCCGAGCTGGAGGTCTACGAGGGCCGGACCGCGGGACCCCGCGAGATATGGAACGAGGACATCGGCAGCAGCTCCAAGGGCGCGACGGCCGGCGACATCGACCGCGACGGGTACGACGACGTGGTCTATGCGACCAGCGCTGGTCCCCGGATCTTCCTGGGTCGGGCCGACGGCCGCCTGCAGGCATCGGTCTGGGAGTCGACGTTCGCCACGTCTGCCTACAGCGCGGCCCTCGGCGACATCGACGGTGACGGGTGGCTCGATCTGGCGGTGGGATCGGAGGAGGTGGAGGACGACGAAGCGGGCATCAGCGTCTGGTTCGGTGACGGTGCGGGGGGGCTCGAGACCGAGCCCGGCTGGCAGGCTGAGCCAACTGGGAGGCCCGCGGGGTTGCGTGGGGCGACTTCGACGGCGACGGCGTGCTCGACCTCGCGATCTCCTCCAGTGACGACGACCGAGACGAACCGACCCGAATCTTCGCGGGCGACGGGCAGGGCTCGCTTCGGATCGTGCCGATGTGGGAAGAGACCCTCCAGGCCGAGGGGTACGCCTACACCCGCGCGCTGGACGCCGTGGACTTCGACGGCGACGGTCTGCTCGATCTGATGCTGACCAACCAGGACGAGCCCAAGGAGCTGCTCCGGGCCGACGGTCAGGGCGGCTTCACCCGGGTCTGGTACTCGGTCGGCACGGCGGACGACCCCTCGCGCGCCGCGGCGCTCGGTGACTTCGACGGCGACGGAGACCCCGACCTCGCCGTCGGCTGCCAGCGCAGCTTCGAGGATGGGCCCCGGTACGTGCGGGTCTTCGAGAACCATCGCTCCGGCAGCGGTGGGCTGGTCAACGATCCGCCGACCGTGCGGGTCGACATCGACGGCGTGGCCGCCACCTGGCCCCTCACCGGCGCCACGGTGCTGGACGTGAGCGTGCCCGTGGTCGTGACCCTGGCCGACCCCGAAGGGGACGACGTGCAGCGGTTGCAGGTCCAGTACTCCCGCACCGGCGCCGCGCCCTGGCACGACGCCACCCTTCGCGACGGCTCGGCCGTCGGCCCCTTCGATGCCGATCGCTACGGCGTGGCGCACCGGCTGCAGTGGGACGCCTCCGCCGACGGCGTGCTCGGCCGCCACGTCGCCGTGCGCGTGGTCGCGACGGGCTTCGGCGCGCAGACCTACGGCATTGCTCCCCAGCGCTCCTGGGTCGCGTCGGTCTCGCCGACGTTCGGGGTCGCCTCGGGCGACTGCAGCGACCTGGACGACGACGGCGACGGCGTCACCTCGTGCGACGACTGCGACGACACCGATCCTTCCGCCGGCGCGCCCGCCGAGGAGATCTGTGACGACGGGATCGACGGCGACTGCGATGGCGCCGCCGACGCCGACGAGGCGATCTGCTGGTCCGAGGGCGGCTGCTCCTGCACCACCTCCGGAGCCGCTCCGAGCCCGGGATAGGCGCTGCTGCTGCTGCTGGCGGCGCGCCGACGGCGTACGCTTCGCGGATGCGCTCCCTCGCCGTCCTCCTCTTCGTCCCGATCCTGACCTGCTTCACCGGGGCTCCCGGTGAGCCCGACGACGACGACGAAGCCCGCCCCGTCTACTGCCCGCTGCAAATCGGCGGCGACCGGGAGGCGGAAGTGCGCTGCCCCGAGCAGTGGATGGACGACGAGTCGCTTCCCGTCATCGTGTTGCTCCACGGTCGGTCGGCCTCCTGGGACGCGCAGGACCTGCTGTGGCAGATCAGCGCCCGGGTGGACGAGGACCGCTTCGCGCTGATCCTGCCCAACGGCACCCTCGACGAGGACAACATCCGCTTCTGGAACGCGACGCCCGCGTGCTGCGACGACTTCGACTCCGGCGTGGACGACGTCGGCTACCTGATGTCGCTGGTGGACCAGCTGTCCGAGGACGTGCCCCTGGACCTGAACCGCGTCTACTTCACCGGCCACAGCAACGGCAGCTTCATGTCGTACCGCATGGCCTGCGACCGCCCCGACCGGGTGGCCGCCATCGCGGGGCTGGCGGGGAGCACGTTCAACACCCCCGAGGAGTGCGCCGTCGGGGATCCCGTCTCGGTGCTGCACATCCACGGCGTCGACGACCCCGACGTGCCCTACGAGGGGCGGCCCGGGCTGTACCCCGGCGCGGTCGGTGCGGTGGAGCGGTGGGCCGAGCGGGCCGGCTGCGACGTCGACGCGGCCGAGGACGTCGATCCCCTGGACCTGACGAACCAGACCGACGGCGCCGAGACCGACGTGCGGCTCTACCGGGAGGGCTGCGACCCGGGCCTGGACATGGCCTTGTGGACCATGAACGACACCGGCCACATCTTCATCCCCAACGATGCCTACAACGTCGCACTGATCGGCTGGCTCCTGGAGCACTCGCTGCCCTAGTCAGGGCGCGCGCTCGAGCCCCTTGCAGTCGAGCGATCCGCCGATGACCGACGCCTTGCTCGTCCACTTGCTGCCGATCTCGATCCCGGCCCACCTGGCTTCGACCAGATCACAGTCGTGGGTCTTGCCGTCGGCATCCAGGAACTGAACGACATAGCTGTCGCTGCGCTTGCCTTCGCGCTCGCAGCCGACGCACTCGCCCGTCTTGGCGAGGGTGACGGTCGGCCAATCGGGTGCGGAGCTGGCGTCGCCGGCGGCATTCAGGGTGCGGGCCTCGTGCCACCGATCGGCGGTGTACGCGCACCACTCGTCGTAGATCGGCTCCTCCCGGTACTTCGGCTTGCAGTCCTGATACTCGTTGAAGGTGCCGTCGCCGTTGTCCTTGCGCTTGGTGGTGCAGGTCTCGCCGTCGGGGATCTTCTTGGTGTCGCGCTGCTTGGACGACCGGGTCACGGCGTAGGCATCGCGGGGCAGGTTGTCGCACCACTTCGCTTCCTTGGTGGGCTGCTTCGCCTCGATGAGGATCGAGCGCTCCCAGCTCCTCGACGTCGCCTCCAGGGTGACGTCCTTCTTCCAGAGCATCGTCACGAGCAGGAAGACGAGCCCCAGGCCGAGAAGCACGACGCAGCCGATGCCGATCAGCTTGCCGTTGCCGGAGCCCTTGGCCTTCTGGGGATCAGGCGCGGGCGCGTCGGACTTCAGCTTCACCGCCGCGGCGCCGTCCATGGGGGAGCCGCAGTTGCCGCAGTGGGCCGCCGCCGCCGCCATCGGCGACGAGCACGCGGGGCAGTCCTTGTCGGCGCCGCTGAACTTGTGGTCGGCGACCGCGACCTTGTCCTCGTCGGACGGGAAGTAGCGCTTGTCCTCGGCCTGGGCGGAGCCGCAGGAGGGGCAGTGCCGGTGGGTCAATCCGAGGAGCTTGTCCGTGCCGCAGTACGGACAGTCCCAGAGCATCTGGTAGGTCTGTTCGATCACGCGACGAACTCTACTCGGACGCGCCCCCCCCCGGGTGCGGTGTCGCCGCCTCCTAGGCTTCTTTGGCGGTCTTCCAGGCATCCACCGCGAAGGCGGTGTTCATGACCAGCACCGAGGCAAACATCGGGAGGTAGAACTCGGGGGCGGCCTCCTTGATGCCGAATTCGACGTACGTCAGGCCGACGAGCGACACCATCCAGGCGATCGCCAGGGGGATCTTCGTGCCGAGGATGAGGTAACCGAGGCCGGGGAGGAACCAGTTGCTGAGGGCGGCGGCGGTGGGCTTCATGAGTGACTCCAGTTCGTTGTTGATGAACTGACTTTATGTCCCTACGCTTGGACGAAGGATAGTCGGGAGT
>PVBE013007905.1_pt1 | contig 11637 bp, 7 predicted proteins | sample 1631181 | NCBI WGS metagenome assembly PVBE01 (sample SAMN08397723, study PRJNA350692) | Marine metagenome, whole genome shotgun sequencing project. | isolation source: water | place: Pacific Ocean | collected 2012-04 | reverse complement strand
CTACCCGGCGCGGCGCCTGGTTCAGATCGGTTCCGACCGACTTCGCCAGCGTGGCTTCGGCTGGCGCCGCGGCGCCGCTCTTCGTGTTGACCTGTGGCGCGTCCTCGACGCGGCGAGCGCGAGCAACGATCTCCCGTGGACGGGGTGTGCTGGCCTCGCCCGCGTCCTTTGTCACGCGACGCCTGGGCGCTTCGGCGAAAGTATTCTTCACCGGCACGGCTTTTTGCATGCCGACTTCGCCATTGGACTCTCTCTCCGGCGTCGGCTTCGCGGAACGGTTCAACGCGACGGGCGAAGCGGCGACTGCCCGCAGATTCGCGGCTGCGCCCGCGGATTCGGCAGCGTTCAACCGTTTCCTGGGTTCGACGGGTGCGTCGGCCACGGTCGCCCGCGCGGAGGAGTTGCGGGCCGAGGGCAGGACGCGCCGCGGGGCGGCGGATGCGACGTTGCGTTCCGGACTCGGCTTGTGCGAGGTGATGGCCGAATCAGAACCCGGCACGACTACCTTGATCTCTTCGGCAGCAACACTGCGACGGTCAGCCGTGGTCTGATTCTTGGTCTCGGCGTCGATCTTGATCTGCTTGCGATCCGGCGCCTTTTCGGGCGCCGCCGCAGCGCGCAGCGCCACGTCCTTGGCACGGTCCTGGACCTTCGCATCCTCGGACTTGCGATTCGGGGTGTAGGACGGTCGCGTGTTGTTCTTCGTCGCCTCGAGGGCGCGATCGTTCTTCGCCACCTCGACCTCGGGTCCCTTCACCTCCATCGACTCTTCGTGGCCTTCGAAGCTCAGGGACTCGGACACGTCCACTTTGTTCTGCGAGGGTGACGTCGTAGAATCGGTGTCGCCGTGCACGGCTCGCTGAGAGACGAGATGGACCTGCACGGACCCGGTATCCGGGCCGCGCGGCTGGAAGCTGCGCACGATCTTCATGCCGGACAACCACAGGAGCAACAGCAGGTGGATCAACACCGACAGCATCACGAGCTTCGTGATGAAGTCCATGCTGCTCCAGCGCGCGCCCAACGTCAGCAAGACCAGGATCAACGCGAAGAAGAACACGAGGTACAGCAGCAGCCACTCGAGCCACCACTGACCTTCCCAGAACGGGTACACCTCCCGCGCCTCGGCACGGAAAACGATCACGGTCTCGACGCTCTCCCCGTCCGCCGGGTTCACGCGCTTCGCAGCGCTGACGAGTCGCATCCCGAACCCGTCGTCGACCAACGTCGGGCCGCGGAATGGTCCTCCGATCTGCAGCGCTTCGACGGACATCGGCTGCACATAGTGGTCAACGTGCCAGGACGTCCGCATTAACGACGTCACGCCGGCCTCGGTTTGGCGCACGAAGTAGAGTCCGACGCCGTCCGGCGCGAGCATCGGATCGCGGTCGACGGGGGGCGTGAGTTCTCTGCGGTACTTCGACGCGTCCTCATCCGGAAACACCGGTCGCGCCGCGTCGGGCGCCGCAAAGGAAGCGGTCATCAGCTTGCCGTTGTGACCGTCCGCGACTTCCGGATCACGCCGAACGAAGACGAGTTGGCCACCACCGCTATCGATTGTGGGATCCGATTCGTCGAGCCCCGAGTTGATCCCCTCGGGCAGCGGACGCGGTGCAAAGAAGAGCCCGTCGCGGTACGTGGCGGCGTAGATATCGAATCCGCCAGGCCCGGAAGGTCGATCGGATGCGAAGTAAAGCCGTCCCATCGGACCGAGCAACGGTGAGAGGTCGTGCCCAGGCGAGTTGAGTTCGATCACCGGCTGCACCGGGTCTGTCGGATGTTCGGGATCGAACAGGACGAGGTCCGTCACCTGCGGCCCCATCACCTTGCCGTAGATCAGCCGGCCATCGGGAAGCGCGGTGACGCGACCACGGACCGGTCCCGGAATCTCAAACTCGGGCTGCGGGCTCGACCAGCGAACCATTCCGGAGTTCCGCAGGTCCGCCGCCGTGACCTCGACGTTGCCGTCGGAATAGTAGACCGGTCGACCGATCTTCAATCCGACCCAGAAGCCCGCCGACCCGACGAGACCCATCGCGGCGAGGAGCATCAAGGTCTTGCGGGTTCGTTTCACGATCGCCTGTTCCCTCCGTGGGAGGCTAGATACTCACCGGGGATTCGCGCCTACGGGATCCGCACCGATCGAGATCGAGTGCAGCTTGGCCAGCAAACACGCATCGAAGACCTGCGCGACGAGACCGAAATCCGTCTTCTCGTCTCCGCGAATCAGAACCTCCTGGTCCTTGTCGCGGCTCGCGGCGGCCTTCAGCTTCTGTCTGAGAGCCATCACGCTGACTTCGCGCCCATCGACGATGACTCGCCCGTCAGCGGCGACGTTGATCACGATGACCTTCTTCTCTTCGCCGGGCTTGCCGCTCGCGGCGTCCGGCAGGTCCAGGCTCATCTCGATTTCATCCTTTTGGAACGTCGTCGCCGTGAGGAAGAAGATCAGCAGCAGGAACACCACGTCGATCATCGGCGTGAGGTTGATGCTGTCGACCTCCTCTTCGTCAGGACAGAGTTTCATTGCAGCGCTCCTAGGCCTTCGGATCCGATTCCGGCGTCAGGGCGACGAGCTCTTCACCGTCCCATTCCTTCGGTCGCGTCAAGAAGTCGAGTGCCGGCGTGAGCCTCTCGTCGGTCTCGATCATCAGGCGACGCACCTTGCTGTTGAAGTGGGACGCGATCAGCAGCGCGGGGATCGCAACACACAGCCCGGCGATCGTCGTGACGAGTGCCTCCTCGATACCGCCGGCGAAGTTCTCCGGCTTGCCCATGCCCGACTTCACGACGAGGGCAAACGAATCCTGGATGCCCATGACTGTGCCGAGCAAGCCGAGAAGCGGAGCGATGCTCGCGATCAGCGACAGCGGTCGGATGTTCGTTTTGAGTTTCTCGACTTCTCGTTGCCCCTGGTCTTCCATCGCACGCTCGATGTGCTCGAGGTCGTAGTCCCGGCGCTGGATGCCGGCAGCGAGTATCCGCCCCGCGGGCGCGTTGAGATCCCGACCAGCGGTCAACGCCTCCTGGAAGCGACCCTGCTCCAACAGATCCATCGCGCCGTCGATCCCCTTGGGAAGAACGCGGTTCGGCGTGACGCGCATCCAGCGATCCATCGTCAGCGCCAGCACGACGATCGAGCAGATCCCCAGCGGAATCATGATGTAGCCACCCGACGTGAGGAACTCCCAGACGGTCTGGGTGGTCTCGATGGTCTTGGCCTGAGTGGCGGATTCGAGAGCCCCGGTAATCACAGAACTGATGAGTGTTGAGATGGCCATGGGCTACATGCTCCTGATGTTCTTGAGCTTGGTCTGGGCGGTCTTGGCGAGCTCGCACTTCGGGAAGCGCGATAGGAGTTCCTCGTAGAGCCTGGCGGCCTTCTTCGGCTTCTTGAGCTTCAAGTAGCAGTCGCCTGCTGAATTGAGGCCACGCTGCACCCAGTTGGCGTGTTGGTAGAGAATGGAGAGCTTGACGAATGCATCGACGGCTTCGGAGAGCTGGCCGCGGATCATCCGACACTCGCCGATGCGGTACTGCGCTTGGGCGGAGAGTTCACTGTCGGTGAGATCCGTGACCCGACCGAACGCGAGTTCGGCGCGACGGTAGTCCTCCTCGCTCTGACGGGCTTTGCCGAGCCAGAGGTTCGCGCGGGCGAGATCGCTCTTCGGAGCCTTCTGCGCCGCGGCGCGGCGCAAGTAATCCTGCAACACCATGGACGCGGCGCGCGGATTGCCGATCTTGATGTTGCACTGTCCCTGGTGGAGACGCGCCACCTGGGCGCGCTCGTGGTTCGGCTTCTTCGAGAGCAAGGCTTCGAAGCGCGGCGCCGCCTCGGCGTGCTTGTTCATCCGGAACAGGCACTCTCCGGCGAAGAACTGGGACTCGAAGTAGAGCTCCGCGCCGCGGAGCTTCACGATGCTATCAAAGTTCGCGAAGGCCGCGGGGAACTGCTTCTTCTCGAAGCGGTGAAAACCGCACAGGTACTGGGCGCGCGGCGTGTACTTGCCCTTCACGGCTTCGAGCCACTTCAGCCCCTCGGTGGCGTCCTTGCCCCCGAGCAACACCTCGCCGACGTGGAGCCGTGCCTCGCCGACCATGTCCACGTTCTTGGAGACCTTCGCGACCTCACGGAACGCGGCGAGCGCCGCGGGCTCGTCCTTCATGCGACGGCAAACCCAGGCGAGCTCGTAGAACACCCGATCCTGGCGTTTCATCTTGGCGGTACGGAGGGACTCGAGAACCTCCCGGGCCGGCTTCAGCTTGTCGCTGCGAGCGCGTGCCACGCCGAGTGAGTATCGCAGTTCGTTCGCGCGAGCGTGGTCGGCGAAGTCCGCGAGGTAGAGTTCCGCGGCCTTCACGGCGTCGCCCCACTCCTTGCGGCGGTGGTGCAAGGCGCTCTTCAGTTCGAGCAACCCGGCGCGACCCTTACCGATGGCCTTGTGCGAGAGTCCTCGTTGGATCCAGTCCTGACAGGCGTCATCGTCGCCGACCTCGAACGCGCACCAGGCGAGACCTTCGTGGGCCCGCCCGCCGACCTTGTCCTCGCGGGACGACAGGACCGCGTAGGCCTTCTGCGCCGCGGCGAAGTCGCCCTGCTTGAACAGCACTTCGGCGTATTCGAGTTTGTCGCCCAGCGCGACGTCGTCGGACTTCTCGAACGACGCGGCCATCGCGAGACGCGACGCGGCGGCCTTGAACTTGCCCTGCCGCTTGAGAACGCGGGCAGCGACGCGCTCGGTGCGGGCGAGGAACTCGCCCTGCGGGTGCTTGCCGCAGTAGTTGTCGGCGGCCTTCATCGCCTGTAGGAGACTGTTCGCCTCGAGCCACGCGAGTGCTTCCATCGAAAGCGACTCCTCCGCGAGCGGGACGAACGTCTTGTTCTTCGAAGAGGCGAGGCGGGCGAAGCGCCCTGCCGCACCCTTGAAATCGCCACCGAGGTAGCTGCACCACGCGCGCTTGAACGCGGCCTTGCCGGCGACGGCGTGGTCGCCCGGGATCTGCTTGTAGGCCTGATCGGCATTCGCGTAGTCCTTCAACGCGAAGAAGTTCTCGGCCGCGGCGAACCCGGCCGAGACGCGCAACTGGTGCTGGCTGTGATTCTTCAGGAACGCGAGGACGACGTTGTTCGAATCGCGATATCGCGCGAGGTGGTGCAACGCGAGGCACTGACCGTAGAGGGCGTCACCCTTCAGGCCCTCGCGCCTGGCCGAACCGTGGCAGCGACCGTAGGCGGTGAGGGCAGCCTTCCAGTTGCCGTCGTCTGCGAGCGCCTCGCCGAGGCTGTACAGCATCCGCGCCTTGTCTGCGGCACCGGAGGCGGTTGCGATCGCGGCGCTGAGGTCTGCCGCGGATTTCTTCGGTTGGCCGAGGTCGAGACGGACGAGGCCGCGCAGTTCGAGCGCTGGCCAGCGAACCGAGGCATCGACGTTCTTCCGTGCGAGCAGTTCGGACAACTGTTTGTCGGTCTCCGGGTAGTTCTTCGCACGGTAGAGGACCCGACCGGCTTCCAGCAGGGCCCGCGACACGAGAGGTGACTTGGGGAACAGCCGGGCGACGTCTCGGAACGCCTTCACCGCCGGATCGACCTGCTTCTGCGCCACGGCGCAGTGACCGATCCCCATGGCGGCGTCGTCAGCGAAGCCGCCGCCCGCTTTCACGGCCTGTTCAAACGCGCTCCGAGCCGGGTCGTAGCGCTTGCCGCGCAGAGCCGATTCACCCTGCAGGAACCGGCACTCGCCGTACGCCTTGTGTTTCGGGAAACGATCCGCGGCGCTCGCGAAGATCTTCTCCGCGGTGCCGTAGTCCTTCTTCCGCAGTTGGATGAAGCCGGCCTGGTAGAGGGAGGACGAGGCGAAGACGCCGGACTTCTCCTTGTCGAGGGTCGCGGCGCGGGTGTAGGCCTTGAGCGCGAGGTCGTCCTGCCCGGTCCTGCGGAGGCACTCCCCGCGGGCGTAGAGGCTCGGCGCGGCGAGATAGTGGCCATCGCCACCCTCTTTCACGAGCTCGGCGAAGACCTGGGCCGCGCCCTTGGGATCGTCCTTCTCGAGGGTGTGTCCCAACCGGTAGTGGCACTCGGCACGCAGCTTGAACTTCCCCGTTTGAAGCGCATCCCTAAAGGCCTCGACGGCGCCGGTCGAGTCCTTGAGCTCGAGGCGACACGTGCCCAGACGGTAGAACGCCTCCGCACACTTGGCGTGCTTGGGTTGATTTTCGACGAACCGCGCCAGCTGACGCGCAGCGTCATCGTGCATCCCCCGCTTGATCAAACCGAGCGCGAGATCGAAGCGCTCTGAGCTTCGGCCCTGGGCGGCAACCGTTGAAAAAAGCGAAGACGAGAGGACTAGGAAACAGGCAAGCCGACCGCTCATTGCTTCTCCAGGAATCGGGAATTGGGAGTTCGCCGGATTGACAGGCAAGTCGCCGGCGAGCGGTGGGAGCTAGAACCGCGACCAGGCCCCCACCCGGCCCGAGATGTTCGCGATCGCATCGATAGTAGTCCAGTACCACAAATCGAGATGTGTCGTCGAACGAAAGTTCGTCGCACAGGCGGCTACCCGGTTTGGTCGGGCTAGATTTCCCCAAACTATCAACGGAACGTGCACAGGGCTTCCGGACATGGCCCCTGGAGAACCTCTACGGTCGGCTGGAATCGGGAGGACGGATCGACTCGCTCGGCGATCCACTCGGCGAAACGCTCAGCAACGTTCCCAACCACGGACCGAGGATGAGCCAACCCACCCCGACCCACTGCAACAGCAGTCGGTCGAAGCGCGACTTGAACAGATGGTCCCAATCCGTGCTCGCGCCGAGGAAGATGGCGAGGCAGGCGAGCACGATTCCGCCCAGAAAGAAGGCCGCGGCTTGTCGATCCGGCGCAACCGCCGTCCACGATCTTCGGAAGCAGAGCAGGAGCAACAGCATCGGGAAGAGCAAACCGAACTTCCGCACGAACAGAAACCCCTGCAGGTAGCCCGCGAGCACGGTGGGGAGATCGGCGAATCGCCCGGGCAGTTCTACCAGCGCGCTCTGGAACTCCCCGAGCAAGGGGCTCTTCACGGAGCCGTCGTCCCCGCGCAGGACGAAGATCACGGCCGCGAGGACGGCGACCCCGCCGCCGATCAGCAGCCAGGTCCGGACCCGGAGCGCGGCCCGGAGCCGCACCTCCCGGAGCCCCACCAGACCCAAGCCGATGCCGAGCGGGAGAGCCCAGGACATCAGGCCCGGGGACTGGCCGAGCAATCGGGCCTGGAGAGGAAGCCAGAGCCCGGTAGCGAGGACGAGGCCCACCGTCGCGGCCCCGTGCAGCCGGCGTCCGTCCGACCCCAACGCGGTGACGAGGCCCAGGAGCAGGACGTACGGCAGCCCCTCGGGCTTGATCAAGGGCAGGCAGAACGCCGCGGTCGCGACGAGGACCGCGCGCCTCGTCACGAGCCCTGCGGCGGCAACGGCCAGGAAGTAGCCGAGCAGGAGTTCGGCGTAGCCGGAGTCCACCGCACCCGAGCCGTCCGAGTACCACATCGGGGTCGCGCCGAACGCGAGCACCATCACCCAGGCTTGACCCCGGGGCAGACCGCGGTGGCGAGCGACGCCAGCGACCAGCGCGAGGAAGGCCACGAACAACCCGGGAAAGAACAGGCGGCCCGGGAGCTCGCCGAGCACGGCCTGGCACCCACCGAGGCACAAGGGTTGTAGGAGCGGATACGCAACGCTGTGCGCGTAGACCTCCGGGTCGCTGAAGAAAGGATGCGACAAGTCGGCGGGCGGCGCGAGGAAGTGGGCGCGAAGCCCCCAGGACACCAGCCCGTCCCACTCGCGATCGGACGTCGCGACCGCGCCGTACGTCACGGTGCCGACCAGGAGAAGGAGGAACACCGCGACGAGCCACGGCACGGCCTTCCAGACGCGCGCATCGGATTCCCTGGTCCACGGCGGCATCGTGGGACTGACGCACATCGCTAGGGCACAACCGAGCAAGAAAGCGACCGGCAAGAGGATCACGGGGAGGGCCCAACCCGCGAGCAACGCGACATGGCTGGCTGCGGCGTAGACCGCGAATCCGAGCGGGGGCGCGAATGCGATTCGCCAGAGCCAACCGCTCATCTCCGCAACTCCAATCGCAGCGTCTCGCGATCGACGCCAACGAGGACGAGCGTCCCCTCCCCGAGGTTCGGGAGCTTCGCGCGCGCAACCGGTAGACCGTGGATCATCGAGACGCCCGGCGCCGCACCGCTCTCGGCGTAGAGGAGACGAGGCGACAGCAGCCCGACGGCGAGTTCCATCGACCCATGGTCCTCGCCCTTGAACAACACGACACACTCCTCCGGCGTGTTCTCTGCGATCATCTGCAGGACGGCGGCATTCTCCGGGCTCTTCGACAGATGAAACCGGATGGCTCCGTTCTCGCGGAACTCCTGGATCTCATCGATTCGCGCCGGCAGGGACTTCGTCTCCAACCGCTGCACGCAAAACAGGAGGTGCGCGATCAGCGCAAGGCCGAGAAGCCGTAGCCATGGCGGACGGTGGGGTTTGTCGGGCTTCATCGTCGGAGCACCGCCAATTGTTATCGCTTCGCGAGACGATGCGATAACAATTGGACGCGCTCCCCGGTTGTTTCCTCAGGATCGACATGTTCGAGACGCTCGATTGGTTGGTGATTGCGGCCTACTTCGTTGTGTTGTTCGGGTTGGCTGCGTGGGTGATCAGGAAGAAGCACGAGTCGGCAGCCGACTACTTCCTCGCCGGGAGACACGTCGGGTGGTTCGTGATCGGCGCCTCGATCTTCGCATCCAACGTCGGCTCCGAGCACATCGTCGGGCTCGCGGGATCGGCAGCGGACAGCGGTCTGGTGCTCGGACACTACGAGTTGCACTCGTGGTTGTGCCTGATGCTCGGCTGGGTCTTCGTGCCGTTCTACCTGCGCAGCAAGGTGTTCACGATGCCCGAGTTCCTCGAGCGGAGGTATGGGAGCTCATCGCGGTGGCTGCTGTCGGTGACGATGTTGATCTCGTACGTGCTGACGAAGATCTCCGTGACGATCTTCGCCGGCGCGATCGTGTGCACGACGTTGCTCGGCGTCGAGTTCTGGATGGGCGCGTCCATCATCGTCGTGTTGACAGGCATCTACACAGTGCTCGGCGGCATGCGCGCGGTCATCTACACCGAAGCCATGCAGGCGATCGTGCTGATCCTCGGCTCGGTGATCATCACGATCACGGGGCTCGTCGAGATCGGCGGTTGGGACAACCTGATCGCGTCGGTCGGGTCGGAGAAGCTCAACATGTTCAAGCCGGCGGACCACCCGGACTACCCGTGGACCGGGATGATCTTTGCGCCGCCGATCGTGGGTTTGTGGTATTGGTGCACGGATCAGTACATCGTGCAACGCGTTCTGGCGACGGACGACGAGCGGACGGCGCGCCACGCGACGATCTTCGCGGGCTATCTGAAGCTGCTGCCGTTCTTCATCTTCATGATTCCCGGTCTCGTCGCCCTCGCCCTCGCAAACAGCGGGAAGATCCAGCTCGACAAGGCTGATGAAGCGTTTCCGGTGCTCGTGCAGGCGCTGTTGCCGGTCGGCATTCGCGGGCTGGTCGCCGGCGGACTGCTGGCCGCGCTGATGAGTTCGCTCGCATCCGTGTTCAACTCGTCTTCCACGCTGTTCACGATGGATATCTACCAAAAGCTCCGCCCGGCGACCGAGGCGCAACTCGTGCGCGTGGGCCGCTTCACCACTCTGGCGCTCGTCGGGCTGGGCATGCTGTGGGTCCCGTTCCTGCAGGCCATCGCCGAGGGTCAGCTGTACCAATACCTGCAGAAGGTGCAGGCCTACATCGCGCCACCGATCGCCGCGGTGTTCTTCATCGGGCTGTTTTTCCGCCGCATCACCGCGACGGCGGCGGTGACGACGCTCGTGACCGGGTTCGCGCTGGGGATGGTCCGGTTGGTCACCGAACTCAACGAAGTACACTTCTGGTTCTCGGACATGAACTTCCTGCACTTCGCGATCTTCCTGTTCATCTTCAGCGTCAGCCTCTTGTTCACGGTCAGCGTGTTCACTGCTCCCCCTTCTGAGGAACAGCTCGACGGCTTGACCTACGGCACGACGATGGCCAGCGACCGGGCGGCGTCCCGCGCGAGTTGGACTTGGGTAGACGTCACACACTCGATCGTGATCGTCGGGCTGATACTCTGCATCCTGTTCTACTTCTCTCCATTGAACTTCTCGAGCTGATGAGCACCCGAGTCTCCGCCCTCCTCGCCGGCCTGCTCGTCCCAGGCGCGGCCCTGGCCCAGGAAAAGAAGGCACCGACCTGTCTCGAGTTGCTGCGATCGGACGCCGTGAAGGCCACCATTCCGCTCGACAAGGTCGCGCACGAGCGGGAGCGGTTGTGGGAGAAGTATCGCCACGAGCAGATGGCCGACAAGGGGCGGCTAAAGGAGCACGAGGAGAAGAAGATCACCCGCGGCAAGCTCGCGATGCGCTACGCGTACTCGAAGATCGGGAAGAAGCCAAAGGACGGCTATCCGCTCTACATCGCGCTGCACGGTGGCGGTGGCGCGCCGGTTCGGGTCAACGACAGTCAGTGGAACCACATGAAGGTGTACTACAAGGCTGGCGTGAAGCAGGGGATCTACCTCGCCGCACGCGGGATGACGAACTCGTGGAACCTGCACTGGGTCGGTGATTCGTTCCCGTGTTACGACCGGCTGATCGAGAACATGATCCTGTTCGAGGATGTCGATCCGAATCGCGTGTACGTGCTGGGCTTTTCGGCAGGCGGCGACGGCACGTATCAGATCGCGCCACGGATGGCAGATCGTTGGGCGGCGGCGAACATGTCGGCAGGACACCCAAACGGAGTAAGCCCGCGGAACCTCGCGAACGTTCCGTTCCTGTTGCAGATGGGCGAGAAGGACCGTTCGTACGGTCGGAACACCGCTGCGGCAGGCTACTACGTGCAGCTCGCGAAGTTGAGAAAGGAGCACCCGGGGTGCTACCTGCACGAGGCGAACATCCACTTCGACAAGCCCCACAACTTCCGTGACAACCACCCGAAGATGGCGCCCCAGAAGGTGCTCGCCGATCCCGCAAAGTGGCTCGCGAACGGTTCACGCGAGACCGTGTCGCGCAACACGCACGCGATCGCGTGGCTGGACAGGCACGTGCGCAACCCGGCGCCGCGAAGGCTGATCTGGGACTTGCGGACACGCGCGACATCGCGGGGCAAGTCGGCACTGCTCCACTACTGGCTCGACCTCTCTTCGAAGGACGCCAGCCTGATGAAGACCCAGGACGTGATCGCCCGCCTCGACAAGGCCACGAACTCGGTGACCGTCGAGAAGTGCGGCGACTACCTGAAGGTGTTGCTGAGGCACGGCATGCTCGACCTCGCCCAACCGGTGCGCGTGAAGGTGGGCGGTCGTACGTTCCAGGTCTCTCCCGAGGCCACGCGCGGCAACCTCCTTCAGACAATGATCGACCGAGGCGACCCGAACTACATGTTCGAAGCCTCGATCTCGATCCAGAAGAAGGAAGACGCCTTCACCGTCACGGTCTCGGACTAGCGTTCGAGTTGGTTGGTGACGGGGCGGAGGTCAGCGCGGTGCTGCTGGACCTCCTTGGTGATGCGGGCG
>PVBE012510731.1_pt1 | contig 11637 bp, 12 predicted proteins | sample 1631181 | NCBI WGS metagenome assembly PVBE01 (sample SAMN08397723, study PRJNA350692) | Marine metagenome, whole genome shotgun sequencing project. | isolation source: water | place: Pacific Ocean | collected 2012-04 | reverse complement strand
GGAGCAGATCTTTCCCGGCAACGATGTCCACGGGGGCTTTGCGTCGCACTTGAAGGTCCCGGTGACCGGTCTGTGCGAGGTCCCCGACCTGACCGATGCCCACCACAACCCGCACGACCTCGATCTCGCCTCGCTGTCCGTCATCGCCGATGCGGTGACCACGCCCTACCAGGCGATCGAGCGGAGCGGGCTGGGCAACGGCGACCTAGCGATCTTCGTCGGTGCCGGTGGCGTCGGTGGGTTCGGTGTGCAGATCGCGGCGACCCGCGCTGCCTCGGTGATTGCGATCGACGTCGATGCCGGACGCCTCGAGCTGGTCAATGAACACGGTGCGGACCTAGTGTTGAACAGCGCCGAGCTCGACTTCCGCGAGCTGCGCAAGGAGATCCGACACTTCGCCGCCGAGCGCGAGATCCCGACCTGGCGTCAGCGCATCTTCGAGACCTCCGGCACCGCCGCCGGTCAGACCACGGCGTTCGGCTTGCTCGAGCACGGCGGCTACCTGTCGGTCGTTGGCTTCACAAAGGACAAGGTCAACGTGCGGCTGTCCAACCTGATGGCATTCCACGCCACGGTCGAAGGCAACTGGGGTTGCCTCCCCGAGCACTATCCGGCGGTTCTCGCCCTGGTTCTCAGCGGCCAGGTGCAACTCGAGCCGTTCGTGGAGCGCCGCTTCATGTCGTCGATCAACCAGACCTTCGCGGACTTGCATGAGCACAAGGTCACGCGCCGCGTCATCCTCGTTCCGGAGTAGCCAGCCATGGAGTTCAAGAACCACGATCTGACCGCCGCCGTCGACTTGGCCGGAGTGCACATCGATGACATGCCCGTGCACAGCACCGACGGCTCGATCGTCCCCGGTCTGCACGCCACGCGAATCACCCTGGACAACGAGAGCCAGCTCAACTCCTACACCACCGATATGGTGAAGGGCGTGATCCTCGGCATGCGGCGTGCCTCCAACGACCGGGCTTGCGTCGCTGTGGTGTTTACCGGTGCGGGCAGCCGCTCGTTCTGCACCGGCGGCAACACGGCCGAGTACGCCGAGTACTACGCCGGCCGGCCGGAGGAATACCGGCAGTACATGCGCCTGTTCAACGACATGGTCTCGGCGATCCTGCACTGCGATCGGCCCGTGATCTGCCGCGTCAACGGCATGCGCATCGCGGGCGGTCAAGAGATCGGCATGGCCTGCGACTTCTCGGTCGCCCAGGACCTCGCGGTCTTTGGCCAGGCCGGGCCGCGGCACGGTTCGGCCCCCGACGGTGGCAGTACGGACTTCTTGCCGCTGTTCGTCGGCATCGAACGGGCCATGGAGAGCTGCACGCTGTGCGAACACTGGAGCGCGCACAAGGCGCTTCGGATGGGGCTGGTGACGCGGATCGTGCCCGCGCTCAGGGTCCATGGGGAGTTCGTGCCCAATCCGATGGTGGTCACGGACCGCCACTACGACGAGTTCGGGCGCGCCGTTCACGGGGAGTTCAGGGAGGGCGCCGAGCGGGCGGCGGCCAAGGAACAGCTCAAGAGTGGTGAGATCGATCTGTCGCTGCTCGACCGCGAGGTCGACGCTCTGATCACGTCACTGGCGATGACGATGCCCGGCTGTTTGACCAAGACTGTCGAGAGCGTGCGCAAGCACAAGCTCGCTCACTGGGATCGCAACCGCGAGACCAACCGCGCCTGGCTCGGGCTCAACATGATGACCGAAGGTCGCGCCGGGTTCCGGGCGTTCCACGAGGGCACCAAGGCGTGCCGGGAGGCGGACTTCTTGTTGCTGCGCCGGCGCCTGGCCGAGGGCGCGACGTGGGGCGAGGAGTTGACCGACGAGATCCTCGTCCGCGCCCATGCTGGGCGGGAGGTGCCGCATGGCGCCTGAGGCGAACCAGGCCGTGCCGCGCGTCCACATTCGCGACCTAGACGAGTCCGACCTGGACGAGGTCGTGCGTATCGACGCCCTGCATACGGGGGAGGCCAAGCCGCACTACTGGCGTCGGATCTTTGGCTCCTTTCTGAGCGAACAGGGCGCGGTCGGCAGCATGGGGCTCGGTGTGGATGGTGAGAACGGTCTAGCCGGGTACTTGTTTGGCGAGGTGCGCGCCGTGGAGTTCGGGTCCGAGCCGTGCGGGTGGGTCTTCGCGGTCGGTGTCGAGCCCAAGGAGCTGCGCATGGGCGTCGCGGATGCCCTTCTCAAGTGCGCCAAGCAGCGGTTTCGCGAACTCGACGTCACGGTGCTCCGCACCATGGTGCGGCGCAACGACGTGCCAGTCCTGTCGTTCTTCCGGTCGGGCGGCTTCGTCGGCGGCTCGTTCGCGCAGCTCGAGCTCGACCTCGAGGCGGAAAGTGGGCAGGAGGTCGAATCGTGACGAACCTCAAGACCTCTTCGACCGGCCCGGTGCGAATCGAACGGCTTGACGGCGGCGAGCTGTGGCGAGTCTTCCTCGCGCGTCCCAAGGGCAACGTCCTGGACGAGGAGATGATCGACGCCCTGTCCGCCGTGTTTGACGAAGCGCAGGGCGCGACGGATCTCAAGGCCATCTGCCTGTCGGCGGATGGGCCACACTTCTCTTTTGGCGCGAGCGTACAAGAGCACTTGCCCGGCCGCGTGTCGGGCATGCTGCGCACGTTCCACCAGCTGATTGTGTCCATGGCGGACGCCGCCGTGACCACGCTCGCGGCCGTGCGTGGCCGGTGCCTGGGTGGCGGGTTAGAGCTGGCGGCGTCTTGCCATCGGGTGTTCGCGGCTCCAGCGGCGTCGCTCGGCCAGCCGGAGATCAAGCTCGGCGTTTTTGCCCCGCTCGGCTCGCTGATTCTCCCCGAACGCATCGGGATGGGGGCCGCAGCGGATCTCTGTCTCACCGGGCGCTCGCTCGGCGGCGAGGAGGCGCGGCGCGTCGGTCTGGTCGACGAGCTCGCCGAGGATCCGGATCAAGCGGCAGTCGACTACGCGCGGCAGCACCTGCTGCCACACTCCGCAGCCAGCTTGCGCCATGCGGTTCGCGCCGTGCGGCACGCGTTCGACGCCAGGCTCTTCGGGCGACTCGAGGACGTTGAACGACTGTACCTGGGCGAGCTAATGAAGACCGCAGACGCGGTCGAGGGCCTCAACGCCTTTCTCGAAAAGCGCCCGCCCCGGTGGAGGAACGCATGACTCAGGCCGAGCTACAAGACTTGATCTCCCGCGCCGAGCACCTTTACCGGGACTACGCGTTGGGCTCGGTCTTGGCCTGGAAGGAGCGCACCGGTGGCCTCGCCATCGGCTACCTCCCGGCCTACATACCGCGTGAGGTTCTGCATGCGCAGGGCGTCCTGCCGGTCGGCATTCTCGGAGGCGGCGATGACCTCGAGATCATCCGCGGCGACGCCTACTACCAGTCGTACATCTGTCACCTCCCGCGCAGCGTGATCGAGCTGGGCCTGAACGGCAGCTTCGACTGTTTGGACGGGATGTTGTTTCCGGCGACGTGCGACGTGATTCGCAACCTGTCGGGAATGTGGAAGATGCAGTTCGGGGACAAGTACGTGCATTACGTGGACGTGCCTCAGGACTTCGACCCCGAGGTCGGCGGCTCGTTCTACCGCGGTGAGATCGAGGAGATTGCCGCTGCCATGGTGGAGCGGGGAGCGCGGCCGCTCTCCGATGATGCGTTGCGCGTCGCGATCGTCGCCTACAACGAGAACCGCGCCGCTGTCGAGACACTCTACGAGATGCGCCGCGTCACGCCGTGGAAGGTCCCGACCCACGAGCTCTACTTGGTGTTGCGTGCGGGCATGGTCCTGTCGGTCGAAGAGCACACCGAGATGCTCGGTGCGTACCGGGCTGCCGTGGAGGCCGACCCAGACCGCACCCCGATGGACCAGGCTCGAGTGCTGCTCACCGGCTCGTTTTGCGAGCAGCCGCCCCTCGGGCTGATCAAGACACTCGAGCGCTCGGGCTGCTACATCGTCGACGATGATTTTGTGCCGATCCATCGCTGGATCCGCGGCGCGATCGCGACCGACGGCGACCCGATGCAGAACCTCGTCGACGCCTTCTTGCGCCAGGCGATTCCGAGCGCGATTCGCTACATCGACGATGCGGAGAAAGGCTCCGACCTGATCGAGCGAGTCGAGCAAAGTGGCGCCGAGGGCGTCGTGTTTTGCGCGCCGAGCTTCTGCGATCCGGCGCTCCTCGATCAGCCGATGTCGGTAGCTGCCGTGGAGAAGACCGACACGCCGTGGACGGCGTTCAAGTACAGCGAGGACACGGGCCAGTTCCAGGTCATCCGGGAGCAGGCGGGGACCTTTGCCGATTCGATCAAACTCTGGAGTGTAGTCAACGAACCCACGACCGCCGAGAACGACACCAGCGTGCAGAAGGACGCCAGTCAGGAGCGCCAGAAGCGCATGATTGCCGAGCACTTCACCAAGCTTGCGCACGCGCCCGACGAGGGGCGCAAGTGCGTCTATACCTTTGTCCCGGGCAACTTGACGGAGCTACTGCACTGCTTCGACGTGCTACCCGTCTTGCCCGAGATCAATGCTCTGCAGTCGGGGATGCGCGGCAAGTCGCGCGACTACATCGCGGCGGCGGAGAAGCTAGGCCACTCCGAGGACGTCTGCACCTACGTCAAGTGTGACGTCGGGATGTTGCGTTCGGGCAATGTCGGTCCAACGGGCGAGCGCTTGCCCGACCCCGACCTGTTGCTGCTGTCGTACACCGGCTGCTTCACCTTCTTGAAGTGGTTCGAGATTCTCGCCCAAGAGTACGACTGTCCGGTCACGATGCTGCACGTGCCCTATCAGGGCGATGGCGTGGTCACCGACTCGATGCGGCGCTACGTGGTCGATCAGCTTCGCAAGAAGGTCATTCCCGCGCTCGAGGAGATCTCTGGCCAGGCCTACGATGAGGACCGCCTGCGCGAGTCCCTGGCGCGTTCGGCGCAAGCGGAGGACGACTTGGTGGCGGTACTGGAGTCGGCGAAGCACCGACCTTCGCCCATCGACTCGTACTTTGGCGGTGTCTACTACATCGGCCCGATCTTCACCGCGTTTCGCGGCTCGCAGGACGCCGTCGACTATTACCGCGAGCTTCGCGAAGAGGTCGAGGAGCGCGTCCGGCTCGGCAAGGGGCCCGTGACGCCGGACGGCGAGCTGACCGAGGAGCGCTATCGCGTTGTGGTCGAGGGACCGCCGAACTGGACCAGCTTCCGCGAGTTTTGGCGGATGTTTGCCGATGAGGGCGCGGTCGTCGTGGCGTCGAGCTACACCAAGGTGGGCGGTGTCTATGACAACGGCTTTCGCCATGATCCGTCGCGGCCACTGGAGAGCCTCGCCGAGTACTGCATGGGTTGTTACACCAACCTCAACTTGCCCTCGCGCGTGGCCATGTTGGCGAACTACATCGACGACTACCAAGCCGACGGCTTCTTGATCAATTCAGTGAAGAGCTGCAATTCGTTCAGCGCCGGTCAGCTGATGATCCTGCGCGAGATCGAGAACCGCACCGGTGTCCCGGGCGGCTTCGTGGAGAGCGATCTGGTGTACCCTCGCTACTTCTCTGCCTCCAACATCAAGAACCGCTTGGAGTCGTACTTCCAGATGATCGAGCAAAGACGCAGCTCGGGAGGAGCGTCATGACGATTCGATACTGCGTTGGTGTTGACCTGGGTTCGACCACCACCAAGGCCGTTGTGCTGCGCGAGGACGCAACGGTGCTGGGTCGCGGCATTACCAACAGTCGCAGCAACTACGACGTCGCCTGCAAGGTCGCTCTCGGAGAGGCACTGATCAATACACGGTTCTCGCTCATCGAGACCAAGCTGGCCGACGCCCGCGGCAGCAGTGCGGCGGAGCGCGCTCAGCTCGATCTCTTTGCCGAGCTGTTTCGGGAACGGCAGTACCGAGCCCAGCTGGCCGAGCTGGAGCGCACGCTGAACGACCGCGCCAGCCCGCCGGAGCGAGAGGTCATCGCCACTATCGTCGGGCGCATGGCCAAGGAGACCAGCGCGTTGTTCGCGCCGGGCACTGTGCGCAAGAGCGATTTCTTCCGAGACCTCGCCGGCAGTCGCTACCTCGAGCTGGCCGAGGAGACCGCCCGGTCCAGCCCGGTCCCCTTTGATCGTCTGGCGGGGTTGTTCGACAAGGCGATCCTCGTGGTCGAGAACTCGACGACTGCGGTTGGCAGTTTCGACGAGCACGCGCAGGGAGCGCTCGAGCGTCTGCCCGAGTCGAGTCCGGAACTGGAGAGAGCGGTGCAAGCGGCCTTGGAGATCGAGCTGGAGCAGATGACCTCGGTTGGCACCGGCTACGGCCGGCAGCGATTGCCCTTTCCCGAGAAACGCATCCGCTCCGAGATCCTGTGTCACGGGCTCGGTGCGCACCACATGTTTCCCGGTACGCGCACCGTGCTGGACATCGGCGGCCAGGATACCAAGGCGATCCAGGTGGACGAGGACGGCATTGTCACCTCGTTTCAGATGAACGACCGGTGCGCCGCCGGCTGCGGCCGCTATCTCGGCTACATCGCCGACGAAATGAACCTGGGCCTGCACGAACTCGGGCCACTGGCCGGCACGGCCACGCGGCGAGTTCGAATCAACTCCACCTGCACCGTGTTCGCCGGTGCCGAACTGCGCGAGCGGCTGTCGCTGGGCGAGAAGCGGGAGGACATCCTCGCCGGTCTGCATCGAGCGATCATCCTTCGCGCCATGTCGCTGTTGGCGCGCTCAGGGGGCGTGCACGAGCAGTTCACCTTCACCGGCGGCGTAGCCAAGAACCCCGAAGCCACCCGCGCGCTGCTCAAGCTCGTAACCGAGAACTACGGTGAGCGCACGATCAACATCTCGCCCGATTCGATCTACACCGGCGCCCTCGGTGCCGCGCTGTTTGCGTGGCGGGATGTCGGTAGTGAACAGCAACAGGAGGTGGCCTCGTGAGTTCTACCGAACAGCCGCTGCTGACCGCCGGCCTCGACGTCGGCTCGTCGGCCATCAAGGTCGCGGTGTTTCGCGATGCGGGACCTGGTCGCGAGCAACTGCTCGCCACCCACACCCAGCGCATTCGCCGCCGCGATCCGCAGGTCGTCACCGAGGATGCGCTCGAATTCGCGCTCTCGGCGGCAGGGCTACGCCGCGATCAGATGGACTACATCGCCACGACCGGCGAGGGCGAGAACGTGCCGTTTCGCACCGGTCACTTCTATGGCATGACGACCCACGCCCGTGGTGGTGTTTATCTCGATCCCGAGGTGCGTGCGGTCATCGACATCGGTGCTCTACACGCGCGTGCGGTGTTGATCGACGAGCGGGCCAAGGTCCTCGGCTATCGCATGACCAGTCAGTGCGCGTCCGGGTCGGGGCAGTTCCTCGAGAACATCTGTCGCTACCTCGGCGTCACGATCGACGAGATCGGCCCGCTGTCGGTGGAGGCAAACGAGCCCGAGGTCTGCTCGTCCATTTGTGCTGTCCTTGCCGAGACCGATGTGATCAACATGGTGTCGCGCGGCATCACCATCCCGAACATCCTCAAAGGCATCCACCAGTCGATGGCAGGCCGCTACATGCGCCTACTGACGTCGGCGGGTGCCACTGGCTCGGTGCTGGTGACTGGCGGCCTCGCCGGTGACATCGGTTTGCTGGCGGCGCTGCGCGAGGCGGCTACTGGACTCGATATCCGTGCCCACCAGAACTCGGTGCTGGCGGGTGCGCTCGGTGCCGCGCTGTGGGGCGGGTTCCGGGCGCGCAAACTGCTTGCCAGGGGGGTCACCCTCAAGGCGGGAGGCGCGGCGTGAGCGGAGGTGTGATGCCGGCCGAGCTGTTGTCGCTGACCAGGCGTGTCGCTCTGGTGAGCGGGGGCGGCGGCGGCATTGGGTCGGCGATCGCCACGACCCTGGCGGCCGCCGGCGCCGAGGTGCTCAGCGTCGACCGGCCAGGCGTGGACCCGCCTGCGGGCGCCGAGAGCCTGCCCTGCGACCTTGGGGATCCGGCCGAGCTGCGCGGCCTTCGCGAGACCCTCGCCATTCGCCAGCCGCCGGTGGACATTCTCGTGCACTGCGCCGGCGTCACGCGGGACGCGGTCTTGTGGAAGCTGTCGGACGAGGACTGGATGGAGGTGATGCGGGTCAACCTCGACTCCGCCTTTCATCTGCTGCGCAGCGTGGTGCCCGGGATGCGCCAGTTGAACCGCGGTCACGTAGTCCTGCTGTCTTCCATCAACGGTGAGCGCGGCAAGTTCGGCCAGGCCAACTACGCCGCCAGCAAGGCCGGGCTGATCGGCCTGGGGCGAACCGCGGCGCGCGAACTCGGTCGCTTCGGGATCCGCGTCAATACTGTCGCGCCCGGTCTGATCGAGACGGCGATGACGGCGAACCTACCCCCGGACGTCGTCGAGGCCGCCGTAGCGGAGTCGGCATTGGGCCGCGCCGGTCGGCCCGACGATGTCGCCCGTACCGTGTTGTATCTGTGCTCTGAGCTGAGCTCGCACGTCACCGGCCAGGTGATCCGGGTCGATGGCGGGCAACTGATCGCTTGACAGAAGGAATCGCCATGAATCACAGCCTCGAGTCAGAATCGGTCGTCGTGCGCAACTTGCGTCCGGGCGACATGGCGGCCGTCGTCGCCGTCGACGCCAAGATCACCGGGCAGCGGCGCGAACAGTACTTCAAGCTAAAGCTCGCCCAAGCCCTGTCGGATACCGGCATCATGGTGTCGCTGGCCGCGGAGGTCGACGGGCGCTTCGCCGGCTTCGTGCTGGCGCGGGTGTACTACGGCGAGTTCGGCTCGGTCGAGCAGGTGTGCGTGCTGGACACGTTCGTAGTTGACCCGGGTCTGTCGCGGCGCGGTGCCGGTCGCGCCCTACTGCGCCAGCTGCGCACCAACCTGCTCGGGCTGGGCATCTCGACTCTGCGTACCGAGGTCGAGTGGGACAACCAGGCGCTGCTGGCGTTCTTCCACCACGTCGGCTTCTGCCCCGCGCCGCGGCTGAGTCTCGATCAGGATCTCCGCGCCGTGCGAATCGCAGAGGAAGCTACCGAAGCTGCGACTCAGCGGTAGGATCACTGCCTTGAGATACAGCAAGAGCACCCGCTACGCGTTGTACGCCGCGACCGAGATGGCGCTGTCGGAGTCGCCGGTGACGGTGATCCAGATCAGCAGGCGCTATCGGATCCCCGAGGGTGCCTTGGCGAAGGTCATGCAGAACCTGGTGCGCGCTGGGATCGCCCGTGGCGTTCGCGGCATCGGCGGCGGCTACGTGCTGACGCGCCCCGCCGCCGCGATCACGGTGCTGGAGATCATCACCGTCTTCGACCCGCCGCGGAAGCAGGGCCACTGTCTGCTCGCAGACGACTCCGACGAGGTCTGCCAGGACACGCCTGACTGTCGGCTGCGCAGGCTGTTCGATGAGGTCGACGAGATGGCGCGATGCACCTTCGAGTCGGTGAGCCTCGAGACACTGGTCCGCGACTCGCAGGCCACCACCGAGTGAGGCCCGGGAGCGACCGGGGAGTGGCGGCACCGGTCACGCGATGTCCTCACCCCACTAAGTCCACCGCGTCGCCGATGGCCTCGGAGTCGATCTAGAGCGAGCTGAGTGGCCGGGGTCGTCGGGCAAGAGCCACCCTCGGGTTCCGTAAGAGCCGTGTAAGTCGGCTGGGGTAGGTTTCGATCGAACTCGGCAGCCGGGGCCTCCCGCGTCTGGTCGAGCCCACATCAAACCACCAAGGAGACAGTCCGACATGACCACTTTCGCGCCCGTTACAGACGTCGACCGTATTGAGTCCCCTAGCCGGCGGGAGTTCGAAGAGGAGTACGTCAAGCGCCGCAAGCCGGTCATCATCACCGGGGTCGGCAACCAGTGGAAGGCGTATGAGTGGACCCCCGACTACCTCAAGAAGGTGGCTGGGAAGGACCAGTGCACCGTCCACTACAACGAGAAGGGGAACTTCAAGCGCTGGTACACCCACATGACCAACTGAGCTACGGCCGCATCCGAAAAGCAGCCTAGCGACAGCCCCGAAGGCAGGCAAGCGGGCTCTAGCGCGCTGGCGCGACGCAGTAGAGATTCTCGTGAGTGCGCAAGAAGATCTCGCCGTCGGAGAAGGCCGGGGTCGAGTTGGTCGGTTCGTCGAGTTCGTTCTCGGCGAGAATCACGAGTTTGGACGAGTTGGCCTCGAACACGAAGGTGGTGCCGCTCTGACTCATCATGTAGAGCCGTCCGTCGGCGAAGATGATCGAGCCCCAGCTCTCACCACGACCGACACGCTTCTTCCAGGCCACCTCGCCGGTGGCTGCATCGATGCAACTGACGAGGCTGCCCATGTCAGGGATATAGACATGGCCATCGACACTGACCCCTGAGCCACAGTTGCTCATCTGCTTGGCCATGCGCCAAACTCGATGGGTCTCGGTCACGTCCCCCTCGCCATCGACACGCACCCCGATCGACGGGCCGACATAGCCCCCCATGATCAGGCAAACGTCATCTGCGACCACGGGCGAAGAATAGGTGAGGTCGCCACGCTCGCAGGACACCCCTGCGAGCAGCCTCAAGTTCCGCTACGCGAAGATGCCCTGACGGTCTGGTCGCGGGGACACGAAGGATGAAACGCCAGAGGGCAGCGGGGAAGGATGGCGGGCTATGCAACCTCCCAAGGCTGCATCCGGATCGCCAGTGGTGAGACCGGGTCAGCCTCGCGCCACCGCCATGTATTCCGCGGCGTCAACGCCGGAGCATTCGGCGTTGACGGTATCAAACCCCTCACGCAGGCGTTCGACCTGCTCGGCCGACAGCATCTGCCGCGCCATCTCGAACAGCACCTGGTCCTCCTTGGCGATGTGATCGCGCAGCAGGTGAACGTAGCCACGTGCTGCGGCATACGTCGGCTCGGCTCGGCCGTCCTGTGCGGCCTGGCGCAGCTGGCCGACGAGCTCGCGTCCTTGCACGTGCTCGTGCAGCATGCATGCGACCGGCCCCTCGCCCTCGGGCAGTCCCGCCTCGCGGAGCATCGGGAACAGGACCTCTTCTTCCTTGCCGTGGTGGCGGCGGTCGGCGTAGTTCGCCGCGAATTCAGCTACCTGCTGCCAGAAGTCCGCGCGGAAGGCAGAGGAGTCGCCGCTGCTCAGCTCGCATTCGATGGCGTCCAGGACGGACTCGATCACGCGGTGTTCGGCCATCAGGTCGTCGACGGGGTGCTTCACAGGATCGGGGCTCTCGCGGATTTTTTGGAAAGGGCATCTTGCCACCAGCCGCCAATTCGGTAAAGGTAAATAGGTAACTGAATACCTATTTCAATCGATCGAGGAACTGCGCATGCGCGTCGATGGCTGGATGGTGAACGCACCCGGTGAGCCGATGGTGCTCACAACTCGTGATGAGGTAGTTGGTTCTGGCGAGGCGCTCATCGAGGTCGCGGGCAGTGGCGTCTGTCATACCGACCTCGGCTTCTACTACGACGGCATTCCGACGAGGCACCCTTACCCGCTGACCCTCGGGCACGAGGTGAGCGGTCGGGTGGTCGCGGCCGGGATTGGCTGTGAGGCGTGGGAGGGCCGCGGTGTGGTGGTGCCGGCGGTGATTCCGTGCGGTCGCTGCCCGGCGTGCGCTACCGGCCGGGGCGCGGTATGTCCGGAGCAGATCTTTCCCGGCAACGATGTCCACGGG
>PVBE012072518.1_pt1 | contig 11637 bp, 8 predicted proteins | sample 1631181 | NCBI WGS metagenome assembly PVBE01 (sample SAMN08397723, study PRJNA350692) | Marine metagenome, whole genome shotgun sequencing project. | isolation source: water | place: Pacific Ocean | collected 2012-04 | reverse complement strand
CAAACGTCATTGTGGATATGAGGGCTTGGATTACGGTTCCAATGCGAGTCAAGGGCAAGGCTCTGGACAGAGTGAAAGCACTCAAGAGGAACCTGAACAAGACCAATCGGGGCAGAATGGCACAGAAGATTCGCAAGCCGATTCGAGTGAGCCCATGGATGATGGTGCAGACGCAGATACATCCGGGACCAATGATGAAGAAAGCGATTCTCAAGCCGGTAGTCAACAGGAAAGCACTACAGAATCAGATACAGACAAGACTTCTGGTGATTCTGAACGTATGCTTGCAGAAGGAGGTGAAGAATCTGGAGCCGGGGGATACTCATGGGTAATTCCCACCACACAGATAGTGGTGTTGAGTCTTGCCGCAGTATTGGCGGTGGGGCTGATGGGAACGATGTTGACTGCGGTGATAGCCAGTGAGGCAGGAAGAGTGAGCCTGATGCTTGCAGTGATCGGACCAATATTGGCAATATCCCAAAGAGGCGAATCTGGGACCTTCACCAAGGGGCGTATTCAAGGATATGTCGAAGCACATCCTGGCATTCATTTCTCCGCATTACGCGATGCATTATCATTGGCCAATGGCGTCACTGCTCACCATCTTCTTGTATTGGAGAAGGAGGGGCGAATAATCTCATGGCTGGATGGTCCAAAACGCCGATATGCTTCCAGTGGAATTGATCCAAAATTACTTTCAAAATTAGAACAGCCAGTGGTGGGGATGCAGCAAGCCATTCTAGAGGTGTTGTCGACTGCGGGAGCATTGGGTATTCAGACCGGCGTATTGCGAGATAAGTTGGCTACTTCTCGGCAATTGATGTCATATCATATGAAGCGCCTTAGTGAACGCGGTTTCGTAGAGGCCAAGGGGCGTGGAAAGGCGCGAAAATGGCACTTACTTGAAGCGGGTAAGGCTGTACTGCTGTCAAGTCAGCACCTGTGAACGTATGCGCAACTTCTTGACCACAAGCCTCGGGCTGTGAACGATGAACACACGCCTCAGAGCATGCTCGGTCCTGCTGATCTCTCTTCTTCTTTTCACCTTGCCACCCAGTCTAGCATATCCAGAAGGAATCGGTCAGCAAGGCGACAAGGGTTGCGTTTGTCATGGAGCAGAAAGGGAGTTGAAAACCCAAGCGAGTATAGATGGTCTTCCTGAAATATTCAATTCAAGTGAGACGTATAATTTGACCATTTGGATGAATAGCAGTATCATAGGTACTGGAGCCAATCAAGGAGGGTTTCTATTCTGGTATTCGGATGGTTTGGCCAGTGGCAGTGCTGACACCAGAGATATCGATGGGCGTTTGACTCATAGCGAAGCAGGAAATGATCAACGAGGTTGGATGATTCAGTGGACAGCACCAGAAAGGGATGATATCCAGGTTGATTTTCAGTTCCATGCCAATGCTGTGAATGGCGATGGAGAAACCACTGGAGATGCATGGGCGAGTACGATTGCAAGCATTCGTGGAGAGAATTTCACTGGAGAACTCAAAGATGCAGATGTGCCCAAGAGAGAAATGGCGATACCTTTCATCGGAGCCTTCGCTACGATTTCGGTGGTATTAATTGCAGCACGACGGATTCAATTGACGAATTCAATATGACTGGATCTCAATGCTTTGAGTTGAGTATTCTCGCTTGCACCATGAATCTGTTTACTCTTTACTCCTGTTAGAACCACCATCACTCTCATCTCCTCTCCAGCATCTTCTTCGACTGCAGCCCCCCAAATTATTCTGGCATGTTCGTTGATCTGTTCTTTGATGATTTGAGCAGCGGCCTCTGCTTCTCCCAGAGTCAGTGTGGGGCCTCCAACGACATTGATCAGAGCTCCACGCGCATCGGATAGGTCGAGTTCAAGCAGCGGGCTGTGTAGTGCTTCCAAAGTCGCCTTCACAGCTCTGCCTTCTCCACTTGCTCCTCCAATTCCTATCATCGCTACTCCACCACCAGTGGTGATGACTGAACGCAGATCTTCAAAGTCGAGGTTGACCATCCCATCGCAGGTAAGCAAGTCGGTCACTCCCTTGATCGAACGAACCAATAATTCATCTCCAACTCTGAATGCTGCAGCCAGCGGTAGATCTTTCACACCCTGAATCTCAAGTAGGCGTTCATTTGGAATCACAATTATCGTGTCGCAATACTCTCGCAATCTTTCAAGACCCCATTCGGCATTCTGTCTCCTCAATGCTCCTTCTGATTCGAATGGATAGGTCACTACTGCTATTGTCAATGCACCTTGTTTCTTGGCCAGTCTTGCAACATGACCTGCTGCTCCTGTGCCTGAACCCCCGCCCATCCCTGCTGTAATGATTGCAAGTTGAGTATCTTCGGTGATTCGATTCAGTGTAAATTCGCTTTCCAGTGCCGCGGTTTCACCTTTAGCAGGGTCCCCTCCGGCTCCACGCCCTCTTGCACTTCTTCCGATGAGTATCTTTTCCTCCACCTGGGTCAATAACAAGGCCTGAGCATCTGTATTAATTGCATACCCAGTCACGAATTTTGAACTGAACAATCCCTCTCCTGCCAATCTACTGATAGCGTTGCATCCAGCACCACCAACGCCGTACACACGAATTCTAGGTTGTAGTGATTCCAAGAGTTGACGCAGTTCTGCATCATTGGCTTTTGAATCTTCATTCACAGGTTTGATGACGGTTGTATTATCATCCGATTCAAGGCTGAGAACACGTTCTATGAGGTGCTTCATGGGTGAAGTCCGACCTTCAGCCTCTTTCAAGATGCCCCTTGAAAATGTAGCGCGCAGGGGGGTTTTCTTACCCGTTTTCAGGTGCGAACACAGCAGCGGTACTCTCAAGCAATAGTGGATAACGCCAGTAACATGGGCAAGCAGCGAGTAGTTGTTGGCCTGACCATCCTTTTGCTATTCACTCCATTCTCCATGATTGAGTTGAATCTAGAAACTGGTGCTGTAGAAGCATGGGAGCGCGACGACACACCTTCTCGTCCAGCCGGCATGGCTCTTTCCGTATGGCATCCCAGTCTTCCCTCAGTCATGTGGGATGTGGAGTGGTCTCTTGATGGAGAACATATCGCTGCAGTTGGTCTTGATGGTGGGCTATCTGTTTGGAACAAGAGTGATGATAGAGTGATATTTCGGTTGACTCACCATATGCAACTGTTAGGAGTTGATTGGATAGACAATGACCACATCCTGACATTGGATCAAAGACACAATTGGAATGCATATGCGGTCAGTGATGATGGAATCATTCGGCCAAAGGATACTTTCGATGATTTCTCAGGTCATTGGAGTAGTAACATGACTGGTGTTGAGCAGAATTGGGGTCATGATATGGAAGTCAGTCCAGATGGTAGTCGCGTAGTCTATTGCGGAGGCCGTCCATCGAATGGGGGCGAAATCGTTATTGTTGATACTGCATATTTGCTGGGTCGAAGCGAGGTGGCCAATAATATCGCATTACACACTCCAGATGTGGTCAAGGTCTGCAGATGGTCCGCAGATGGTGCAACTATTGCCACAATCGAAAGAGCAGGCGGGGGGGATAGTATTCGTTTGTTTGAAAGTCATTCATTGAATCAGACTCTGCAGCATAACATCGCTACAGGTTCTTCTGGATGGCATCTCGATTGGAAAGGAGATTCTCAGTATTCTGTGGCCTGGACTAAGAGTACTGGAGAGAGTGTAGTGTCTCATTTCATCTCCGAAGGAGATGTAGAGTGGTACCAACCTCTGGAGCAGAACATCACTCGTTTGGAGTGGTCAGCACATTCTGATTCATTGTATGTGGGCCTTCTTGGTGAAGGTCAAGTATTGGTTCTTGACGCGGCAGGGCAGCTAGTTTCCAGTCACGGTTGGCATGCATACAAGGACAGCCGTTCTGATGTCAGAGCATTAGCAATGAATGGGGCTGGAACTGAGTTAGCCAGTGCTGGGCAGGATGGTTCAATCGAAGTATGGAATATTCTGGATACTGGTGGACTTTCCTTGGAAGGAATCCTGGATAGCAGTATCATGAGGGAGTTCGAGATCGATGTGGCTGGTACGATGGTTGCAATTGCTCAGGGTTCTGGATCTCTGGATATCCATGACCTGAAAACGGGGCATAGAATGCGTTCATGTCAACACCCTGATTGGGGAGATGACACCGTTTCAGTTCCATATGTCAAGAGTGTGAAATGGTTGACTAGGGATATAGCCGTCGGTGGATTCACTGATGGCACAGTGATATGGTGTTCCATCCAAGGTTCTGGAGATTCTTATTTTGATTTCAGCGCCGTTGTAGACATGGATGTTTTTGGTAGAATTGCATTCAAGAACAGCAAGTTGCTCGCCTTGAGTTCAGTTCCTAATGGTTCAGATTCCACCATTGATGGAGAAGTGAATATTCTTACCAACACGGGAGATATTTGGGCAGTTGAACGAACATGGCCTTGTCCAGATACTTGTTGGGCGATGGAGTTTAATTCTGGTGGAAATAGATTGGTCACAGCAGAACAAGACGGTGAGATACGAGTATGGAACACAGATTCAGATTCTCCAAGCGATTGGCATGAGTTACCTTCCCCTTATAGTCATGCGAATTATACTGGGGTTGTAGAATGGTCTCCGGAAAGAAATGTCATCATCAGTGCGGGTTGGGACAAGGAAGTTATTCTCTATGATGTCGATAGCGAACAGGAGTTATGGAGAGTTTCCTTGCCATTTGAAGGATTTTCAGCGCAGATTTTCGAGCTGGAACAACTTGCAATAATAGGCTCGGGAACGTCTTCGGATTCCAGTATTGGGCAGGTCAGTATTTTGAATCTGAGTTCTGGAGAATTGGTTGATTCTTGGCCAATAGTAGGGATTCCCCGCGGAGTGGCAATTCATGATACTGCCATGGGAACGAGATATGTGGTTGCGAACAGTACTGGCGGATGGATGACATGGATGGTGGATTCAGATGAGGATGGATACACAGATACCGAAGATCTCTGGCCAAATGATCATACACAATGGTCTGATTCAGATGCTGATGGGCACGGCGATGAATCGAATGGCACCAATGGCGATCAATGCCCCTTCATTTATGGGACCAGCATTCGAGATAGATTGGGCTGTCCTGATAGTGATGGAGATGGTTGGTCAGATCCTGATGAACAGTGGCTTGCACATCCATCAGGGGCTGCAGATGCGTTCATCGCAGATATTGAACAGTGGAATGACAGTGATGCTGATGGATACGGAGACAATTACTTCTGGAATGGAATCAATGAACAAAGACTGAATCAACGAGGTGATGCTTTTCCAAGTGATGGGCAACAGTGGAATGACAGTGATGGGGATGATTGTGGGGATAATTACAGCTATTCTAATGGTTCAACAGGTTTGAGGGTCATGGAGATTGGAGACGCTTTCATCAACGATAACAGTCAATGTTCTGATAGTGATGGTGATGGCTATGGAGACAATTACACATGGACATTGGATAATGATGGCCTGAGGATTGAGAATGGAGATGCATTCCCTAGCAATACTCTTGCTTGGTCAGATCTCGATGGAGATGGGTGTGCTCCTGACAGTATCCGTTCAGATGAAATAGATCTGTATCCAGAGGATTCCAGCCAGTGCCAAGGGGTTCCAGTACCCACAATGCCGGAGAACGTCGATGTGTTCGTCGCTTCGGATATGGAACGTTGGAGTATCAGTTATAGTTGGCATCAGCGAGGTGAAAACACAGAACAGATTGAGATATTTGCCATCGAGATGAACGAAAGTGAAGAGTGCGATTCGCGATGCTGGCAAAGTCCACTCGTAAGTCTTGAACCTGCACCTGCGGGATATACAGATGGAATTCAGTATTTGACACGGAGTGGCCCTACCAGATTATTGGTGATCATTCGCGCCAGTAATATCGAATACAACACTAGTTCCGAAATGTGGTGGAACAATACAGGTTCTCCACTGCCTCAGAATGATACCGAGGGATGGAATGAAACAGTGAATGAGAGCAACAATGACTCACAGAATGGAAGTGGTTTGAACACTTCAGACGATGTTTCTTCTGAGACTACTGATACTGATTCTACAATGATGATATGGGGCGGGGCAGCCGGACTGGTGGTGCTTCTGGTATTCATGATTCTGCGCCGGCGAGGTCCAAGTGCCGTTGCCGACCCTTGGTCTTCATCACCATCCCAAACCATCGTACCGCTTGCCAATCAGTCCGTCTGCACCCGCTGTGGTGGGACCACTCAAGAAGTCGACCATGAAGGTAGGACGTGGAGGTGGTGTTCGTCCTGCCAACAATACGATCAATGAGTAGCCGTTATTGTTGAATTCAATCACGCAGTCCATCTTGAGTGACCTGGTAGATGCATTCTCCATCGGGGAGATTCGGTGAATCTACCAGACGAGCAATTCTGCGTCCACCCTTGGCCTTGCGCAGGTATAGTCGGAATGTGCTGGCGTGTGCGAGAACGTGTCCACCAATCGGTTTGGTTGGGTCGCCCCACATCGCATCAGGTTTACTCTGAACTTGATTGGTGACAAGTACCAATGCATTGTTGATGTCAGCTTGCTGCTTCAACTCTTTGAGGTGCTTGTTCAGTTTCTGTTGGCGGTTTGCCAACATTCCCCTGCCGATGTACTCAGCACGGAAATGACTGGTCAAGGAATCAACGATGATCATCTTCACATTCAATCCTGCAGATAGTCGTTTTATCTCATCAACCAATAACATTTGGTGTGCAGAATTGTATGCACGTGCAACATGTATTCTCTTCAGTACTTCAGCAGGATCAAGGCCCTGTCCTCTTGCCATCTGGGTGATTCTCTCTGGGCGAAATGTATCTTCAGTATCGATGTAGAACACATCACCATCTAATCCACCTTCTGCTATTGGCAGTGAACAGTTGACAGCCAGTTGGTGGCCAATCTGGGTTTTTCCTGATCCGAATTCACCGTAGACCTCCACCAAGGCTTGGGTCTCGAAACCACCGCCAAGGAGGTCATCTATTGACTGTACCTTGCTTGACAGTTTCATGACTTCACGTCGGCGTTCCAGTAGTGCATCACCACTGATGAAGCCACCAATATTTGCCATCTTTTTGGCGGACATGATGATTTTTCCCGCCACTGCCTCTCCGAGTTCAGCCGCTTCTCCCAGTGCTGAAGGTGTCATCACTGCGATTGCTAGTAATTCTTCAAAACCCGCATCGCGTAGTTTCTCCGCAGTTGCTGGACCTACTCCAGGTAAATCTTCGATTGTTAGTTCAGGGGCCTCAACTTCTTTGCTCAGTGGTATCACCTCGGTCTCGACATCAACGATGTCTTCCTCATTACTTTCATCAGTTTCGCTTGAAGTATTTTTTTTGCTTTTGCTTGCCATGCATCCATCTCCTTGTGCAGGGTCCTGTTCGTCCAACCTATATGAGCAGCAGCAGCAGGGTGTTGCAAGTCATGAAGGTGTACAGAGGAGCGTAGTGCGCCTCAGTCTTTCATTCTTCACTTTCACTTCAAATTCATTTTTGAGTGAAAATCATTATTCATTCTGGATTTGGATCTGATTCTTCTTGTTCATACAAGGCCCATAGATCAGATTGCACATTCACTTCTTCGCTGTTGCCTCCCGCTACCACGATATCGATATCCAAAGACCAGAGTGCGGCTTCGGGGCCGTTCTCCTGATTATTCCAAGTCGCTGACTGTCCGCCATTCAGAACCTCACTGTTACCTCCATGTTCTTCTTCGCTGGAGTTCTTAAGGGACCATGTGACTTCTACTGAATCCTCAAAGAAGGTGCCTGGGTTGCTGGGATTCTCAACTGTTGATACTAGATTCAACTGGACGGGAATTGCGATACTGTCATCATCAGGGGACAGATCTATCGAAATCCGGTCGGGCTCCTGAGTATTCAACTGGGTATCTGCGACATGAAACTCCACTCGTAATTTGAGTTTCTTTGATGCTGTGTTGTTATTCTCATCTTCGGCACCAAGCGTTGCTTCAAAGATACCGTGACTCATGTATTCATAGACCAACACTGACTCATCTTCTGCATTGATACTTACGGGATCAGTTCCATCTCCAGGGTCAAAGGTGAATGTGGTAATGTTTCCTTTCGATGATTTAGTCTCTCTGAAATCAAAGCTGAATTCAGCACCGGCCATCGTTGTCGGTTGACCATCGCTGTGAATTTCCTCGATGGTACCATTGGTGAGGTCATAGTACACCACCAATTCTACAGGTCCATCATCGGTTTTTTCTGGTTCATCGTCTCCTAAACAGCCTGACAGGCTGGCCAACAGCAAGATTGCTAGAATGCACACCGCCGGTATGGAAATTGAGGACTTCCGCTCCATCATGCATTGCAGGGCAGCCATCTTGTATGAACCCAACCTATATTTCTTCAGCAAATGGGAAATCGTAGAATTGTGAAAGGTCTTGGTTGCCCCAACTGATTCAAGTATAGGGACCGAACCGCCGACTTTAGCGAGGTGGGGTAGTCTGGATATCCTGTCGGGCTCATAACCCGGAGATCGATGGTTCAAATCCATCCCTCGCTATTCACCAATCCCTCAAGAACGTGAGAATGAGTGGTAATCCATAGTTGGATTGAGTTTGTCCACTGCTGCAGATAACGCCGCATTTGCTGCTTGTTCGCCCGATTCAATCCTTTGAATCTGCGATTGAAGTTCCACAAGTTTTTGAGAAAGTCTATCGCGTGCTTGTTCAGGCATTCCGGCGCTGGCGACACTCCAAGGAGCCACTCTAGAAATCAGTGAGGTCACTTCAGCAGGACGTTGACCTTCAGGAAGTAATTGAAAAGTCTCTCCGGATCTGTTGACTGCGCCCGCTGCGTTCATTGCATCGACAAGTCTTCGTCCATGCTTGGCTCCCTTTCTAAGATGACCACTGATCATAAATTCAGTTCCTACCGTCTCAGTACACGCTTCAAGGTGATGTTTCCTCAGTTTGTTGGCTCTAGCGAATTTCTTCATCGCCTTTCCCTTCTTACCCATCAATGCGAACACTCTTCCAGTCTGGACCTCATCATCGGCTTTGTTGGCTAGAGTTGCCTTGGCAGAATTGGAATCTCCTGCATCTTTGTGTAACTTGGCTAACTTCGATCTTTGCTTGCTGAGTTCTTTGCTTGCTTTGAGAGATAATTTCAGCTTCTCTACCTTTTCTTTGCCTCTGATCTCCAAGATGTTCGCCAGATCCCTCAGTCCTTGGACCAGTAGGTCTTGTTTTGTGATGTCTCGTTCCTTGTCGGCAATCATGCGTTGCGTTAATTCACTTGCCATGACTTCTGCCATCTCATACCTTGCTTCGGAGGCGTATCTACGCATCTGTGTCAGTACGGTGGCAGGGTCACTCATCCCGAACATCAATCATGCCTCAGTTCACTGCGGGATGTCCATACTCATGAAGACGTTGGCATCATGGTCGCTCGGCGGCATTGCTTCGCCAGCATCATCTTCAGTCTCCGTCTGTCTGCAATCAACATGAGTGGAGCCTCCGGCCCCGAATTGCCACTGCTCAGATTGGCTTTGACGGGGACGCCAGGTACTGGAAAGACTCGATTGAGTGAAGAATTACAGGGATTGGTAGAGATTCAGAATCAGTCCATTCTGGCTGAAACTAAAGGATTTCTTGGCCAAGATGATGGTGGAAGCAAAGAGATCGATGTTGAGGGACTGTCAACCATTTTGGTTGAAGAATGGAGTTCCCCCCCTGAGAAAACACAACTGATAGATGGCCATTTATCTCATCTGCTTCCGGTTGATGCCATAATCATCCTTCGAGCCCATCCACTTGTAATCGATGCCCGTCTCCATCTCCGTGATTATGAAGAACAGAAGATATTGGATAATGTCGAATGGGAAATGATTGGAGGCCCTTGGCTGGAATTGGAAGAAATCGACATCCCAATATTGGAACTTGACTCCGGTGTTCTAGACCCTAATGAATTGACTACTGAAGTATTGAATTGGCTATCTCAGGATTGTGCGCCGGAGCGGCCTGCTGAAATCTTGGATTGGTTGGATGATATGGCTTCAAAGGACTGGTGACAGCCGATAGGGTCAACAGTAGAGAGTGTTAGGCAACATCGGTGATTGTGTGGCTCTACAGAACCTGAGGGCAATGTCTGAGAAGATAAGCATCCCATTGGCCAAGCGTTTTTCGTGGATGTCACCATTGGCGGTTACATGGTTGACTCTCCCAGTTGGGCTGGCCGCGGCATTACTGATGTTGATGGCAGGTGATGATGGCGTTGGAGCGGTCATGTTGCTTGGAGCAGCAGCATTACTTGGAATCGCCTCCATCTTGGATGGGTTTGATGGAACACTTGCTCGTCAGACAGGTAGGGTCTCTCGTTGGGGAGATTATCTGGATCATACTCTCGATAGGGTGTTGGATGTCACTTGGATGGTAGCCATTGGTTACAACATGGTTTGGGTTGGTTCAGCAACACTTGCTTGGGGTGCTGCGATGCTGACCATGTTCGGTTCATATCTAGGGACTCAGGCACAGGCAGTCACAGGAGTACGTGATTACGGCGGGTTCAGTCGAGCAGATCGACTTGTAGTGACTGGAATAGGATTGGTATTGGCGGCTTTGCAGATTATCATTGGATGGTCAGATTGGGGCACATTACCCTCGCCCCTCTCCCATGTTTCATTGAACCCAATGTCGGCAATTCTTCTGATTTCTGGCGCGGGTGGTGTCTGGACCTTTGGAAAGCGATTCATGCAAGCGAGAAATCGCATTACTGCGTTGGATTCGAGTGAACCATTACCACAGATGAACGACGAAAATGAGGAATGACAGCATTGTTGTTTTTTTCCGAAGTCTTATCCGGTAGGAGTTGTATTGATATCTCGATGTCCAGCGTTATCGAGTAAGAAAATCCCCCCCGGAGGTCAAGATGCATGAACAACCCCTTGCGAATAGACGCCTATGGCGTCATGCTCATAACCATGACAAAGGCACCGCTCGCGGGGGATGAGATGCGGGAGATGTCACGCCGGCGACCATTAAGCATCCTGCTTGTCTTGATTTTGGCCTTACCAATTCTTGCAATTCCGGGGGTCAATGCTCTTTCCGATGAGGGAGAAGGCTGGGCATTACAGGCTCAAGCAATCACTGCAAGTTTTGAGTCAAATGGAGAGAGTACCACCATATCTTGGCGTAGCATAGATGATACGAATTTCGCTGAGGATCTATGGGATGCCACTTTCCATGTCTATCGACATGATCAACCGATGGACCCAGGTGTGCTCTTTGGGATGACTCCGATAGCTTCCATCGATGCTTGTGATCAGATTGAAGTTCCTAATCCATTGAATTGTCTAGGTAGCAAACCCGATGGTAGCCATTCTGTGATATTCCAAGTTCCACCAGGTGTGAATGGTTCGTATTTCTATGCTGTCACCACGGAATTGGTGAATGGTACTGAGACAATGGAGTTGACTCATAATGCATCACATCTCTATGAACCAGTGTTGGAGGTCACCACAGCAGTCAGGTCTCCATATTACATTCAAGGTGAATTCGACCCCACCGCCAGCACGACCACTTTGAATTGGGTGAATTATAACATCATCAGCCCTGGAACCCTACCAGTCACAGGACCTGATGCTTATGAGATTCAT
>PVBE010244673.1_pt1 | contig 11637 bp, 10 predicted proteins | sample 1631181 | NCBI WGS metagenome assembly PVBE01 (sample SAMN08397723, study PRJNA350692) | Marine metagenome, whole genome shotgun sequencing project. | isolation source: water | place: Pacific Ocean | collected 2012-04 | reverse complement strand
CGGACGGGCGGCGGCGGCGGACCTTGTGCGGCGTATAGCGCGGGACGAACCGATTCCGCTCGCCGAACACGGTTTCGTCCGCGCCGACGGCGCCGAGTTCCGGGGCGAGATGACGGGGAGGCGGGTAACCTTCGAAGGCGCGCCGGCCGTGCAGTCGGTTGTGCGCGAGGTTGCCGAGCCGAAGCGGGCCGAGGAGGAGCTGGCCGAGGCGCGGTTTGTGCTGCGGGCGCTGAAGCACGGCATGACCGAGGGAATCGCCATCAAGGATGCCGTGGGTCGCTACCGCATGATCAACCAGACCGGCGCCTGGCTGGTCGATAAGACCCCGAATGAGTTCCTGGGAAAGGACACGGAGCCTTTTCCGGCTGACGTCGCGCGCAAGATCGTGGCCGACGATCGCCGGGCGATGGAGACCGGCGAGACGCTGACGGTCGAAGACCTTCACACCGTCGATGGCACGGCGCTGACGCTGCGTACGACAAAAGGTCCGTTCTACGACGACGAGGGGCGGGTCGTGGGGGTGATCGGGGTGACCCACGATGTCACATCCGAAAAGCTCGCCCTGAGGGAGCTTGAGAAATCGCGGAACGAGACCGAGCGCCGGGTCCGCGATCGCCGGGCCGATCTCGCTCGGGCGAACGAGTCGGTGAGACGGGAGACGGCCGAGCGCGAGCGGGCGGAGGGCGCGTTACGGCGGAGCGAGAAGCGGTATCGACATCTCTACAACCGTGCCCCGGCCATGCTGCAATCGTGTGGTCGCGACCACCGGCTAGTGAGTGTCAGCGACCACTGGCTTGAGATCATGGGATACGAGCGCGACGAGGTGATCGGCCGCCATATCGCCGAGTTCGTCACCGAGGAATCGAAAGAGCTCTTCCGAGGAGAATCGCTGCCAGCGCTGCTGCGTACCGGCTTCGCCACTGACGGTCCCCGTCAACTGGTGAAGAAGAACGGCGAAGTCATCGACACCCTGATCTCCACGGTTGCCGAGCACGACGATAGCGGGGAACCGGCGCGGTTCATGTCGGTAATCGTCGATGTCACCGAGCGCGAGCGGGCCGCGGAGGCGTTGCGTGAGAGCGAGGCGCGGGTGCGCGGTGTGTTGGAGAACGTTGCCGATGGCGTGATCGCAATCGACGAAGCTGGGAACATCGAATCCGTCAACCCCGCCGCGGAGGTCATGTTCGGATACCGCGCCGACGAGATGATTGGCCGCAACGTGAGCGAGCTGACGACCGCGGCCGACAAGCACCGCCACGATGAGTACCTGCGACGTTTCCGCGAAACCGGCAAAAGCGCGGTCATTGGGAGCGGAACTCGCGAGGTCGCAGCGCGGCGAAAGGATGGAAGCGTCTTTGAGATGGAGCTTTCGGTCGGCGAGATGCGCTCGGGCGACCGACGCACCTTCATCGGCGCCATGCGCGACATTAGCAAGCGCAAGCGGGCGGAGCGCGCGTTGCACGAGAGCCGGACGCTGCTCGACGCGGTGGTCAACAGCGCGCCGCTGATACTGTGGGCGGTGGATCGCGTGGGCACAGTGACGCTATCGGAAGGCAGAGGCCTCGAAGCCATGGGTCTGCGGTCGGGTGAGTTGGTGGGACAACCAGCGCCCGATTTCGCCGCCGACCGGGCCAACATCGCGCGGGCGCTCGCCGGAGAAGAGTTTTCCGAGGTTATCGAGATGGGCGATACGGTGTTCCACACGTTCTACCGCCCACTTAGGAACCCCGAGGGCAGAGTCGAAGCTGTGATGGGGGTGGACGTCAACATCACCGAGCGCAAGCGCGCCGTCGATGCGTTGGTCGCCACCAAGGAAGAGGCGGAGTTCGCGAACCGGGCCAAGTCAGAGTTCCTCGCCAACACCAGCCACGAGTTGCGGACCCCGCTCAATGCGATCATCGGCTTCGCCGACATGTTGGTCGGTGGCTATGTGGGGAAGCTGGAGGCCAAACAAGCGGAGTATGTTGGGGACATTCGAGAATCGGGTGCGGCGCTGTTGGAGATCATCAACGATATCCTCGATCTCACGAAGATCGAATCGGGCCACGTCCAGCTCAGCGAAGATATCCTTAAGCTCGCCTCGACGGTGGCTTCGGCGGTCCGCCTGATCAGATCCCGCGCGGACGCCGGAGGATTGCGGCTTTCCGCAGATGCTCCCGAGAACCTACCGCTCCTGCGGGCCGACCCCCGGATGGTCAAACGCATTCTCCTGAACCTTCTCACCAACGCGGTGAAGTTCACGCCGCCCGGCGGCGAGGTCACTGTGTCGGCCTCGGTCGGCGTGGACGGTGCCCTGCGGATCGGCGTCCGCGATACCGGGATCGGCATCAGCGCGGAAGACCTGCCACGGGTGATCGAGCCGTTCGGCCAGGTGGACGCGGCGCTGGGCCGACGCAATGAAGGGACCGGCATCGGGCTCTCGCTGGTTCGGACGATGAGCGAGCTGCACGGTGGCACCGTCTCGCTCGACAGCGAGTTGGGCCGCGGCACCACCGCCACGGTACGCTTCCCACCCGAGCGGGTCCTCGACGCGCTACCGCGGCAAGGCTAGCGCGAAGGAATCAAACCCGCCGTCGCTCATTGGGCCGGCCACGAAGGCGGCGAGGAGCAGAATCGAGGTCTCGACGATTTCGTTCGCCGCGCCGAGAAGATCGCCGGTCACGCCGCCGATGCGGCGCCGGCACCAGCGCCCGAACACTCCGGCGATCAGCCAGCCGAGCGCCATCGCCCCGACGCCGGCGGGGCCGGAGACCGCGATGACAACGGCCAGCGCCGAAACGCCGCAGACCGCGAGGTGGTGGGGGCGGGCATGCTCGACGAGGGTTGCCGCGGTTCCGCCCTCGGCGCGGGCGTAGGGCAGCCGCACCGCGAGATCGACCATCGCGGTGCGGGAAACCGCATAGGCGGTCACCAGCCACAGCGCGCCGGCCGGACCGAGGCGGGTGAGCGCCACCCATTTGCAGAGCACGATCGCCACCACGGCGATCACGCCGAAGGCGCCGACACGGGGGTCCTTCATGATTTCCAGGCGGCGCTCGGCGCTCGCGCCGCCGAGCGTGTCGGCCCAGTCGGCGAGCCCGTCGAGGTGCAGGCCGCCGGTTAGCAGCGCGCCGCCGATCACCACCGCGAGCGCGGCGATCTCGGGCCAGCCGCCGATCATGGACGATCCCGCCAGCGCCGATATCCCGTAGAGGACGGCGCCGAGCGCGGCCCCGACGACGGCGAACCAGGGGAGCGTCGCGGACATCGGCTCGACCGCCCGGCCGGGGAGCGGCAGGACGGAAAGGGTCCGCATCGCGCCGAGCAGTCCGCCGAGCGCCGCCGTCACGTCGCCCCGCCGCTCACGCCCGCGGATTCGAAAGTGGCCATCTCGTTGTAGAGCCGTACCGCACCCTCGACGAGCGACATCGCCAACGCCGCGCCGGTGCCTTCGCCAAGCCGCATGCCGAGATCGAGGAGCGGCGTCGCGCCAAAGCGTTCGAAAAAGCGGCGGTGCCCGTTTTCCGCCGAGCAATGGCTGAAATAGAGGTAGTTCTCGACCGTCGGGCAGATCCTGCAGGCGACCAGCGCGCCGGCGCTGGCGATGAAGCCGTCGACCACCGCGGGGATCCTTTGCGCGGTGGCGCCGAGGACCAGGCCGCAGATACCCGCGATCTCCAGTCCGCCGAGGGCGGCAAGGGTGGCGAGCGGGTCGGTCAGACGGTCACGGTTGACGGCCAGGGCCTGCTCGACGACGGCGATCTTGCGCACGAGCGTCGCCTCGTCGATCCCGGTGCCACGGCCCGTCGTCTCCTCGGCGGGGCAGGGCAGAAGGGCCGCGAACAGCGCCGAGGCGGAGGTGGTGTTGGCGATTCCCATGTCGCCGCCGCCCACCATCGTGAACCCCGCAGCCGCGGCTTGTGTGGCGAGCCCGATGCCGGTCTCGACGGCGCGGGCCGCCTCGGACACCTCCATCGCCGGACCCTTGGCGATGTTTGCGGTACCCGGCCTGATCTTCGCGCGGTGCAAGCCGGAGGCGCCCTCGAGGGCGTCGTCCACGCCGATGTCGACGACGCAAACCTCGGCGCCGACGTGGCGTGCGAGCACGCTCACCGCCGCGCCGCCGGCCAGCATGTTGCGGACCATCTGCGGCGTGACCGCCTTGGGATACGCCGATACCCCCTCGGCGGCGACCCCGTGATCGCCGGCGAAGGTGAAGATCTTCTTCTTTCCGAGCCAGGGCTCGGCGGTCGCGGTGATCAGGCAATACCGCAGCGCCACGTCCTCGAGCGCGCCAAGGCTACCCGGAGGCTTGGTGAGATTGTCGAGTCGGCGGCGCACTTCGCGCTCGAGCGTCGCATCGAGCGGGACGATGGCGTCAACCGTCGCTTGGAGCGTGGCGATCTTGCGGCCCTCCTCGGACGGTCATCGGCACCCCGGCCACCATGAGCTCGAGCCGGTCGGCCAGCCGCGCGACGTCCTGGTTCAGTCGGCCGGCGAGGTCGCGAAAGCGCCGCGCCAGCGGGTTATCGGGGACGATCCCCATCCCGACCTCGTTGCTCACGACGATGAGGTCGCAGCGCCGGGTTTCGAGCCCGTGGACAAGCGTCTCGATCTCGGGAAACGCACGATCGGCCGGGGTGCCCCGATGCATCAGATTTCCGAGCCACACCGTGAGGCAGTCGACGATCGCGACCTCGACGTTCGCCGGGAGCGAGTGGAGGGCGCCTGCGAGGTCGATCGGCGCCTCGACGGTGAGGAAGGAATCACCGCGCTCGGCGCGGTGCCTGGCGATGCGCTCACGCATCTCGGCGTCGACGGGCTCGGCCGTGGCGACGAAGGCCTTGGAGCCGTACGGCGCGGCCAAGTCGAGAGCACGGCGGCTCTTGCCGCTTCGCGCGCCGCCGGTGAGAAGGATCAGATTGGGACGCACCATCGGGACCGTAGGAAGGCAAGGTGGCTCCCTTGTGTGGGCGCCTATAGAACCACGTGTGTGGCGCCCGAGCCAGCGCCAGCGGTCCGCCCCGGAGTCGCGACGCCGGGCCCACCCGCCGTGGCCGCGGTTGGCGGCCCCTGGTATGATGGCGTGGCGTTCCGGGACGTCCCGGCGCCTTTCACGGAGGATTCCCATGCAAGCGGCCGATGTCCTGGTTGAGATTCTGCGCGCCGAGGGCGTGCGCCAATGCTTCTACTATCCCTTCAACGCCCTCATCGATCCCATGGCGCGCGCCGGCATGCGGGCTATCTGTGCGCGCCAGGAGCGGGTCGTGGGAAACATGGCAGACGGCGTCTCGCGTTCCACCAACGGGCGCGAGATCGGCGTCGTCGCCGTCCAGGCCTTGGCCGGATCGGAGAACGCATTCGCCGGAATCGCCCACGCTCACACCGACTCGACGCCGATGCTGTTCCTGCCCGGCCACCCCGGCACGAGCCTCATCGGCACCCCCGGCACCTTCGATTCGATGCGCAACTACGCCGGCGCCACCAAGATGGCCGAGAAGGTGCTCTCGGCCCGCGACATGCCGATCAAGCTGCGCCGGGCGTTCACGGCGCTGCGCTCGGGCCGCCCGCAGCCGGTGATGCTCGAACTGCCGGGCGACGTGTGCGCTGCCGAGTTCAAGGGCGAGCTCAACTATTCGCCGGTCGAACGCATGCGCTCGGCCGCCGATTCCGGTGCGGTGCGCGAGACCGCGGAACGCCTGATCGCGGCGCAAGAGCCCTTGATCTGGGCTGGCCACGGCACCCTTTACGCCGAGGCCAGCGACGAGCTTGTCGCCGTGGCCGAGCTGCTGGGCGCGCCGGTAATGACGACGCTTCAGGGCAAGAGCGCTTTCCCCGAGACCCATCCCCTGTCCGCCGGCGTCGGCGCCTATGTGACGACGGCGATGGCGGCGCATTACGTCGCGGCGTCCGATCTTGTGCTGGCGCTTGGCTCCAGCCTCTCGGTGGCATCGTTTACGCCCACCATCCCACCGGGCAAGACGATCGTGCACAACACGGTCGATCCGGCGGATGTGAACAAGGAGTATTCGACGGCGGTGGCGGTCATCGCCGATGCCAAGCTCTTCCTCGCCGATCTGGCCGAGGAGTTGCGCCGGCTGTTGGACGGCCAGCGCGCGGAGCACCGTGCGCGCACCGAAGCGACCATCGCCCGGCTACGCGCCGAGTGGCTGGCCGAATACGAGGCCGAGTTCGCCGATGATTCGGCGCCGATCAACGGCTATCGCATGTTCCGCGAGCTATGGAGCGTCCTCGATCCCAACGAGACCATGCTGACCCACGAATCCGGCGCCTCGCGCGACATCCAAAGCGTGTTCTACCAGTCCGGCGGACCGCGCTCGTATCTCGGCTGGGGCCAGTCCTCGCAGCTCGGCTTCTCGCTTGGCTTGGCGATGGGAGCGAAGATCGCTAACCCGGAAAAGCTGGTGGTCAACGTCATGGGCGACGGCGCCGTCGGCATGACGGGAATGGACTGGGAGACGGCGTCGCGAAACGACATCCCGATCCTGAGCGTGATCAAGCACGATTCGATCTTCTCGGGCTACGACAAGCACATCCCCGAGGCGATCAAGCGCTACAAGGCCTCGACCATGACCGGCGATTACGCCGGGGTTGCGGCGGCGCTCGGCTGCCACGCCGAGAAGGTGACCGAGCCGGCCGAACTCAAGGCCGCGTTGATGCGCGCGATTCAGGCGACGCGGGACGGCCAGCCCGCGGTGGTCGACGTGATCACCGCCGAGACCCGCAAGCTCTCCCGCCTCACGCCGACCGGCGCGCACTAGGACGCGGAACAAGAAGATGGAGAATTCCGAGTCGAAGGCCGCCAAGCAACCCGAAACCGACATCTCGGCCGCATACCCATTCGAGTCCCGTTACCTCGACGTGCTGGGCTCGAGAATGCACTACATCGAACAGGGCGCGGGCAGCCCCGTCCTCTTCCTGCACGGACAGCCGACCTCGTCCTATTTGTGGCGAAACATCATCCCCCATGTGTCCCCCCATGGACGGTGTATCGCCCCCGATCTCATCGGCATGGGACGCTCGGACAAGCCAAATCTGGCCTACCAATTTGCCGATCACGCGCGCTACCTCGATGCCTTTATCGACGCCCTCGACCTGTAGGACGTGACCCTGGTCATCCACGACTGGGGCTCGGGACTGGGCTTTCACTGGGCGAGACGACACGCCGACAGGGTCCGGGGAATCGCTTTCCTGGAGGCCATCGTCAAGCCCGTCACCTGGGCGGGGTTCCCGGCGGGATTTCGCTTTCCCTTTCGTCTCATGCGCAGCCCCGGTATCGGCTGGCTCATGATCAGCGTCGGCAACATGTTCTTGAAGCAGGTGCTGCCCCAGTCCATCGTGCGGAAACTCGCCAAAGAGGAGCAAGCCTTCTACGAGGCGCCATTTCCGACCATCAAGAGCCGGAAACCGGTGCGCGAGTGGCCGCGCCAGATCCCCATCGACGGGACGCCCGCGGTAATGCATGACGTCGTTAGTCAGTACAGCGCCTGGCTCCAGCAGACGCCGATTCCGAAGCTGATGTTCACCGCCAAACCCGGCGCCATCATGAGCGGCGAAATCGTCAAATGGTGCGAGGCAAATCTGGCCAACCTCGACACGGTATTCCTGGGCAAGGGCCTGCACTTCCTTCAAGAGGACCATCCCCACGCCATAGGCGAGAGCGTGGCCCGCTGGTTCGAAGAAAAGGTGCATCCCGCGTAGGGCGAGCCGACGCCGCGCGAAACTCATGTCTAACGGTATCGAGCTCGTCGTCGATTGCCGCAACCAGCTCGGCGAGGGCATTGTGTGGAACGCCGAGCAGGGGCTGATCTGGTGGACCGACATCGAGGGTCAGACGATCTGGTCTTACGATCCGGTTGCCGGCGAGGCCGAGCAATTCGATACCCCCGGGCGGATCAGTTGCTTCGCCCCTTGCCGGAGCGGTGGCCTGGTCGCCGCATTCGCCGACGGCTTCGCCTATTACGACGTAGCGAGCGGCATGCGCAGCGACATCGTCGCCTTCGAGCCCGACAAGCCCAACACACGCTTCAACGACGGCCGGACGGACCGCCAAGGCCGGCTGGTCGCGGGGGGCTTGGACGAAGAGACCAGCGCCCCCATCTCCAGCGTCGTGCGGCTGGATCCCGACGGCACCGTGACTACCCTGATCGAGGGGGTGAGCTGTGCCAACGGGACCTGTTTCAGTCCCGACGGGCGGACCATGTATTTCGCCGACAGCCCGACCGGCGAGATGGTCGCGTACGATTACGACCCCGAGAGCGATCGGCTCGGTGCACGGCGGGTGATCGCCACCTTCGAAGCGCAGCCGGGCACGCCCGATGGCTCTTGCGTCGATGCCGAGGGCTACATTTGGAATGCGCAGTGGAAGGGACATCGCGTGGTTCGCTTTGCACCGAGCGGCGTCATCGACCGGGTCGTAGAGGTGCCGGTCGCCAACCCGACGTGCTGCGCCTTCGGCGGGCTGGAGCTCGACACGCTATTCATTACCTCGGCTCGCGAGGACATGAGCCCCGAGCAGCTCGAGGCCGAGCCGACCGCAGGCTCGCTGTTCACCCTCAAACCCGGTGTCACGGGCCTGACCGATACCAGCTTTGCGGCCTGAAGCTAGCGCCGGGTGACCAGCTCCGGGCCCACATCGGCGAGCGATTGAGCACCGAGGAGCTGGCAGTCGCGGGTGATCTCGTCGCGGAAGATCGAGAGCACTTTGGCGACGCCGGCCTCGCCTCCGGCGGCGACGCCGTAAATGTAGGGGCGGCCGATCATCACCGCCCTGGCGCCCAGGGCCAGCGCCTTGAGGACGTGAGTGCCGCGGCGGACGCCACCGTCCAGCAGCACCTCGAGGCGGTCGCCGAGCGCCGCCGCAATGGCCGGCAGCGCCTCGATCGTGGCCGGGACGCCTTCCATCTGGCGGCCGCCATGGTTGGAGACGATCACCGCGGTGGCGCCGATATCGAGAGCGGCCTGCGAATCGGCGACCGTCATAAGGCCCTTGACGGCGAACGGCCCGTTCCAGTGGCGCACCAACTCGGCGGCGTCCGACCAGGTCACCGACGGGCTCAGATACTCCCCGACGACTCCCCTGGCGGCCTTCTCGACGGTGAGCACGCCGCGCAGGGCGCCCGGGAGGTTGGGCGCGCGCTCGACGAAGTTGCCTGGCACCGCGCCGCGCCGACGCAGGTTGTTCACGAGCCACCGCGGATGGCCCAGCACGCTTAGTGTACTGCGAAGGCTCAGGCGCCCACCGGGGGCGATTCCGGTGCGCACGTCGCGCTCGCGATTGCCGTGGACCGGCCCGTCCACCGTCAGGCACAAGGCGTCGAACCCGGCGGCGCGGGCGCGGTCGATGATCTCGCGGCTCAGACCGCGGTCGTTGAACACGTAGAGCTGGAACATCTTCGGTCCAGCGCTGGCCGCACCCACCTGTTCGATGCTGTAGGTGCTGTTGGTCGACAGAGAGTAGAGGATGCCGGCCTCGGCCGCGGCTCGCGCGACCGCGATCTCGCCGTCGGGGTGGAAGGAACCGGTTGCGCCGGTCGGTGCGATGATCAACGGCATCGATACGTCCCGGCCTAGGACACGGGTCGAAAGATCGATCTCGGTGACGTCGATCAGGGCGCTGGGATGGAGCGCGAGGTCGTCGAAGGCGGCCGTGTTGCGGCGCAATGTCACCTCGTCCTCGACCCCGCCCTCGAGGAACTGGCGCACCGGGAGCGGCAGGCGCGGCAGCGCGAGCCGCCTGAGGTCGGCCACGTTGTGACAGCGATCGAGCCTTGGTGCCATGCGGTGAGCCCCGGGATGGACGGCGAGCGAGGCTGCCACAGTGGCGGGCTCTTGCCAACCGGTGGTTGGCGGGTACCAAAGGGGAGGGAGCAGCGGACCCGCCGGGGTACGACGAAGTCTTTGACTTGGCTCCCATGATCGGCCAAAACGTTTGCGGCCCGGCGTCCGCCGGGCCTTCGTACGCCTGAGGATTGCGCGCGCCATGAACACGGTCGTTCTCTTCGCGACGCTCGTTCTGGTCTTCGGCAGCGGCCCCTATGCGATTTCCCTGCAACTGGGGCCGGTCGCGCCCGAGCTTCTGGTCGCCTACCGCTTTGGCGCGGGCGGGATCGTGTTGATGGTGGTCGCCCTCGCGATGGGGCGCTCGCTCAAGTTCGGGCTCCGGGACCACATGTTTCTGGCGCTTCAGGGCTTGCTGATGTTCTCGACCATCGATCTTTTGCTCTATTTTGCGGTGCCCTTCATCCCGGGCGGCCTGATGCAGCTCGTAATGTCGATGATGGTCGTCACCAACGTGGTGTTCGGGGCGCTGTTCCTGGGCCTTGAAGTCAGGATTCGGGTGCTGGTGGGGGCGATGCTGGGGATCGCCGGGATCGCCATGGTGTCATGGCCCGAGCTTCGCGGCCTCGAGCTGACGGGCGCCGGACTGTCGGGGCTCGCCGCGTCGTACCTGGCGTTGCTGGCGGCCTCGCTCGGCATTACCACCTCGGCGCGGAACCAGCGTGCGGGCTTGCCGGTCTTCGAGACCACCGGGATTTCAATGGTCTACGGCGCGGCGTGCTCTTTTGTCGTTGCCGGGATGCTCGGCCGCCCCTTGGCCTGGGACTGGTCGCCGGCTTTCCTGGGCGGCTTCGCCTGGGGCTCGTTCGTCCTCTCGGCGGCGGGGATGGTCTTCTTTCTCCGTCTCATCGGCCGGATCGGCCCCGACCGCGCGGCCTATGTGGTCTTGTTGACGCCGATCACGGCCCTCGCCATCTCGACCTTCCAGGGGGACTTCGCCTGGACCGCCGTGTCGCTGGCGGGCGTGGCCACGGTCCTGGTGGGCAACGTGGTCGTCCTGAGCAAGCTGGAGAGGAAGCCGATCGCCCAGGCCGGCGGCGGTATTGGCAAAAATTGAGTACCTGTCTGCCAAGGCGAACTCTGCCATATTCCTCACGGACCCAGCGCGAGACTCAGGGGACGCCATCGTGTGCGGACGCTTCGAGAAAGGAAAGCGAATGATTGGCTGGATTTTGTTGGGAACCAATGATGTTGAGCGCGCCGGGAGGTTTTACGATGCACTTCTCGGCGAAATCGGCGCGAAACGGGTGGAGGAAATTGGCAACGAGAATTCCATCCATTGGCGCGCGCCCTCCGGAGAAGCGACGTTGGGGGTGCATGTGCCGCGCGACGGAAGGCCGGCAACCCGGGGCAACGGCTCGATGATCGCGCTCGCCGTGAACAACAGCGAAGAGGTCGATGCCCTCTATGCCAAGGCCCTCGGACTCGGCGCGAAGGACGAAGGCCCCCCCGGCCCGCGCGGCACGCGCGATCGCTATCGCGGTGACGAGATCATCAAGGTTGTCCAGTTCTACGGCGCATACCTTAGGGATCTCGATGACAACAAGCTGTTGTTCTACGTCAGGGGAAGTGGAGGCCACTAAGGGGCGAGCCGAACCTCCTTCGACGGTTCCGCCGCTGGCGTGGCGGCCGCTGGTCGGCTAATAGTGGCGCGGTGGAGGAGGAGTGAATGACGGCTGACGACGAGCGGTCCGCCGGCGCGCTGGCCGCGGTCACCTACGATCACGACGACGACACCGTGCTCGTCATCATCGGCTCGGGCGCCGCCGGCGGCACGCTTGCCGACGAGCTCACGGG
>PVBE012518149.1_pt1 | contig 11638 bp, 11 predicted proteins | sample 1631181 | NCBI WGS metagenome assembly PVBE01 (sample SAMN08397723, study PRJNA350692) | Marine metagenome, whole genome shotgun sequencing project. | isolation source: water | place: Pacific Ocean | collected 2012-04 | reverse complement strand
TTGAAAGCGCGGAACTTGCCAACGACGTCACCTGTGCCGTTTCGTTGCCCAGGATAAGCACAGCCCGTCCGCCGCCATCAAGATAACGGTCGGGAAGCACCGGGTCCTTCAACATTCCAACCGGCACAACCTTCGGGTCAGTCGTGGCCTCCCACCCCCAACTTAGGAACCGGTCGGCGACCTCAATCTGGTGATCGTGGACGAACGACCAACCGATTCCGACATGCCCTCCATGCTGACCAATCACCAGTGGCGCACCTGCCTCCACCTTCTCAGCGCACCAAGCCTTGAAGACATCATCGTAAAAATGGGAGGCGCTCGTGAACACCACTGACGGCCGCTGTGGCCACCGCAATTGATCGATCTGGGCACCGAGCGATCTGTAGCCCTCGAGATACGCCGACGGCAGCAACCATGGAACCATCTTGCGAACGCAAGAATCAAAGGAACCCGGGGCAGCCTCGCCTAGCGACCAGTCCCTATGGTCGGACTCGACAGCTACGTGCACAGGCTGTTCGACCCTGCGAAGGCACGGCACCTGCCCCAAACGTCGTTGGAGCGTCAGTTCGTCGCGCAGGGACCGAAGACCCGAGTTGATGACCAGAGCGTCGGTCGACCTCGTGCACCTACTGAGCAAACCTGATCCGGCAGCGACGAGCCGGTGGGCGATCGACATGGGAACCGTGGGCTCCACCAGATCCCAAGGAAGGCGGAAACCCGGCTGGTCCGCCACAACCTTCGGTAGACAGTCGACGTTGGTGAACCCTTGGAGAATCATCGACGAAAGGTGGTGATTCCATTCCCAACTGTTGGTCAACGCAAGGTGGTCAGCCATGTCATATGCGGTCCTGGCATCTGGCAGTCCCTCGAGGACGATCGTTCCCGAGATATGGAAACCAGAGAGGGCAGCCGAGATCGTCTCCCACCGGTCGAAGATCTCTTGGACGACGAACCCCAACCACGGCCCGACAAGGATCCTCCAGTAGCGGATCCCGTGGTCGACTCCATGGCGTTCATTCAACTCATCGGCCAACTCGCCGAGCAAAGCCTCATAGAGGTCATCGAGATACCTTCGATCCCCATTGACCTTGGCACGATCGTTCCAGTGATATGGGACGACCTCTATATCGAGGTTCTCCCACCGGGGCCTACGCGACGGATGGCGACACCATTCGCCGAGAAACAACATCGGCTCCGCGTCGATCCAGGACTCCTCGATCGCAGTCGACACGAGAAGCCGCTCCATCAGCCTGAAGACTACATTCGATGACTGATCCATCTGGATCGCCCGTCATCCCCCGGCCCCAGGTCGGGGGGATATGCAAACCTATATACCACTCTCAACATCCGGAGGCGCCCCATGGCATCAGAGGTCCCGCCGGACCACCACTCGATGGTCATCGGTGCAGGTTCGATCGGAGTTCGGCATCGACGCGTCCTTCAGAGCATCGGTTCCTCGGTCGCCACCGTCAGCCGAAGGCCCGATGCCGGAGACCACCAGACCATCCTCGAGGCGCTGACAGCCAACGCCCCTGACTACGTCGTAATCGCTACCGAGACCCAGCGGCACCGGGAATCTCTGGAATCCCTGGCTGATGGTGGATACCGGGGCCTAGTCCTTCTCGAGAAACCGATTCTCGACCTCCCAGGCCCGATCCCAGACCTCCCATTTGCAAGGACGGCTGTTGGCTACCAACTCAGATTCCACCCAGCGGTGCAACGTCTCCAGTCGGCGCTGGACGGAGCCCAGGTACTAAGCGCACAGGTCCGCTACGGCCAGTACCTCCCTGACTGGCGACCAAACCGCGACTACCGGGACACCGTGACCGCCGGGCCGGGGGGTGGCGTCTTGCTCGAACTCAGCCACGAACTCGACCTCATTCAGTGGCTTCTAGGGCCTGCCGAGGTAATCCATGGGCGAACCTCGTCAAGTGGCCTCCTCGCCATGGATCGAGAAGACCTCGCTGTCGGCTTGCTGGCACTCCCCGCCGGGGGCCTCATAGGGCTGGAACTCAACTGCTTGGACAGGGTCCAGAACCGCACGATGGCGGTATCCACTGACCAACACTTCTTTCACTTGGACCTCATAACCGGCATCCTTCGACAGGATGACGAACCGATCCACGACCAGCAGGTCGAACGGGACGAAGTATTCGCCGCCATGCACAAGGCCGTAATCTCCGGAGCGCCGGGGCCATGTTCCGTCGACGAGGCGATGGCCGTGCTGCACCTGATCGAGGACCTCAGATCCACCTAGCCGCAGGCATGGCCGGCCCCGGCGCTATCTTTTGACTACCGGCGCGTGTCGGCTCCAGAAGGTCGAGGTGATGGTGCCAGTTCCGAACTTCAGCTCCCTTGAGGGCAGAGTGGTTCTCATCACCGGAGGTACAGGCCATATCGGGTCGGCACTCGCCGACGGGTTTCTTGCCATCGGTTGTTCGGTTGCCACCGCTGACCTGAGCGATCAAGAGCACCCGAGCGGCCGTGACACCGCCCGGTTCATGCACACCACCGTCGACCTGACGGACACCGGGTCTTCGGCCGCCCTTATCAACGGGACGGTCGAACGATTCGGACAGTTGGACGTCGTAGTCACCGCTGCTTCATGGATGGGCACCGACGCCACCCCCGGCTGGAACGCTCCGTTTGCCGAACAGGACGAAGAACTCTGGCCAGAAGTCCTCCAGGTGGGCGCCACCTCAGTCTTCAGTCTGGTGAAGCACGCAGCACCCCATCTGGCCAACAGCAGCGATGGATCGGTCGTACTCCTCAGTTCCATCTACGGTTTCTGCGCCCCACAGCCAGCCATGTATCAGGGCACAGGAATCAACAACATCGCCGGGTACGCGGCCAGCAAGGGCGCAGTGGGACAACTCGCTCGCTGGTTGTCGACCACCCTCGCTCCCGACGTCCGGGTGAACTCAGTGTCACCGGGAGGCGTCTTTCGGGACCAGGACCAGACGTTCGTAGAGCGATACGTCGAGCGCACACCACTCGGGAGAATGGCAACCGAGGACGACCTCGTCGGACCCGTGCTCTTCCTCGCCTCCGATCTCTCCCGGTACATCACCGGTCACGACCTGATCGTCGATGGCGGGTTCTCGGTGTGGTGACCGGACCGATCCATCCGGTCGCGGTCATCGGTGGTGGTCAACTCGGATCCAGGCACCTTCAGGGCCTCATCCACTGCAGTAGGCCACTGGAGATTCATGTCGTAGACCCCGACGGGGATGCCCTCAGGGTGGCCCAGCGGCGGTGGTCAGAGGCGGGAGGCCCACAATCTCTACACGCCACTAACTTTCTGAGGGATATGGAATCACTGCCGGATCAACTTGATCTGGCAGTGGTGTCCACTACCGCTGCCGTCCGTCCTGATGTGGTGGAGCGACTCAGCGGTCGTTCGGAGGTGGGGTCATGGCTCCTTGAGAAGGTCCTTGCCCAGAGCCACAATGGCCTCGATCGAATCGCAACTGCAATCGGTGATTCAGCACACGTCTGGGTCAATACATGGGCCCGAACGACACCATGGTTTCAGGAGATTCGAAGCAGGGTAGGTGCCGGCCCATTCATCGTGGACGTCAAGGGTGCCTCCTGGGGCATGGGTTGCAACGCCATCCATTTTATGGATCTGTTTGCATGGTGGACGGGAGAGAATCCGACCGTTGTCGATGGCGCTGGACTCGATCTCTGTTGGCCGGACGCCAAACGTTCCGGCCATCATGAGCTATCAGGACTCCTCCGAATCGAGTTCTCCTCCGGCACAATCCTTCTCCTCCGATCGACGGCCCCACCAGTACCCGGCAGTCGAGCCGGCACCGACAGAATCAAACAGATGGCCATCCAGACCAAGCAAGACCTGTGGGAAGTGCACGAGCCATTCTCAGAGACCGCCGGATCGGCCGTGGCCGAGTCTGGTGAACGTATCGACGGTCGGGTCGAGTACCAGAGTGAGCGAACCGGGCCAATCGTCAACTCGATCCTCGAGACCGGGACCTGCGACTTACCTGACCTCGCTACATCCAGCCATCATCACCGACTTCTCCTCACCGGCCTGCTTGAGGTGCGGCCGAATCTGGAGGGCATCGATCCCGCCGTGGTACCGATCACGTGACCGGAAGCGACCTTTGGCTCGTCGGGTCAGGGCCAATGGCGTCGGCGTACGCATCGGTCCTCGATGACCTCGGGCGCCGATTTGAGGTCATCGGTCGCGGACGGGGCTCCGCAACGACCTTCGAATCCAGATCCGGCCACCCGGTGCGCACCGGTGGCATTGAACGGGCGCTAGAGGAGGGGGCCGCTCCCGAGACAGCGATCGTCGCTGTCACCGTGGACCAACTCGCCGAGACAGCGTGTGCCCTCCTGCACGCCGGCGTATCTCGGATACTTCTAGAAAAGCCTGGCGGCCTGAGTTCCGAGGAACTTGGGACCGTGAGCAAAGCAGCCCAAGGGGCATCGGTAATCATCGCTTACAACCGCCGTCATTACGCTTCGGTCCGCGCCGCTCGTCAGATGATCGATGAGGACGGTGGCGTGACAAGCTTTACCTTCGAGGTCACGGAATGGCCCCACGCTTCCGAACCGGTCCAAGTAACCGAGGTCATACGCCAGAAATGGTTTCTCGCCCAGTCCTCCCACGTGGTCGACCTCGCCTTCCACCTCGGTGGGCGGCCTGCTGACTGGCAGACTTGGACCGACGGGTCTCTACCCTGGCACCGGGGTGCGGCCCGTTTCGCTGGTGCCGGTGTGACCGAGGACGGTGCGACGTTCAGTTACCACGGGGACTGGGACGGTCCGGGACGGTGGGGCCTGGAGATCCTGACCCGGAAGAGGCGCCTGATTTTGCAACCGCTAGAGGAACTCCGATGCATGCACCTCGGAACTCTTGATACTTCGACCGTAACCCTCGAAGATGACTTGGACGATCGATTCAAGCCGGGAATCCACCGACAGACCACTGCCTTCCTGGAGGAGGATGACCTGGTCGCCTGCCTGCTCGCCAACCACAAGGAGTACGTCATCGACTACGAACTGATGGCTGGCTACCAATGAGCGGCGTTCTTGCTCTCATTCCCGCACGATCCGGATCCAAGGGCGTGCCCGACAAGAATGTTCGACCCCTCGGCGGCCAACCCCTGATCGCCTGGTCCATCGCCGCTGCTATGAGAAGTCATGCAATCGACAGGGTGATTGTGTCTACCGATTCGGACGCCTACGGCAAGATCGCCATCAAGCACGGTGCCGAGGTCCCATTCCTACGGCCCTCTGAAATTGCCGCCGATTTCTCCCCCGACCTTGAGTTCATCCTGCACGCCTTGGACTGGCTCGACGATCGCGGAGAGGAACCAGACCTCATCGTTCACCTCCGACCGACTACACCCTTTCGCACCCCCACTCACCTTGACGCCGCCGTCGAGATGATGGCGACCAGGAGCACACCGACAGGGATACATCCCACCGCCATCCGATCGGTCCACGAGATGTCAACGACCGCCTATAAGTCGATGGAGATCGATGAAGGTGTTCTTCGCCAGGTCGGCGCCACGACCACTGAACTAGACCGCGCCAATAACCCGCGACAGGATTTCCCGGTCACCTACCTCGCCAACGGATACGTCGACGTCCTCTCAACCGAATTCATTCGCGAGAGCGGCCTCCTCCATGGAAATCAGGTGGTCCCGTTCCTCACCGACCTCGCCTTGGAGGTCGACATAGCCACCGACTTCGACCTCCTCGAATATCACCTAAAGTTGAACCCTGGCCTCTTCGACGAACTCTTTGGATAAGACCCGCCAACCGGTAACGCGCCCCGACGACTCGACCACCCTCAGTAGCCTGTAACCGGTGGAACCACCTAGAACCGGGTACGGAGAAGAACCCCGATGAACCTCGACCGCGAGATGTCGCGCTATCTGGTACTCGACGAGGAGTCGATCCGTGTCGCACTCCAGAAGATCGACCACAACGACGAGGGCGTGGTGGTCTGTGTCGACACCACGGGCCTTCTGCTCGGGGTACTGACCGATGGCGACCTCCGACGGTGGCTGTTCGCCGAGGACTCTCCGGATATCGACCAGCCGGTGGGAACCATCATCAATCGACACCATGTATCGGCGCGTTTGGGCGAAGAAACGTCGAAGATCGAGACACGCTTCAATCAGGACATCCACCTGATCCCGCTGACAGACGCTGACGGCCGGTGCGTTGCCATCGCCCGACCTCGATCTGCCAACTATTCGATTGCCGGACGCAGGATCGGACCCGGTGCCCCTACCTTCCTGATCGCTGAGATTGGAATCAACCACAACGGCAGTATCGATCGGGCACTGGAAATGGTCGATGCAGCGGCAGAAGCTGGTGCCGACTGTGTGAAGTTCCAGCTTCGCGACCTCTCCTCGCTCTACTCAAATGCCGGAGACGCTTCGGACCACCGGGAGGATCTCGGATCCCAGTACACGCTCAGCCTTCTGACCCGCTTCCAGTTGACCGTCGAAGAGATGTTTCAGGCATTGGATCACTGTCGAGATCGCCATGTGATTCCGCTGGTTACACCATGGGACGAGGCGAGCATGCTCCGTCTCGAGGAGTACGGCGTCGATGGGTACAAGACGGCATCTGCCGACTTCACCAACCACCCGTTTCTTCGAGTCCTGGCTGGGACAGGGCGGCCACTGATCTGTTCCACCGGTATGACATCTGAGGTCGAGATTCGAGAAGGTGTCGAACTCTTGATAGATGAGGGGGCCCAGTTTGCCCTGCTCCATTGCAACTCGACCTACCCAGCTCCGTTCAAGGACGTACACCTGCGGTACATGGAGAACCTCCGAGAGATTGGTGGCTGCCCGACGGGCTATTCGAGCCACGACCGGGGCATCAACACCTGCATCGCAGCGGCCGCTCTAGGCGCCGACATCTTGGAAAAGCACTTCACCCTCGATAAATCGATGGAGGGGAACGACCATCGCGTCAGCCTGCTGCCCGGAGAGTTCGCCAACTTGGTAAGCGGCGTCCGGGAGGTGGAGGAGGCGATGGGACGAGCCGACGGTCGCGCCTTAACGCAAGGCGAGATGATGAACCGTGAATCTCTCGGCAAGAGCCTCGTCATCAACGTTCAGCTTGAAGCGGGAGACGTGATCGAATCACAGATGGTCGACGTTCGGAGTCCAGGGCGTGGGTTGCAACCCAACCGGCTACCCGAAGTCATCGGCCAACTGGCGCGCCGGGCCATGGAACCTGGAGACGTCCTGTATCCCGCCGATATCGGGCACGCCAGGGCGAAGGCGCGTAACTACTCGTTCAGCCGACCGGTCGGCATCCCCGTCCGGTATCACGATTTCAATTCCCTGCGGACGAGGTCAGACCTTGACTTTCTCGAGTTCCACCTGAGTTACAAGGACCTCGAGGTGGACGAAACCGAATTCCTCCAATCGTCCCTAGACATGGATCTGGTCGTCCATTCGCCCGACCTCTTCGAGGGCGACCACCTGTTGGACCTGAGTTCGCCAGACGAGGCCTATCGAGAAGTCTCGATGGTTCACCTCCAACGTGTCGTGGACCTGACCCGCCGACTCCAGAACTGGTTCGAACGGTCCACACGACCATTGGTGGTGGTCAGCGTGGGGGGTTTCACACAAAATGCCCTAATTCCTGAGAGCGAGAGGGACCAGCGATACGAGCAGGTCGCCGCAGCACTCGGTGAATTGGACCTCAGTGGGGTGGAGGTCATACCCCAGACCATGCCGCCATTCCCCTGGTACTTCGGCGGACAGCGCTTCATGAACCTCTTCATCGACCCCGCCGAGATCGCCTCATTCTGCACCCGACACGGATACAGAGTGTGCTTTGACACCTCCCATTCGAAACTGGCCTGCAACCTCCACAACTGGTCGTTCACCGAGTTCGTCCAGACAGTTGGGCCCTATACAGCCCACCTCCACCTTGGAGATGCCTCCGGTGTGGATGGAGAAGGACTCCAGATCCTCGCAGGCGACATCGACTGGAAGATGCTCAGCACCCAACTCAACGAACTAACCCCAGACGCGTCGTTCATCCCCGAGATCTGGCAAGGCCACAAGAACGAAGGCGAAGGATTCTGGCGGGGCCTCGAGTTACTGGAGGACTACTTCTGATCTTCTTTACCAGAACCCACAAGGTCAGATCGGCCGTTCACCCCGAAGACTGTGGAACTCTGCCACCAACTGTTCTACTCGAGCCACCTCTGTAAGAAACTCAGCCGTCGACTCCAGACCGATGGCCTCCAACCGACGGGGCAGGTCCTCCACCACGCCAAGGTACCCGTCACCCTGAGCGCCGCTCCTTCGATGGAGCAAACTCCGAAAGCGCCGAAGAGCCAACCCAACGCTTTCTGGGAGACGCCCAGCAACTGAACGCGTTAGCCGAGTTATAGGCAGGAGCCGCGATCGCTCCACACCTCCTATCTGAGCAAGGGACTTGAACGCTGGACCATGCCTCTCGGCGAACAAACAGGCTCCAGCGCTGACTATCTCCCTGCACTCCAGCGGAGTAAAGCCAGAGTTCTCGGCGACTGCAGCAGTAACGCGTTCGAGAAATTCTTGATGCTCAGCTTGGAAGTGGTTGGTCTCCCACCACTCGGGAAACCACAGCATCCGACCACGTTCCGATTCGAGATCCGAAACTGGATTAATCGAGTTCTCCACCGACCGTAACCACTGCACCGCATCGTTCGATCGAAACGAACCTAAGAGATGAACGGCTATTGCCTGTTGCATTTCAGCAGCAACGCCACTTGAGTACCCGCCAACCGAGCCCCATGACTGTTGCCAGACAGGAGTTCGAAGCACCGCGTAGCAGGTGGCCATCGTGTACGGGTCCATTGCAGCGAGAACGCGCTCTTTTGGTTCTTCATGCCGAACGCTGAAGTTCGCCATTCCCGGGTAGGCACGCGAGAAGAGGCACCTCCTAAAGCCATCCAGCGGGCTGAAGGAAAGAACCTGACCCATGCAACCGACGAGATCCTCCTCCTCTTCGAGAATACGGATCGCCGATCTCAACCCTGACGGAAGGTGGAACTCATCATCACCGAGCATGACCGCATACTTGGTTGACAAATGCTCGCCCGCATAGCAAAGCCGTTCAGCGAACGGCCGGCGATCGTGTACATACGTGAACCGAGGGTGATTCGAAACCATCGATCTAACCCGATCGGGTAGCGCCGTGTCCGACCCGTCCACGACAACCAAGCGAACAGCGCTCGTCGACCAGAAGAGGAACTGGCGAAGCACATAGTCCTGGCGAGACCAGGTGGGAATGATGACCGTCAGATCCGATAACGGATCGTCGTCGACCAGCCATGGTTCACTGCGCTGAAGCCCATCAATGCACCAATCTTCGACGAGGCCGGTGACTGAGGATCCGCCCGTCCCATTACCCATCAGTAAGGGACCGCCGAAGAAAGAAAGTAGGGCTGTCCAGCCTGTTCACGACGTCAACTCCGATCCCCGTGAATAGAACTCACGAATGTCTTCGAGGGCCGTTACAAGCGATTTTCGAACTGAGCAATATTGTGGATTCAGAGGTAGATCCTCTGGTAGCGGACCGTCGGCGAGAAGCACCATCCCGCAACCAGCGGCTACCGCTGCCGAGCAGTCGCGGATGTCGTCGCCGACATAAAGCATTCGATCGAGCCGGAGACCGTGTTCGCGTGCCGCCTCCAGAAACATCCCCGGCGCGGGCTTACGTCTCACAGAGTGGACATCCGGATGGTCAACGCATGAGTAGACCTCGAGGACCGAGATTCCACGCACAGCGAGCGCGTCCACCATATTGCGATGGATCCGCTCCACTTCGTCAGCTTCCACGATTCCTCGCGCAACCCCAGCCTGATTTGTGATCACAATGAACGAATAACCATCAAGGGAGAGCTCATGCATCGCGTCCACGGTGTCTTCCCGGAATTCAAACGCCTCCCAGCAATCGAGATAGCGCCCTGGTCCCGGACTTCGGTTGATCGTCCCGTCCCTGTCCATCAACAGAACCTTCACCGGCTTTTCACCTCGGAGCCACCGAGCGTCTTCCTATCCAGAGGATCGAAGCCCAGATCTCGAGGGGATACGACCTGCGGCACGACAGGCCATTGGACATCGACCAGAGGATCGTCGAAGCGGAAGCCGCCGTAGCATTCGGGCCGGAACACATCGCTCATCTGATAGTGGACGATCGTCTGTTCCGCCAGGGTCAAGAACCCTGTAGCGCAGCCCGACGGCACGACAATCGAAACACGGTCACCCCTCCCAATGTCGAACGATTCCCAAGAGAGAAATGTTTCCGACGCTGGGCGAATATCCACAATGACAGCGAATATCGCACCCGTGACAAGGGTCAGGATCTTTTGTTCGCAAGAAGGAGGACCCTGGAAATGGAAACCCCGCAGTGTGTGCAAATGTGGATTGATCGAAATATTGCTCTGGGCGACGCTGAACCCCGCACCGTGTGCCTCGAGAATCTCGCGACAGAACGACCGCCAGAACTCGCCGCGCTCATCTTGGTAAACAACCGACCTCGTCAGGTGAACACCTGCGATATTCGTATCGTAAACCTCCATCAGTCATCAATCCTTGATCGCGAACCGAGGAACCCTGAAATGTGGGCCCACCACACAAACGCCCAACGGCCGGAGTGCCGTGACTTCGAATCCTGATGACCTGAAAGCCATAAGGTCCTGTTCAGCCATCAATCTCGTCCGAGCGCAGGCGTTCAACAAGTTCTTCTCGCTGATGTCCTCCTCTGCCTCGACCCTAGTCCCAGATATCTCGCACATGATCATGGGACGACGCGTAAACGAACCTCCGGGCTCCGGGGTCACGTGCCAAATCACCTGGTCGCATCGATCCGTCGTAATTGAGGACCTCAGTCAGTAGTCCATCCAACTCGCCGAGAGGATCGTTTTACAACCCTGTCAGGTGAACCACCGCCGTGGTACCACTGAGGTCTTCGCGCTCAATGTCGCGAATATCCTTGACAATCTGTTCTGCTGGGCCAACCACGGTCCCGAGGAGGTAGTTTCTGAAGAACCCAGCGGCGAGGCCTCGTACACGATGCCCTCTCTGGACAAGCGGCCGTGTAAACACCGCGCCTCTGTAACCCAGATTGCCCGCAACCAGAATGGTCATGGCTCGCAAGCTGTACACAACCAGTCCGCAGAGAACGAGGGCGATAGTCCGAGATCCACTCGATTCAGCCCCGAGAGAAATCGCCGATGCGTTCCAGATCTAGGCTCCGATCTGTTACGAACTGGTGTTTCTCTAACAGTATGAAATGCTGATCGTGCCTTTCCCATGAACTGAACTGTTCGTCAGTCCACATCAAATCATTCATGATGGGGCTGTAGTACTCATATGGGATTCGCGAATGGATCGCGAACAGCCCGATACCCCCCCCTCGAAAGAAGAAGACAAAGTCACTATTCATGAGCAACGAAACATCACCAAGAAAATCTGATGAATAGTCCTTGGTGAAAAGCAGTCCGTCAATTCCCAGGCTCTCCGCAAGTTTCGCGTAGTGGATACAGCCTGGATTATCCGACACGATCATGACTCGATGAGCCGGATACTGCTCTTTGATGCGCTGATAGCTGCGAACGAACTCGTCAGCCATCGTCTGT
>PVBE012900789.1_pt1 | contig 11639 bp, 12 predicted proteins | sample 1631181 | NCBI WGS metagenome assembly PVBE01 (sample SAMN08397723, study PRJNA350692) | Marine metagenome, whole genome shotgun sequencing project. | isolation source: water | place: Pacific Ocean | collected 2012-04 | reverse complement strand
GGCAGCGCCTGGTCCGGCAGGGCCTGGTCCGGCATGGCCTGGTCCGGCATGGTCAGGTCTGGCATGGCCTGGTCCGGCATGGCCTGGTCCGGCAGCGCCTGGTCCAGCAGCGCCTGGTCCGGCAGCGCCTGGTCCAGCAGCGCCCGGTCTGGAGCCGAGCTGTCGGGCAGCGGCGCGTCAACGCTCGCGTCCAGGCCGGACACCGGGCCGTCGGCCCCAACGGGCGGGTCCACGGGATCGTCGCAGGCCCCCAGGGTAAAGATTAGCAGCGCCAGCGCCGGCCACCGGTTCATGGATCACCTCCTTGATATGTCCGATTATACCGGAGAGAGGCGCTCGTGGTGGCGAGTTCCAGGCGGGCGCCTGGGGCGGGGCAGGGGGAGGTGCGGGACTACATCCAGGGCACCTGGGGCGTCACTTGCCGCAGGGGTTGGTCCGCCAGACCGCGTGATCATAGTCACCCGCCTTGGCGAACGGCTTGGCCACGGAGAAGGTTCCCATCTTGATCATGCCGGTGGCGCTGCCGGAGTAGTACCTGCTGGCGATGTAGACGGCCCCGTTGCCGAAGGACGCGATGTCCCTGACGTGGCTCATGTTTGCCGTGAAGCCGTAGGTCCAGGCCCCCGCGGAGCTGATCTCCAGCGCGTAGTGCTGCCCCTTGGTCCGGTCCAGGGTGACAGGGCCCAGGGTGTAGGTGCCCGTGGCCATTTCGCCGAGGATCCAGGCGCCCCCGCCGGGGGTGGCGTAGGAGCCGAGCAGGCTGAACTTGCCGGAGGTGGGGGCCAGGGACTTGGCCCACAGCCAGTTGCCGTCCTTGTCCGCCCTGGCCACGTAGACGTGGTCCGTGTTGGCCTTGGTCACGGCCAGGGCCTTGGTGCCGAAGGTGATCTTGTCGGTGGTGGCCTTGCCGCTGAAGATCCCCGAGACGATCACGTTCCCCTTGCCGTCGTGGGCGATGGCGTGGCCGAACCGGGCCGACTGGGAGGTGATGCCCGAGGTCACCGTGGGGCTCTTGACCCAGCCCCACTTGCCGCTGCTGTCCAGCATGGCGTAAAAGGAGCTGATCTTGACCCCCGGCTTCCAGGCGTGGGTGCCGAAGGGGCCGAACTCCCCCTTGCCCGCGACGTAGACCCGGCCGGTGGCGCTGTCCACCGCGATCCCCCTGATCGCCTCCGAGAAGTAGGAGTTGCTGTTGGCGCCGCCGCCGGTGGCCGCCCAGACCCAGGCGCCGGAGCTGCTCAGCTTGGCCACGAAGCCGTCGTGAGCGTAGCCGCCGCCGGAGTAGGTCAGGGTGGTGCTGCCCAGCTTCATGCTGTAGCGGTAGTCACCCGCGATGTAGACGTTACCCGAGCTGTCGAGGTCGAGGGCGTAGGCGTGGCCATAGGGGCCCTTGCCGTAGCTGGTGTTGTCCCCCACGATCTTTTCCCACAGCACCTTTCCGCTGCTGTCCAGCTTGGCCACGAAGGGGTAGCGCCCCTTGCGTAGCGTGCCGCTGCCGGCGATCTGCTTGTAGCCGGCCACGTGGACGTTGCCCGAGGCGTCGACCTTGATCGCCCGCACGGAGCCCTGGTGGTCGCCGTTGACGAAGCCGTTGAGGTCGGACTGGTAGAACTGGGTCACCCACTTCCAGGCGCCGGTGGAGTCCAGCTTGGCCACGAAGGGCGTGGGCTGGCTCGTGGTGGAGCTGGAGTTCGGGTCGGTGGCGGTGACGCCGCCGAACTTGATCGCGCCGTCCACCCACCCGCCGATGTAGACGTTGCCCGAGCTGTCGGTCACCACGTCGTAGAGGTCGTCGGTCCGCTCGCTGCTTCCCCCGGCGGCGAGCCAGCCGGTGGTCTTGCAGGGGTTGGCCTGGCACTTGCCGGCGATGCACTGCTGGCCGGTCTTGCAAACGGTGCCGCAGGTGCCGCAGTTGTTGACGTCGGTCTGCGTCTTGACGCACGCCCCGGAGCAAGCCGACTGGCCCGTCGCACAGCCGCAGGCGGCGTTGGGCGCGACGGTCCAGGTGCAGGTGGTCCCCTTGGGGACCGTCACCTTGGTCTTGTCATAGACCCAGAAGGCGCCGTTGTTGTAACCGAAGTCCGGCGGCTTGGCCCAAAAGTAGGCACCCGTGGTGCCGCACCTGAAGCCCGGATTGTAGGGCCCCGGCAGCCAGTTGGAGGCCGAGGTGTCCTTGACGGGGACGAAGCCGGCCTTGGGGATGGCCGCGCGTACGTAGCCGGAGGTGGCCCCCGGACCGAAGGTGGAGGTGGACTGGAAGGTCGCGGTGGCCTTGGCGCCGCTGAGGGTCAGGCGGACGGTGCCGCTGGCAGGGATCTGTCCACTGACGAGGGCCAGGGTGCCGCTGTCGCAGGGGTTTTCCTTGCAGACGCCCGCCTTGCACTGCTGACCGCCGGCGCATTTGTTGCCGCAGGTGCCGCAGTTTGTCACGTCGGTCTGGGTGTCGACGCACGAGCCCGAGCAGGAGGTCTTGGTCTTGTCGAAGCAGACGCACTTGCCACCGGAGCAGTAGGTCCCCGTGACGCACGCCGTGCCGCACGTGCCACAGTTTGCGGGATCGTTCTGGGTGTCGGCGCACTTGCCCGAGCACTCGGTGCTGCCGCCGACGCAGGTGAGGCCGCACTTGCCCGCGGAGCAGACCTCGCCGGACGGGCAGGCGGTGGCGCAGGCGCCGCAGTTGCTCGGATCGAGCAGGGTGTCGACGCACTTGCCGGCGCACTTTGTGCTGCCGCCGGCGCAGCTGAGGCCGCACTTGCCCGCGGAGCAGACCTCGCCGGCCTTGCAGGCGGTGGCGCAGGCGCCGCAGTTCTTCGCATCGAGCAGGGTGTCGACGCACTTGCCCTTGCAGTTGGTGTCGCCCGCGAGGCACTTGACCGAGCACTTGCCGGCGACGCAGGCCTCGCCGTTCTTACAGGCGTTGCCGCAGGCGCCGCAGTGACTGTTGTCGCTCTGGGTGTTGGCGCAGAAACTGGGCTTCGACGCACCGCCGCTGCACTTGGTCTGGGTCGAGAGGCAGGTCAACGTGCAGGTCCCCTTGACGCAGGTGTCTCCGACCTTGCAGGCGTTGTCGCAGGTGCCGCAGTTTTTGTTGTCGCTCTGGGTGTTGGCGCAAAACAGCGCGCCGGCGTCGCCGCCGCCACACTTGGTCTGGGTCGAGAGGCAATCCATGCCGCACTTGCCCGCGGTGCAGACCTTACCCTTGGCGCAGGCGTTGCCGCAGGCGCCGCAGTTCTTGTTGTCGCTCTGGGTGTTGGCGCAAAACAGGGCGCCGGCGTCGCCGCCGCCGCACTTGGTCTGGGTCGAGAGGCAATCCATGCCGCACTTGCCCGCGGCGCAGACTTCACCCTTGGCGCAGGCGGTGCCGCACGCGCCGCAGTTGGCCGGATCGGTGGTGGTGTTGACGCAGGTGCCGCTGCAGGTGACCTGCGCGGTGGGACAGGGCGCGACGTCTGGATCGTCGTCGCAGCCAACAGCAAACGCGGCGAACATCGCCAGCAGCACGGTCGAGGTTAGGATCCGGTTCCTGCTCTTCATTAAATCTCCCTTGCTTTGGTAATCTGTGTACTTAAAGACATCTTCCGGGCAGCTGCGCTCCCCGCGATGGATCACTTGCCCCCGGCCACGATGACGTGGAACTCGATTCGCCGGTTCTTGGCGCGGGCTCTCCGCCCCTTGCCCTGGGCCAGGGGTTCCTTGGACCCCACCCCCTCGGTCACCAGACGTGAGGACGCGATGCCCCGCTTGACCAGGTAGGCCTTCACGGCATCGGCGCGCTTGATGGAGAGCTCCAGGTTGGCGCTGTCTGAGCCGCGGCTGTCCGTGTGGCCGCGGATCTTGAGCCGCAGGCTGGGGAACTTGTTGAGCACCTTCCCCGCCGCGTTGAGGGTCTTGTAAGACCTCCTGCGGATGGTCGCGCGATTGAGCCGGAACCGGATCCCCTTGATTCTGCCGATGAACCTCTTGGCCTTCCGCGGCAGCTTGTCCGGGCAGCCGTCCTCGTCCTTGTAGCCATTGCGGGTCTCGGGCTTGTTCACGCACTTGTCGCTGGCGTCCGGCACGCCATCGCCGTCCTTGTCCGGTGGACAGCCAGCCGGCTTGATCCCCGCCACCTCCGGGCACCTGTCGTCCACGTCCACCACACCGTCGCCGTCTCTATCCGGGCAGCCAAGCGGTTTCGCCCCGGCGGTACCGGGGCACTTGTCGCTGGCGTCCGGTACGCCGTCGCCGTCCCTGTCGGGGCAGCCGTCCGGCTTGACGCCGGCGACCCTGGGGCACCTGTCGCCAGCGTCTGGCACGCCGTCGCCGTCCTGATCCGCGGGGCATCCGCCCGGCTTGACGCCGGGGGTCTTGGGACACCTGTCTGCGCTGTCCGCCACGCCGTCTCCGTCGCCGTCGGCCGGACATCCTCACGGCTCGGCGCCCGGCTGCCCGGGGCACCTGTCGCTGGCGTCCGGCACGCCGTCTCCGTCCCTGTCTTTATGCGCCGGCTTCTTCCAGCCGAGGACATAGGAGAGCCCCATCAGGATCTCGAAGTGCGGAGCCATCCCGCCCGCGCCGGTCTCTCCGCCCACGTTGAGGCGGCCATCCAGCCTCGCCACCAGCCAGCGTTTGGGATACCACTTGACCCCCACGCCGGCGTGAAACGCGCCGTCGATATCGTCGCCCAACACAGAGTCGGACGAGGAGATGCCCAGCGCGCCGTACCCCACGAGCAGGAACGGGACCAGCTGCCAGTACGGCAGCTGCCCGATGGCGTGGCCTCGCACCGTGTACATCAGGGCGCTGTCGTCCGTGCTGCGCAGACCTGTGGGGATCACGGCGCCCTCGAGCTCCAGGCCCACGAAGGACAGCGGCAGGTAAGCCACCCGGCCGCCCACCATGAAGGCGCCCCGGTCGAGAGCCTTCCAGCCCACATCGATGTCGTACGCCTCGTGGGCCTTGGGCGGGAAGTGGCCGCCGAAGAACAGGCCCAGCTCCACGAGGTGACGTTGGTCCTCGAGCTTTCCGCTGTTCGATCCTGGATCGGCGCGCAGCTCCGGGGTCGGCGATGAGACCAGCGTGAAGGCTATTACGACAGCGAACAGGTGCGACGAGCGGTGCTTTCTTTCCACGGAGCGCTTCCTTTTCCAATGCAGGCTGCCACGATGACGAGGTGTGGCGCAGGTACAGCTTGGGCGACATGGGGGAATACCCGAATCTATGACAGAAAAAAGCTTCTCCTAACGTTTGAGTGGGCGTCACGCGAGAGGGAAGTGCACCTCGCGTGGAAAAATCATGCCCTCGCCAATCAGGAGGCGGAGATGACCCTGCAGCACCGGGCCGACATCGCCAACGGCTGCTACCAAAAACGGCTCCAGCGGCGACGGCGAGCAGTGGATCAAGTGAGCCCCGCGGCCAACCAGCAGGCCCAAGCGGTGCTATACTGCACAGTGCAGAACGACCCACCCGGAGGACCATGAAGAAGAAGTATCAAGAGGACAACCGCCTGGACCGCAGAGAGTTCGTGGTCGGCACCGCCGCGGCGGTGGCCGGCGCTACCCTGGTGGGCTGCTCGGACGACGACGATCCCAACCCGAAGAAGGACTCGGGCACCGGCACCGGTGACGGCCCCGGCCTGGCGGCCTGGAACGTGGTCGAGGTGCACGACCCCAAGGCGATGAACGGCAAGACGCCCGACGCCAAGCGGGTGGAGGCCATGCTGGCCTCGGGGCTGACCACCCTGGCCGGGGCCAAGGACCTGCCGGCGGCCTGGCAGGCGCTGCTGCCCGGCTTCACCAGCTCCAAGCGCATCGGCATCAAGGTCAACTGCCTGTCCCACTACCTGTACAACACCACCGAGCTGCTGGCCGCCCTGGTCAAGACCCTGGTCAAGGATCTGGGCGCCGACGCCAAAAAGATCGTGGTCTGGGACCGGCGCGTGGATGAGTTGGTGCGCTCCAAGATCACCGAGACCGCCGTGGGATGCCCGGTGCTCGGCACGATCAAGTCGACCAGCGACACCAGCGGACCGGGCTACGAGCCCGCGGCGGTCAAGGCCAACGGCAAGGCGACTCACCTCTCCAAGATCTTGACCCAGCAGACCGACTTCACCATCAACCTGCCGGTGCTCAAGACCCACGGCATCTCCGGGGTCACCGGCGCGCTGAAGAACATCTACGGCGTCATCGACAACCCCGGCGACTTCCACACCGATCTCAACGACTACCTGCCGGCGCTCTACGCGCTGCAGCCGATCCCGAAGCACTGCGTGCTCAACATCACCGAGGGCCTGCTGGCGGTGACCAAGGGCGACACCTCGGACCCGCCGGACACCATCGCCTCCCGGCTCATCTTCTCTGCGGACCCCGTGGCCCAGGACAGCCACGCCGTGGCGTTGATCAACCAGCTGCGGGGCAAGCTCAAGCCGGTGCCCACGGCCAAGCTCACCTGGCTGACCAACGCCGAGAAGGCCAAGCTCGGCACCACCAAGGTGACCCTCAAGCAGGTCAAGCTCTAGCAGCCCCCCGGATACACACCTGATACACCCGGCCGGGCTGTATCAACGGCCCGTTCTCTCTCCCCTTTCCTCGAAGCCGGTCTCCGTAAGTGATTAATATGACAGGCGGTTACGCCGCTGGCCGATCTTGGCACGCTCGATGCTTTGTGCAGGGGCAACAAACGACGAACACAACGACCCAACCGATAACAAGGAGACAGACAATGAAGACCAGGACCAACCTCAAGTCCGGCGCCGCTTTCGTCAAGAACACCAGGTTCAAGCTCAGCATCGGCGGCCTGACCAAGGCCATCATCGTCCGCAACTAACCAAACCGAACAGCCAGACTCAAAGGAAAGAGAAAATGAAGAAGAAGACCAACGTCAAGGCCGGCCGCGGGTTCGCCCGCAAGTTCAAGCTCAAGTCCCCTTTGACCCACGCCGTCTGCATCCAGGGAAGCTAGCCATGAAGACCAAAACCAAGATCAAGGCCGGCCGAGGATGGGGCGGGTTCAAGTTCAAGAACGTAAAGACCGGCATGACCAAGGCCATCATCATCCAGGGGTGACCGGGGGCTAACCGCTAACCGCTAACCGCTAACCGCTAACCGCTAACCGCCAAAACGCGGCAAGCCGAGCAGGCTTGCCGCGTTGCCGTACAGCACCTTCCGCCTCAGCTCATCGTCGCCCTCGGTGGCCAGCAGCACCTTGGCCATGGCCGTGGCCTGGTGGTAGAAGGGCCAGTCCGAGCCGTAGAGCACCCGGTCCGTGGGTCCCTCGTCGAGGATCGTGCGGATGTTGCTCACCGACTGGCTGGCCAGCTCGAGGTAGACGTTGTCGTGGGTCCTGGCGATCTGCAGGGCCTCGCTCATCTGCAGCGCGCCCGAGTGGCCCAGCACGAACACCGTGCCGGGCACCTGCTCGATGGCCCGCTTGTAGAAGCGCACCTGGGACATGTAGCGCCCCAGCCGCGGCTCGATGCCCACCGGCCCGCAATGGAAGAGCACCGGCAGGCCGCGATCGCCGCAGAGGCGGTAAAAATCCAGGCAGCGCGGCCAGTCCGGCCGCACCACCTGCACCGCCGGGTGGACCTTGATCCCCCGGGCGCCCATGGCCTTTTGCCGGTCGAGCTTGCGCTCCACGTTCCGCGTGAAGGGGTGCACCGAGCCGAAGACCACCAGCTCGCTGTGGCCCGCCGCCGCGTCGAGCCAGGTGCGGGCGTTGTTCGACAGGGCGGGGTAGTCGATGGCCAGCAGGATCGAGTGACGGATCTGCAGGTCCGCCATCTCCCGCTTGAGGTTCGGGATGGTGTGCGTGGCCCGCATGCCCCGCGACGTGACGCTGGACAGCGTCAGGTCCCGGCTCATGCGCTTGAGGTCCTCGGGCACGAAGTTGCGGTTCTGGTAGACGTCCAGGTCCAGGGGCCGGTACATCGGCAGGTAGTGCTCGGTCACCGGGTGGGCCTTGTGCAGGTCCACGCGCATGGGCCGCACGTAGGCCAGCGCCAGGTGGGTGTGGAAGTCGATGGCCGGCCCCAGGTCCGGGTCGGCCAGGGCTATGTGGTCCCCGTCGCGCAGCTCGAAGTAGGGCAGGCTCGCCAGGTCCATGTGGCTGGAGAAGCGGGTTTGTTCCTCGGTCAGCTTCATTGCAGTCCCTCGATGTTGTGCACCACCACCTCCTTCCACCCTGCCCTGCGTGAGGCCACGCAGTTCATCGGCCGGCGGGTGGAGATGACCTGCGTTGGGTACCCCTGATACAGCTCGCGGATCTGGGGCACGTCCGAGTTGCTCAGCACCACGTGGCAGCCCCGGCGGTCCAGCTGGCGGAAGATCTCGGCCAGCCGGCGGTGCTCGTCCAGGCCGAAGGCGGTGGGCTGGTAGGCGTAGAATATGGTGGGGCGAGGCCCCGGCGACAGATACGGCGGGTCGAGGTAGATCAGATCACCGCGGCCAGCCCGGGCCAGGCTCTGCTCGTAGTCGCAGCAGCTCAGCTCGGCGCGCTGCAGCAGCCCGTTGATGCGGCGCAGCGCCTCCTCGTCCCGGAAGTTGGCCCAGCCGATGTTGCCGAAGGGCACGTTGAAGCGGCCCCGGGCGTTGACACGGTACAGGCCGTTGAAGCAGGTCTTGTTGAGGAAGATGGTGCGCGCCGCCCGGGCCACTGGCTCCAGCTCCGCCTCGTCCTGCGCCCGCACCTCGAGGAAGTACTCCTTGGTGTTTTCGTGGCTGGCCAGCGCGTCGAGCAGCTCGTCGAGCTGGTCCCGAATCACGGCGTAGCAGTTCATCAGCTCGGCGTTGACGTCGGAGAGCACCGCCCGCTCCGGCTTCAGGGAGAGGAACACCGTGCCCGAGCCCGCCATCGGTTCGTAGTAGGTGGAGTAGTCCTGGGGCATTCGCTCCAGGATGCGGTCCATGACGTAGGCCTTGCTGCCGGCCCACTTGACGAAGGACAAAGCCCGCCGCCCGCTGCGTCTTTTGGTGGTCTGCTTTGCGGTGCGAGTCGTCGTCATGGGCGCCCCGGGTGTCGGGGCATTCTAACTCAACTACTCGTAGTACTCGATCCCCAAATGTGTCAGCTGGTCCTCGTCGCGCATGAAGCGCAGGGTGTTGTGCAGCTTGAGCAGCTGCACGAACAGGTCGTGCTCGGGGTAGATCTCCGGCGCCACCATGGGGCTCTTGAAGTAAAAGCTGAGCCACTCCTGGATGTCCTTCATGCCCGCGCGCTGGGCCAGGTCGAGGAACAGCGCCAGGTCGAGGACGATGGGCGCGGCGAGGATCGAGTCCCGGCAGAGGAAGTCGATCTTGATCTGCATCGGGTAGCCGAGCCAGCCGTTGATGTCGATGTTGTCCCAGCCCTCCTTGTTGTCCCCCCGGGGCGGGTAATAGTTGATGCGCACCTTGTGGTAGAGGTCGCCGTAGAGCTCCGGCAGCAGCTCCGGCTGGAGGATGTGCTCCAGGGCGCCCATCTTGCTCACCTCCTTGGTGTGGAAGGAGCCCGGGTCGTCCAGCACCTCGCCGTCGCGGTTGCCGAGGATGTTGGTGGAAAACCAACCCGAGATGCCGAGCATGCGGGCGCGCAGGCCCGGCGCCAGGATGGTCTTCATCATGGTCTGGCCGGTCTTGAAGTCCTTGCCCGCGAGGCACAGGCCGTTCTCCAGGGCCAGGGCGCGCATGGCCGGGATGTCCACGGTGAGGTTGGGCGCGCCGTTGGCAAACGGCACCCCGCACTTGAGCGCGGCGTAGGCGTAGATCATCGACGGCGCGATGGCCGGGTCGCTCTCCCGCAGGCCGCGCTCGAAGCGCTCGATGGACATGTGCACCTCGGACGGCTCGAGGAAGACCTCGGTGGAGGCGCACCAGACCATCACCAGCCGCTCGCAGTTGTTGTCCTCCTTGAAGCGCTGGATGTCCTCCATCAGCTGGCGGGCCAGATCCATCTTGGTCTTGCCCTCCTTGACCCAGGGGCCGTCCAGCTTCTTGACGTACTCCCGGGAGAAGACGCCCTTCATCGGCTTGACGTCCACCAGGTCGTCCTTGACCTGCTGCAAGAGCTCCTTGTCCAGCACGCCGGCGTTGAGGGCCGCCTCGTGGCAGTCGTCCTCGAAGATGTCCCAGGCGCCGAAGGCCAGGTCGTCCAGCTTGGCCAGGGGCACGAAGTCCTTGATCTTGGGGTAGCGCGCGTCGGTGCGCATGCCGATGCGGATGTTGCCCAGCTGGGTCAGCGAGCCGATGGGCGCGGCGAGGCCGCGGCGAATGGCCGAGACTCCGGCGATGAAGGTGGTGCTCACGGCGCCGAGGCCAGGCAGCAGCACTCCCAGCTTTCCTTCACACGGCTTGAACTCGGCAGGTGTCTTGATCACGGGCGGCCTCCTTTTAATCGCGGATGGAACAAGGTATGTAACTGTATGTAAATTGCCAAGAGCAATCCCTGTTCCACCAGCGTCGAGGAGCTCTTCACATGACCTTTGGTGTCCAAGGACTCATCGGGGTGGTCCACCTGCCGCCCATGCCAGGCGATCCGCTGCACCCCGCCATGCAGAGCTTTCAGAAGGTCGAGCGCCACGCCATGGGCGACGCCGACGCCCTGGTGGCCGGCGGCGTGGACGGCCTGATCCTGGAGAACTTCGGCTCGGCCCCCTTCCCCACGGGCAGCGCCGGCGACCGCACCCCGCCGCACCAGGTGGCCTGCATGGCCATGCTGGCCCGCCTGTGCCGCGACCGCTTCGACGTGCCGGTGGGGGTCAACTGCCTGCGCAACGACGCCCGCTCGGCCGTGGGCATCGCCGCGGCGGCGGAGCTGGAGTTTTTGCGGGTCAACGTGCACACCGGCGCCATGCTTACGGACCAGGGCCTGATCCAGGGCGACGCCCACCGCACCCTGCGCTACCGCCGCGCCCTGGGGGCCAGGGTGTCGATCCTCGCCGACGTGCTGGTGAAACATGCCCAGCCTCTGACACCCATGGACCCGGCCCAGGCGACCCACGAGTGCATCGAGCGCGGACTGGCAGACGGTGTCATCGTCACCGGCAGCGGCACGGGCCAGCCGGTGGACGTCAAGCTCCTGCGCCAGGTGAGCGAGGCCGCGGCGGACGCGCCGGTGTTCATCGGCTCGGGCCTCGACCCGCACAGCGCGGACAAGCTCTGCCCGCTGGCCGACGGGGCCATCGTCGGTACGTGGCTCAAGCGGGACGGCGACGTGGATCAGCCGGTGCAGGTGTCGCGGGTCAGGGAGATGGCCACCGCGGTGCGGGGGCGGTGGAGAAATAAAAAATAAAGAACATGAAATTCAAAATTCAAAATGTGGGGGACGCTCGGTGGTGGGCGGCTCGCCGCTTTGCGGCTCGATTTGTGGTGTGGGGGCCGGGCGTGGATAACGGCAAGAATAATGCTCATGAGCAATGTGTACGACGAGGTAAAGGCGCACTTTGACGCGGTGGACGACGTGGTCGTCAACGCGGTGCGGGGGCGGCGGAGAACTAGGAACTAGGAACTAGGAACCAGGAATTTTCAATGTGGGGAACGCTCGGTGGTGGGCGGCTCGCCGCTTCGCGGGTTGATTTGTGGTGTGGGGGCCGGGCGCGGATAACGGCAGGGATAATGCTCATGAGCAATGTGTACGACGAGGTAAAGGCGCACTTTGACGCGGTGGACGACGTGGTCGTCAACGCGG
>PVBE012537412.1_pt1 | contig 11640 bp, 9 predicted proteins | sample 1631181 | NCBI WGS metagenome assembly PVBE01 (sample SAMN08397723, study PRJNA350692) | Marine metagenome, whole genome shotgun sequencing project. | isolation source: water | place: Pacific Ocean | collected 2012-04 | reverse complement strand
CATCTCCAGGGTGTCGTCGATCTCCCCCAGCAACCCCACGGCTCCGACCGCCTGGCCCAGCTGCTCGAGCGCTTCGTGGAATAGCGCATGGCAGGCCTCGTCTCGCCTGCAGCACTGCGCAAGCTCACCGGAGGGCGAGAGGACCCAGTCGCCCTGGTAGAAGGCGTTGTCGTGGTCCCAGGGGTGCAGGCGGGCTCGCCCTGCGTCCGCAGGGTCGAAGTACACGCGGTAGTTGTTGCTGTTGGTGGCGTAGCCGTCCCACTGCCCCACCCAGATCTCCCCAGCCCAGAACGCGGCGAAGCGCTCGAGGTCCACGACGGCCCCGGCGGTGTCCATGAAGGCCTCGGTGTCGCAGCTTTCCCGCAAGGCCTCGGTGACCCCCTGGATGTCCTCGAGGTCGACATCCTCGCCCTCGTCGAGCTGGAAGTTGTCGTGCCAGGCGGGCTGGAAGTCCGCCAGCAGGTAGCTGCCGTCGTCCTGTAGCAGGTAGTCGCCGTCGTAGAGGTTGCCGGATGGATCCGAGTAGGCTCGGTCCAGGAACACGTCGTCATAGTCCTCGATGAGGGCGTAGACGCCAAAGTTGTCGCCGTTGACCGTCACCTGGGCGTAGCCGACCCGCGGCGCGGGGATGCCGACAGCGTTGTAGATCCGGTAGGCCACGCGGTCGTGGTTGCAGGACGGATCCTGGACCATGTTGTCCAGGTTGAGCCGCTCGAGCCCAGACAGATCGAGCGCCGCGTCGAAGCGGTTGAAGTCCAGCTTGAAGCCGGCCTTGGCGTCCAGATCCCGAAACGAGCCTATCTTGCCCTTGAGCCGCACTCCTATCGGTTCGAGCGACCGACCGTCGAAGCTCGCGCTGGCCTCGATCCAGGTGTAGGGCTCCTCGCGCAGCGACGCCTCGGCGGCGGTGCTCAGCAGGATCTCCACCTCGTGCACGCGGTCCAGGGAGAACACCCAGTCCGCCGAGTCCGCCACCTCGCCGTCCCAACCGGGGAGCGCTTCGGTGTCGGCGCCTCCGGTGTCTGCGGAGCTGTCGCCGCTGTCTCGAGAGGGTTCCTGGGGAGGCCGGTCCGGGGGAGCGTCCTCACCACCCCGGCAGGCGACGCAGAGCATCGACAGGATGCACACGAGCATCGACAGGGCATGGTGCACGGAGAGGTCCACGCAGCCAAGATAACAGGCGAGGTTAGGGCATGGACATGCGAGATACCGCGCCCCAGCACGAGCCTTCGGACATCCAGACCCGCCTACACGCCATCCTCGACGAACACGGTCTGGATCTCGCCCACACCGCGCGGGTCGAGGCCGAGGCCCGAGCGCTGGCGGCGGCGCCGGGGCTGGACGATCCGAGCCTCGAGGATCTCGAGGCCCTGCCCTTCGTCACCATCGACTACGAGCACTCGAAGGACCTGGACCAAGCCCTGCACGTACGGCGCGACGGCTCCGGCTGGTTGCTGCGCTACGCCCTGGCCGACGCCAGCTGGTACGTCAGGCCCGGAACGGCCCTGTTCGACGAGGCCCTGCGCCGAGGGGCCAGCTTCTACCTGGCCCACCTCTGCGCCCCCATGCTGCCCCGCCTGCTCAGCGAGGACGTCGTGTCCCTGTGTCCAGGGGTCCCACGGCGGGCGCTGGTGTTCACCATCCGGATCGACGGCGATGGCATCCCCACCGAGACCACCGTCAGCAGAGCCCGCATCCACAGCAAGGCCAAGCTCGCCTACGACGGGGTGCAGGCCTGGTGCGACGATCCCAGCTCGAGTCCGCTGGACGGGCAGCCCTACACCCCGGTGCTGGCGTGCCTCCGGGATCTCGGTGAGCCCTTGCTCCGGCAGGCTCGCGCACGGGGCATGGTGCCCTTCCAGCGACCCGAGGTTGCCTGGGAGCCGCCGGGTCCCACGGCGCCCGGCTTCCGCCTGGTGGCCGAGCACCGCAACGACGTGGAGCGCTGGAACGAGCAGATCTCGCTGCTCTGCAACACCCAGGGCGCTCACATCATGCGGGCGAGCACCGAACCCTGGGTCCAGCCGGTCTTCCGCGTCCACCCCCACCCCGCCGCGGCGCGAGTGGACAGCCTCGAGCGGGCGGTCGCGGGGTTGATCCGCCTGCACGGCTTGGGAGTCTCCGAGTGCAACTGGCGGCGGCGAGCCACCGATGACGCTCCCGCGGAAACCCTGGCGGACTACCTGGCGCGGCTGCCCGCCCAGGGCGTCCCGGGCCGCGTCCACCAGGCCATCCAGCGCCAGATCCTGCACTCCTACGAGCGCTCGGACTTCACCCCCGAGCCAGGCCCCCACCACGCCCTGGGCGTGCCCTGCTATGGCCGGTTCACGGCCCCCATGCGCGAGGTGGTGGGCATCTTCACCCACAAGGAGCTGCTCGAGCACCTCGGGCTCGAGCGCCCCAGCCGGCAGACGAACGACGAGGCGCTGCGCGTCCGGGTGATCCAGGCCGCCGACCAGGCCCACACCATCCAGCGCGCGCTCACCCGCCAGGCCGAGCGTCTCGCGCTGGACTACCTGTTCGAGCACGATCTCGCCCTGCCACCCAGCCGGCGCCCAGCGCGCACCGGCACGGTCCTGGGCCTCACCCGCAGCCGACTCTACGTGCGCCTGGACGACCTGCCCCTCGAGATCAAGGTCTACGTCACCCACGTCGAGGCCGCGCTGGGGCAGCGCTACGACTGCGACGAGCAGGGCCTGATGCTGGCCCCCACCGGCGCCGCCGGTGGCCCCAGCTGGCGCGTGGGCGACGCCATCACCCTGCGCCTGGCGGGCCGCGACGAGCGCCGGGACCGCTGGCAGCTCGCGCCCCTGACTAGCTGAGCTCGCAGACGGAGAACACCATGGACTACCCAGCCCTCGCCAAGACCATCCTGGGCCATCCCCTCACGTGGGTCGTCCTCACCCTCGTGGCCGCCCCGGTCTCCGCTGCCATCCTGAACTTCCAGCTCCGGGCCCTCGGCTTGGCCCGACGGCAGCACGAGCGCAAGGGCATCGCATGGAACCTGGTGCTGTCCTTCCTGCTCTTTTGGGTGGTGCTCACGGTAGGCCTGGCGTCCGTGGCCAGCCACGTGGGGCTCGAGGGGCTCTCGGAGCTCCTGTACTCCCTGTTTTCGATCCTCTCGACGCTCATCCCGGCGTCCATCATCCTGGCGGGTGCCTCCCACTACCGTCGCACCCGGCTGGACGAAGCCCGGGACCAAGGCAAGGAATCGCTCGAGGAAACCCGCGCCGAGCTGCGCTGGATCCAGCTCGCAGCGGGCACCCTGGCGGCCATCGCGGTGGTCAACGGCCCGCTGCTCACGCCGCTGATCCTGATCGCGGGTGCTGGCGCGGTGCTGTGGTGGATCACCAGCGCGAGCGCCCGGGCCCGGACCCGCAGCTGGCTGCAGAGCTGGTCCGCCGGAAAACGCCTGCGAAGCATGGTCGTCGCCAACGCCACCGTCGAAGCGCCGCAAGGCAGGGTCTCGCTGGTCGGTCCCGTGGGCCTGCTCACCACCGACGTGCTCGAGGAGGGCCAGCTGCGCCCCATGCCCAACGGCGAGCTGTTGGAGCGGGTGATGGTGGGCAACGTGATGATGGAAGACGAAGCGCAATGATGGCCTCCCGCATGGAGGCCCCGCGCAATGTTCGCCCGCATCTCTTTCCTGCTCGTCCTCACACTGCTGGTGCTCACTCGCCAGACCATGCTCGAGGCGGGTCTGAACAAGATCGGCGGCTTCGACTTCTCGCCGTTGGGTGAGAACCTCCACGCATTGTTCACCTCCCCGCTGGTGCTGGGCGCCATCGCCATCGGTGGCGTCACCGCCTTCACGTGGTACTGGCTGCTCTCGCGGCTGCCCTCGAGCGTCGCCGCGACCTCCCTCGGGATCATGCTGGTGATCGAGCGGATGTTCGCCGCGTGGTGGTTCCTGGGCGAGACCATCCCCACCACCCGCTGGATCGGAGCGGTGGTGGCCAGCGTGGGCATCTGGCTCATCAGCCGCTGACGAGCACGAGATCGACCCAGGGCTCACGGTGGAGATCCGCTACGTGGACCACATCCCCCCAACCCCCAGGGGCAAGCACCTGTACACCCGGTCGGCCTGCGCTGGCGACGAGGGCTCCTAGCGCGCGCCTTCCTCCACCTCGCAATGCCCCAGGCTCCCGGCCTGGCTCTCGTCCAGGACGAGCCAGGTCTCGGGATCGGTGCCCGTCAGGGCCGCCCAGCCCACCGGCATCCCGATCCAGGCGTAGTAGAAGGCGCGGGTGGGGGAGGTCAGGGGTTCGCTGTACTCGAGGTATGCCCCCTCGCCCTCGTGGCAGATGGCGTCGCTCAAGTCGTCGCCGTCCGAAAAGCCTCCCGACCCGTCGCTGTCGTGGTACAGCCGCAGGAACTCGAGCACGCCGTGCCAGGCGCTCTCACCGTGGTCGGCGAAGTGCTCTTCCGGCGGAGTGCCCTCGATCTCCAGGATCCAGCTGGCACCCCACTCAACCTCGACATCGGCCAGCGGCTTGACGTCCGACATGACCTCCAGGACGCCGTCGCTGCCAGCCTGGCCCGGGCGCACCGACAGTCGTGCGGCCAGCTCGTCCTCGTCCGCCAATGCACCCCCGATGGTGATGGACTCCACCGGCCAGAGGCTCGCCTCGACGGGTAGCCCGACGGCCCCGCCAAAGGACACCGTATCGGCCACCGAGTAGTCGATGGAGTTCCAACCCAGCCCCAGGCCCAACAAGGCCGCCTCGGCGGGTAGCTCGCCCTCGATCCATAAGGGCCACTCGAGGCCGGCACCGACCACGATCTCGCCCTCGTCCACCTCGAGGTCGCCGTCCAGATCCTGGAACAGGCTGGGTACGTACATGGCAGCGTACAAGCCGGGGTAGTGGTCGGGGGCCAGCTCTACCAGATCGTCGTCGGGGATCTCGAGCCCCGACACCTCGACGGCCTCGCCATCGATGGCGGCCGTGCCCAGCACCGCGCCCTCGAGGTAACCATCTTCCTGGGGCCAGGCCCAGGTCAGCGCCAAGGCGGCGCCCTCGAGTTCACCGGACAACGCGAAGCTCAGAAGGGCCACATCGGTGTCGGTATCGGTATCGGCGTCGGTGTCCGCATCGGTGTCGGCGTCGACATCCGTGTCGCTGTCCCCCTCGGAGGTATCGACACCGCTGTCTTCCTTGGGCGGGCAACCCAGGGCGAAGAGCAACAGGACGATCGCCGACACGGCGCGCCCTCTACAAGCTGGTGACGAGCCCCGAGGGCCACTCGATCTCGGCGAAGTCTTCGTAGGAGTTCTCGCCGCTGATGGTGCGGGTGTCGGTCCAGACCTGGACGCCGCCAAGGAAGATGACCACCGTGACGTCGTCGCCGCCGTTGTAGGTGCTGCCGGGGTAGTCGTGGACCACGACGGTGAACTCACCGTTTTCGGGGTAGTCGATGTTGATGTTCTCGGGGCCGGTACCCGGAATGTCGTCCATGTCCAGGGAGGGATCGTCGCTGGCGTCGCCGTTCACGCCCCAGTCCAGGTTTCCGCCCACGCAGTTCATGTAGTAGCAGTCGCCGTTGCTCTCGATGTTGCCGCCCGGCTTGAGCAGATGCAGGTCCATGTCGTCGTTGGTGTGGGTCCAGTACATCTGGATCCAGAGGTTTTCGATGGGGGTGGCGGTCAGCGTGGCGTAGCAAGGATCCGAGTAGACCCCCAGCTCGTTCATCACGATGAGCTCCCCGACATACTCACCAGCCAGATCGGGTGCGAAGCCCCCGCGGTCGGCGCTGCCAGGTGGCATGAACGCGGTGGAGCCGCCGGGCTGGGAGTGGAGGGTCCAATCCCAGGTGGTGATGCTGTAGCCGTCGCTGTCGTAGGACTCCCGACCGATCCAGGTGGCGGTCTCGTTGTTGGGCTGGACCTCGGAGGGATCGACATCGCAGACGGCGATGGGGCCGCCTTCGCCCACGGTGGCGCGCAGCTCGGCCGTGGCGTCGGAGCCGGGTTCGTCCACGTCTACCGTGATGGTTTCGCTGATGCTGCCGCCACCATCGGCGATCAGGGTGACCTCCATGGAGGTGACGCCGCCGGGGTCGAGTGTCATGGGCCAGGTCTCGGCCTCTACGCCGGTGAAGACGGTGCCCGTGATGTCGAAGTCCGAGAAGGTGACCGGCGACTGCCCCGTGGAGGTCAGGGTGAGGGTCATGGTCTCTTCCTGGCCGGCCAGGACGCTGCCAAAGTCGGCGGGGTTGGGGGTGATGGTCAGGACGGGCATGTCCACGCCGCCCCAGAGCTGCACCTCGACGATGGGCTCGTAGGGATCGGTGCTGTGGACGAGAACCGAGCCCTCGTCTTCGGCCTCGGCCTCTTCGGGGGTGTACTCGACCACCACGTCCACGCTCTCGTCGGGCTGCAGCGCCCCGGTGGCGCTAATGTCGGTCAGGGCGAAGGTCTCGGCGCCCAGCAGCTCGAGCTCCTCCACCATCAGCTGGGCGTTGCCCACGTTCGTGATGGTGAAGCTCTCGGCCGCCGTGGTGCCCATGTCCACCTGGCCAAAGGAGACGACCAGGGGAGAGACGCTGATGCTGGCGGCGAAGTTGGTCTCGCCATCGAGAGCCGACAGATCGTAGTCGCTACACGAAACGAGCAAAGGAAGAAGAACAAGGGCAGTACGCATAGGGGACCTCCGGCGCAGGGAGTATAGCCCCGTTTCCGTCGGTCCGACGGGAAACTGGCGTCAACATCCCCTCGAGCGGTAGCATGCGGCCATGCCCAGATAGGATAGTGGTGTCAATAGGATAGTGGTGTCAGGTGGGTAGGATAGTGGTGTCAATAGTGGTGTCAGGTGGGTATGATAATGTTTTCACCCATTCTCCCCATTCCAGGCTTGCCATGCCCCGCTCACCTCGACTCGACTACCCCGGTGCTCGCCACCATGTCATGAACCGCACCTCCCGACGGCGCCACGTCTTCCGCAAGCCCTCCGACCTCGAACTCTTCCTCGGGCTGCTGGGCGAACTCCCTGGGCGCTTCGGCGTGAGTGTTCGAGGCTATGCGCTCATGGGCAACCACTTTCACCTCATGCTCGCGTGCCACGCCTCCCCCCTGGCGAAGGTGATGGCCTGGCTGGGAAGCAACCTGGCGCGCCGGAAGAACAACGCCCACGGCTGGGACGGCCCCCTGTTCCGCGCCCGGTACCGCAACCGCTTGGTGCTCGACGACGACTACTGGCGTCACTTGTTGGCCTACATTCACCTGAATCCCCTGCGTGCAGGTGCCGTGGCCCACCCCGACGAGACCACTTGGACGAGCCACCGGGCCTACGCTGGCCTCGACCCCGCCCCTTCTTGGCTGTCCTGCGACGAGCACCTGGAGCTGTACGGCTCTGCTCGGCAATACCGGGACGCCCTCGACGACCTGGTCTCCGGGGAGGCCAAGCTACCCGAGGTGCTGGATGAAGCCCACGTTTGGCGTCCAGTGAACACGGAGGGCGTCGAGGTGAATCGCCCCCCAGCAACGGTGAGCTCACTCTCGCAGGCGGACGCTCTGGCACAGGTGGCGGCGGTGGCGGGCGTAGACGTGGACTCACTACTCCGCGCACGCCGGGGTCGCATTGGCAACCTTCCGCGCACGCTCGCGGCCTGGTGGCTGGGCCGCGCCGGCGCGATGTCGCGCGAACGCGTGGGCCACGCTCTATTCATGAGGCCGGGCTCGGTGGGCGCTGCTGCCCATCGTGTGAGGGTTGCAGAAGGGAGCCTAGCGGAGTGGAGAGACGCGCTCCTCACCGCCTACATGTCGCCACTGAGCGTCGAGGGGGCAGAAGAATAGTTACGGGGAAGGCGGGTGATGGGGGTAATTGTAATAGTATCGACCTGACCCCAGTATCACCAGTATCAGTATGACGCCGGTATTCCGAGCATTCCGGGTCGCCGAGACCGCAACCATCCTCCACCACCGCCAGCCCTCACGACCCGATGGTATGGTGTTCGTGAACGATCAGGAGGGACCTACCGATGCAAGCCTACATCCATGGACTCCTTCTCGCCCTCGCCGTCGCCCTGCCGTCGATGGTCATGGGCTGCGGGGACAAAGACGACACCGCAGCGACGCCCGAGGCGGACACGGACACCGACACCGACACCGACACCGACACCGACACCGACACCGGCGGTCTCCAGCCTGGCGAGCCGGTGTACGCAGCGACCTTCGGCGGCGCGGGTTGGAACGGAGAGCCCGGCTACTGGTTCACCTCGGGCGGCACGAGCTACGTCGTCGCAGTCATGGGGGACCAGCAGGTCAACGTCCAGATCCTCGGGGATACCTCCAGCATGGGCGAGTACGCGGTGGGCGAGGTCCTGTACACCGACGCCGTGATGTCCAGTGATTTCGACTTCTTCTACCGGGGCGATGGCGAGCATAGCGCCACCTTCACGGTCACGGGCCTAAGTGGCGACAGGGAGTATCTCTGGGGCAGCCTCTCCGGGAGCGTCGCCCTGCAGGACGAAATGGGCGGAGCCGCCACCACCCTGGAGGCCCTCGAGGTGGAATCCTGGCCGCGGTTCTGAGCCGCGAGTCCCCGCCCGAGCCCGAGTCAACGACCCTGCGACCTTACGGCGACACAGCTGCCGACGGCGACACAGATGCCGATGCGGTGGCGCTATACTCCCGGCTCGCGGAGAAGTCATGCTCGCCCCCCTGCTCCTGCTCGCGGCCTGCGCCCACCACCAGCCCGTCCTGGTGGAGCCGCCCCCTGCCGATCTCGACACCGCGGCGCGCGGCCTGCTCCAGAGCAGCGACCCCGAGCTGGCGGCAGCCGCGAAAGCCTGGCTCGAAATCGGGGCGCCACGCGCTCGGGTCCACGAAGCAGAGCTGCGCATCCTGAAGACAGGCGTCGAGAACGCGCTGATCCTGGACGACCTGCCCAGGGCCGCCGGGCTGCTCGCTGCCTCCTTGGGAACGGCGAGGGACGAGCCCGTCCTGCTCGACCTGCGAGACACCGTCGAGCAGGCGATGATCCTGGCGTCGCCTGCCGACCGCGCTCGTGCGTGGATCGAGCTGGCCGAGGTCTGTCGCGATCCGCTGCGGCGCGCACGCTACCTGGAGGAGGCTGACCGCGCGGCGCTCGAGAGCCGCTACGCAGCGGCACGGCTGGTCGCCACGCATGCGGCCCAGGAGGGCATCGAGCGCGACGTCGCCGTGAGCATGCTGCAGCGCATCGACCGGGAGTACTACGTCGAGCCCGACTGGGCGGCCGCGACCCAGGCAGCTGCGCGCCAGCTGGGCTGGCTGGCAGATCTGGGTGTCGCCAGCGCAACCGCGGTCCCTCCGGCGCTCGAGGACCCTGTCGAGGCGTTGGACGCCGCGCTGACCTGGGGCGAGGGGGCGGGGCTCGGGCCCGAGACGGTCATCGCCGAGTGGATGTACGGCGCTCTGGCTTCGCTCGACCCGTGGACCCGTGCGGTCTGGCCAGCCGAGCTGGCCTCGTGGCAGGAAGAGCACGAGGGGATCCACTACGGCGTCGGACTCGAGCTGAAGAGCGGTCCCCTCGGCGAGGTCCGGGTCGCCCGCCCCATGCTGAACAGCTCGGCTTGGTCATCGGTCATCCACCAAGGCGATCGTGTGGATCGGGTCGACGCCCTCACACTCGCGGAGGTCGAGGAGGATCGGCTGACCGCGGCCGAGCGGGCGCTGCAGGGGCCGGCGGGAAGCTCGGTGACGCTGCTGATGCACCGCGACGATCACGACCCATTCGAGGTCAGGCTGACGCGTGGGCCGATCGTCATCGAGACGGTGACCGGCTTCCAGCGGCGCGACGACGCCAGCTGGGACCCCTGGCTCGATGAGGATGACGGCCTGGCATACGTCAGGATCGAGGCGTTCAAGCCGACCACCGAGGCCGCGTTCGACGCTTTGACCCTACCGGTAAGAGATCGTTTGCAGGGCGTGGTGATCGACCTGCGCGGCAATCCCGGTGGCGACATCGCTTCGGCGGTGCAGATCGCCGATCGATTTGTCGCCGAGGGCTGGCTGATCAACGTGGCCGGCCGCGTGATGCCCGAGTCAAGCCCAGCCTTCGATCCGTCCACGGGCGAGCGGCTCGCGGAGTGGAACGAAGCCGCCCCTGGGCACGGCCTCGAGGGCATACCCGTCGTGTTGTTGGTGGACACAGGGACCGCGTCGGCCGCGGAGCTGCTCGCCGGCGCCCTGCAAGCCCGAGCCGGCGCCCCGGTCGTGGGTATCCACACCTGGGGCAAGGGGCGGACCCAAGCGCTGCGTGCGGATCCCGACTTCGGCTTCGCCGTGCAGTACACCAACCTGGTGTGGACGCTTCCCGGGGGCCGGGCGCTCGATCGGGATGACGGTGGCGGGATCTTGCCCGATGTCCACCTCGCCATGAGCGTGGGTGAGCAGTATCTCGCGCGGCGTTTGGCCCATCGGCGCGCCGCAATACGCCACCATGCCGACGGTACCCCGATGACCTGGAAGGACCTCGGACGAAGATACGACCTGCCCGATCTCGATGCGGATCCCGGGATCCTGGCGGCAACGCTCGTGATGCGAAACGTCCTCGGCGAAGAACGCTGAGCCCTCGAGGAACAGTCTGGAAAAACCATGGAGGAGCAGGCCATTCTCGGCCGAGCATGTAGAGTGATCTACGGGAGCGCCCAGCGCCGGGCGCCGAGGAGACACCATGCACCACCGCGATGCCGACATGTACGACATCGACACCGACAAGCAGACCGACACCGACCTAGACGTGGACGCCGAGATACTCCGGGTCCCCGAGAAGTTCTGATCCGGGAAGCCCCATGGCCGACGGGCTCGAACTGGAGGTATTCATCCTCCCAAACCGGCTCTTCTTCGAGCTGCCGGGCAGGCGATAGCCGCGCCCAGGGTCGACGACCGGCTGGCCAGCCCCGCACGCTCCACCGCACCAAGAACCACCGACAACCCTGATAGAATCCCCTCTTTCCCCGTCCCGCCATGCAGGTTTCACACCGAGACAAGTCCATCAGCCGATTCTGCTTCGGCTTGACGGCCAGCCTCTGCCTGGCCGCCTGTTTCGCAGCCGCGTTGCGGGATCAGAAGGGCGCAATCTGGGTGCTGGTGCTGGCGGCCACGGCGATGTTGCTGGCGGCTCTACGGCCGCTGGCGGCCCGCGTTCCCTGGGGGCCGCCGGGCGTCTCCATCGTCTTGGCCGGTCTCGTCTTCGCTTCGCTCCCCCACGGTGGGGGGCCCTGGATTGAAATCGCCCTCGTCCTGGCTGCGGTGGCGGGATGTGTTGGCCTCCTGGTCCGCTCGTTGGGTTGGAAGAGAGGCGCTGCGGGAATCCTGCTGCTCTCGCTCGTCGCCGGAGGCCTGGGGCTGCGGAACGCACCGGATCCGAGCGGGGTCCACCTGCCTCTGCACACCTGGAACCAGTTCCACTACGTGCTGGGCACCAAGTACTTCGACGAGCTGGAGTACTTCGACATCTACAACGCGATCCTGCTGGTGGACGAAGGCGGCAAGCGGCAGTTCTCGCGAGTCCGGAAGGTACGCGATCTCCACACCTATGAGTACATCTCCCGGGCCGAGGCGTTGCAGCGCTCGGAAGCGGAGGATCTCCGCTCTCGATTCACCGACGAGCGCTGGCGGCTGTTCGCGGATGACCTCGACATCTTCTTCGGCCTGCT
>PVBE011284280.1_pt1 | contig 11640 bp, 7 predicted proteins | sample 1631181 | NCBI WGS metagenome assembly PVBE01 (sample SAMN08397723, study PRJNA350692) | Marine metagenome, whole genome shotgun sequencing project. | isolation source: water | place: Pacific Ocean | collected 2012-04 | reverse complement strand
CTGGTGCCATCGGGTGCCAGGGACTGACAAAGAAGATGAAAACCCCTGTTACCGCAGGGGTTTTCTTCGTTAACGGTGGCCAGTTCCATGGTCACCCCGTTGTCAGCTGATGACGGCAAATGACTGGCCTGGCCTGATCTTCACGGATCTCGGTAGTTGACCGGAAGTTCGCAGTCGCCACAGGATTGGACGCAACAGCGGCCATTTCGCAGGGAGTGAATTCGATCTATAATTGAAGTGCACTGGGGTTAGACCTCGGCTCCACATACGGTCCGAGACTAATCGCCGGATCCGTTTCCAAATCACATGCGTTTACCTGGCAAATCGTAACACGAAGCTCATGCAAACTTACTTTAAATCTGAGTACCCGTCCGTCGAACATCTTCGAGCAAAATCCAAGTCGCGGATGCCGGGTTTCGCGTACGATTATCTCTCTGCCGGCTGCTTTACAGAAGTCAACCTGGCGCGGAACAACAGCGACATTCGCAAAGTCCAACTAAAACCTTGGTATCTGAGGGATTTCGACGGAGCAGCCCAAACCACGGAGCTTTTCGGCGAAACGTATGATGCACCATTTGGGATCGCGCCCGTTGGGTTGCAGGGTTTGATGTGGCCGAAGGCATGCGAGTTCCTGGCACAGGCTGCGGTTGATCACAACATCCCATTTACGTTGTCCACGGTGAGCACGGCCAGCATTGAAGACATTGGCAAGATCACCGGCGGCAAATTCTGGTTTCAGCTCTATCATCCAGCCGAAGTCGAATTGCGCGACAAGCTACTGGAGAGAGCGTGGGACGCGGGTTGCCGCACGCTGGTCATCTTGGCGGACACACCGACGTTCGCCTATCGTCCAAAGGAAATCCGAAACGGATTATCGATCCCACCCAGAATGACACCGCGCAACATCGTACAAATGCTACTGAGCCCAACGTGGGCGATGGGGCAACTCCTCGCAGGCAAGCCAGAGTTCAAGACAATGAAGCCCTATATTCCTCCGGGCTTGAACATGAAGCATCTGGGCCTTTTCATGAATAAGACTTTCTCTGGGAGATTGACCGAAGCAAAGATCGCCCCGATTCGCGAGAAGTGGCAGGGAAACCTCGTTGTTAAAGGAATCGTCAATCCTGAAGATGCAGAGATTGCAGTCAAGCATGGTCTTGATGGATTGATCGTTTCTAATCATGGTGGTCGCCAGCTTGATCGAGGACAATCGACGATCGTTCCGATGTACAAGCTCGTACCAGAGTTCGGTAGCAAGTTGAAAGTGATGATCGATGGCGGAATGTATTCGGGAGCAGACATCGCAGCTTGCCTGGCCTGCGGGGCCCACTTTGCATTGATGGGACGTGCTCCGATGTTTGGCGTGTGCGCACTTGGGAAGTACGGCGGACATCACACCCTTGAGATGCTGAAGAAACAATTGCAACAGGTAATGGAGCAGGTCGGTTGTGGCAAAGTAATAGACTTTCCCGCTCACCTGATTCCAGAGAGTGTTCCTACCTAGACACCCCGCGCCCTCTGGGCTGATTTTGCTGCGTGAATCTCACTTCGTATTTTGCAGCGCATGCGTTGGTAGTGGCAGAAAATCGTGCTCGCGAATCATCCAGCTTTCGAGCTCTTCTCGCAGAGTTTGTTCCATGTCGGCGACTGATTTCTTTCCCGCCAGGTTATTGAGTTCCAGCGGATCGTTACGTAGGTCGTATAACTCGACGATAGGCCGTGGATTTTGAAAGTAGAGTCGGTCATGTAAAGGCGACAGCGTACGGGTTGCATGTGCTGACTGAATCGCCTTCCAGGCATCCATCCCGGGCATGTCGACCGGTGTGTAGGTACGGTTCGGAAGTGCGTTGTAGATGTAACGGTAATGCGTCGAAGTGATTGAACGTGAAAGGTCCAGGCCATCGGTTCGCGTGATCGGTCCCCAGTGCCAGCCACGTTCGGCGAATACGTATCGCCGGTCTTCAGCCTTCTCGCCGAGAAGTTGCCGAAAAAAACTGATGCCCGTCATTTCCTTCAACGGTTTCATTTCACATGCGGAGAGAATCGTCGAGCCAAGGTCTGTGCCGCAGACAAGCGCGGTAGAATTCGACCCCGGTTTGACTCGGCCCGGCCAGCGGATCATCAGGGGAACATGAGTGCCGCGGTCGAACAGGGTACCCTTGCCTCGTAGCAGCGCTTCGCCGTTGTCGCCCATAAAGAAAACAATCGTGTTGTCTTCGATGCCGCGGGTCTTCAGGAGACGCATGATCAGCCCGAATCCATGGTCCATTTCGCGGACAGACGCGAGATACCTGGCGTAGTCGACGCGGACTTCAGGGAGATCGGGCCAGTCAGCCGGAAGTTTCAATTTGATCGGATCGATGCCATCGTACTTCAACGCGAACTTTCGATGCGGCTGACTAAAACCAAAGTAAAGGAAGAACGGTTTTTCGTCGGGCACTTTGTCCAGGGCAGCGGCAACGCGATCGGCGACACCCGACAAATTATCACCCTTGGTTCCGGCAGATCGCACGAAGTGATCGAACCGTTTGTTGAGACTCTGCATGCCGGCTTCCCGCAGCGCCCTGTCAATGTGCTCGGCTTCGCGGACACGGCCGTCGAGATGCTGATGGCGTCCGTCCAGTCCCACCCAGTAACCGTTTGCGCGAAGCACGTCTGTAAAAAAGCGAACATCACCGCGTGGTGGCTGCGCGAATCGAGTGACGCCCAGGCCGACGGGAGATCGACACGCAAAAATTGAAATCCGTGACGGAGCACACTGCGGGGCGGACGTATATGCCCGATCAAACCGCATTCCCTGCTCGGCGAACTTTCGCAGGTTTGGTGTAATTTTGAACCGCTTTGTGTTTTCGTCGTCGTAACAGCTGACATGCGGGACACTGTGATCATCGGAGAGAATCAGCAGCACGTTTGGGCGAGACTGTTCGGCTGACAGTGATGAACAAAAACCGGCCACGAAAAACGAGGCCAGAAACCAGCACAGTGTTGATTGGGAGATTATGTACATATGCGTAGTTTCCAGGAGCCTCATCGCCTGCTGCATTCCGCTATCTTGTGAAGGTGGAGTATTGTGATTCCACGACATTACATCCACTACTCAGTTTCGTCGAGCGGAAGTCCGGTGGAGACCAGTTCGATTCCGCTCAACAGAGTCCTGCCCGAGCGCGCAATCAACTTAACTTCGCATGTGTTCGACAGGGCTACGTTCGAAAACTCTCTCATTGCGCATTTCATGGTTCCGCCGGCTTCGGCGAAGACATCGAGATCTTTCAAGACGGTCTTGCCTTGCAGCGTCACGTCGAATCTTCGGGCACCCTTGGTCACATGATGAGGTTCGATGAAATACAGGCGCACGTTAAAGGAACCTGGCTTGATACCCGACAGTCGAATCGATGTGATTCCTTCTGCTCCCGATGCACAGACCCAGGGCCAACCGCGCCCTCCCTGGGTAAACAGGGAATGGCGATAGAATACGTCAGGTTTCCTGGGTTCGGTCTCGACCACGATTTCGGGCGAGGGACCGCCGACGCTGGGAACGTCCAGGAAGAGCGTGCCTTTGTGAGTCATGCGGTCACCTGGAGCTCCCAGGTTCAAGCCGATTCGCACGATCGGTCCGACCGGTCTCTTGCCCCATGCGGTCCACTGTTCAAACGTCTGTGGCATGCTTACCAAGGCTGCCCCAGTCGGAAGTGGATAGCTGCATGTGCATCCATCGTAGAAATAGGGAAGATTTAAAACGCCGCCCGCCGGAATGATACTGTTCGTGCAGCCGGAACGAGGGCCGCTGATGTTGATGGTCCCACTCTCAATGCGTTTGTCGTAGAAGGCGGGAGTTGCCGAGCGCATCGTAATCAGGTGTCCGTAATCGTTCCCTCCGTCACAGCCATAGCTCTTGACCCAGCGCCGCGGCTCAACGAGTCCCGTGATGGGGTTGGTCATCAGGCCCTGCTTCAACGTGACGAGAAACGGCCACTTCTCAGGCCGAGTGCCGGCCGCTTCGTGCTCTTTGCGATAGGCTTCGACAAAGGGCGGGCGATAGTGGTAGGGTGGTCGGAATTGCGAGCCTGGAGAGTCAGGGATCCTGTCTATCCGAGTGGTCGCCTCTTCTTTAGTAATCACGCGTCCGGTGTAAATATCCATAAACTGCATCTCGGCCAGGCGGAACCGTCCCGTACCATCGACGTGAGCTTTGTTGACCGGTCCCATTTTGTCAGGTTCTTTGAGCCACGCTTTGTCCTGGGAAATCATGAGACCGTTTTGAATGTACGGCTGTGGGGCTCGCTTGAAATGTCCGATTGCGTCATCGAACCATAGAATACCCAGCGGAGCGCGGACACGGGCGTCAGGTGCCCGCCAATCCTTGTTGTAATCGACTGCTCCTGGCAATGCCCCCGCCCGTTTGATCAGCAACCATTTGCCACTTCGTTCAACCTTTGCTTCGCGATGGTTCGCGTCGTGCAGCCATTTACGAATAGCGACATCCCGATCTGGCTCGACAGCCAGGCAAGCTAAACCACCGTATGGCCGCAATCGCTCGTATAGCGCCAGGATGAATTCCTCGCCACGAGTGGATTCTGTCACGTTTGATTCGGTTGCTATAACAAGATTGGCCATGTAAGGCGGCAGCCCGAGTTTAGAAAGCTGGCCAGTGAGGAATGAGAGCCGCTGGCAGGAGTCTCCGGAGCCAATGAAACGCTGACGCAATGCGTCTGCCTTCGCTTGGTCAGCGGTCAAGGCAATGACCTGCAGATTCGTTTGCGCAGCCAGCTCGTTTGCTAACTCGCCATTCTCGGTGTTCAACACCAGCGCGTACCCGTCTCGAATCTTTGTCGCTTTTAGAATACTTGCTGTCGTCAATTGAGTACCAACATCCGAGGTCACCCTGGTTCGCTTGGGGAGCTTGTGGATCTTCGCTGATACTTTCGTGTCGCTATAACAGGCAATCCTGCCGTGTCGAGTGACGACGAACAGTCGTCCGTTTGCAGCGATAACGGAATGAATGTCCTTGATGCCATCGACTCCTTGAATGCCCGCAGTGTAGTCGAGCGACTTCCCGCCAAGTTTCACTCGTGAGCGAACTCCAGGGACTCCATCGCCAGCCCACTCTTTATCCTCGTGACGATCGCGATTGATGCGACTATCAAATACAATCTTGCCCCGTCGAATGTCTCGAGCTTGCTGTGTGTCTGAGGCGGCGAACCAGCCACCCGGGGCGCGTCCTTCACCAGGAAGCGAAAAGTCGACGATCTCTCCAGTCTGACGATTGAAGCGGGCCGGTCGTGCTGTGCCACATGGGACGAGGAGTTCATTGTCGTTGATGAGAAGATAGCCTTGCGGCGAAAGGCCTCCTATGGCTTGACCGTTGTGCGGTGTCTGGCCGTATAGCGAACCGGCTCGATCGTTTACCCAAATAACTTTTCCTGACTGCGCGTAGATGGCATAAACGAAAACACCTTCCAGCGGCCAGACACCAGCAGCAATATAAAGAGTGCCGTCGGTGATTACCGGTCCACCCCGTACGGGCCAAACGGAAATCAATCGACCATTTCCAAGAAGTTTTCGATTCGAGGGAACCGCGCGGAACTTCCATTGTATCGTGCCGTCGGATGCATCCAGGCAATAAACGTGGCCATCATCGGAACCCAAGTAAACTCGGCCCTGCCAAGCGACGGGAGCAAATCGAACAGGACCGTCGGCGACGAACCGCCATTGCTCGTCGCCGGATTGCGCGGCGTAAGAGACTACCGCGTCGATATGCGGGAGAGAGACAATCAGCGAGTCCCCAATTGCGATCGGTTCATAGCCTTGATCGAACTGCAATCGGGACTTTCGAAAGGCGGGCTGAACCGGCGGCAGATGACGCAGCCACTGAAGATGCAGCGAGGAGGGCATTTTTTCGGGCGATACATTTGTACGTCCGATGTCAAATCGCCACATTGGCCAATCGCCTGCTTCCACTTTTCCGACGGATAGGGAATAGAGCGACAATAACAGACACAGCAGGATCGTTGAGGACTGGGGTTGTCTATTCATTTGGCGGAAAGCTTTCAGGAGTGGATGTATGGTATTCGTTGAAATCCCAGTATAGCTTTTCATCGCCTTCACAGGTAACTCGGTTGGTTGGAGCGAAAGCCGCTGGAACACGTTCCCCTTTAATTGTACGTTTGGTACACTTCCGTAGGGTGTCACGCGATGTGGTGTATATTATGGCGATGGAAAATTCGTAATGTCGAAAGATTGTTGAGTCGTTTTTCCGTCATGTCTGTGAGCACTTCATGCTCGCCGACAAACAGGCCACCCAGCAACGTTTAGTAAGTTGTCTTCTTCTGTTGCTTAAGCCACTTGGTTCAGCCATGCCTATGGCAATACCCGAGTTGATCGAGGAGAGCGAATGACGAGGTGGAGCCAGGTTAGCCTGTTCTTGCTGTTGTCTTTGCAGTGTCCGCTGCTTGCTTTTGGGGCTGCGCCGATTGCACCAGGCACGGATGGCTACGATGCTCGCGTGAGGTCGTTCGTTAAAACGTACTGTATCAAGTGTCACGGTCCGAATAAGAGCAAGGGTGAGCTGACACTACACACATTGGATGGTGATTTGGCGTCAGGGCAGGGGCTTGAGCGCTGGGAGGATGTGCTCGATGCGTTGAAGTTAGGAGAGATGCCCCCGGAGGGTGAGACTCAGCCAAGCGATGATGAACGTCAGGCAGTCACCGATTGGATCGACCATGGCCTGCGCACCTATGTCGAAAAAGTAAGCCAGGAAGCCCCGGTCACCACGGCGAGACGACTGACTAATTTCGAGTACGGGAACACCATGAGGGATCTCCTGGGTGTCGACCTTAACCTCATCCAGGATCTCCCCAGGGACCCGCTGAAACCCTACCACTTCAACAACACGGCCGAGTTCATGCTGCTGGGGCCGGAACAAGTTGATCGATATCTTGAGGCCGCTCGTCGCGCCATGGCCAGTGCGATCGTCGATCCCGAAAAACCAGGAACACAAAAGACCCGACAACAGTGGGATTCCAGGGAGGCAAACAAGGGCTTTGGCAAGAGTCTCAAACGCAACGAGATCGCCATCCAGAACTCACGCCGCGGTACACCGGGCCAGGGCATCAGAGTCAAGGAGTTTCCCAGGACAGGTGAATTTCGCATCCGCTTTCAAGCTTCCGCTGTCTTTCCCAATGGAGCCACCGAACTCCCTCTCCGCTTTGTCATGGGCTACAACCTCAATATCAATAGTTCGACGCAGGAGATCGCCCCCGTTGGTGTCGTTCACCTCCGTAATTCGCCGGATAAACCACAAATCTACGAGTTGCGAGGACGGATCGAAAACTATCCCGTCCAGATCGGAAAGGTAATCAAAGGCCAACGTCGACCGGATACGTTGACGATCACTCCGCAGAACATTTATGACGATGGGACCCTCAACGACGACAACCGTTTTCTTTACTGGCCGCGTCAACCAGATATGCCACGTGCTGTGATCGACTGGATCGAATTCGAAGCTCCGCTTACCGAGGTTTGGCCACCCGAACACCACCAACGCATTCTCTTCGATTCACCCCTGCGCCAAAGTGATCCTGGGAAATACGCCCGCGAAGTTCTCTCGCGTTTTATGTCGCGTGCCTATCGCCGTCCCGCTACTACCGAGGAGGTGAACCGGTTCCTAAAGATTTACGATTTGTTGAAACCGGAGCTAGGTAGCATCGAGGCCACCATGCGCGAAACGCTCGCGATGGTGTTAGTGACCCCCCAATTCTTGCTTCACACCAAAGCCGACGGTGAGGTCATCCGCGAGGAGTTCGAACTTGCCTCCGCACTCTCCTACTTTCTCTGGGGCAGCATGCCGGACCAGGAACTCTTTAAACTCGCGTCGAGTGGTGACCTCAGCGATCCCGCGGTGATCGCCACCCAGGTGCGTCGAATGCTGTCTGACCGACGGTCGAACGATTTTGTGTCGAACTTCGCCAACCAATGGCTCAGCTTGCCGAAAATGAAAACCGTCCCGATCAACCGTGATCTTTTTCCCAGGTTCCTCTATTACGTTGAGGCCGGAGAACGCGCCGGCACGGAAAAACCTTATATCCCGACGATCCGAGATCACATGATCGATGAAACCGTCGCCTTTATTGCCGAGCTGATCCGCCGCAATGCCAGCGTGACCAATCTCGTAGATTCCGATTTCGCCATGCTCAACCAGCCACTTGCGGCTCACTACGGTGTGGAAGGTGTGGAAGGGTATCGTATCCGCCCCGTTCCGATCCAACCCGCACACCATCTCGGGGGCCTGCTGACTCACGGTTCCGTGCTCATTGGCAATGGCACTGGCTCCGCTCCACATCCGATCTATCGCGCCGTCTGGTTGCGAGAAGCGATTCTCGGCGATCAAGTGAAAGCACCACCTGCCGAAGTTCCCGCCCTCTCCGACTCGGCAGGCGACTCCGCCGAGCAGGCCCTTAGCATCAAGGACTTGCTTGCCAAGCATCGCGCCGTGGTAAGCTGCAACGATTGCCACGTCCGCCTCGATCCCTGGGGCATCCCTTTCGAACGTTACAATGCCATTGGCAAATATCAGCCCTTCGTCCCCAGGGAGGGGACCCGTGTTCGTGGATTTAATAAAAAGTTAGACAATGATCTCGCTGGCTACGCCAGGTACCTTGAAAGCGTCAACACGCAGGAAGTGCAGGCTGCTGCCCGGGTCCCGCACGGCCCTAACGTCGAGAGTATGCCTCAATTGAAAGCTCATTTGCTCAAATCCCGCAAGCACGATATCGCTGAAAACATCATCCGCCGCCTGCTCACCTACGGAATTGGCCGTGAACTTAACTACCGCGATCGCTATGCGGTCGAAAAAATCATCTCCCAAACCAGGGAAAACGGTTATCTTCTCCAGGACATGATCGTTGCCATCTGCCAAAGTTCCACATTTCGAAGTCCCGCCAACACCAAAATGAAAAACAAAAAATAATGACGCACAAACCCTGGCATCTTGACCGACGCGAGCTCCTCAAGGGAGGCGGTGTCGCACTTGCGCTCCCGTTTCTCAACGGCATGGGTAAGACCATCGGCGCTACCGCTAGAGCAGCAGGAGAGGGCGGCATGCCCAAGCGGATGCTAGTGAGTTATTTTGCCTACGGTGCTTACATGCCCGATGGACCGTCGGGTGTCCCTGGCCGGAATAAAAATGATTCGAAAAAGGAGCACCACCCATGGAGCTGGTGGCCGTGCAAGGATGCCGGCCCACTGAGTTTTAATAAATCCTCAGCTCCCTTCGCTCCGCTCAAGGATGATATCTCGTATTTGCGTGGACTCGACCACGCCGGTGGCTGGAAACTTGGCGGCCATAGCTCTGGTGATGTTTTTGCTACCGGGGCCGACATGATCGGTGCGGAAAAAACCAACAATATCTCCATCGATCAAGTCGCCGCCCAGGTGCACGGCCACAAAACACGCTACTCATCACTTGTGCTTGGTACCGAAGGGGGCACCGGCTCATACGGCTCCTGTAAAACGCTCTCGCACAGAGGCCCGGGGCGTCCCATTCCATCAATGCATAAGCCCCAGGAAGTCTTTAGCCGACTGTTCAATCCCTACACGGGTAAAGGTGTTGAGCAGGTTCGCGCGGGACTGAAACGCGAGGCTAGTATCCTCGATCTCGTGCTCGAACATAGCCACAGCTTCAAAAACCGTCTCGGAAAACAAGACCAGGGGAAGGTGGACGAATACCTCGACTCGATCCGCGCCCTGGAACAACGTGTGGAACGTACCAGCAAGTGGACCCACCAGCCACTTCCGGAGATCGATACCAAGGGACTGAACCTCGAAGTCTCCCACAAGGATCCGCAAGAATACATCCGTTGTATGTATGACCTGATCTACCTCGCTTTCCAGACCGACTCGACTCGTTTTGCCACTCTCATGCTGGAAAGCGAACAATCTTCCAACAGCGAAATGTGGAACTATGCCACCTATGTGCTTGGCTACAAGGGTGCCACCCATGACATCGCCCACAAACGCCCGGCTGACTACTCCGGGCAGTGGGACCAGTGGCGAGCCCAGCAACACGCCTACTTTCTCCAACGCCTGCGTGACACGCCGGAAGGCGATGGCAACATGCTCGATCGCACTCTCGTGCTCTGGGGATCCGCTCATCCGCACGCGTCCCACAGCACAAAGAACTATCCCATTCAACTTGCCGGCGGCAACCATCTTGGGATTAAGCACGGTCATTTACACGAGTTTGTCGGCGACCAGAAGGTCCCGTTGAGCAACCTTTTTGTATCAATGCTTAATGCCGTGGATGTTCCCGTTAAAAGGTTTGCCGATAGTACGGGTCCCATGACCGAGGTACTGGGCTGAGCAATGTGAAACGGTTGTTGGATGGAGTAGGGTGGGTGCGATCATGCGAGTAGTTCTTTTTGACCTTGATGATACCCTGTTCGACCACCAGTATTGCAGTCGCGCTGGCCTGGCGGCAGTCCAGGAAGCCTATGCGGGACGAATCCAGGGATCGATCGAGGAGGTCGAGGCGACCTATCGCGAGCTGCTGGAAGCGTGGCACCTGAAAGTCCTCCAGGGTTTGATCTCGACCGACGCATCTCGCATTGAGCGATTTCGAGTACTGTTGTCCAGCGAGCAAACTGTTGCAACGGACGACGAAGCAGAAGCTGCGGCAAGCTGTTATCGAGCCGCCTTTGATGCGGCTTATCAGCCCGTTCCAGGGGCTATCGAATTACTGCAACGTGTTAAAGCGGAATGTCCGATCGGAATCGTGACCAATCATCTCCTGGCTGAACAAGTCAAGAAGATTGCGGCCCTTGGGATCGACTCATTTGTTGACGCGCTAGTTGTATCGGAAGAAGTTGGTGTGCCCAAACCGGATGCGAGAGTCTTCGAAACTGCGTTATCTCGCCTGGGCAGTACAGCGGACCAGGCCGTGATGATCGGTGACTCCTGGTCGTCAGACATTGTTGGGGCAACCGCGTTAGGAATACCTGCTATTTGGCTGAATCGGTACGACAGTCCGTGTCCCGATGCTTCTCTCGCGACCGAGATTCGATCGCTAGAACCCGTCGATGCTATTGCTGACTTGATTCTCAGTATGTCATAACCGCTTGTTGTGACTCTGGGGTGTCGGTGCTGTAGGGAGTACACGGGATCTGCTGCCCCGTGGCCAGGATGAGGCAGCCGCGGGCTAGTTCTCGAAAAGCTTGTTGCGTGCTTGATTCATGATCCTGATGGCGGCTTCGTGTTGGACACGTTTCTCAACCGAGATGACGTAGAAGGTGTCCAGCACCTCCGGAATCCGGCCGACTAACCGAACCCCATACTGTTTTTTTACGAGATCTTCAATCGCGCTTGGCACAGGAAACACACCTTGTCCAGCCTGTCCAAAGACTTTCAGAAGTGCGCTGTCTTCAAGCTCCGCCACGATTTCTGGAAATACTTTCTTGTTGTCCATCCAGCGATCGAGTGAACGACGCATGGCAGTCAGTTCCGTGGGCAGGAGAATGGGGGCGTTGGTTAGCGAGTTCGGAAAGCCCTTGCGGTATTTCTTTGCCAGGGACTGTGTCGCTAAGATCGACAAGCCGCATTCGCCCAGTTTGTGGCTGTAAACATTGATGTCCAGTGTTGCAGGTG
>PVBE011792651.1_pt1 | contig 11641 bp, 8 predicted proteins | sample 1631181 | NCBI WGS metagenome assembly PVBE01 (sample SAMN08397723, study PRJNA350692) | Marine metagenome, whole genome shotgun sequencing project. | isolation source: water | place: Pacific Ocean | collected 2012-04 | reverse complement strand
CCAAAGGCACGACGGACAACCAGGCGGAAGGCATCAGTACAGCCCAGGCTCCATAGACAACAACTGCCAGTGTTGTCTGCTCGAGAGTGTTCTGGACAAGAGACTGCAGCAAAACCGTTCTTGGCGAGTCGTGGTGTAGCCCGCCACCATCAATGTCTGCGGATTGGAAGCGATGTTTGGCCTGTCTGCCGATGGTTGCCACAAGCAACACACCAAGTGGCAGGAGGGCGTTGAACAGCACCTGGAGTCTGTCGATGCAAGGCAGTGCCGTTGCGAAGGCGAAGGGGTTGAGCAGGCAGCCACCAAGGATCAGCGCTATGGAGATGGCCCCGCCCAGAAGCATGCCTGAGCGGACGCCCTGCTGTTTGCTTGAAAGAGACAAAGAACACACCGCTTAGTTTGTCAAGCTTTGGTAATGCAAAGCCAGTTTTTGAGAAGAGCCGTTCTCTCTGGGAGGCTAAAAGCCAGTCTCAAAACCCACCACCCAAGTAAAGCAGCGAAAATTCTGTGGGATAAAACTGCCCGTGATGGGGCTGAAATCAACAGAGCTGAAATCTGTAGCCGAATGAGAGCAGCTCTTTTATGCAGGACAGGCAGTTGATCTGGCTGCCAGCGGTTGCTGCGCTCAAGGCGACTGGATCTCTGCCCCAATCCCTTTGCCAGAACAATCGGAGTGCAGGCAAGTCCTGTTTAGGTCCTGAGATGGTGCTGTGGATGGTTCACGGAACGGTTATTACAGGACTAGGCAGCGCTGCCAAATGATGAAACGGATTCCCTGTTCAAGCTGTGGAGCGATTGTCCAGATCGCCGCGAGATCGGCCCCTTATGTTGGGCCCACAATCATCTGTACAACGTGCCGTTGCCAGGGGCCAAAAGCGAAATCAAGATCAGCAGGCCAGCGAAAGCCTGGGATCAGAGCTTTAATGAAACGCAGGCTTGCTGGGCTGCTTTGGTTTAAGAAATAATTTAGTGATTGATCACAATTGAACAGGCTATTCTCGACTATTGATAAATCTAAATGGTCTTACGACCTTGATGCCGGTCTTTTGAGACTTTTAGATGTCATTGCTTCTATTGGGATTTCTAGTCTATTCTGTTGGCGTTGAAGCACTCATAGAAAACGAGTCAATCATCTGCAGATCGAACTGGCAATCAAGCATGACGATCAAGGTTGCCAGAACTGCGCCGCCATTGTCGCTCCTGCGCAGGGACTCAACAAAATGAGCACGCTGCTCCTTTTCAAGGCCTCGAAGCTGATCGAAGCCAGGGTGATTTAAATCAAGCTGAATCCACCTCAGCCATTCATGATGTCCAGGCTGCTTGTATCATCCCAGGCTGCTTGTATCATCCCAGGCTGCCTGCATCATCAGCGAAGCAACTACAATGAAGAGGCTATGACTCAGAAGCACGTCACTAACTCCTCACTGAGGGCCATCATGATTCCCATGGGGGTTGTTGGCTTAACTCTTACTCTTGGTGGCTTTTATGCGAATGAGATTATTGAAAATTTCACAAATAAACAATATCAATATCTTGATTTTATTGGCTTTTTAGGCCTATTTTTGTCGGTAGTTGCTGGATTGTTGGCTGCTATTGAACGCAACATCTCAATACCAGCGGATACATCGGGAAAGTAGCTGATCGAGCAGGGATAACGTTCAACTGCAAAGGTTAGTCGCTGCTTTTTCAATAGTTAAAGTTCAATAATTCCATGAAGTTGAACTGAAGGAACTAATGCAGTTATTTAAGAATAGCTCTAGCTCAATGCATAGTAAATAAGCAATGACTGGAGTTGCAAGAAAAAGAATTACAAGAATATAATGTCTTCATTTTCAATGATCTGACCATCATCTCCAGACTCAAAGGTCGTTGTCTCGTCATTGCCTGATTCGCTGATAATAATGACCTTACTTCCTTGACCACTAATGGAAATACTTTCTTTGAGATCTTTATCAATTACGATCTTATCCTCTCCATATGAGTTGAAATCCGGGATTACATTTGTTCCTCCATCTAATTGGTCGATTGTCACATAGAGAAAATCATTGCCGGGTCCTAAGGTGGCAATGTCACTGCCAGAACCAACTCGAACGATGTCATCACCGAAAACTGCGTCGATAACATCATTATCTGCCCCCCCTCGTATGAAATCATTGGAATCTGTACCTTTGATCTTGTCAATTCCTGCTCCAGTATGAATATACGTTGCCGGTGGTTGAGTGGTGAGTATTTGTTCCGGAGCCATATCTATGATTCTACCAGAGCCTCCTATTGAGGATAAATCGAAGTTAATATCAACTGATACCTCAAGATCAGAAGAGATGTTGACATTCTCTAAAGAGATATGATCATCACCTGTTGAATCGGCCTCAGCATGAATAATGCTTCCTGAGACGTCAAGTGTATTACCATCTTTATCAACAGCTGCACTCAATGTCATAGCAGCCTTGCCGACAGATGTGACTAGAATACCTTCAGTCCCGAGGGCCATATGCACGTCTCCAGTGATAACTAGAGGGCCCTCTGATGGATCATATGACTTAATTACGAATGTTCCAGATTGAATAATTGTTTCATTCTCTAAAGCAGGATATTCATCAAGACTTAGGTCTGGAATAGCATCAATAAAAGTATCCACGATGCTGCGGTTTGATCCGTCACCTTCCGTATTCTTTTTGAAGATAGAATCTTTTATTTCTTCTTTAATCGACTGGCCCTGATCATCCATTGACATATAAAGAATGTCACTCGCTGCTTCCACGGGGATTGCCAAAGTTTCTGCTTCCTCGAAATCCCATTCGTCGAAAAAGACTTGATCCTCCATCGAGTCAACAACTGCGCCTCTTCTCATGATCTCAGGAATACACTCATTTGCGTCGATGTCTTCAAAGGAGGATAGTACGCAAGACATAGTGAATCGAATTTGAATTTACAGGTAAAACTTGCTTCTTGGCTTGCAGGTTTTTATTGGCAAGCATTTCTTATTTGATTATTCCATTCTAGCCTGGTTTTGGCCTTTAAGCAAGGACCGCTCCAATATTGCGATTGATTTTGGCAGCCTTCAGATCAGTTGAATCGAGAGCCGATTAATCACTGATCTCTTGTGCCGAATGACTCCACGCAGCAACTATTATGTTATCCCTAGGATTATAGCGTTGTTATTTTAACTGAATCCAAGTCTCCGATTTGTGATGTGAAGCGCGCTCTGTGGATGATTATGATTAAAATATCATTATAGTATATGGAGAACCTGGCGATTGAGATGCATTCAATCTGGTAGATATGTTTGAGGTGAAAGCTGATTTTCAAGAGTGCGGTTAATTGGATTTACCATGATTGAATAGATTGAGAGGCAGAGGGCCCCAAGTCTGGATATCACGACCTGGATCATTGTGCTGCCCACTGATAAGAACTCCCTTCCCCAGGCCAAGCTCGTGCCTGATTCGAATGTCTCCATTCTGTTGATTTGCTTTTAGAAAAACCGGTCCCTCTCCTGCTTGTCGTTCCACTAGCTGCATTGGAGACCAGTCAAAAGTTGCCTCTATACACCTCAGGGTCTTAAGTGCCTCATCTTCTGAATCGGCCATGATGCCTAAGGTAAACCAGCTCGCTTGTTTCATCGCCAGGCGTAGTTCAGCTTTTAATTCATCGCAGTGCTCCCTGTTCAACTTTGGTGCTGTCCGAAGTCTATTCAGATCGGCGAGCCTGCAAATCGATTGGCCTGTCCCCTCAATCATCTGCGCGTAGCTTAGGAACTTCTATCATCCTGCATTCCAGTCGTTATGAATCACATTTTGTAGGCAACCTTCACTAATAGCTTTAGATAATATCACCTCAGCAGCGAGCCTCCTGATGTCATTTAACAAGTTTCTGATGCCATGAGTTCAGCGATAGGCGTTTATATATACATTAACATGCTGATAGTCGTGCAAAAGGATTAGATACTAACGGTAGAGCTACCTGTATTTGCTGCTGTTGCTTAAACAAAGACTCTGTATTTATCTGCAATTAAAGCCGAAATCAATTACAGTTGATTAAGTCTGATCTTAGCGGCCTGAGAATACTAGCTATTCAAACCAGCTGAATCAAGTATAGATTCTTTATGAGCAATGCAGGGCACTATAATTGAACTTGGCAACTGATTTTATTTGAAATGAAACGAATTTTTTTGTTTGTTTTTCTTTTTGTCTCCATTCCTGGCACTGCTAAGCAGGCTGATTTCATCAATTATAACTCTACCACTCATAGGTCTGAAACAAATCTTCTGATGGCCAATATCCCTCAATCTGGGGTGAAAGTGATCCATGTGCCTTTTATTGATAACTATAGTAATTCTGCTGATTGTTTTGATGTTTGTTACTCTAAAGGCTCCTATTGTCTTGAGTTCTATGATAAAGATACGGGACTAGAGTTCCCTTGTGGCAAAGGGGAACGCCGAAGTTTCACTGATAGATTGGGCGCTAATCAATATGCTCAACATGGAGATGTTTGCATTTGCCTTCAGGACCAAAAGCAACCCAATATCACACCTTTTCCAGAGTGTACTCCCCAAAATCCATGTGATTGAGCGGATTTGATCAGAGACTTGATTGTTGGCTTTTGATATAAGATAGTTTCATCTTCATTGTTTTTGCCAATTACTTTAGTTGAGATCATCAACGCCATTAACCAGAAGCAATAAAATCCATCTTAATTTATATTTCTTGCCATAGTAGACCCATTGGAATTATTAACTATCATTTCTAGGCTAGCGAAGGCAATTAGATGCCACTATTGTGTTTAAAGAGTCACTGCTTTGTACCAAAAATGGTGCTCTTTAGGATAGATTTAGTTTTAATTGGAATAGATTAATACAGAAAAATGTCACTGCCGATACTTTTTGGCTGCTTGTATGTAATCTTAGTTATGCTTTCGTCACTAGCCGCAGCATCTAGGTTACACAGCTTCTTTCAGTATAGATTACTCACCGATGCAGAATCTGATTCGAAGGTCTGCCTTAATTCACAAAAAATTAGTTAATCATTTGTGGTTGTTGTCCGCCTGCGTTGATTGCATTGCCTCGTCCATTCCCAGATCTATCTCCCCCATCCAGAGTAGCAGTCCGCCGATACAGGCTAAGGCCGTGATCAGTAAAAGTAAATGACGACGGTCCATGCTTCAGGTGCGGCTGGCTAATTTTTCTTTTCAATTATAGCTGATGATAGGCGGCTAATAGTCTTTCCCTAATTATCAAGGCTTCATAAAGCTCACGAAGATTAAATAAGCATTTAAAGCAGAATTATTTTGTCTCTATCCGATCAAGATAGAGATACATAAGGATCATCGAGGGGGCAAAGGATTTCATATTATTTTGTTCAGATCAACGACGGTTTCAGCTTGGCTCAAGGTTTGAAGATGGCAGAACCAGGCAAAAGCTCTAATGTTTCTGACCAGTAGAGTGTCCAGCGGAGCCCTTTATTGACACTATATTCAAGCATCCATGTTTCTTCTACGATTGCCTTGATGCGTTCTGTTTTACGCTCTTTAAATGAAGCTTCCCAGTGCAACCGACCCTTGGCAAGGGCTCTCTGCTTTTCCCCAGATAGTTGTTTAATGTTTAAATCCAGCCATTTGTGGCATTCATCACAGAGTGATCGGTGCAACACCTGGTGAGACTCAAGATCAATCCATTCTCCTGTTGGCAAAAGAATTCCGGGGTTAATGAAGTATGAATTCGCTTCTTTACCATTGGCACCGCTGGTAACAATTGCCCAGAATCTTGCGGCGAGGTCTTTCACATCCTGCTCTAAAATCATAATGGTAGATGCTCTACTTTTCTCTTTCTAGCTCCTTCATGCAGCTGTATTTGTGGTTTGACAGTTTAAAATAACAATTCGATATATTTCAGACAATTGAAGCCTCTTGGCTTGTATTATGTCATTCACTTTACAACATATTCTCTGATTATAGGTTTTGAGGTATTAGATCTCTGTTGATTTGGAGGATTTATCTGCGATTCTCAATCAATCAAATGTATGACACGCCTTCTACTTCTCAAATTGAAAATTCCTACTTTTTGAAAATGCTCTGAATCCAATACTTTGGGGAAAGATGTAGAGAAACTGTTGGTATACATTCCGTAAAGCTGTGGATATTATCGTTGATTATTCAGAATTGACAGCCTATTGGCTTTAGCTTGGTCTATTAATTGGCCAGCAAAGTCAAGTGAATCATAATTCAGCATTCCGCTGCCAAGATTTTTCTTACTTTTTTATCTTTTTTGTTTCAGCATCATGTCTGCACATCTGCTAGGCTGGGTTTATAAATTGATATTAAGATGCGATCTATCAGGAATGAGGAACTGATTAATGAGGTTTTTGCAGCATTTACCAAAGGGGCTGTGGCCAATGATTCAAGCATTGATGTTTATATGCATGTTGTTGGCGGCAATGTAAAGGTAAATGGTGGTGGATTTGGACAACAAGTTATTTATACCCTGCCAATTGAAGTTGCAGAGCAAGAGTACATTGCCAGTGTCATTGATCAGCTTGACAATTCCTTAGATGTTGACATTGAATTTACTGATAATCTCTTGAACGCAGATATACGATTATATTTTGATACTCAGATTGATATCGATGGAGGTGACACACTTGGTATTGCGCTTATGAATAATGGTCGGAATGGATCCTGGTGGGAAATTATGGTGAATGCATTACTTTTAAAGGAGGATCCAACCTATCTACGCTATGCATTGATTCATGAGCTTGGCCATGCCTTAGGGCTAGAGCATCCATTTGATTCTACAGATGGTGATGTTGTGGATGGTATTACTGATCCTTCATTAAGTTTGTTTCCGGAAGATACTGTGATGGCCTATCGACATCCCAGATCTTCTGAATGGCCTCAATATTATACGTTAAATGATCAGGAGGCACTAGCTGAAATTTGGGGTTTAGATCCGTCACCCCCACCACTCATCGTTGGGCCTTCTGGTGTTCCAGGAGATACTTCTGGATTTGTGACTGTTGATGAGGGAACGAAATACCTCTACTCTTTTCACGCTGATAGCAATTCCAAGTGGTCTATCACTGGAGGCCATGATCATGATCTTTTTGTTCTTGATCAAAATACCGGTGAGCTTCAATTTCTGGTGCCACCAGATTATGAGAGTCATTTTGATCATGACAAGGATGGTATCTATGAACTTACAATTACAGCTATTAACGAAAAAGGAATGAGCTCAATCCAGAATCTTCTTGTAGAGGTAGTTGATTTGATAGAGCCACTGATAGGTACTGAATCTGATGATACTATTTTCGGTACCTCTGGACCTGATACTATGATTGGGGGTGAAGGCGATGACAATTATATCGTTGATGATCCATTGGATAATGTCATTGAAAGTTTGAACGAAGGTATAGACTTAATTGAAAGCTCAGCCAGTTATACACTAGCTGATAATGTAGAGAATATCGTCCTAACAGGGAATGAAGCTATTGATGCTATAGGAAATTCACTTGCCAATATAATTACAGGCAATAACGCTGATAACACCCTTGATGGCAAAGCAGGCTCAGATACCTTGGCGGCTGGAATTGGAGATGACAAATACATTATTGATGATATGTATGACCTCGTCATTGAAGGTGAGGGTGAAGGTGAAGACTTGATTGACTCATCTGTTAGTTACTCTTTGCCAGCTAATGTTGAAAATCTCAACCTATCAGGAGTTGCCTCAATTAATGCCACAGGCAATTCCTTGAGCAACATCCTGAGAGGTAATCTTGCTAGCAACATCCTTGATGGTAAGGCCGGAGTTGACTTTATGATTGGCGGAGAGGGAGATGATATTTATATAGTTGATAATCCGTTGGATCAGATTTCAGAGCAAGTGGCTTCTGGGGTCGACGAGATTGTCTCTTCTGTCAGCTTTATAGCTGTTGAAAACATTGAAAATCTTACGCTAACCGGTCTTGAACCAATAGATGCCACAGGCAATGGAAGTGCAAATGTTCTTAAGGGTAATAAGGCAAATAATATTCTTAATGGTGATAAAGGCGCTGATTTTATGGCTGGTTCTGAAGGGGATGATATATATATAGTAGATCATCCTTTTGATCTTGTCCTAGAGGTTAAGGCTTCCGGAGCTGATGAAATCAACTCATCTATTAGCTATTCATTAGCTGAGAATGTAGAGAATCTCACATTGATTGGTGCAGAGCCGATCAGTGCCATTGGCAATGATCTGGCAAACATTCTCAAAGGAAATCTTGCGGCTAACACTCTGGATGGGTTAGCTGGAAATGACACGATTTTAGGTTGCAATGGTCGTGATTTACTCTATGGCCGCAACGGCAAAGATCAACTTAAAGGCGGAGCAGGACGAGACTTACTTAAGGGGGGAGGGGATAATGACATTCTCCGAGGTGGCAATGGCCGCGATCGGTTGTCTGGAGGAGCCGGAGATGATGTTCTCAGTGGTGGCGATGGTCTTGATAGGCTCAAAGGTGGACTTGGACGTGATTTATTCAAGATTTCTGCCCATTCCGGCCACGACACGATCGAAGATTTCGGCTCAGGTGACGATCATATAAAATTGCGATCTATTGTAGGAGAAATTACGATTGAAAATCGCAAAGGTCGATCCGAAATCTTTGACAATGGTCAGTTGAGAGTTATTGTGTATGGTCAGTTTGATGATTTACAAATCTATGGCTCTCATGTTTTTTGAAGGTGTTCTTCATTAAGCCCATCCTATGGCGATAGACAGCTACTTTCGCAAAACATCCAGGATTTTTATGGTCATGCCAGTTTTTTATATATTGTAAAACCTGCCTAGGGAATTTGCCAGGGTAGTTATCTTTTAGCTAGGTAGCTGATGATGCTCAACATTATAATAATTGTGATTCCAGTGTTCCATATCCTCGATTGATGTTTCAGCAGCCAGTTAATTATTTTAGCCATGATTTAATAGCCCAGATGAGTATTAGACCACCCAAAATCCAAGGTAGCAGTCCTTTGAAGAGCCATAGTGTAATTGCTACGATTAAGAAGCCTATGCCCACTTTTTTGCTCAGAGCCTTGGCCTCTGGTGTCATGTATTTCCAACGTGGTATCAGTGCCATTGCTGAATTCCGCTCCTGAGGGGGTTGCATTTAAGTGATCCTTTAACGGTGTCACAACCTGGCGATTAGGGCAAGCCATTGCCCTCGTGCGGTTGGACTCCTCTGGCATCAGCAGCTCAGCGTGATCTTGACAGTCCATTTCATTAGCGATTAGTCCAGTCCTACCTTTCTCAGAACTTGAGTCCATCCCTGAATCAGGCTGCTTTTTGCGTCGGTTCGTTCGCAGCGGCCATTGCCCTTGGTCAATCTCGTTGGCGAGAGTTGCTGCAGAGCTGAGTGAACAAATCTCTGTTCAGCCGACCTGCTTGGCTGGGTATTTCTACCTTTTCATGACAAAAATCAGCTCACGTGCGAGTCTATAATGAAATATCCATGAGCAGATCTTGAACCGCCCTTTGATAGGCCTTTATGCCATCTTGGCCTCAACGGCTGTGATGAGCAACTCAGCGGATGCTGCCCTATTCAGCGCTCCGGATCTCGCCAATCCATTGGAGAGCAGGATTCAGTCAGTACGCAATGGGCCATGGAGCAATCTTCTTAGAGACACTCCCTTGGCACCTGAGGAGAGTGATCTGCAAGCTGCCGGTAAATGGAAAAACGGCAGCAATAAAGGCTGGAAAAATAGTGGAGGAGGCTCTAAATGGAAGAATGGCAGCGGCACATCCTGGAAAAAAAGTGGGCGTGTCGCCCCAGTTCGTAATAACTGGGGGAACGGTGGCTGGCGAAATAATTATTATGGAGGCAGTTTTATTAACTGGTGATGTTTCTGTGCCGGTCACACTTTAGTTAGCTGATTACCCTTTGTCACCTCAACCCTTTTGATCTAGCTTAGACTTACACAGTTAGATTCTAATCAAAAATTGGGATCAGATTATTCTTTACTCGCGTCTAATGAGTAACAAGTAAGTTGATGGCGCTTGCTTTCCAGCTCTGACAATTGTTTTGGAGCCTGGTAGTAGGCGTTGGTTCATAGGCCATGGCTATTCAGGGGCCCATGCTCTGAAACCTGAGCGTGATCCACATCGCTATTATTTCATGATCAGCCTTGATTTCAATGGCACCAGCCCTCAGCCCAATCCCTTAGAGCAAGTCAAAAGATCAAACCCATGATCCTAAATGATAGCGAATTTTTTCGCTATGAAAGTGAATCGAGGCCAGCCTACGGAACTCATTAGCCTGGTGATCTTTGTGATTTCATTTCATTATTGTCGATTCTTTGCCTTTCTACCTTGATTCATTTTTCTCCAGCTTCTTGGTTGAGGACTAAAGATTTTATTCAACTAAACTAATAAAGGCTCAAGATTGACATGAGCTTCAAAAGCATCAGCGAGGCGATCCAGAAGCTCGTTGCGCTGTTCAGCGTGATGGGGTTGATCGATCGCTAGGGGACAGAGCCCCTTCTGTTTGCGCAATTGATTCAACCAGGTCCGCCGCCATGCACCATTTTCAAAAATTCCGTGTAGATAGGTTCCGGCCACATTCAGGCCTGCAGAGTCAGCTGATCTCCAGCCTATATTCTGGAATTCACTCATTGCTTCAAGATCCTTTTCATTGCCTTCAATTGGCGTGCTTTGGCCACGGTGAAGTTCATAGCCACGGATCGCAACAGCTGCTGGCCAGTTTGTGATCACAGATCTGTGCTGCAGTGTTTTTTTGAACCTGAACTCAGTATGAATCGGCAGTAGGTTTAGTCCTCCGCTGCTGCCGTTGCATGATGCCTTTTCTTCACTTCCTTCCAGCGCAAGTGGATCAACAAGGGATCGCCCCAGCATCTGCATACCACCGCAGATCCCAAACACAGGCCCACCGGCTCTGGCAAATGCCTGCAGCTGATCGCCAAGCCCACTGGCCTTAAGTCTGCTGAGATCATTGAGAGTTTGCTTGCTGCCAGGAATCACCACCGCATCGGGTTGGCCCAGCTCACGGCCAGCTTCGATCCAGCGCAGTTTCACACTCGCCTCTGCTTCAAGAGGATCAAGGTCAGAGAAATTACTTAAGGACGGTAATTTGATCACGCCGATTTCTAGCTCGGCATTCTCTTTGCCACCACGACGTTCAAGCAGGTCCAGGGAATCTTCAGGTGGGAACAGTTCAGCCAGCCAGGGCATCACACCCAGAACGGGGATCCCTGTTTCAGATTCCAGCCATTCGCGACCCGAGTCGAACAATTCCCGCCGTCCGCGGAAGCGATTGATCAGGATTCCACGGATCAACTGCCGTTCGATCGGTTGCATCAGGGCGAGTGTTCCCACCACCTGGGCGAAGACACCACCCCGTTCGATATCAGCGACCAGTAAGCAGCGGGCTCGCAGGAACTTTGCCAGGCGCAGATTGGTGAGATCCCGGCGTTGCAGATTCACTTCCACGGGGCTGCCGGCTCCCTCCAGCACCAGGCGTCCGTCGGGGTGTGCGACCTGGAGCTCTTGGAGGCCAGAGCGGATCGCGGCCCAGCCCGGCCGGAACCATTCCTGGTAATAGGTTTCCGCTCGCGCGGAGCCAACGCTGCGGCCCCGATGAATCAGCTCGCTGGTGCT
>PVBE012602686.1_pt1 | contig 11643 bp, 8 predicted proteins | sample 1631181 | NCBI WGS metagenome assembly PVBE01 (sample SAMN08397723, study PRJNA350692) | Marine metagenome, whole genome shotgun sequencing project. | isolation source: water | place: Pacific Ocean | collected 2012-04 | reverse complement strand
GAGTATATGTTGATGGGCATGGCCGCCGACCCGGCTTGGGTGGTGGATATGGTCGCGACCTATGCCGAGTTCACTATCATGCACATGGAGGTGCTTTTCGCCGAGGAAGGGCTGCCTGACTCGATCTGGTTTTTCGAGGATATGGGTTATAAGAAGAACCCCTTTATGTCGCCTGCCATGTATCGCGATATCATGCAGCCCGGTCACGCGCGGCTATTTGGCTATGCCCACTCTTTGGGCCGCAAGGTGATCGTGCACTCCTGCGGTTTTGTCGAGCCGCTGGTCGCAGGGCTTATAGACGCCGGCATGGACTGCCTGCAGGCGATGGAGGTCAAGGCGGGGATGGATCTGCCGCGGCTCTGCGCGCGCTACGGGGACCGGATCTCGTTTTGCGGCAATATCGACGTGCGCGAACTCGTCAGCAATGATTTGCAGCGGGTCAAGGCGGAACTAGAGCGCAAGATTCAGCCGGTGCTCGAAAGCGGCGGTGGCTATATGCTGCACTCGGATCACTCGATCCCGCCCGACGTCGATTACGAGACCTATGCTTTCTTTCTCGAATGCGGCCGCGATCTGGGTCGGCCCTTTCCGGCGGCGCTGGCGGCGGTTTGACGGCCGGTGCACATATGGGCGAGGGAGTAATTATGACTACCAATGGTGAAGACCGAGCGGTGCTCAGGGAGTTGGCCAGCGAAGTCGCCGAGATCGCGGCGCTGCCGGTACAGCGAGAAACCATCGCCGCGTGGAAGGCGCTAAACGGCCTCAAACCCGTGCGGCCGATGGTGCTGATCGACCAGATCCCCTGGCACGAGATGGATGTCGACGGGGAATTGACTCTGCAGACGGAAGACCCTTTCTGTCGCGCGGTCGAAACGAGGCTGCGCCGCTTGCTCTATCGCTGGCGGCACCTGCGGGGGGATATGGTGGTCGAGCCGGTGCTCGAGTTCAGCAAAGTAATCCGGGGTTTGGATTTCGGTATGCAGAAGCTCGAAGAGTTGGCGGTGAGCGACCCGCAAAACGACGTGGTGAGCCACCGTTATATCGACCAATTGCAGACGGAGGAGGACCTCGACAAGATCCGCATGCCGGAGGTCTCGCTCGACGTGCCGGCGACGGCCAGGATCGAAGAAAGGGCGCACGCGCTCTTCGATGGGGTCATTGAGGTCGAGATGCGAGGTGAATTGCCGCGCTTTGCCGCCTGGGATCGCATTGTCGAATGGTGTGGGGCCGAACGCGTGCTGTGGGATCTGGTCGACCGGCCGGAGCATATGCATCGGATCATATCCAGGCTTACGGTCGCGCAGTTGGCAATGCTCGAGCAACTCGAAGAGCAGGGACTGTTGGGCAGGGGGCAGACTACCGTCCACTGCAGTGGTGCCCATACCGACGAACTGCCGGCCCCCGGTTTCGATCCCGCCCGTCCGCGCGCCAAAGATCTGTGGACCTATGGCATGGCGCAGATTTTTTCCTCGGTTTCGCCGGCGATGCACCGGGAATTCGAGATCGAATACACGGTCCATTGGTATGAGCGTTTTGGCTTGGGCTATTACGGCTGCTGCGAACCGCTGCACGACAAGATCGACCTGGTCCGGCAAATTCCCAATGTGCGCAAGATTTCGATGAGCCCGTGGGTGGATGTGGAGAAGGGCGCCGAGCGGATCGGCGGGGATTTCGTGTTTTCGCGCAAACCCAACCCGGCCTTTGTCGCCGGCGACAGTTGGGAGCCGGAGATAGTTCAGCGCGATCTCGGCAATGCGGTGCGGCAGTGCGAAAGATATGGTTGTCCGCTGGAGTTTATTCTCAAGGATATCAGCACGGTCGGCTATCAGCCGCAGAGGCTGTGGGCGTGGGTGGATATCGCGATGGAGGCCGTCGGGGCCGGCAGCGGGGTGGCTGTCTGATAGTGGTGCGAGGGGAATTGCGGGTCGCGGGCGGTCGATATCGCCGGTGGATAAGCGATGTCATCTTCAATTGTTAGCAGGGGAAAGTATCATGGCAAAACGACAGCTCAAGCAAGCAGATCGGGATCGTCAGCGCCGCATGCAGTGGTGGCACGAGGCCAAATTCGGCCTCTTTGTGCACTAGGGCCTCTACAGCGTTATCGGCCGGCACGAGTGGGTGATGGAATTGGAGGGCATTCCCGTCGCCGAGTACGAAGGACTCGCCCGCCGCTTCAAGCCCAAAGTCGGCGCCGCCCGCGCCTGGGCCAAACTCGCCAAAGAGGCCGGCATGAAGTACATGGTCATGACCACCAAACACCACGAGGGCTTTTGCCTCTTTGATACCCAATACACCGACTACTGCGTGCCCAAGCAGGCGTGCGGTCGCGATCTGGTGGCCGAATACGTAGACGCCGCCCGCGCCGAGGGTTTGCGCGTGGGGTTTTATTACTCGTTGATGGACTGGCATCATCCCGACGGGGCCTGCTGTGCCACCGACGAGGCGGCGCGGCGCCGTTTTGTCGACTATATCCACGGCCAGGTGCGCGAGCTGTGTAGCAATTACGGCAAGCTCGACATCATGTGGTACGATGTGCCCTGGCCGCTGAGTGTCGAGGGGTGGGAATCGCGCAAGATGAACCGCATGGTGCGCCGGCTGCAACCCGATATTCTCATCAACAATCGCTGCAAACTGCCCGAGGACTTCGGCACTCCCGAACAGCATATCCGCGCCGAAGAAGGGGGCCGCGCCTGGGAGGCGTGCATGACGATGAACGATTCGTGGGGTTACCACCGCGCCGACGACAATTGGAAGACGCCCAAGCAAGTCGTGCGCAATCTCGTCATCTGTGCCCGCGATGGCGGCAATTATCTCTTCAATATCGGACCCAAGGCCGATGGCTCGATTCCCGCCCCTTCCCAGCGCATTCTCGGCAAGGTGGGCGAGTGGATGCAGCGGAATGGCGAGGCCATCTATGGGGCTGATATCTGCCAGGTGCAGCGCTCGATGTGCGCCAATTTCACCCGTCGCGGCAAGACGCTCTATGCCCACGTGCACTTTTGGCCCGGCGCCGAATGGGCGATCGGCGGTTTGCGCACCAAGGTTAAATCCGCCGTGTTCTTGGGCAGCGGACGCGAGGTCAAATTCGACCAGGACCGCTGGCGCGTGCGCTTCCGCGATTTGCCCGTTAAGGCGCCCGACGATCCGATCACCGTGCTGGCGCTCGAATGCGCTGCGGAACCCAAGCAGGATATGCAAGCTTTGCGGGTCGGCAGGAAACGCGAAAAAGTATAGTGTCGGGTCAAGCGCATGAACTGGATAGGCGCGGCAGCAAATAGGCGAAGTAGCGGTCGAGCATCGGCGCGGGAATATTGGGCGGCAGGTGGTTGCCGGTGGATAGGATGGCGCCGCGGCATTTTTGCAGCGCCGCAAAGGTCCGGTCAAGGTCCCGCTGGACCTTGTCCCAGTCGTCGAAGGTCAGGTCGCGGCAGTCGACAAAGCTGCCGACCAGACAGTGGCTCTGCCCGCAGCGCTCGGCCATCTGGCCGAAGTCCATGCAGGGTTCGAATATGAAACCGTCGGCGCCGGCTTCGGCCAGATCGTCGACAAAGGCGGTGAAGTCGCCGTCGGAACAAAACAGCACCTTCTTGCCCGCCGCGTGCACGACGCGCCAGAGTTCGGCGTAGCGCGGGATGATGACCCGGCGGTAGATCTCCGGATACATAAAGGGCCCCTGGGTCCAGACGAAGTCGTCGTGCTGGATCAGCACTTCGGCGCTGGTCTGCGCCCAGGCTTGCATAAAGAACAGTGCACGGCGGAAGAAGCTGTCGAAGACTCGCTCCATTTTGCTGGGGTCCGCCGCGCCCAATAGCAGTATTTCCCAGCCGAAGGTCTGGATGGCACCGGAGACGATGGTCTTGTAGTAGCCGCCGGTGGTCAATTGCTCGGGTGCGCGCTGTCTGGCGCTTTGCACCGCGCGCTCATAGGCGGCGACTTGGGTGTCGAAGTCGGGCAGGCCGTATTCGGCCACCGCGTCGAAGGTCCAGACCTGCAATTGCTCGGTGAAGGGGCACGGTTGCGCCTGGCGGCGGTCGCTGCCGTCGGCCGCGTAGGCGGCGTGGCCCATATCGGTGGTGCGACCGGCGGTGGCCCAGTCGACGAGGCCGTCGTCGGTGCTCCAGTGCAAGTCGAATTCGAGGGCGTCGTAGGCTCGTCGGGCATATTGCGGATGCGTCCGGTCTACTCCTGCCCGCCGTTCCAGGTAGTCGGGGTGATAACCCATGCTGTACTGGGTATGGCCCCAGCGGTCGCAGGGGCGCAGCCAGATATTGTCCAGGGCCGTCTGAGTGCTCATTGGGCTCAACCTCGTTCGAATGGCGCACGCGTTTTAGGGGACTGTGCCACGCATTTTTAAAACTACTCTATTTTGCCGTCGGGGCCAGTCGGTCCGCCGATTTACCCTGGGTGCGGCCGGTAATAGAGAAAGGCCAAAGATGAAAAATAACCGCTTGCAGAAGTTATTAGAACGGCACGAGGCGTTCTGGCGGGGGGAAGGCGACGAGCCGCTACAACAGGTGACGGACCACGTGCCGTTGGCGGCGCGCGAGGGCATACCGCTGGCCGATGGCAGCCGAGTCTCGGAGGGGGCCTTTATCGCGCCGGAACAGCTCGACCCCGGGCGATTCTATGGGGACGGCGGAATCGGACCCGCGGTATCGGGAGATTTTATCCGTGGGGCCGCTCCGCCGCATTTTTGTTGGACGGAGGCGATTTTGGGTTGTCCCGTGCAGGTGGTGACTGGTGGGCCGTGGGCTGAGCCCTTTGCCGCCGACTGGACGCGCCCGGATGAGTTGGCGGTGGATGAGCGGTGGTTGCACCGACTCGACGACTTTGTCGATGCGCTGGTCGAGCGGGCGGACGGTCGTTATCCCGTGGTTCAGCCGCTGATGCGCGGTCCGATCGATATGATGGCCGCGGCCCTGGGGCACGAGCCGATGTGCGTCGCGCTATTGCAGGAGCCCGAACGAGTCGACGCTTTCCTTGCGCGCTGCGTCGAGATTTTCGTGCAGGCGGCACGTCGGCGCCTCGACCGCACGCCGCCCTTTGCGGGGGGCTATCTGTCGAGCTATGGCATTTGGGCGCCGGGCAGCGTGGTGCGGACGCAGGTCGACAACGCAACGATGCTGTCGCCGGCCGTCTATCGGGAGCGGGTTTTGCCGTGGGATCGCGAGGTCATCGAGGCATTCGATTATCCGCTTATCCATCTCCACTCCGGGTGTCTGCATATCGTCGACGATTTGCTGCGGGTGGATGCTCTAAAGGCGATACAGGTTTCGCTCGACTATCCCGGCGGACCGCTCGCCGCGGAGGTGTTGCCAATTCTGCGCGATATTCTGCAGCAGAAGCCCCTGATCGTGACGGGACCGGTCGACGAAGCGGAGTTGGAGGCTTTGCAGGGGCTCACACCGGGGGGCGGACTCTGTCTGCAGCTCGAATTGATCCGGGAAGCGGCTTAATATGGGTCTGGCATTGGGTATCGATACGGGGGGGACCTATACCGATGCGGTATTGGTCGAGCAGCAAAGCGGCGAGGTGCTGACTGGGGCGAAAGCCCTGACGACGCGGCGCGATTTGGCGGTGGGAATCGGGCAGGTCTTGCAGACGGTGGTGGAAACGAGCGGCCCGGCCGAGATCGGTCTGGTCGGTCTGTCGACGACCCTAGCGACCAACGCGATCGTCGAAGGGCAGGGCAGTCCGGTGTGTCTGATACTGGTCGGCTACGACCGGCAACTGGTCCGCGGGCGCGGTTATGAGGGCGGGTTGGCGACTGAAGATCTGGTCTATATAAATGGGGGACACGACGGGGCGGGTGTTGAAAGGGCCGAGCTGGACGAGGGGGCGCTGCGCCGGGCCGTCGGCGAGCGTCGTGGGCGGGTCGCGGCCTTCGCCGTTTCGAGTTATTTCGGCGTGCGCAACCCGGCACACGAACTCAGAGCGCGGCAAATAATCGAGCAATTGACGGCTGACTGGCCGGCCGGGCCGCTGCCGGTGACATGTGGGCACGAGTTGAGCGACAAACTCGACTCGCTGCGCCGGGCGACGACGGCGGCGCTCAATGCGCGGTTGGTCCCCCTGCTGCAGGAGCTGATCGCCACGGTGCGTCGGGTGCTGGATGAACTGGGGATCGCCGCACCGCTGATGGTCGTGCGCGGCGACGGCTCATTGGTGCGGGCGGATTGGGCCGAGCACCGTCCGATCGAGACGGTCCTTTCCGGTCCGGCCGCCAGCGTGGTCGGCGCCTGGCATTTGGCCGGCCGGCGGGACGCGTGGGTAGTGGATGTGGGGGGGACGACGACGGATATCGCGCTGTTGCGGGATGGCCGGCCTCGATTGAGTCCAGAGGGGGCCCGAGTTGGTCGCTGGCGGACCATGATCGAGACCGTCGATGTGGCGACGGTCGGTTTGGGCGGCGATAGCCACGTGCACCTGGTCGGTGGGGCGTTCGAGATCGGTCCGCGGCGGGTGGTGCCACTGTGTCTATTGGCCAGCGAATATCCAGAAGTCTTCGAGGAGTTGCGCCGGCAAAGGGGGCAGTTGCAGGGCGAGGAACTGGCCGGTCAGTTCGCGCTGGGGCAGGGGCGGGTGCCCGCGGTGCTGGATCGCCGCGCGGGGGATCTATTGGCCCGTTTGGACTCGCGACCCCGCTCGCTGGTTCGGCTCTGCGAAGAAGCGCCTTTCGGACGATTGCTCATCGGGCCGCTGGAGCGGCTCGAAGCCGGGCGCTTGGTGCTGCGCGCCGGTTTCACGCCGACGGACGCCCTGCACGTTCTGGGCCGCTTCGCGCGCTGGGATGCGGCGGCTTCGGTGCTGGGGGCCGAATTATTGGCGGCGTATCTGGGCTGTGCGCCCGCGGAATTGTGCGAACGGATCGTCGCCGCGGTGTCGGACCGGCTGACGGGGGCGTTGGTGGGCAAGGTGTTGGGCGACGAAACCGGCGATTGGGAATCGGCGCAACGGGCGGAGCCGTTGCTCGAACGCGCCCGCGGCGAGGTGCCCGATTCGGACTTGCAATGCCGGCTGAGCCTGCGCCGACCGCTGGTGGCCATCGGTGCGCCGGTGGGTGTCTATCTGCCGCGCACCGCCGCACAACTGGACGCCGAATTGATCGTTCCTCCCCATGCCGCAGTCGCCAATGCCGTGGGGGCGGTGGCGGGTGGCGTGGTGCAGAGCCAGCGGGTATTGGTGCGTCCCGGTGGGGCGGCGTACCAGGTCCTTTCGCCCGACGGGGTGCGCCCGGCGACCAGCGTCGAGGAAGGCGTAAATTGGGCGGAAGCGGAGATGCCCGAACGCCTGCGGGCGCTGTGCCTGCAAGCGGGGGCCGAGCAGGTCGAAGTGCGCGTGGCCCGCCAGGACCACAATGTGCCGGTGGGGTCCGGCGGTGATGGGGAAGTTTTTGTCGAAACCGAATTGGTCTTTACGGCGGTCGGACGGCCTGGGATGGCGGAAGTGCGGGAGAGTTGAGTTGCTTTGGTTCCCGTGCAGTGGTTTGCTGTGGCGTCGAAGAACGCGCGGCGCGGGCTTGGAAATAACGATGAACGCAATGCGCGAGTTTGCATAGGAGGAATTCGCATAATGATTTTTGACAAAGAGGCCCATAGATGATGCGATGGTATGGGATCTATCAGTGCGCGGTGCTGGCGGCGTTGGCAGTGGGGGCAGGTGCGGCGCAACCTGCGGCTGCCGAGCAGATGTTGGCGATCGGCGATGCTGGTTTTCGCCTGGATGCCCACGAGGTCACAAATCGGCAGATGGCTTCTTTTCTCAACGAGATGGGCAACCCCCGCGTGCCGGGGGGTCGCGCCGGTGGTGATCGGCAGCAGCCACGCGTTGCTCGAAGAGGTCGACGGCATATTCCGCGCGAAGGGCGGATTCGCCGAGCATCCGGTGATAGAGGTTTCTTTTCAAGGGGCGCGAGCCTATTGCGAGTGGGCGGGCAAACGCCTGCCGACCGAGAGCGAGTGGCATCGAGCTTGCGCTGGCCCCGAGGTCTTCACCTATCCGTGGGGAAACGACTTCGACCCCGCCGTGGCCAAGAGCGGTAAATGGGCGAATATCCTCGGTGCGGCCGACGGCTTCGCGCGGACCGCGCCGGTGGGCAGCTTTCCCGCCGGCCGCAGCCCCTACGGCGTCTGGGACATGGGCGGCAATGTCTGGGAGTGGACCGTCGGTCCCGAGGGCAAGCCGATACTGCGCGGCGGATCGTGGTCCAATAGCTATTTGTTCGCCCGCTGCATAAAACGCGACGATCCGAATGCTTCCCACTCGTTCTACAAGAGCAGTAGCGTCGGTTTTCGCTGCGCGAAGGACGGGCGATGAGATGCATCTCGATGACCTTATTACTGCTGATCGTCGCGGTCGGCGGGTGTGGGTGACCGAGCGCGGTCGTGCAGAAGTTCTATGCTATGCCCGACAAGGTCGCGGAGGAGTTCGAGGTCTATGCGGACACTGCAGCGAAGCCGCCGATATTGCACGGATTCTATCGCTCCTACTACGAAGACGGGACCCGCAAGGAATTCGGTCAGTACCGAGACGGCGTGCGGGTCGGCGAGTGGGTATCCGCATACGCGGATGGACAGGTGCGCAAGCGGGGCCGCTACGAGGGCGGCAAGGAGCACGGGCTATGGGTCTCGTATCGGCGCGACGGCCAAGTCCGCTGGCAGCGGAGTTTTGCGCACGGGCGCAAGAGTGGGCCGTGGACCTATTACCATGCGAATGGGCAGAGGCTGAGGACGGAGAACTACACAGCAGGGATCCTGGATGGGGCCTTCCTTGCGTATTACGAGAGCGGGCAAATCGAAGAACAGGGCAACTTCAGCAACGGCAAACGCGATGGCCGGCGCGTTTATTATGGCGAGGACGGCCGGATCGAGCGCGAGGAGAGCTATGCGGTGGGCAAGAAGGATGGGTCGTGGGTCTGGTATGACGGCGCTGGCGAGGTCCGCGCCGAGGGGATCTACTCCGATGATGCGCCCTGGCACGGCCGATTCGTGGTGCCCTATATAAATGGCCAGCCGCGGCGCGAAGAAAGCTATAAGGGCGGCGTGAAAGATGGGCGCTGGGTGTTCTATGCGAAGAATGGCGGGATGGAGAGAGTCGAAAGTTATGGCGGCGGCAAACCCGAGGGACGCTGGATCGGCTATTACGAGAGCGGTTTGCTGGCGTTTGAAGAGGGCTATCGCGACGGCGCAAAGGACGGGCACTGGGTGTCCTATTTTGAGGATGGCCGGATTTCGTACGAGGGGGATTATGCCGATGGCAAGAAGGGCGGGCAGTGGATCTCGTATTATGAAAATGGGGGGATGCGCAGTGTGGCTGCATTTAAGGGTGGGCGCTTGCACGGCGAATTCGTCTCGTATTACGAGAACGGTCGAATGCGCTTGAAAAAAAAACACAGGGACGGGCAATGGCACGGTCGTTGGGTAGCCTACGATGAGGATGGCAATGTGACGGATGTGGATATCTGGGAAAAGGGGCGGTGTGTGCAGCGGTGCGAAGGGGATGAGGTCGCGCCCTGAGCTCGCTGCGTTTTCTAATATTAGTATTTATTGCGGAAGCGACCCGCCGATATAGCGCCGCCGAATAGTGGCTGGATCTGCGACCATGCCCGTGATCGCGCAGCCGGCCGGGGGCAGTGCCGCGGCCATCTCGATCAGCCCCTCATCCCAGAAGCCGTAGAGCATCAGCGATTTGCGGGCGCGAATGCTTTGGAAGGCGGGCAGCAATTCGGCTAATTGCGGTCCGATCGGCTTGTTTTCCCCCTCGGGCAGCCAGGCCTGGTCGATAACGCATTGCAGGCCGAGATTGGCGATCTCCGTCCAGGCGGGAAAGTGCTGGCGCGAGGCGGCGTGCAGGTGCACGAAGGGGGTGTCGAAGGCGGCGCAGAGGCGCTGGTCGAAGGGCAGGAAGAATTCCTCGTAGCAGGCCGGCGAGAACAGGCAGCCGCCGTCGAGGGTGAACGTGACGGTGCGGCCGGGGGTCCAGATGCCGTAGGAGTTGAACTGGCCGCCGCGATAGCAGGGCAGCAGGGCCGAGTGCGCGACGGCGGTTTCGATGGTGATGTCAGTGATGCGCGCGAGCAGGTCCTTGAGCTGGCGGGGGTGGTCGACTACCTCGGTGCAGAGGCGCTCGCCGCCCATCATCGCCTCGGCCATGTCCACCGCCCCGCGGAAGGCCATGCAGCAGAAGGGGAATTTTTTAGTGTCGACCGCCGCGACGGCGCGTTGGGTATTGTCCATAAGTCGCCGGTACCAGTCCGTGTCCTGGACGCGATCGTCGTCGAGTTGGTGCCAGTCGTGGAAGCAGTTCTCGGCCCAGTGGGTCCCGGCCCGCTGCACGACTCGGCAGCCAACCAAGACCTCGCTGGTAATGCCGGTGGATATGGTGCGGAAGAGATCGTCGGAGAGCAATCCGCATTCGGCGTAGGTGCGTTCGATCCCGGCGCGAAAAGAGGCCGGCTGCAACAGAGGCGGTGGTCTGAGGACCTGTGACTCCAGGCCGCCCTCGAGGGAGTGGGCGAGATTGACCTGCATCAGCGGTCGCGCGGCTGTTGGGCTGTCTGCGGCATTCTGGCCATTGTACCAGTAGCTGTGGTGGCGGTCGATTATGGCGTCGACGCGGGGGTCTTGCAAATCGCCGATCATTGCGGTATGCATAATGGGCTCCGATTCGTTGGCGAGAAGGACATTCGATTTTCTCTTATAATATTACTCGTTTTTGCCCCGAATGAGGAATGGAGGCTCCTGGCAAATGAGCAGACAACTCAAATGGATCACCCATGCGGACCTGGCGATTGAGAGGAATCCGACCATCGGTCGGGAAGAATATCTCGACCACATGACCTTTCAGCGCAACGAGCGACCGCTATTCACTGAAATTTTCGGTCCTATCGTCGGGCTCAAGGAGGAGTGGGAAGAACAGGGGGCGACAGTCGCAGAGCTCGATTTTTCTGCTTTCGCCTATCGCTGCGAATCGCGGGGCCGTGTGCCGGTGATTACGGGCCGGATCGGCGGCTGTGAACCCGAGGTGCTGGAGGAGACTGACGCGCATATTATTTCGCGCGATGAATTGGGCCGGACGATGAAGTTGGTCAAGGGCGTGGCGACGCTGGCCTTGCCGCTCGACCATCCGGTCAAAACCATGGACGACTGGCTGCGCATCAAATCCTGGTACGAGTTTTCGGAAGCTCGTTTCAGTGCCAATTGGCAAGAGCGAGCTCGCGCTCTGTTGCGAGAGGGGCAGGTGGTCTGCGTCGACATGCCCGGGGGGTTTGACGAACCGCGCCAATTGCTCGGGGAAGAAGCGCTGTGCCTGGCTTATTATCAAGATCCCGAACTCATCCACGATATACTCGATACCATCGGTCGGACGGTTTGTGCGGTGCTCGACCGCGTCTCGGCTGCCGTCGAGGTGGACTTGCTGAGCGTGCACGAAGATATGGCAGGCAAATCTGGTCCCCTAGCCGGTCCAAAGCAGGTCGATGAGTTTATCCAACCTTATTATCGCCGCGTCTGGGATATGCTAGCGGACCGTGGGGTCAGGTTATTCGACCAGGACAGCGATGGCGATATGAGCGGGGTCATCCCTTCCTTTATTGCGGCTGGCATCAATTGCATGCATCCGATGGAGCCGGTCACCGGTATAGAT
>PVBE011760376.1_pt1 | contig 11645 bp, 10 predicted proteins | sample 1631181 | NCBI WGS metagenome assembly PVBE01 (sample SAMN08397723, study PRJNA350692) | Marine metagenome, whole genome shotgun sequencing project. | isolation source: water | place: Pacific Ocean | collected 2012-04 | reverse complement strand
CGGCCGCGTTGATGTCTACGTCTTCGTCTCGCCTCGATACTGCGGTGAAGAAGGCGACCGCACACTGTTCGTCCCGGACGAGGAATTCATGGAACAGGCCGACGCCGCGATGCGCGCATCATGGACGGATGAACTGGGCGTTACGCATCGCGTAGCAGGACTCGTACTGTGGGATGCCTATGGGTTCACGCCGCGCGAAGAATGGAACGACCTCGACGCCCTGCATGTTCGGTACCTGACGATGCTGAAGGACCTCGTCGAAGCCCATCGCCTCACCAGCGAACCAGTCAGCCTTGATCCTGTGCCAACCGCTGCAGGCGGCGAAGGAACCTGATTCGCCGCAGTGACGCATCATCCACCGCATCGTTGGGCCGATCCTGCCGCCTGCTGAATGGCGCATCCATGCCGTCATCGAGCGGTGGATTTGCGGAGTTGCCCCCCGAATCACGCCCTTGCTTGTCTTGCTGGCCGTCGTGGTCGCGTCGCTTGCGATTCTCGTCCTTCTCAAGAGCATCCTTCAATCGCTGGTCATAGGTGATCTGAAATTCCGCCTGCTGCTCCTCGGTAAGGAGCTTCCATACGCGCTCCTGATACACGGCTGGGTCTGGAGCCTTGTCGCGAATTTCCTTCATCCGCTGCATCTGCTCCTCACGCTGCTCGCGATCCATGTCGTTCATTACGTCCGTCTCGCGGCCCTTGGGCTGCAAGTCCTTAGCAAATGTACGGCGGAACTCCCGCTGCTTCTGCCGATAGTCTGCCAGAATCCCCTGCACTTCCATTTCCTGATCCCGCGCCAACTCAAGCGACTGAAGTGTCTCGATCCATGTGTGAATCTCAACGGCAGAAACCTTGCGCTTCTCGCCGTGCATGCGACGGGCGTCATTCCTCATCGCGGCATCGTCGACTGCCTCATCTTCGACAGATGGCCCGGCGAGCAGATCGTCAGGCGGCGGCGGTGACGGAGCGGCGGCAAGCATGCTTGCAGTAACGGCGATTGTCGAAATGGTTCGGATGAACATGATGGCGACCTCCTGTGTCGTACCCAGTGCAACGATATCATCGACCATGCTATTGCCCCCCCCCTGAGGTACCATGCTTCTCCCGGACCCGATTATGGCCCATGAAAGCGCACAACCCGCCCAGTCGGCCCCAAATGGCCCTTCACCCCTTCCCTCGGTTCGGCGAATCATCGCCGTCGGTGCTGGAAAGGGCGGGGTGGGCAAGTCAACCGTCGCGGCCATCCTGGCCGGCGGACTTGCCCGCGAAGGCAGAAAGGTCGGGCTGCTCGATGGCGACATCTACGGACCATCCATGCCCACAATGATGGGGCTTCAGGATCAGCAGCCATCATCCGACGGGAAACAACTGCTGCCCTTCGAAGCACATGGCCTCAAGATCATGTCGATCGGCAAACTTGTCGATCCGGATCACGCACTTGTCTGGCGCGGCCCGCGAGCCCACCGCGCATTCACACAACTGGTCACCGACACGAACTGGGGCGAACTCGACGACCTGATCATCGACCTTCCACCCGGAACAGGCGATGTGCCGCTCACCCTCGCGCAGTTGCTGCCGCTGACCGGCGCAGTCATCGTCTGCACGCCACAGGTCGTCGCGCAGGACGATGCGCGGAGAGCCGCACGAATGTTCGAGGAACTCGGTGTACCTGTCCTCGGAGTCGTGGAAAACATGAGCAGTTTCACCGCGCCGGACGGCACCGAATACGACCTCTTCGGAAGCGGCGGCGGGCAGGACCTGGCCGAGTCCATGGGACTTCCGTTTCTCGGGTCGATTCCCATACACCCTGAACTCCGCATCAATGCAGACGAAGGAACACCCGATAGGAATTGGTCCATCAACGATCGCGTGTCGGACGCTCTTTCAACACTGGTCTCAAATGTGGAACGCGAGGCAGGTGCAGCCGAGCAATCTACAGCCCGACCGACGCTCGACATCAACTGAGCAGCAGAATCAGCATGCCGACGATGATGCCGTTGTTCGTCCCGTGCACGACAATTGATGCAATGAGTGACCCACGCCACTCACGAACAAGCGTCATGCCGACGGCGATACTCATGAGCGCCGGAATCGCAACCCAGCCCTGGGGGTGAATGAGTGCGAACACAAACGAGACGAGTAGCGTGCTCAGCACGATGCTCATGGGGCTTCCCCAGCGGGCACACGCCGTCCGCACCTGCCGGTACAACACGCCGCGGAACATGGTCTCCTCAACCAACGGTGCCGCGACCGCCGCCAGCAACACGATGGCCACGCGGGAGGCCGTGCTGCCCGAGGCCAGTTCCACCAGGATCGGGTGGGCCGGTCCACCCGTACCTGCAAAGGCATCTCCGCCACCCTGCAATACGCCCTGCACGACCATGAGTAAGAGCGTCAAGAGCAGCCCTACGCCAATGATGGGCATAGTCATGGCAAACCCCGCAAGACCCGCCAACACTTCACGAACAACACCGCTACCGCGTCTCCACCCCAGATCGCTTCGCACATCGGACCACGGAATGCCCCGCAGCACTGGCCACATGAGTGCGGCAAGGCTGGTGAACATTGCCGCAAGTGTGACACACAGCGAGACAGCGTCGACTGCCCCACCGGTCAAAGCGCCGCTGACGATCGAGAGCAAGAGGAACAACGCCATCCACACCACGAAAGTCTCGGCATAGATACCGTGCCGCGCGCGAGCCGGTCCGAGTTTCGATGGAACCGATCCGCCAAGCGCGTAGGCGAGCAGCACGATGAGTCCAACAAGTCCCGCCAACCCGACAACCGCGCCGGCAGCAATCACGCCATACAGTGCCAACACCCGGGCGACCGCCGACCGTTTGATCAATTCGCGTTGCTCACCTGCTGAAAAGAACAACTCGCCGCACCAGCCCAAATGATCCTGAAGAAGCTCGCGCTGTTGCTCGTCAACCGCAGATACACCATCAGTGGCAGCAACAGTCAGCGCCGCAGTGATCGCGGCCTGCGTCGTATCGAGCGAACGGCCTGTTCGCAGCACATCCTCCTGCAAATGCGCACCCACCTCCAAAGCCGCCCCCGAGTCGCCCATGGCGATGGCGAATGCCATGACCCGCTGCCGCTGTTCCACACTCCCAACATCCAGCATGGCCACGGCCTGCGAGACGGCAAGATCAGGCTCCCGAGTCAACGATGCAGCCCCGAGCAAATACCTCAGTTGAAGGTGGGTCATCGCAAGCCCCGCCTCGTCCCTGGGTTCCCCCTCCCCTTCGCTTGGCGCAGGGATGGTGGCCAAGACCGCCATGAAGGCGCTCAGCAGCACAATGGCACCCCATGCCAACACCACCCTTGGCCGCTGATGCCCCACCTTCTGGTCAATTTCAGGCCTCTCCATAGGATGAGGATGGTAGTTGACATCGCCCTTGTGGAGCGATACATTCACCCGTTCGCCAACTGCGAAAGACCCCCCGAAACCCCTTCCCATGCCCCGCCAAACGACATTTGCGAAACCTGGCCAGTGCCACCCCCAATGGGTGCACGTCGATGCTACGGATCAGGTGCTGGGACGCATGGCCACCAAGATCGCCACGCGGCTCATGGGCAAACACCGGCCGGAGTGGACACCGCACGTGCTCTGCGGCGACTTCGTTGTCGTCACCAACGCGGCCAACGTCGCGCTGACGGGCAAGAAGGCTGAGCAAAAGGCCAAACTCCGGTACAGCGGATATCCGGGCGGACTCCGCTCGCGGTCGTACGCTGAGATTCTTGAAAAACACCCAGAACGGATCATCGAAGACGCCGTTCGTCGGATGTTGCCAAAGGGACGACTCGGCCGCGACATGTATCGCCGCCTCAAGGTGTACCCGGGCGCGACACACCCACACACGAATCAACACCCACAGCCAATGACGGCCTGATCGACATGATGAACGACCTTCCCGAAATCGAACCAACGACGTCCGACGAAAACGCTGCCGCACCTGAGGTGGAAGCCACCGAAACTGTTGTGGTGGAAGAAGTGGTCAAGGCACCCAAGGCACCCAAGGCACCAGAGCCGGCCGAGAAACGGGAACCGACCTCGGCACCCGACGACGGCCACTGGTGGTGGGGAACCGGACGGCGTAAGGCCGCGGTCGCCCGCGTGCGGATTCGCCCCGGGAATGGTGACTTCATTGTCAATAGCAAACCGTACACCGAGTTCTTTGCCGAAGAACGGGATCATCAGGATCTCGCCACGCTGCTGAAGCGAACCAACACCGAAGGTTCCCTCAACATTCATGTGAATGTCAACGGTGGCGGCTACACGGGACAGGCCGGAGCCATCCTCCTCGGCCTTGGTCGCGCACTGCTGAAGTACGACACTTCGCTCGATTCAATTCTGCGGGAACACGGCTACCTCAGCCGCGACCCACGAAGAGTAGAGCGGAAGAAGCCTGGCCAGCCCGGTGCCCGCCGTCGTTTCCAGTTCTCCAAGCGATAAGCCCTTTTTCGCCCTCCCCACCCTTCCTCGCAATCGCTGCCCTTGCGCACATGTGAGGAGCTACAGGTGCCAGCGGCGTAGGTGGCGGTAGAGCCATTGAGGTGATTGGCCGAGAATGTCGGCTGTCTCCTTGAGCGTGCGGGCAGGCCCCCGCCAGCCGAATCGCACGGCGAGGGCGTCCGACACCTCCGGCGATGTCGCCGTCGCAGGAAGATCCCTCGATGGGATGAGGCGAGACCACGGCACGAGGCCGCGAAAGGGATGATCGATCACCAGCGGACCGACCCGCCTTGCCGCCGCCCTTCCGCCAGCCAAGCCGACCGCCGCCTGAGAAAGACTCCGATCAACACGCAACCGCACCAATCCAAGCAACCGCTGACCGCGGGAAGGATCCAACTCCTCGACCGCCCCCGCGGTCGTACTGATCACCTGGTGGGCCAACGCAGTTGCCGCCTCCCCGGGCAATTCCGATAGCGGCCGCCCCGCATGCTGAGCGGCAACCGCAAATGCATCCGGCAACGCCGCGCGAACCAATGCCTGCTGCAGTTGAAACGACCAACGAAGATCCGTCTCGATTCGATCGATGCCATCGAACCCCGCAGCGTAAGGCAAGTCAGCTGCAGCCACCGCCGCCCGCCTGCGAAGCAGATTCATCGCTGCCACCAGAGATGTTTCCACCTGTTCCTCGATCCCCATGACATCATCGCCAACCACGGGAATCTCCATCGAAAGCACCGGCGCCTCCGCCCACGCTTGCTCAAGGGCCCCAAGGATGACCGCCTCGGCATCCTCGCGGCCAAACATTTCCAACTCAACGAACCCGATGTTCCATGACCGAAGCCGATCCGCACGCAAACGGAGTACCGCCCGCCGCAGAGCATCCTGCGTCCGCCCAAAGTGCTCCTCCAACGCCTCCCACGACATCCCCATGCGCACCGCCCGCTCAATAACTCTCGCATCTCGCCGCTGCAACGGCCCACGAATTCCAATCGCCTGCACCACCGCCGGGTCGGACAGCAGCAGCGATCGAATCGTCTCCCGCCCTCGGCCGGTTCGCCTCGCAAGATCCCTCGCCACCCGATTGATGGACCGACTCGTGCCCCGATACCCCATCGCAGCAGTTCTGATCGCCCGCCGCTGAGCTTCGTCCATACGGGAAAATGCCCGCGCCGGCCGCAATCGCTTCTCCGCCCGAGCCCGAAAGGCATCCAGCGTCTCACGCATGCATCCAAGTCGCCGCCGCCCATCCGACTCCTGCACCCACCGCATGACCAACCCGCGACGGCGAAGGCGACTGACGGTACGCCCCGAAACACCGAGATGCCTCGCTACATCCTCCACCGACAACATCTCGTCCGCAGACAGAGCCATGGATCGCGTCACCACCGCCACAAACGCCGACAAATCTGATCGCACCGCCGACCCAATCGCAATGGGCGGATCATCCATCTCGCCCCGATAGCCGGTCAGCCGAAACACCAAGTAATCGATCGGATAGGCGTCCTCATCCACAATCTCCGATACAAGCGCCTCTGCAGCCTCAACCTGACTCTCTCTGACCGCCATCGGCGCACGAACAACCTGCTTCGCAAGGTCCGCCAACTCCGGAACATGAAATTGCGACGCAACAGGCACAGCCTCAAATCTCGAAACAACGAATCGGACGCACCTCGTCAATGACACCACACTGCATCGCCATCTGGTGGAACCGCTCAATCGACTCCAACTGCTCAGATCCAAACGCATACTCGATGTGATCTCGCAAGTACTTCAAACCCTCATCAACCTGCCAACCCCGCGGCGGACCATCGGCAGACACGAGTTCCTCCAATCGATCAGTGTTACGCCGTCGCTGCCTGTCAAGCAACATGGCCGCCCGCTGAACAATCTCGTCCGGAAGATCGGCCCTCCCCATCCAAGCTCCAAAGACAAACGGCAAACCCGTCATGTCCCTCCACGCACCACCAAGATCAAGTTGATATCGGTGACTCGTCGCCGGCGGGCTGCCGCACACAACCTTGTCGCCAATGAGCAAGACAGACTCCGGCCAGGATGCCGGATCACCATTGACCGCCGACGCATCAAATGGCTCAAGCCGCGGCACAATACAATACTGATTCTGCAACACGATCTTCAAGAGCGCCACTGATGTGTGACTGTCGGTGTCACACCACACCGTCTCCAATGCATCAAACGGAACAGCACTCCACAACCGCACAGTCATCGTCTCGCCATGACTCCCCAACGCGCCAACCGGAAGAAAGCGCAGGTCTGCCGACGCTCGCTGGTAGTCAATGGAGGACGCGAGGGCCAGATCCACAGCCCCTTCCTCCAGCCGCGGCAGCAACCTGCTCGGCACCCCAGGCTCCAATGAGACACCCCGGCACACCTCCAGACCGCTGATCAGCGGCACCGCATTCAAGAACCGAACAACGCCGAGACGCAGAACGGACGGTGATACTGCCTCCATGGACAACATGGTAGGTGTTATCGGCCGCTGCAGAAACTCCCGACCTTTCACTACACATCCCCCAACCATCTGCCGATAGAACCCCTCGGACACCAGCGTGCCCTCGAGCCCAGAAAGCGAGAGTAACCATCAGGGACCGCCTACGGGCCGACCCACTTCGGAACTTGCGTTTTCTGGGCTCGACGGCACACAGAGCCGACAATCCTCTCTCTCTCCAACGTTCGTTCCCGCCACCATTCATGGTGGCGGGACGCGTTTTTGGAGGAGGCTCACCCCGCCATCGCTCTCGCTTCCACCACACTCACATACTGCCGCTGAATCCTGGACGAGATGCCGCACAACACCGCATGCGGCACAACACCTGCAGCCTCTGCAAGCCGCGGCAGCGACGCCGGTGACTGCACACTCGGCGAAATCAACTCAACCTCGGCATCAAGCCCACACACGCTCTCCGCCAACGCCGTCAAATCAACGGCCATCTGATCCATACACACTGATCCCACAACCGGCACATGACCGAGCAGATCGGAGGTCGCGGCATCCCGCACAGCAACAACCGCACCGCTGCCCCCAGACCCAGCCCCGGCAGCAATCGGAAACCCAGCCGCATACCCAACGGGAATAATGCCTATGAGACTGTCGCGGTCAGCCCGCCACGCAGCGCCATATCCAACGCATTCTCCCGCGGCCACACGCCGCACATGGGCAAGTTTCGACAACCAGCGAACGGAGGGCTGCAACGGCACATCCGTATCGACGCCGTGAGGAACATGCCCCGCCCACGCCAGACCGACGCGAATCATGGACCGCCGCGCCCATGGCCAGCGGATCGCCGCGGCCGTGTTGGCCTCGTGAATCAGGACATCTGCCGGTACATCACTTGCCATCAACACCTTGTCGAATTCGACATGCTGATCCCAGGTCCTGCGCTCATCCTGAGCGGCCGCTGCAAAGTGCGTCATCACGCCCGCCAGGCGCACTCGATCATCCGCCTTCGCACGCCCGATCAACGAGACCGCCTGGGAACAGTTGCATCCACCTCGATTCAGCCCCGTATTGACCTTGACATGGATCGGCTGCGGCCCACTACCACTGGCAGCGAGTCTCGCAACCGCCTCCAAGTGACTATGGCCATGGACGGTCAGATGAATCTGACCCTTTCCAAGACCCCGCTGGACAGGATGCATCGCCGAAATGGACCGCACAGGGGCAAGGACGAGAATCGGCACCGAAACACCCGCATCTACCAACAATCCTGCCTCATCCACATCGTAGACCGCAAGCATGTCCACGCCACACGTCTGCAGATGTATCGCCATCTTCGCGGCACCGAGACCATACGCATCTGCCTTCACCACAGCGCATACGCCGACCCCCTCACCGATATGCGCTCGCAACATCGAGAGGTTTCTGGAGACTGCATCCAGATTCACGGTCAACATGTCAATGCCGTGCCTCCCTGCACGCTCGGCCACTCCATGGCTTCATGACTTGTATCGACGAAGCACCGATCCTACCATGACCCTTCTACCCCCTCCCCAAGCACCCCCCCGGAGCAGTACATGCCCGACTCCCCCAAGCCCGATCTTGAAATCTTCGCAACCGACACGACCTTCGCCGACCTCGGGCTCGATGAACCTCTCCTAAAGTCGATCGACCAAATGGGCTTTATACACCCAACCGTCGTGCAGGCGCGGCTCGTGCCCTTGGCCATCGAAGGCCGCGACATCCTCGGCCAGTCACGAACGGGCTCGGGTAAGACCGCCGCGTTCGGACTTCCTGCCCTGCAAGGACGTAGCGACAACGATGCCTTCTCGGTGCTCATTCTGGTACCGACTCGCGAACTGGCTATTCAGGTCTGCCATGAATTACGCGAACTCGGACGGTTCACCGACCTGCACTCTGTCCCTATTTACGGCGGACAGAAGATGCCCGTGCAGATCGAGAAGTTGAACAAGAATCCACAGATCATCGTCGGCACCCCGGGACGCGTGATGGACATGCACCGCCGCGGCCACCTTCCCTACGACAAGGTTCGGCTCGCGATTCTCGACGAAGTCGATCGTATGCTTGACATCGGATTCCGCGAGGACATCCGCCGCATTCTCGGCGGCATGCGGCAGAAACACCAGACGATCTTCGTGTCGGCAACGATCTCAGACGAGATCGAACGGCTGTCTCGAAAGTACATGAACAATCCGGAACGGCTCGATGTCACGGCATCATCCGGAAGCCTGACCGTCTCGCAGGTCGCCCAGCAGCATCTTCCCGTCCACGGGTGGGACAAGAACCGCCTGCTCCATCATCTCCTCACGCATGAAGAACCTGCGCTCACGCTCATCTTCTGCCGAACAAAGGCGACGGTGGACGGACTCACTCGATATCTCAATCGAAAGGGGCTTGATGCAAGCGCCATTCATGGTGACTTGCAGCAGAGCAAGCGAAACCAGGTCATGCGAAAGTTGCGGGACGGTGAGTTGAGCGTTCTGATCGCCTCCGACCTTGCCGCACGCGGCATTGATGTCGACAACATCACCCATGTCATCAACTACGACCTTCCGGAGGACCCTGAGGTCTATGTCCACCGCATCGGACGCACTGCACGTGCGGGGAGGAACGGCATTGCCTGGTCGTTCGTCACACCCGAACAAGGTCAACTGCTCTCCGCCATCGAAGCGCTCACCAATGTTGAGATTCCAGTCAAGGAATACCCGGACTTCAAACCGGGACCCGAGCCGGATCGCGTGGTCAAGCAGCGACAGGAAGAACAGGAGAGGACGCAGAAAGCGCGGCTCACCCACAGCCGAACACGTCTGGACCTTCCCGACTCGGAGAAACGGGCGGAGAGCAACAAGTTCCCAGGAGGCATCGTGCCAACCGGACTGCCCGGGAAACGCATGGGTGGTCGCATCCGAACCCGACGATCGTGAGCATCATTGTCTCCAGCGATGTGGCGAAGGCCCTTGATCAAGGACGGCCTGTTGTCGCACTGGAGACGGCCGTGCTGACCTGCGGTCTGCCACGGCAGCTCTGGCAGGACAGACACGGCGAGGCACCATCGTGTGTCGGTCACGAAACGCCAATCAATCAGGCAGCCGCGGCGGCGATGACCGCCGCTGTCGATCGCGGTGGTTGTGTAGCGGCATGGATCGCGATTGTCGATGGCATCCTGCACATCGGACTCGCGCCCGACGAACTCGCCATTCTTGCGGCGAATCCTGACGCCTCAAAGGTCTCGCTCGCCACAATGGCTTCCGCAATGCGAGCTGGTGCCTCTGCGGGAACAACCGTCGCAGCCGCGTTGCTTGCCTGCGGCCGCACCGAGAGGCCAATCCGGGTCTTTGCGACCGGTGGCATCGGTGGTCTGCATCGCAACTGGGCTCAACACTTGGACATATCAGCAGATCTGGCAGCCCTCGCAGCAAACCCCGTCTGCGTTGTTGCATCAGGCTGCAAATCGATTCTGGACATCCCAGCGACCGTCGAGGCAATCGAGTCGATCGGCGTCCCCGTCGTTGGCATGGGCACCGACTGTTTTCCCAGATTCGTCGAGGCTGGCACCGGTGACGATCCATGCATTTCGCGGCTCGACGACCCCTCAGCGATCGTGGAACTCTGCCGAGTGCACTGGCATGAGTTGGGGCAGCGATCGGCGGTGCTGGTCACCCAACCGGTCCCGGAGGACGTGGCGATTGCTCGTGGCTCGCTTGAGCGCGTCATTGAATCTGCTGAGCAGTTGTGGCGGGAGTCCGGAGAGGCGGGGCACTCCCGAACGCCCGCTTTGCTGAGTGCCTTGGCAGAAGCAACGCAGGGCCGGTCGCTTCGGGCGAATCTCGCACTGTTGACCAAGAATGCGGAGGCTGCAGCCCTGATCGCATCCAATGGTCTATACTCCGCCTCCCGCGACGAGGGGGAGCGGGGTTCCGGGACATAGCGAGTCATTACGAACGACAGAGGCAATCGGCGTCGCTGCATCAGCACGCCATGCGTACAGGCCACAATGTCCGAAACGATCACCGGTTTTCTTGATTGGAGTTCGCCCCACGAGGGGCGGCTGCGTCAGTGGAACAATGGGCCGGTGCTTCGAGACGACGACCCGTATGTTCCCGCTGCGCTTCGCGAGGAATTCCCCCTTCGGCAGGGACAAATGGTGACAGCGGAAGTCATCCTTCGAAAGAGTCGAAACAGGCGAAAGGGCAAGCCCCGGAATGTTCGACCTGTCGTGCGATCCGTACTCGAGATCGAGGGCATTGAACCGAGTCAATATGCCTCCCATCTTCCGTTCGAAGAAATGATCGTCATCGATCCGCAGCCGCGGATGCAATTGGAGTACCCAGGTTGCCCGCCGGCTTGTCGACTCATCGATCTGTTCTGCCCCATCGGCTACGGCACGCGTGGATTGATCGTCGCCCCTCCAAAGGCAGGCAAGACTGTTCTCTTGCAAAACATGGCCGCCGGCATCCACCACAATCATCCCAATGTGAAACTCGTTGCACTCCTCATCGACGAGCGACCCGAAGAAGTGACGGAATTCCAGCGCACAGTTCCGGCCGAAGTGCTGGCGTCGTCAAACGATCAGGACATTGACGCCCATATCGAACTGGGCATCATGGCAATCGAACGGGCGAAGCGGCTTTTGGAGGCCGGAACTGTGCGCTGGAATTCCGTCACTTCTTCGGGTCGCTCGTCGATGAGGAGTGCAACGAGTTTCACATTGGG
>PVBE010874556.1_pt1 | contig 11646 bp, 9 predicted proteins | sample 1631181 | NCBI WGS metagenome assembly PVBE01 (sample SAMN08397723, study PRJNA350692) | Marine metagenome, whole genome shotgun sequencing project. | isolation source: water | place: Pacific Ocean | collected 2012-04 | reverse complement strand
TATAAAAACCAGTGGCCCTGGGGAAGTACCATGAGTCATAAAACTTACAGAACCATTTCAGGATATGGTGATTCTGGATTTTTTAAAGGCGATTTCCGAAATGGTGATTGGATTGGTGCAGGTGTGGTGATGGCTTATGACAAAGCTGGTGATGGTGATCTTTCCACCACCAAAATTTTCGTTTCTGGGGCATACCACAAAGCGTTTGGATTCGACAACCAGTTTTACCTTTCTCTTGGCATCGGGGCAGGGTTCGTTCAGCGAACGGTGGATTACACCAAATTGTTTTTTGATAATCAATGGAGTGATGATCATTTTGATTTATCAGGAGCTTCCGGAGAACCACATTCAGGAGAAACCAATTCGCAACTGATTGATATGAATGCCGGTTTAAAGGCCACCTATTTTGGAGAAAACGACTGGAGTGTTTCTTTCGGAACAGCGTTGTTTCATATCAACAAACCCAAAGACACTTTTTATGAAGGCGATAATCGTCTTGGAATCAGACCGCTTTCAACAGTAAATCTTTCTTTCAAACTCAACAACAAGATTTCTCTTCTTCCAGGAGTTGCATTCATGTCTCAGAAAAAGGCAAGTGAGATATTAGCTAACATATTAGGCAAGTATGAATTGAAACTTGAAGGTGCTGAACATGATCACGCTATCTGGTTTGGGTTGATTTATCGTTACAACGATGCAGTGAGTCCTCTAGTTGGATATGAAATGGACAACATTCGATTATTGCTGAACTACGATGTGAACCTGAGTTCCTTAACCGATGCCAGTCGGGGAGCCGGTGGATTTGAGTTGTCCATAGTTTACACCGGACTCAAAAAGGAAAAAGTCGAAAAGATGATGATTCCTTGTCCGAGGATGTAGCAACACTTATGTTGAAATCATTGGTTTGATTCGCTTACCGCGCATTTTACTTTTACTTCCATGAATCACTCAACCATGGAATCGACCAATATCGAGTTCTCTGTGTTAACCCCTCAATTGATGGATCAATTCTGCGCAATTGTAGGAGTTGATAATGTCATCCTTCCAGATCAAGACCGGTTTGAAGATTATGGTCGCGATGAAACCGAGGACCTCTATTTTGCCCCGGGAATTGTGTTGAAACCAGCCGATCCCGGGCAAGTAGCTGAGATATTCAAACTCTGTAATGCCGAAAATATTCCTGTTACACCTCGGGGGGCAGGAACAGGGTTGAGTGGTGGTGCACTTCCAGTATGTGGTGGCGTTGTTCTTTCCACCGAAAGATTCAATAAAATCATTTCTATTGATGAAAGAAATCTTCAAACTACCGTTGAGCCCGGAGTGATCACACAAATCCTGCAAGATGCAGTTCAGGAAAAAGGCTTGTTCTATCCGCCTGATCCATCAAGTCGTGGAACATGTTTCATTGGAGGAAATATCGCGGAAAATGCCGGTGGTCCCAAAGCTGTAAAGTATGGAGTAGTAAAAGATTATGTGCTAAATCTCGAAATGGTTACACCCATGGGTGAAATCATCTGGACTGGCGCAAATGTGCTGAAAAATTCCACCGGTTACAACCTTACCCAGTTAATGGTTGGTAGCGAAGGAACGCTTGGTGTTATGACTAAGGCTGTTTTGAAACTGATTCCTTATCCAACGCAAGACCTATCGATGCTTGTTCCGTTTTATTCTGCGGAAGAGGCGTGTAATGCAGTTTCAGCAATTTTCGCGGCAGGCATAACTCCTTCGGGTCTTGAATTTATGGAGCGCGATGCCATTGATTGGGTGCTTGATTATCTAGCCGGTGATGTTACCATTCATGTGGAAGATACCGTGCAAGCGCATTTGCTGATCGAAGTGGATGGAAACGACTTGGACGTTTTATACAAGGATTGTGAGGCTATTTACGGTGTTTTGGAACAGTTTCAATGCGGTGAAGTTTTGTTTGCGGATTCGGCCCAGCAAAAGGAAGACTTGTGGAAACTGAGACGAAATGTAGCCCATGCTGTTAAAGGTAATTCCGTTTATAAAGAGGAAGATACGGTTGTGCCAAGGGCTGAGTTAGCTAAACTGTTGAAATACGTGAAAGAAATAGGAGCTGAATATGGCTTCAAATCTGTGTGTTACGGCCATGCTGGTGATGGCAATTTGCACGTAAACATCGTGAAAGGAGATATGAGCGATGAGGACTGGAACGGCAAATTACCAGAAGGAATTCGTAAGATTTTCAACTTTACGGCCAGCCTGTGTGGAACCATTTCTGGTGAGCACGGTGTAGGCTATGTTCAGCGAACCTATATGGATACAGTTTTCAATGAAGCCCAAATGAATATTATGCGGGGGATCAAAAAAGTGTTTGACCCCAAGGGGATTCTTAACCCTGAGAAAATCTTCTGAACAACGCATTTGACAATTTTCTCAGCGTGCGTTCGTTTTCCAATACCTTTGGGAATAAGTTTAAACGAATGACCACATCCGCTTACAAGATTCTTTTACTGCTGTTTTTGCTTTCGAGCCCACTTGGCTTGTATGCACAACAAGAAGATGATGAGGTCGGGCAGGAAATTCCAAACAATGTTTCAGAAACACCTAAAAGGTTTCAGTGGAGTAAAGCTTTTATTGGCGGAAATGCTGGCGCTTCTTTCGGCAATGAAATTTATGTAGATATTTCTCCGGATTTCGGGTACTTCGTTCACCCCAGAGTTGCCATAGCTGTTGGTGCAATCTATCAATACTATAATGATCGAATAAATAATTTTAAAACGAGCGTATATGGAGGTAGAACATTTGTACGGTACTATCCACTTGATATGTTGTTTTTACATGGTGAAGCCGAATTATTGAATTTAGAAGGATTCTTAATTGTTGACAGGGGACGATTGAACGTGGGAAGTATACCACTTGGTGTTGGATATGCTCAACGATTTGGCAGCAATGGAACATCTGCCTTCAACATCATGTTACTATATGATGTGCTACAAAACCAATATAGCCCCTATGGAAAGCGACCCATTATCCGAATGGGGTTTGGAGTTGGTCTTTAGGTAGCTCTAAACATCCAGGTTCGCGTACTTGGCATGAGTTTCAATAAATTCTCGTCTCGGAGCCACTTCATCTCCCATCAACATGCTGAAAACGTGATCTGCCTCAGCTGCACTTTCGATTGTTACTCGTTTCATGGTGCGCGTTTCAGGATTCATAGTGGTTTCCCAAAGTTGCTCTGCATTCATCTCTCCCAAACCTTTATAACGTTGCACGTGAACATTTTCTTCTTTTCCCTCTCCTGCAATTTCACGAACTGCGGCCTGGCGTTGTTGTTCGTTCCAGCAATATTGCTCCTTCTTTCCTTTTTTAACCAGGTAAAGTGGAGGCGCAGCAATATAGATATAACCCCGTTCCACCAATTCTTTCATGTATCGGAAAAAGAAAGTCAGGATTAATGTCGTGATGTGGCTACCGTCCACATCGGCATCACACATGATCACAATTTTGTGATAACGGAGTTTTATCAAATTGAGCGCTTTGCTGTCTTCTTCTGTACCGATGGTAACACCCAAAGCAGTGAAGATGTTCTTGATCTCCTCGTTCTCATAGATTTTGTGTTCCATGGCTTTCTCCACGTTGAGGATTTTTCCTCTCAGTGGCATAATGGCCTGGGTTTCACGATCGCGTCCCTGTTTGGCCGTTCCACCTGCAGAGTCGCCCTCCACCAGGTAGATTTCGCAAAGAGCGGGATCGGAATTGCCACAATCCGCCAGTTTGCCCGGGAGGCCCGAACCGGTTAGAACGTTTTTACGCTGAACCAATTCTCGCGCCTTACGTGCTGCATGCCTGGCAGTGGCCGCTAAAATTATTTTCTGAATGATTTGCCTGGCTTCCTTGGGATTTTCTTCCAGGAAGTGGGTGATTATCTCACCTACACAAGTTTCAACCACACCGGTTACTTCTGAGTTTCCTAGCTTGGTTTTGGTTTGTCCTTCAAACTGTGGTTCTGGCACTTTCACCGAAATCACGGAAGTTAGACCTTCCCGGAAATCATCTCCGGTAACATCAAACTTCAGTTTTTCGAACATTTTGTTCTTCTCACCATACGACTTGAAAACCCTAGTAACAGCTCTTCTGAATCCGGAAACGTGCGTTCCGCCTTCAATGGTGTTGATGTTGTTAACGTAGGAATGGATGTTTTCGTTGAAGGAAGTGTTGTATTGCATGGCTACCTCCACCGTCACGTTATCTCTCGACCCTTCGGCTTGTATCGGCTCTGGAATTAAAGGTTCCCTTGTAGAATCCAGGTATTGCACAAACTCGGTCAACCCACCTTCTGAAAGAAATTGCTGTGATGGAAACTCCCCATCGTCATCCTTTTCGCGCTCATCAGTGATACTGAGCGAAATTCCTTTGTTCAGAAACGACAATTCCCGTAGTCGAGATGCAAGTGTTTCGTAATTATATACATCAACTATAAAGATGGAATTGTCTGGTAAAAAGGTTACGGTTGTACCTGTTCTATCAGTTGTTCCGGCTTCTTTAACAGCGTAAAGCGGTTTTCCCTGTTCGTATTCCTGAACGAATATTTTTCCGTTTCTATGAACCTCCGCTTTGAGGCTTGACGAAAGCGCATTCACGCAAGAAACGCCAACACCATGCAACCCTCCAGAAACCTTGTATGTGTCTTTGTCAAACTTACCCCCTGCATGGAGTACAGTCATCACAACTTCAAGTGCCGACTTTTTCTCTTTGTCGTGCATTTCTGTCGGAATTCCACGGCCGTCATCCACAACAGTGATGGAATTGTTCGGATTTATGGTGACCGAAATATTGCTACAATGCCCAGCAAGAGCCTCATCAATGCTGTTATCAACCACCTCATACACCAAATGGTGGAGACCTTTTGTGCTGATATCACCAATGTACATGGCAGGTCTTTTTCGAACTGCCTCCAGACCTTCCAGGACCTGAATATTACTAGCGGTATAATCCGATTTATTTTGACTCAAAGCGATAAATTTATTTGAAGAAAATTTGGGGTTCTTGGCGACCCCAAATTTACGAAAAACAAAGGTCATTTCTAATACGAAAACCCTTGTAAATCAAGGTTTTTATCCACAAAATTCCTTCAACCTCATTGCTTAGTTTTTTGATCAAAAAGGTGAAAACTTTTCGCAATGATTTCTGGCATTTATTTTGCCCTGAATTGGGTCGATTTCGAATCCGATGGATCGAAAATTTTAACTTTAATCTCCACATTTAAAACAAACCATTTTATGAAGCTCTTTTCTTCCGTATTCACTTTGATGTTTTTTACCACTTCAACCCTTTTTGCCCAAAGCGAAATCAAAGAAACTTTTCCAATTGATGATGATTCTGGACATGTGAAATTCCAGGAAGTTGTGAATATGGCAGGAGTCAATCAGGCAGAACTGTTTAAACGTGCCAACACCTGGTTTAAGGACTTTTATAAAAACCCGGGAAGTGTAATTCAAACCAAAAATGCTGACAAGGGACTTATCATAGGGAAGAAAAAATTCGATTTATTCAGGGAGATTGATGGTAAGCGAACCCACGTAGGATTTGTTAACTATGAAATCACGATTGGGGCGAAGGAAGGCCGCTATCGTTACACTGTTAATGAACTGTACTTCATTGATTCCCCCAGGAATTACATTGAAAATTGGTACGAAGGCACTCCTGAAGAAATGGTATGGCAAACCAAGTACCTGGAACAAGTAAAGGAATATGTTGACACCCTCGTTGCCAGTGTGAAAGAAGGAATGGCCAAGGCAGAAGTGGTAGAAACGGATGATTGGTAACAGGAGGTATTTGGTAATGGGTATTGTGTATTGAGACTTAATTGGAGTCGATAAACCACGATTTCAAATCTTCGAAAGCGCTCGTCATTTTTATGGAGCGCTTTTCTTTTTGTCTTAATCGTACGAGTCTTTCGGGTACTTCAATTTCTGTTCCGGTAACTTTCTCCACTTCAGCTTTGAATTTTGATGGGTGTGCAGTTTCCAGAATAATGACCGATTCATTACTTCTTGATGCTGTCACAAACTGCTCGGCAGCCAGAGTCCCCACGGCTCCGTGAGGGTCAAGTAAATAGCCCTCATTCTTAAACGTTTTCGAAATTTCACTTCTCGTTTCATCGTCAGAATAACAGAATCCGGAAATCTCCTTTGACATTTCATTGTGGTCATTTTGAAACAATTCCAACATCCTCGCAAAGTTGCTTGGATTGCCTACGTCCATGGCGTTAGAAATCGTTGAAACAGAATCAACAGGTTCATAATTTCCGGAAGCAAGGTATTCCGGAACAACCCGATTGGCATTCGTGGCCGCGATAAATTTCGAAGCTGGTAGGCCCATTCGTTTGGCAATTAAGCCGGCCGTCAAGTTCCCAAAATTCCCTGAAGGAATACAAAACACTAGTGGATCATAGCATTCCATTTGAGCCCAAGCATTAAAATAGTAAAACGACTGAGGCAATAGACGACCGAGATTAATCGAATTTGCAGAGGCTAGATTGAGCTTTTGTGAAATTTCCTGATCTAGAAAAGCTGACTTCACCATACGTTGGCAATCATCGAAATTGCCATCTATTTCCAGAGCTACAATATTCTCACCCAAAGTAGTCAACTGCCTTTCCTGTAAATCACTCACCTTTCCTGAAGGATAAAGTATTACCACGTTGATGCCTTCAGTTTTGTAAAACCCTGCCGCTACTGCACCGCCTGTGTCTCCTGAAGTGGCAACCAAAATGGTTAGCTCTCGCTTTTCCTCTTTTAGGAAATGAGCCATGGTTCTAGCCATGAAACGTGCGCCAAAATCCTTAAAAGCCAGAGTTGGTCCATGAAACAACTCGAGTATGTGTAAATTATTTCTGAGATGAATGACAGGTGCTTCAAAGTTGATCGCATCGTGAATAATGGCTTCCAGATCGCCATCTGAGATTTCATCATGCAGAAACTCACTGGCTACGTGAAAGGCAATATCCTGAAACGGCATCTCCTTCATCATAGCGAAAAAACTGCCATCCATTTTTGGAATATGCGAAGGCATATAAAGACCGTTGTCAGGGGGTAATCCGGTTAACAATGCTTCCTTGAAGGAAACCTCAGGTGATTGCCTCTTGGTGCTATAACAGATCATTCGCTTGTCACAATTTTGGCCCCTTGATGGTTGATTTTCGAAATGTAGGCCGTGCTTTCAATTTCCTGAAATGCTTTTTGCATTTCATCACCAACTGCATTGGCAACTTCCATTTCGCTACAAAGCGCAAACATGGAAGGCCCGGAACCAGAAATCCCACAGCCAACTGCTCCAGCATTTAAGGCAGCTTGTTTCACTTTTCCATAATACGGAATCATGGATAAACGATAAGGTTCCGCTACAACATCGATCATCGATCGGCCAATCAGATTCATGTCGCCTTGCTCAAATCCTGCTATCATTCCAGCGAGATTGCCCCATTGCAATATTCCTGTCTGTAGTGAAATTGATTTGGGTAGAACAGAGCGGCCTTCTCGTGTCAACAATTCTACTTTAGGGTGCACAACCACCGCGATTAAGTTTTTGGGGACATTGACTTTTACCAAATCTAGTGGATCATAGCTTCTCACCAAAACCAATCCACCCAAGAGGCACGGTGCTACGTTGTCGGCATGAGCAGCACCTGTTGCTATTTCTTCTCCTGCCATGGCAAATGGCAATAACTCTTCTCTCGAAAAAGGATTGCCTAGTAAATAGTTTACCGCCACAGCAGCTGCTACTGCACTTGCACCACTTGAGCCCAATCCTGAACCCAGTGGCATTTTCTTATGCAAAGTGAGCTCAATCCCCCGGGACTCATCGAGTGTTTCATACAACGCTTTGGCCGCAACTCCTGCAGTGTTATTTTCTATTTCGGAAGAGATTTGTGTGTTGCCGATTACAGGGTTCATCTTCAAGCCAATGCCGGATGAAAACGTTGCTTCCACAAAATCTCCGGGTTCCTCAACGGCCAATCCCAATACATCGAAACCGGCAACTACATTGCCGATGGTGGCGGGTGCATATGCTTTTACTTTTTGCATTTGGTCTATTGGGCAAGAAAATTACTCAGACTGATGATCTCTGCAAAAACGCCTGCTGCCGTTACTTCCGCCCCTGCTCCGGGACCCTTTATCACCAGAGGCCTTTCCCGATATCTTGATGTGGTATAAACAATCATATTGTCGCTCCCTGAAAGATTGTAGAACGGATTGTCTGTTCCGACTTCTTCCAGGTTTACAGTTGCTTTTCCGTTTTCAAATGTGGCTATATAGCGCAGTTTACATTTTTTGTTTTCTGCATTTTGATACATCTGCTGAAAATAAGCATCGTGTTTTTTTAGCAGCTTCAAAAACTCATTTACCGATTCGGTTTTCCGACAATCTTTCGGAACCAGGTTTTCGACTTTTATATCTTTTGGTTCCAGAGCATGCCCAGATTCCCTGGAAAGGATCAATATTTTCCGCGCCACATCCAGACCATTCAAGTCGTCCCGGGGGTCTGGTTCTGTGAATCCTTTTGCCCGAGCATCCGTTACAACTTCGCTGAATGGTAGGCTGCCATCATACGAATTGAAAATGAAACTTAAGGTTCCTGAAAAAACTCCCTCAATCTTCTCAATTCGATCTCCACTTTTTATTAAGTCTGAAAGTGTGGTGATGACCGGCAATCCGGCACCAACAGTGGTTTCATACAAGAATCGAACGTTATGATCACGTGCGGTTTGTTTCAATTCGTTGTATTGCTTGAAATTTCCGGAATTCGAAATTTTGTTGGGGGTAACTACTGAAATACTTGAACCTAGAAGTGATTTATACACCTTGGGAATTCCCTTGTTTGCTGTGGCATCGACAAAAACAGCGTTCGATAAATTCATGTGTTTTACCGTTTCTATAAAGACAGATAAGTCCATTTTGAGCTGAGACTTTTTCAGCAATTCGGGATATCGGTTCAATGCAATTCCCTCTTCGGCAAAAATCATTTTGCGGCTGTTAGCCAATCCCACAAAACGGATTTCTGTTGACAGTTGACTTTGAAGATGTTCGCGTGATTGTTGAACCTGATCAATCAAAGTGTTACCAATGAGGCCCACTCCAACCATGAAGACATTCAACGTTTTTCGTTCGGAAAGGAAGAAGGCATCATGAATAGCGTTCAACGCTTTCGATAAATCTTTTTCTTCAATTACAATGGAAATATTCAGCTCTGAAGAACCTTGTGCAATGGCAGCCACGTTAATACCGTTGTGGCCCAATGCCTGGAATAATTTACCCGATATACCGGGTGTATGCTGCATGTTTTCACCGATGGCAGCTACAACGCTGTAACCCGTTTCCACTTTAATGGGGTCAATGTAATGTGCCCTTAACTCTAACTTGAATTCCTGTTCGATCACAGCTTTGGCCCTGATGGCATCGGCTGGTTTTACTGCCATACAGATAGAGTGCTCACTCGATCCCTGGGTGATCATGATGATGTTTACTTTTTGGCTCGCCAAAGCGTTGAACAAACGACCGGATGTTCCGATAACACCCACCATACCACTTCCTTCTACGCGCAATAATGAAACTTGCCCGATGGATGAAACGCCTTTAACCGTTAAATCTGATTTAGCCGATTTCTTTGAAATGATGGTGCCCGGAAAATCGACATTGAACGTATTCCGAATTCTGACCGTGATGTTGTTGTCGAAAGCCGGTTGGAGGGTGGGCGGGTAAATCACTTTTGCTCCGAAATGTGAGAGTTCCATGGCCTCTTCGTAAGTGAGATCATGAAGCGAAAATGCCTTCTTTACCTTCCTTGGGTCTGCTGTCAGCACACCATCCACATCTGTCCAAATTTCAATCTCTTCAGCTTTAAGGGCTGCCCCGAAAATGGCTGCTGTGAAATCGCTTCCACCTCTGCCAATGGTTGTGGTTTCTCCATTTACAGTTGAACCCAAAAAACCCGTGACCACATACATCCGGTCATCGTTCTCCATTTTTTCTCGGATGTTCTGATTGGTGGTTTTGAAATCAACCACTGCATTGCCAAATTGCCCATCGGTTTTAACCAGGTCGCGTGCATCGATGAATGCAGACTTTACTCTTTTCAGTTTGGCATAGTTTGCCAGGATAAATGCGCTCAATCGTTCACCGGTGCTCATCACCAGGTCGAGCGTTCTATTCGATAACTCATGAAGCAGAAAAACCCCATGCAGCAAATCAGACAGTTCCTTAAACGTTTCGTTGATGTGGTTTTGAACCGGTTTTTGTTTTTCTTTCGGAAATAGAGATTTCACCACTTCGTTGTGCCGATTCTGCATATCCTTCAGAACAGACAGGTATTCCGAATTCCCTGATGCTGCGGTTTGGCCGGTTTCAATGAGTTTATCCGTTAAACCACCCAATGCGGAAACCACTACCACCACTTTGCCTGACTTATCACGAGCAGCTTTGGCAATGTTCAGCACCATTTCCAAGCGCCTGGCAATGGCTACGGAAGTTCCACCAAATTTTAAAACCTTCATCCTTTAATTTTATCCTTCAACAAACAATTCACGCGTAATGTAAAAGTAGTTGCACTAAAACGCGAATAGTTTGAATGTTTCCGCAATGAAATGTTAATTCAACTCAAATGAAAACAATGAACACCACAATCAGTACTATAATCATTATGACCCAAAATCTGGAAGAACTGCTTGGCTTTTATCGCGAAGGATTGGCCTTAGGAACTGCCAGTTATGAGGAAGAAAACCATGTAGGCTTTGAGTTGGGGGAAAACTACTTTGGTTTTGATAAGGTTGAAAAAACAGAAGGGCAGCCACCAGGTTCTGTGACTTTGTGGTTTGAAGTGGATGACCTCGAAGCAGTTTTTGAAAAGATGAAGTCACTAAATGCTTCGGTGAAATTTCCACCAACGGATAAACCCTGGGGAGGAAGAATTGCTGCTGTGATTGATCCGGATGGAAATGTGGTGGGGTTGTCGCAGAGGAATACCTGAAACTATTGATTTAATAAACGAGTCAACTCCTCACGCGCTTCTTCATAGTTCTCCTCTTTCACCAAAACAGGCTTATCGTAAACAACAGTAAGCGTTGAAAATGGAAAAGGAAAGATCTTTTTGTCCCAAGTTGGAATAGTGTAGGATGCGCTGAACTCATACAGAATTGGAATAATCGGCAGACCGGTTTTCAAACTCATTTGCAATACGCCATCTTTAACTTTCTTCAATGGCCCACGTGGCCCATCGGTGGAGACCAATGTACTGTGGCCTTCCTTGATGAGTTCGATGATTTTATTGAGTCCTTCTCTTCCGGAATTACCCGAAGAAGCCAAAACAATTTCTTTCGTTCCGATCCATTCAAGGCAAAGTTGAACAGGTTTCATGAACCAAATAGGGTGATTCAACCAGGCGTATGGGCGGTCATATTTCAGATTAGCCATGAAATATGCCGGGAGACTTTCGTGCCAAATGCAAATAATTAAAGTATCAATCCCGACAATGTTTTCAGTTCCCCTGTGTAAGTCTTCAAAGAAAGTGAACCTGTAGGGCAATAAAGTTAGCTACATAATCAATATCTCAGAGAGGTATTTTTTTCTTCTTTTTTTCATGGTTTTTGTTTTGGTCTGTTTTCGTTTTTCAAGAATTTGTTGATCC
>PVBE010923893.1_pt1 | contig 11647 bp, 6 predicted proteins | sample 1631181 | NCBI WGS metagenome assembly PVBE01 (sample SAMN08397723, study PRJNA350692) | Marine metagenome, whole genome shotgun sequencing project. | isolation source: water | place: Pacific Ocean | collected 2012-04 | reverse complement strand
GTGGGGAGTGGCATAACACACGGATAAGCAGAACGGTTGATCGCCGCGTTCGGTCCGCAGATATTTCAACGCGTCGTCTGTTTTTTTGCGGTTGGTCGTTATCAGCCTTGAGGCGCCATCCGGATTCTTCTGTTTGAAGTAAAAGGGGCCGTGGCCATTGTGCCCCGCCCAGAAGTCGAACATGTTCTGAAACTCGAGCCCGCGTTCTCGTTCCACATGCCACTTTCCGACAAAGGCTGTTTCATAGCCACTCTTCCTCAATAACTCTGGATAGCTGTCTTTCCATTGAGCGGCGTTCATTCTGTGGGTGCTGCTAAACCCATTGCGGTTTATGCGCTCGTGACAACCAAGCAATAGCGCGGCACGACTGGGCCGACAGGTCGGCTCAGCAATATAGGCATTTTCAAAACGGATGCCTTTGGCGAGCAATGAGTCAATATTCGGGGTCTCGACCCACGGATGCCCCATCCCCGAAACGGAATTGTCGCGTTGGTCGTCTGTAAGTATGAACAGAAGGTTTGGTTTTTCGCTCGCAGTCAGTGATCCGCACATCGCGACCAACTGGACGAGAAGTAGAGCTGGCATGATGCGATTCATATTGTGTCTTTTCAATTTGCCTTTTCCTATGGTGCTGTCGCACCCCGCGTCGGGAAGCACAGAGTCCGCCTGCCCTTTTTCAGAATATAGCGGCACTATCTCTCAGGACATTCTAGGCTTCTCTCTCCGAGTTCTCGACACCGGACCATGATTCAATCCCGAGGCTCTATTTTGCCGCCGACCGCGCCACGCAACAATCGTGGCGTCTGCTCCCGTAGTTCCATCATAGGCTAGCGGCGGGGTGGCCGGAAAAACCGTTCGCCACGCGGTGTTGGCATTTTGTTCACCGCAGGAGTCGCTGGGCCAATTCACCGTGCACCTTGGTTATGAACTTCATCGGACATAGACATAGTACGCGCCGCAAATCTTCTTCCCCTGCGCGTCGAAGAATTCGGCGCGGACGTTCTGCTCGCCCGAGTCCAGCTTCACGTCAAATGTGGCGTGCTTGTCGGCAACACCGATTTCGGTTTCAAACGTCTGGCTGCCGACGAGCAGCTTTGCACGAGTGATCGGCAACGCGCGATAATTAGGATGCGATGAACCATACTTGTTCCACAATACGTTCGGTTCGCGAGCGATCGGCTTCGGCACGCCCGAAATCCAGGCGTTAGCGGCACGGGGCCAGCGGCGGAGTTCAAAACGATACACGCCGTTTGATTCGACGCGAATCGGCCAGTACCCCGACGCGGCGGAACCACGACAGACTTCGCTCTGTGACCAGAAGTACCGAGACGGCGGATCGAGCATCCAACTGTCGGCGCTCAGCGCCAGTCGGTGATTATTCGCTCCACCCAGGCCGGGACGTTCCAACTCTTGAGGTTCACCGAGCAGGCACGCGTCCCAGTGCTTTTCGTAGGCCTTTCGAAGTCGAGCGACGATTCTGGGGTTGGCGGCTGCAATGTTGCGAGTCTGCGACGGGTCGGCCTGGATGTCGAAAAGTTCTTTTCCATTGATCAAACGAAATCGCGGGGTCAACACAACGCTCGACGTCCATTGTTCCGGCGTTTCGTTGAAGTTTTGACTGTGCAGCACCCACACGCGGTCTTGCCACCCAACATCGCCCGTGCGAATCAACGGCAGAAGGCTGCGCCCGTCGAGTTTCAGTGATTCAGGAACTTTGATTCCACAGCAAGCGGTCAGAGTCGGCAGAAGATCGAAATGCGCGGTGAGTGCATCGATGTCACGCGGTTTGCCGAGCAACCCGTCGGGCCAGTGGATGAAGCAAGGGACGCGATGTCCACCTTCGTATACCGAACCTTTGGCCGCACGCATTCCGGCGTTGAAGATGTCTCGTTGATGCGCTGTACCGTTGTCGCTCATGAAGACGACGATCGTATTGTCGGCCAGCCCCTTCTTTTTCAGGAACTCTCGCAGTCGGCCGACATTTTTGTCGACTCGCTCAATCGACGCGTAGAACTGGTCGAGCAATTTCGGAAGCGGCTGACCGTCGTGTGTCTTCTCACGATGCGCGTCAGCCCACGCAGCCTCAACGTTCCAGGGTTTGTGGGGTACGTTTGGCGGCAGGTAGACAAAGAACGGTCGGTTGTCTTTCTGGCTGATGAAGTCGATCGCTCGGTCAAAGAAAACGTCGGTGTTGAATCCCCCAATCGGTTCCCATTTCCCATTGACCCGGTAGAGGTCGTTGAATCGGTCGTTGCCCCACCAATCGCTCGTTGCGCCGAGTCCGCAATCGCCGATTCCGACCCAAGCGTCGAAGCCGCGATCAATGGGGCGATACGGCGCGTTGTGCCCCAAGTGCCATTTCCCGAACAGTCCGGTCCGATATCCGGCCTGCCGGAAGATTTCCGGCATCGTCGTTTCGCTGCGCGGCAAGAAGTTTCGCATGTTGAGCGTTCGTCGAACGCCCACGCGATCTGAGAGTCTGCCGGTCATCAACGCTGCACGTGTGGGCGCACAAAACGGATTAACATGAAAGTCGGTAAAACGAACAGATTCGGCATGCAATTGGTCGAGGTGAGGCGTGCGAATGATCGGATTGCCCGTGCAGCCCAGATCTCCATAGCCCTGATCGTCGGTCATTATGATGATGACATTGGGCGGTTGGGCCGCGAAACACACCAGGGAGGGTGAGAGAAACAAACCAATCAACACTAAACTGCTCTTCATGATGGCCGTTCCTTCAATCAGTTGGCGCCGTGAAAACTGAGTCCCATCAGCGGGAAAGGTGCGCTCAGCCGTGAAGCTATGGAAAGAGGAGGCCGAGCCGCGAGCTAGCAATCCTTGAGGTTCGTGATAAACCAGTATCGTTTTGTCAATTTGGTTTTCACACAAGGAGCATGCCATGCAATTCGTCGGTGTCGACCTCCACAAGAAGACTATCAGTGTTTGCGTCGTCGTCCAAGAAGGCGGCAAGCGTCGTGTTGGCAAACGACGTACAATTGCCTGTGCGAAAGGCGCGCTCAGCCGTGGTTTGTGGTCATCTCATTGACCGGCGTGGGTCGCCAATTCCTGGTTGACGATGCGTCGAAGGAATTCAATCTTCGCGCAGCGCGCTCTCCCAAAGAGGGGCCAGCCAGCACGGCAATGGGTCGCATTGGTGGCGAGCCTTTATTCAACAGCTAAGCTCAAAGACATCGCGACCACGCTCGGGCTAGCTGGCCGCGAGTCGGTGCCGAGGACAATTCAGCGAGGCAACGCCACCGTTCAAACGAGTTTCAGAGTCGCCTCACCGCCATCCGCCGCCGTCTCGCCCAACACGATCGAAACTAACGAAATGACCACAAACCACGGCTGAGCGCGCTTTGCACGGAGCGCGCGACGCGCGGGTCTCCGTGCCAATCTTCAACGATCGCTTGGGTGGAAAGACACGATTGTGGGCTACGCTCGGAGTGCGGCTGGTCATGCTTGAGGCTTCCTATGCCCGGCCGCCAAAGATGCGATCCCCAGAAGACGGCGGCTCATCGCAGATTGAAATCAATCTCGCGCACCCGTTTCCCTGGCGGCACAACAAAGTAGGCGACATCATCCAGTAGAACATATTATGGGCCGTCGTCATTGCATCCAGAAGGGTTGGCGGATTCCCCAACAAAGTTGGGCGGTCATGGACCGAACGCCCACCGGAATGTATCTTGTCGGAAAACACTCGATCCGAGCAAGTTGGCGTTTCTGCGTGAGCTTGTATTTAGAGGCGATGGAGACTTCACGGTGCGAACGATCAATTGGCAGGGCGTCTTGATTCTTGTGGCCATGATCTTCTCTGCGGCAACCGCTCGCGGTTCGGACGCGCCGGATGAGTCCACTGGCGGCGAAACCGGTACGGTGCGAGTCGCGGGAGTGGTGCTCAAATGGCTGCGGATGGACAAGGAGGCCAACTTCCGTCGCGGCGAGAAGATGATCCGTGAGGCTGCCGCTGGGGGCGCAAAAATCGTCGCCACCACCGAAGGCTTTCTCGACGGCTTCATGAACGGCGACCGCACCATCCCACTGTCGATGTATCACGCGTTGGCTGAGCGCATTCCAGGTGGGAAGTACTATCGGCGGTTCGCCGACCTCGCTCGGGAACTCGAGATCTATCTAGCTATAGGCACGGCCGAGATCGATGCCGGGAAGACCTACAACACGGTGGTCTTCATCGGGCCCGACGGGAAGCTCGTCGGCAAGCACCGAAAGACGAAGATGAATCGGTTCGAGGCCATCCGCGACACGCCCGGCAACAAAGCCACGGTGCTCGACACCCCCTACGGACGGTTCGGCTTTCGGACCTGCTACGAGCGAGCCTTTCCTGAGTTGGTCAAGCAAACGTGCGATGGCGGGGCCGACTACGTCTTCTTGATTTCCGGCGGGACCTTCGGCCCCAGAAACACGCAGATGGTCCAGGCTCGATCGCGCGAGAACGGCCGCCATATGATATTTGTCCATCCCACCCAGTTCCTTATCACGGGACCGGACGGTTCAGTTCTCAAGAATGAGACTGTCGGAGGCCTGGGCAAACACCCGCCCGACAACTTCATCCAGCGCGACGCGCTGAACACCTACGCTGTCATGCGAGGGATGCTGATTATCACCGAGCAGACCGGCACAAAAGTCGACCAGAATCGAGTGGTCTACTTCGACCTACCTCTCCGGCAGGCCGCAGACCCAAGCGACGCTCGATGAGAGTGGCTGAACTGGCGCAGCGACTTTTGTCGCCACGGCATCCTGGCGGTCTTCGGCCAGCACAGCGCCCGCTGCTCTTCCCAGGTAAACCGTCGTCGAACGCGTGTCATTCCCATCTCGTCCAATTAAGCTCTAGAATAACGCGATCAGCCGGTCACTCCATTTCCAGCTGAAGCAAAGCTGTCGACCCTGACCAAGCGGAACTCCCGGCGGAGATCGTGCGCTGGCGCAAGGAAGTCAATAATGCGGGCGTGACCGACGAGTTTCGTAGAGGCGGGTGGTCTTCCAGTTATCCGAAAAGTCGCTTGAAACAGGAAGCCTGCTTGAAGACAGGAAGCCTGCTGCCCCATCAGCCGGGCCGGAAGTACGGCGCTGCCGCTGGCAAAAAGGCGGACACAAAGGCGAAAGGCAGACGTCGGAAGAAGAAGACAAAGTTAGATTTGGGCGCGGCCCGACTCAGCAACAACCCTGCAATCCAGATGAGACCCGCAGTCACATGAAGACATCACTGACCCACGTTGTCGTTCTCCTGTTAACGGCGTCGACGCTACTTGCTGCCGAAAAACCAAACATTGTGATTATTTACGGTGACGATGTTGGCTACGCCGACGTTGGGGCTTACGGATCGAAGCTCATCCCCACGCCAAACATCGACCAGCTGGCCAGCGAAGGCCTCGTGTTCACCGATGGGCACTGTTCGGCTGCAACGTGTACGCCGTCACGCTTCTCGATGCTGACGGGGATTCATGGCTTTCGGCATGGTGTGCGGGTGCTTGCGCCGAACGCGCCGTCAAAGATCACTCCGGACATGTTCACTTTGCCGCAGCTCTTCAAGCAGGCGGGCTACCACACGGCCGTGGTCGGAAAGTGGCATTTGGGAATTGGAGACGGCCGGACACCCGTTGATTGGAACGGCGATGTCAAGCCAGGTCCGCTGGAAGTCGGCTTCGACTATTCGTTTCTGCTTCCCTCGACAAACGACCGTGTTCCCTGCGTCTACGTCGAAAACCACCGCGTTGTGAATCTGGATCCAAAGGACCCACTGTTCGTTGGCAAAAAGCCGGACGGAGTGGTCTGCACGGAATACCCGGACGGCAAGAAGAATCCGGAGGCGATGACCTATTACCGGAGCAGTCATGGCCACAACACTTCTGTGATCAACGGCATCGGTCGAATCGGCAGGCAGTTTGGCGGCAAGTCAGCCTTGTGGAACGATGAGACGATGGCCGACGTGTTCGTCGAAGAGACGAAGGCGTATCTCAACTCTCGGAAGGCCGGGGAGCCGTTCTTTCTCTACTTCTCGTCACAAGACATCCACGTACCGCGAGCACCGCATCCTCGGTTCAAGGGAAAATCGAAACTCTCTTACCGAGGTGATGCGATGGTGCAATTGGACTGGGCAACCGGCGAAATCCTCCAAGCCCTGAAGGACCGCGGGCTTGAGGAAAACACACTCGTCATATTCTCCAGCGACAATGGTCCTGTCTATGACGATGGTTACGAGGACGGCACAACCGTTCGCACATCGAGCAAAGAAGTGGATCGAGGCCACGACGCTTCCGGCCCGTACCGCGGCGGCAAGTATCAGATTTACGAAGGCGGTACGCGAGTGCCCTTCATTGTGAAGTGGCCGGGACACATTCAACCTCGTAAGTCGAACGCGATGGTCAGTCAGATCGACTTCATCGCCTCGTTCGCCAGTTTGCTGGACATTACTCTCGAAGACGATCAAGCCATCGACAGTCGCAACATCCTGCCAGCGCTGCTTGGAGCGAGCGACACGGGGCAGACTTTTATGATCGAAGAGGCCGGTCGCAGCGTGGCACTGAGACAAGGCCACTGGAAGTACATCCGAAGAAGGAGCAAGAGGGCTGCCGAAGGCAACGCTTCCGGAGAACTTTACAACCTCGACACCGATGTCGCCGAGCAGAACAACGTGGCCGAAGGAAACATGGCACGAGCCAAGAAGATGCGGGAGTTACTACAGTTGACTATCGATACAAAGAACGGGATCCGCGCAATCAGCAAGAAGAAACAGTGAAGCGAATTCGGCGGCCGCAGTGGAAGGCGGCGCGACACCTGATCGATCTCTCTCCTGGCCCGCGCAATAAGAAGAGCCGAATAGAGTCGCCGAAACTTCTCCTTTCCTTTCTCAACACCACAACTGGCTTTGCCACTGAGTTAATCATGAAATATTGCTTCCTTGTTCTCTGCCTGGCTCTGTCTGCGATGGCGACCAAAGAGGTCGCCGCCGAAGGACCCTCGCGTCCCAACATTTTGTACTTCTATGTCGACGACATGGGTTGGGGATCGATCGGGCCGAATGGCCAGACTGCTCGCAAAGAGAAGAACTTGCCTTACGTGCGCACGCCCAGCCTCGATCGGCTCGCCAGGCAGGGGGTCAATTTTACTCGCGGCTATGGTTGCCACGTTTGCTCACCGGCTCGTTCGTCTCAGCAATCCGGCTTCCATCAGGGACACACTTTCGCAGATCGCAATGACCCGAATAACGCGAAGAAGGCCATGCGCGCTGACGATGTTCTCATGGGCGACGCGCTTTCGGCTGCTGGTTATGTCACGGGCTATTGGGGTAAATGGGGATACGGCGGCTCCAAAGACCCGGCAAGGCCCGTCATCGATAACGTTCAGACACTCCCTACATCGCACGGTTACCAGCACGTGCTCGCCGAACTCCATCATGTTCGCGCCCACACCTTTTTCCAGCCGGCCCTCTGGAGTGCTCCCGCAGCGCCGGCCTCCATTGGTGGTCTGGAACTCGTCCCGAACTCGATGGCCCGTTACCAAGACAACAAGACCTATCCGAGCACACCGGCGATCCAGGATCACGTCGACTATCCGCAGACCGCCTATTGCGATGACGCCTACGCTTTCGCCGCTCTCGACTTCGTTCGCACGCAGGGCCAGAACTACAACCGATCCGGCCAGCCCTTCATTGGCGTACTCGCTGTGCAGATACCCCACGCGCCGTTCGGCGAGATCTCTACGCTCCCGGAATGGGATAGAGCGTATGTCAAAGACGCTGGCTTCGCTTCGCTCGCCAATCAAACGCGGCAGTGGGCTGCGATGGTCACTCGCATCGACGCCCACTTCGGCAATATCCTCGCCGCCCTCGAAGACCCCAACGGCGATGGCGATAAATCGGACTCGATCGCCGACAACACGCTCGTCATATTCCAATCCGACAACGGCGGTCCTGGCGGACGAAACAACGTAGAACTCGACGCGAACGGAGGGCTGCGGGGCAACAAAGGCAAGATTCAGGAGGGCGGCATCCGAGTTCCGCTCGTGATGCGCTGGCCCGCGAGAATCACGGCAGACTCTGCGCTAAAGGCGGGCGCCAATTGCGATATGGTCGTTGATGTGACCGATCTGCTGCCCACCTTCTGCGAACTCGCGGGCGCTCCAACTCCGCTCGGAATCGACGGCGTCTCCATCGCTCCCACGCTTCTTGGGACAGGTCACCAACGTCGCCGCGAGTTCATCATTCACGAAGCCGGCAACGGTCAGTCGATCATTCGCGGCAAGCACAAGCTGATCCGTTCAAAGAGATCATCCCTCACACTCTACGATCTCGAAACGGATCACGCGGAAGCGAATGACATCGCAGCCGATCATCCGAAACTTGTCAAGGAACTTGAATTGTTACTCCTCGGCGAGCGCGTTGCAGAGCCGAAGGGCTTCGCCAACACTTATCACCGCTGGAGCGGCAGAGATGACGCCAGCACATCCGATCCCGACAACTGGTCGGACTACAAGTACGCCAATGCCGGCATCACGTACATGGAAGACAAGGGTCCGCCGCAACTGTCTTGGATCGCTTGCATTGAAAACACGAGTGCCAAATCCAACGCCGCCCAGGCAGACGCAGATTTGGAATTCCTCGGCCTCGAAATCCGCGGCAACGCCAGCAAGAACGCCAGGCAGTCCCTCGTCCTTGGTCCGGAAGTCAACGTCACGGGGCGCAATGAAATCCGCCTGGCTTCCCAGGCGACGCTCACTGTAAACGGCGGAAGCGTATCATCGCTTCGCTGGATCGACGTCCTTCCGGGCGCCACGATTAACGGTCATGGCGCGATCAACGGCATCGTTTTCAACCGCGGCGCCGTCGCCGTGAGCGGTGAAAAAGACCCCGCGCTTCGCGTGGGCGGCGATTACCACCAGTCTGACGACGCCTCGCTCCATCTCACGCTTGCGGGCAACAAGAAACCGGCATTCCAGGTCGCCGGCGAAGCGAATCTCGGCGGCCTACTTCAGATCACTATCGCCAAGGGGTTCAAGTCAACGCCGGGAGAGTCCTACACCGTATTGAGTTCCAAGCGAATCACGGGCAACTTCGCCAACTCACGAAACGAAGTTGCTGCCAGCGATGGTTCCCGATTCATCATCAACTATTCAAAATCCGCCGTGACGCTGACCCAGAAGTAATCCACTGGCGATTGAAAGAGCAGACCGCTTGTAGCATTGAGAAACCTCGACATGAGAAGAGACAAGACATTCAAGATCGCATTCGCAGTGCTGGCCCTCGCAGCGATGGCGGTCTCTGCAGCGGAAAAGCCCAACGTGCTTTTCATCGCGATTGATGATCTGCGCCCGGAATTGGGATGCTACGGTGAGGACAAAATCCACTCGCCGAATGTCGATAGACTGGCCTCGTCCGGCCTGACCTTCAAACGTGCCTACTGCCAGTTGGCCGTTTGCAATCCATCCCGCGTTAGCATTATGACCGGATTGAGGCCCGATTCAACGAAGGTCTGGGACCTAGCGACTCGATTTCGCCACACTATTCCCGATGCTGTGACGTTGCCGCAAAAGTTCAAAAAGCACGGATACCATGCAGTGTCGTTTGGGAAGGTCTTCCACAACCCTTGGCCCGACAACGATTCGTGGAGCAAACCGCACGCGTGGCCGAAGAAGAGCCGACTGTGGTCGGAAGACGCCAAGCGACGACTCGCCGCTTTCAAGGAAAAGATGCGAGCCACTGGAAAGCCCGAAAAGGCGATCGAGCGGATGCGGGCGATTGCCGCCGAGATCGTCGATCTGCCCGATGATCAACATATTGACGGCGCGATTGCCGGACAGGCGCTGGCTGCGATGAGGCGTCTGGCAAAACAGGACAAACCGTTCTTCCTGGCGGCAGGTTTCATACGTCCGCACTTGCCGTTTGTCGTGCCCCGCAAATACTGGGAAATGTACGACGCGGCCGCGATTCCCCTAGCGGCCAAGCCAGCTTTGCCGAAAGACGCTCCCGCGTTCGCCATGAACACGATGTACGAATTGCGGGACTACATGGATTTCTACGGAACTCCCACGCCACAACATGGCTCGCTGTCTGAAGAGCAACAACGCCGACTCAAACACGGCTATTATGCATCGGTCAGCTTCATCGACGCCCTAGTCGGACGGCTGCTCGATGAGCTCGAAGCTCTCGAACTGGCCGACAACACCATTGTCGCTCTGTGGGGAGATCACGGTTGGAAGCTCGGCGAACACAACAGCTGGTGCAAACAGACCAACTACGAAATTGACGCTCGTGTGCCGTTGATCATTCGGGCTCCCAATGCCAAGGCAAACGGGCGGAAGACCGCCGCACTGGTCGAGCTGGTCGATGTCTATCCCACGCTTTGTGAGTTGGCTGGCCTGCCGGTTTCGGAACGTCTCGAAGGCCGGAGTATGGCTCCGCTTCTGTCAACGCCGGACCAACCCTGGAAGCGAGCGGCGTTTAGCCAGTTTCGACGACGAGACGGTGAGACGCAGCTCATGGGTTACTCAATGCGCACTGACCGCTACCGTTACATTGAATGGCAGGATCGCCGCACGCGCGAGGTGGTCGCAACAGAACTGTATGATCACGAGAACGATCCGCTCGAGGCCGCCAACATCGCGGGGCAGCAACAGAACAAGGCGTTGCTTGCGAAACTTAGCCGTCAGATGTGGGCCACTCTGCCGCCGCCGCCTAAGTTCTCTGCTGCGAAACCAAGTCGCCACCAGCAGCGCCCTGGACCCAACATAGTGTTCTGCATGGCTGATGATTGGTCGTGGCCGCACGCGGGCATACTGGGCGATCCGGTCGTGAAGACACCGAGTTTTGACCGGATCGCTCTCGAAGGCGTCCTGTTCGAGAATGCCTTCGTTTCGACGCCGTCTTGCACGCCCAGCCGCTTGAGCATTCTGGCCGGCCAACATCACTGGCGGTTGAAGGAAGGAGACAGCCTTGGCGGGTCGTTGCGCGAAGAGTTCGACGTCTACACCGAGATGCTGCAAAAAGCCGGGTATCGCATCGGCCGGTTTGGCAAAGGCGTCTGGCCCAGCAAGCACACGTTTCGCCGTCGCGACTCGTTTGGCAAACGTTTCCGCTCGTTCGACGAATTCCTCAAAGACCGAAGACCTGATGAGCCGTTCTGCTATTGGCACGGCGGACAGGACCCTCACCGACCGTATGAGTTGGGCGTTGGCGTGAAGAGCGGCATCAGGCTGCCGGAATTGAAGGTCCCGGCGTGTCTGCCCGACGACGAAGTCGTGCGCAGCGACGTGGCCGACTACCTCTGGGAGGTTCAACGATTTGATCGCGAGGTCGGCGAGATTGTCGCTCGGCTTAAAGCGATGGGCGAGTTGGACAACACGATTATCGTGGTCAGCGGCGACAACGGCATGCCGTTTCCTCGCTGTAAGGCCACGCTCTATGACCAGGGAACACGCGTGCCGCTGGCCATTCGTTGGGGTTCGAGAGTCAAGAAAGGTCGCACTGTGTCAGACTTTGTCAGTCTCTGTGATCTGGCCCCCACCTTCCTCGAAGCGGCAGAGTTGAAGCCATCGAAGCAGATGACAGGCCGCAGCCTGATGCCGCTTCTTGAGTCCCTAAAATCAGGACAGCTTGACCCCGCGCGGACGTTCGTGTTGACTGTTGAATTCCGCG
>PVBE012490427.1_pt1 | contig 11648 bp, 10 predicted proteins | sample 1631181 | NCBI WGS metagenome assembly PVBE01 (sample SAMN08397723, study PRJNA350692) | Marine metagenome, whole genome shotgun sequencing project. | isolation source: water | place: Pacific Ocean | collected 2012-04 | reverse complement strand
TATTCGACCGTATGGTCGAGGTGGCCGAGTCCGAGGGAATCCCCTACACGATCCAGGCTCAGCCGAAGTACACCAGCACCGACGCGGATTCCATCTACCTGAGTCGGGGAGGTGTCCCGACAGGTCTCGTGTCCGTGCCGAACCGCTATATGCACTCGCCCAACGAGGTCGTGAGTCTCGCGGATCTCGACAGCACGGCTCGCCTGTTGGCGGCCTTCGTCCAAACGCTCGAGGACGAGACGGATTTTACTCCGCGCTAAAGCTGAGGTCCCATCCGAGAATGGGCCTACGTCCTGTTGTCGAGGGGCTTCGGGGCCGCTTCGCGGCGTCTTGACCCTGAGGGGGCTCTCTTCTACCCTTCCGGTCCAGCAAGGCCGCTGGAAACTGGGGATTTCCCCGTGCGAACAGAACCGGAACTGAACCGAATGTTAGAAGTGAACGAACTGGTAGGCGAGCTGCAGGCTCTGAGAGACGGTGGGTTCCTCTCGGACGCCCTGCTTCGCCATGCCGTGAAGGGTATCAGCGCATCCGACGACGATCGACTCGACTGGGTGGGAGTGTATCTCCTGAACACCGAAGAGAACGTCCTCTGGCTCCACAACTACGTGGGAAAGCCGACGACCCACGCCAAGATCCCGGTGGGTGAGGGTGTGTGCGGCACTGCCGTCGCTCAGGGCGAGAACGTCAACGTGCCCGACGTGAGTGCCGTGGATCACTACATCGCTTGTGACCCGAGAGTGAAGTCGGAGATGGTGGTGCTGATTCGGGCCGGAGACGACATCTACGGTCAGATCGATCTGGACAGCAGAACCGCCGCGGCGTTCACCGATGACGACGATACTGCAGTGCAGTTGGTGGCCGACAAGCTGGCCGAGCAGTTGGCTGCGGAGCGCCGCTAACACTCGCCCGTGAGGCCCCGCTGCCTTGTAGCTGACAACCCGGGTCCCTTTACCCTAGACGGGACTCGCACATACTTGGTGGGCCAGAAACGCGTGGCCATCATCGATCCCGGCCCGGACGTGGACAGCCACGTTCGGGCCGTCGTGCGTGAAGTGGCCAAGGCGGATCGGGTGTGGGTGCTGATTACTCATGGGCATGCCGACCACGCGGGGGCGGCCGAGGCGGTGGCCCGGGAGGTGGGGGCGGAGATCATGGGCGTTGGGATTCCGGGCGCGCGAGCGCTTGGTGACTCGGAAGTGGTCGAGACCGACCAGGGTCGCATCGCGAGCGTCGACACGCCTGGGCACAGCCGGGAGCACGTGACGTTCCACTGGATCGAAGCCGAGGCGGGATTTCCGGGGGATGTAGTGTTGGGTAGGGGTGAGACCACGTGGGTCGGTGAGTACGAGGGGTGTGTCGCCGACTATCTGGAGTCACTCGAACGGTTGCGAGGAATGGGGTTCAGTACCCTCTATCCCGGCCATGGGCCCGGGATCGAGAATCCCGGCGCCACGCTGGACGCGTTCGAGGCTCACCGACGAGAGAGGATCCGGCAGGTGGAGGCGCTTCTGTCCGTCCGCCCGGAGGCTACCATCGACGAGCTGGTGGCTGAGGTGTATGGGAACACCATTCCAGGGGGGCTGGAAGCGGCGGCGGGGATGAGCGTCAGGGCGATTCGGGGTTTCCTGGGTTAGCTACGAAGTCGCTGCTCATGCGCCACCGTCCGGGGATGGTGCCCAGCAGATCCTACCGCAGTGCCTGTCTTAACCAAGGTGCGTGGCTTACTCTGATTTCTCGCGCTCGAAACGCAGCGGGGCGCCAGCGATAGAGCCGATATTTCACCGACCACATGGGGGCGCAGTTGCCTCTAGAGCAGTCACTCGAAAAACAACTCAAGGGCATCGTCGGCAACGACTGGGTCATCTCGGACCCGGGTAGGCTTCTGGCCTACGAGTCCGACGGCCTCACGGCCTACCGGATGCCGCCCGTGGCCGTGGTCCTCCCGATGGACACGGATGAGGTCAGCCGCGTCCTCCAGCTACTCTCGAAGGAGGGTGTGCCGGTCGTGCCCCGCGGGGCGGGAACAGGATTATCCGGGGGTGCCCTCGCAGGCGAAGGCTGCGTCGGGATCGGCACGGCCCGCATGAACCGGATCCTCGAGGTGGACGCCGAGAACCGCCTGGCTCTGGTTCAGCCGGGTGTGATCAACGCCCATCTCACCGAGGCCGCCGCCCCGCACGGGCTGTACTACGCGCCCGACCCTTCCTCCCAAAGTGCCTGCACGCTCGGTGGTAACGTGGCCGAGAACTCGGGGGGGCCGCACTGCCTGAAGTACGGGGTCACCTCACGCTACGTGACGGGCCTGACGATCGTGACCTACGAAGGACAGGTCTCCCGTATCGGGGGCTTCGGACGGGAGTCGGGTAGCTACGACCTGGTGGGTCTGTTCGTGGGATCCGAAGGATGCTTCGGTATCGCCACCGAGATCGAGGTACGCCTTCTCCCCAAGCCGGAGTCGGTCCGGACGCTTCTGGGGATCTTCGACAGTGTCGAGGACGCGGGGCGAGCCGTGACCAGGATCATCGCCGACGGTCTGCTGCCGGCCGCGTTGGAAATCGTTGATGGTGCGACCATCCGAGCGGTGGAGGCCAGCGTGTACGCGGGTGGATATCCGGTCGACGCCGAAGCGGCTCTGGTCATCGAGTTCGACGGTGTGGAAGCAGGGCTCGCTCCCGACGTGGAGCGGTCCGTCGTCCACTGCCGGGAAGCGGGCGCGCGCGACGTCCGCACCGCCGAGTCCGAGCAGGAGCGCCTGGCGCTGTGGCAGGGACGCAAGAAGGCGTTCGGTGCCATGGGGCGGGTCGCCACGGACCTGCTCGTTCAGGACGCGACGGTGCCCAGGAGTCTTCTGCCGGAGGCCTTGGGACGGATCTCGGAGATTGGGAGGCGCCACGACCTGAAGATCGCCAACGTTTTCCACGCCGGGGACGGCAACCTGCATCCCAATATCCTCTTCGACCGAAGTGATGCGGATGAGCTCGCCCGAGTGGAGCAGGCTTCAAAGGAGATCATGGTGGTGTGTGTCGAGATGGGCGGCACGATCACCGGAGAGCACGGGGTGGGATTGGACAAGCGCCGCTACATGTCGCTCGTGCACAGTCCGGAAGAGCTGGACGCGATGCGCCGGGTGAAGTCCGTGTTCGATCCCACGGGGAACATGAACCCGGGCAAAGTGGTCCCCGAACCGTTCGAAGCCGCGCCGTGAACCCGATCGCCGCTCTCCTTTCCAGCCAACTGCCCGAAGGGCAAGTAGTGGAAGGCTTCCGGGCCGAGGAATGGGCCGTGTGCGATCGGGTGCCACAAGCGGTCGTCTTTCCGGAGGATGAGTATCAGGTGGCGAAGGTCTTGAGCATGGCCAGTGCCGAGGGGTGGCAATGCGTACCGAGTGGTAAGGGCACGTGGCTCCGGAGCGGGCACCCTCCCGACGCAGTGGACGTGGTACTCAGCACGACCCGGATGGACCGGGTGCTTGCCTATCAGCCCGACGACCTGTTCATCCAGACCGAGGCCGGGATTGGGCTCGACCTGCTCTCCCGGCGTGTTCTGGAGGGACGGCAGTGGCTCCCGCTCGACCCATCGGGTGCGATGCGGGGGAGCCTCGGGGCCACCGTCAGCACCGGGTCGGCTGGACCGCTACGGGCCGGCTACGGCACACCGAGGGATCATGTCTTGGGAGTGACCCTCGTCACTGGAGATGGCCGGGTTCTTCGTCTGGGGGGCAAGGTCGTGAAGAACGTGGCCGGTTTCGACCTTCTGAAGCTGGCGATCGGGAGCTGGGGCACGCTCGGGGTGATCACGTCGGTGACGGCACGGCTGCACCCGGTGCCGGAACTCGACCGGACCTTGTTGTTTCAGAGTTCCGACCTTCTATCGGCCTCGCGACTGGCTCGTGCCATTGCGGGATCCCCGGTCTCGCTCGCGGCCGTGGAGGTGCTGTCTCCCGGTGAACGCGAAGGAGGGGACCAAAGCACCGTTCCCCTGGTGGCGGTCCGTATCCTCGAATCCCCGGCGGCGGCAGAGGTCGTCGACGCCACAGTGTGTGAGCGCGCGGCCACGAACCCGCTCATGCGTATGGAGGGACATGACTCCCACGCCATCTTCGAGAACGTCCGTGCCATGGAAGACGGGGCGGAGCTAGTGCTCCGGCTCAGCCTCCTTCCGTCCAGGCTGGCCGATCTCGTTGAGATGGCCGCGGGCCTCGGAGAGATCGCCGATCCCGATGTCGGCTGGGGAACGCGGCTGGCGGCTCATGCTCAGACAGGAATGGTGCGTGTCATGATCGCTCGTGCGCACCGCCGAGAGGGATGGCTGGAAGCCGCCGTCGCTGCCCTGGCGGGTGTGAGACTCTCACTCGAGTCAGAGGGAGGGAGCATGGTGATCTCGCAGGGACCGCTGGAAGTCGTGCAGAGCATGGGAGCGTGGGGGGAGGCCGGCTCAGCCACGGATCTCATGAGAGGCCTTCAGGGGGAGTTCGATCCGGCGTCCATCCTGACACCCGGAAGGTTGATCTCGTGACCGGCTTGGCGACCGCGCTCAAGGCCCAAGAAGACCGCCTGCTTCCCTGCGTTCACTGCGGGTTCTGTCTGCCGGCGTGTCCCACCTACGTCCGGCTAGGAGACGAGAACGACTCTCCCCGAGGGAGGCTGCATCTGATGCGGGCCGTGGTGGAGGGCAGACTTCCCGCGGCGTCGGACGCGTTTCAGACTCACATCGATCGGTGCCTGGGATGCAGGGCGTGTGAGCCTGTGTGCCCCTCCGGGGTGGAGTACGGCCTCCTGCTCGAGAGTGCGCGCGCGGCGGCCTTCCAGGCTCGCAAGCCCCGATTGTCGTCTCGGGTGCTCCTGTCCGTTTTCAGGCGGGGCGTCTTGCTGCGCTGGAGCATGAGTTTCGCGCGAATGACGCGTGGCCTGGGGCTGGCCTGGCTCGGCGCCAAGCTGACTCCCGGCATGCGGGCGCTCCATCCCGTGCGGTTCGGACTTGCCATGCTCGCTGCAAGCCGGGGCTCGCGACTGCCGGCCATCGCTCCGGCCGTGTCTCCCTCGCCGGAGGAGCCATCCGACGGCGACGCGCTCCTCACCGAGGCGGGCATGGCGGACGCTGGCGAGCGGGATCTCCCGCTTCGGGTGGCGCTCCTCACCGGATGCGTGCAGGCAGGCCTCTTCGCCCGGGTGAACGACGCCACGGAGCGCGTGCTCCGGGCGAACGGCTTCGAGATCGTCCGAGTGGCGGGCCAGCAGTGTTGTGGGGCACTGCACGCGCACGCCGGGGACGCTGAGAACGCTCGCAAGTTGGCACGAGCGAATGTCGACGCTCTCGCGAATGCGAAGATGGACTTCGTCGCGGTGAACGCTGCGGGATGTGGAGCGGCCTTGAAGGAGTATGGCCACCTCCTGGCGGACGACTCGAAGTACGCCGAGGCGGCCGCCAAGCTCGCCGGCATCGCACGCGATGTCTCGGAGCTGTTGGCGGAGGCCGGAGTACGTCGGGGGGCCTCAGTGCCACGACGAGTCACCTACGATGCCGCGTGCCATCTCTGCCATGCTCAGCGGCTGAAGGAGGCGCCTCGAGCCATGCTCGACGCGATTTCCGGCCTGGAGCTGGTGCCCCTGCGGGGCGAGGAGGAGTGCTGCGGAGGCGCGGGCATCTACGGATTGACCCACCCCGAGCTCGGCGGGCGTATCGGCAGGGACAAGGTGACCGCGGTGGTGGACACCGGGGCCGACGTGGTGGTGACCGCCAACCCGGGCTGCATCATGCAGATCGGCGCAGGTCTGATGCTCAGGGGATCCCCGATCAGAGCACTTCACCCGGTGGAGATTCTGGACGAGAGCTACGAGCGAGCAGGGTTCTATCGATGAGAGGATCAGAGATGAAGCCCGGGAGGGACACGTGACGGATCCGGTGGCCGGCCAGATTGTGGATTTCATGTCCGATCGCCGGGATGCGATCGTGAGGCTGTTGGCCGATATGGCGAACATGGAGTCTCCGTCGCTCGTTCCGGAGAGCCAAGCGCCCGTGCAGGATCTCGTGGCGCGCTTACTCGAAGAGTGTGGATTCGAGGCCACACGGATCCCGGGCGAGGGGACCGGAGGACACCTCCTTCTGTCGCCTCGGGGACACGAGTCGGGCCAGGGACCGATTCAGGTCTTACTCGGGCATACCGACACGGTGTGGCCGCTGAGGACGCTCGAGCGGATGCCCGTGGTGGTCGACGAAGAGAGGGGTGTGGTCCGCGGCCCCGGTGTCTTCGACATGAAGGGCGGCGTAGTCCAGATGGTGTTCGCCCTGCGAGCACTGTCCGAACTAGGGCTCCAACCGAAAGTCACCCCGATCGTGTTCTTGAACTCCGACGAAGAGATCGGCAGCCCCGAGTCACACGATCATGTGGAACGCCTTGCAAAGAGCGCGAGCCGCGTGCTGGTGCTGGAGCCGGCCCTTAGCCCCGATGGCAGGATCAAGACCACGCGGCGTGGCGTCGGGCAGTTCTACATCCGGGTGGTGGGCAAGGCTTCGCACTCCGGCCTCGCCCCCGAGGAAGGCGCTAGCGCCATCCAGGAGATGGCCCATGTGATCCAGTTCCTTCATGGGCTCACCGACTGGGACAAGGGCATCGCGATGAACGTGGGTACGGTCTCGGGGGGGACGCGGGGTAATGTCGTGGCCGCCGAATGCCGGGCCGAGTTGGACGTGCGCGTGACGACCATCGCGGATGCCCGGGCCGTGGAAGAGGCCATCCGGGGCCTCAAGGCCAAGACGCCCGGGATGCGTATCGAGATCGAAGGGGCGGTCGATCGGGCTCCCATGGAGGCGACACCCCGCAACGTGGCCCTCTGGGAGGCGGTACGTGAGTGCGGGCTCCAGATGGGGGTCGAGTTGGTCCAGGGACTGTCGGGAGGTGCCTCAGACGGAAACATCACCAGCCTCCACGCCGCGACGGTGGACGGCATGGGCGCGGTCGGGGATGGGGCACACGCAGATCACGAGTACCTGGAGATCGACAAGCTGTTGGAGCGGACGGCTCTGCTGGCTCTGACCCTCATGGTCCCGGAGCTGGGCAAATAGGCTGCGACGTGCCACCCGCTGCGAAGGAGTGTCCTTAGCGCTCCACTGAGTTGAAGGCGACTCCGTTGGGCTGCATCATGCCACCCCCTGTCGCGAAGATGCCGAGGTGCTCCCCCGTCTTCGCGTCGTAGCGATGGACCGTGTTCTCCTGCCAATCACACACGTAGATCGCTCCGTCCGGCCCCAGCGCGACCCCTTCACTCCGAGTCATTCCGGAAATGAAGACACCGACGTACTCCCCGGTCGAACCGTCGTACCGGAGCACGCTGCCCGCCTCCCAGTCCACCACGAACAGGTCCCCGTCCTCGCCGAACCACAGGTTCACGGCACTGGCGAGGTGCTCCGAGGTGACGAAGACGTCGATGAGGTGGCCCTCCTGGTCGAACCGCTTCACATCCTTGCTCCCGTAGGAGGCCACGTACACGCGGCCCTCGCCGTCCCAGGTGTGGGCCATGCCTTCCTGGAGAGGCACACTCGTTGCCTCATCGACGAATGCACCTGTGAGTGCGTCGAACCTCGCGACCGCCGAGTGCTTCCTGCCCCACTGACTCACGTACAACATCCCGTCGGGCCCGAAGGTCATCTTCGTGGGGTTCTCGAGTCGGTAGCCCCAGGTGAAGGCACCGAGAAATGCACCTGTCGTACCATTGAACCGCAGGATGTGAGCATTGCCCCGTCCGCTGACGTAGAGGTCACCGTCAGGGCCGAACGCCACCCCCTGAGTCGCCTCGAGTCCACCGGCTCCTGATTCGATGAAGCTATCGATGAACTCGCCGGTCATACCGTCGAATCGCTTTACGGAACTGTCGTTCCGGCTGCTCACGAACAGGTAGTGTCGCCCATCCTCTTGTGCGGTGCCTGCTGGAGCAAGCGTCATCACACCGAGCGCCGACAGAATCAGGCACCTGAGAAACAGTCGCATCAGATCACACCCTCCCCACAGCTGAACTCCACACCCGCGTGCCGGGTTTCTGGAATTGCGTCCCCATCTCATCCGATGGAACTCCGATGCATACGCCGGTACGGTCAAAGGCTTGCAGATCACGTATGAATGGGCTTCGCCGTAACTTGCGTGTTGGTGCTACAACCTCACATATTGGTAATGCAACTTCCTAATATCCTCGCTGGATGATAGGTGCGCATACAACTCTTTAGGTTGCTAATGCAACATCGAGGTTGCCGTGTTGGAAAGCTCCAGGGGCAGTGGTAATAGCCACACCGAAATCGGTGCCGAGGTCGACGTAGGATCAGCGCGGGAGGTTCTTCGGTCCTGTGTCTGTAGTCGGACCCGCATGTTGGATCGCCTCCTGACTCGATTGTACGACGATGCCCTCGCTCCCGTGGGACTCCGGGTCAATCAGCTCACGATACTGGCGATCATTGCGTCCATGGACGGCCTCAGGGCCGTGGACGTAGGTCACTTCCTGGAAATGGACAAATCGACCGTGAGTCGTGGGCTGGGTCTGCTCAAAGAGAAGGGTTGGGTGGAGGGGACCAGGCAACCGGGCCGTAGGCGAACGACTTTGACCCTCACCCCTGCGGGTGCGGACATCCTCAGTCGGGCGATGCCCCACTGGAGGACAGCCGGTGAGGAGGCGGACAAGCTACTCGGTGAAACGAGCGTCGAAGCCCTTCGATGTGCCGCGGACGCCTTCCTCGCTCGGCGAGCTCGGTCGTAGGCGGACTCGATCGTAGGCCGGGTCGGCCCCTCTGCGTATCGGCCCGCTTCGCGGATCAGCGAGGCCGCTCCATGAAGCTCACCAGCGCCTGCAGGAAGTAGGGCCGGGGCGTCTCGAGGAACGCAGCGTGATCACCACCGGGTACGACCACCCACTCGCGATCGGCCGCGTCAACCTCCGAGAAGAAGGACGCATGAGCCTCCGTTGAAGCGATCGGGTCTTGTTCTCCCTGGATGAGGAGCGTGGGTACGGTCACGCTTGCCGCATCCAGCTCACTCCACTCATGGAGCCGCCGCCAGTCCACTCGCACGGGATCCGCCTCGAGCGCGGCCTCCACATACCGATCGATGGCCGCCTGGCTGATCGAACCCGGAATGATGAAGTCGCTCGCAGCAGCCTCGGCCGTATTGGTCGCCATCGGTGGATCCGCAGGATCCTCCGCGACCGGCAGCTCCCGCCGCGCGGACCAAGGATATCCGAACAGGACCACGGCGGAGACCAACTCCGGCCACCGTTGGACCGTGAGTTGTGAGATCATTGATCCATACGACCACCCGAAGAGGATCGGCCGCTCACCCTGCCCGGTGCGTTCCCAAATCCGCTGTAGAACGGCCCTCAGGTCCCGAGCCGCCCGGTCGGGAGTCAGCCACCCGGTCTCGTCGCGTGGGGTCCCCCTGTATCTCCTCATGTTGACCGCGAAGGCGGCGTAGCCGGCTTCGATCAGCCCATCCATGAGCGAGAGGCTCTCGCCCGGAACCTGAAGGTCAAAGTCCGGGAGTCCACTCCAGGTCCGTCCGTGGACCAGCACCACCACACCCTTCGGGTTCGGTCCGGCCTTCTCCCAGATCGCGATGGGGTGGCCGTCGACTTCGGCCGTGCGGCGAATGGGGGCCTGACTCTGCACCGAGGCGGGGAGTAGGCAGCATACCAACGCGAGGAACACCGAGGAGTTGAATAGCCGGACCGACGTTGCCAAGAGTGCTCCTTGAGGCTGAGAGTCGGTGGCCAAGCTGGTGTCCGGCGCCCGGCCACCGCAAGTTCTCCGGCGAGCATATCGTACACACCGCCGCCAAAGGAGCCACACGGGATGGGGTCCGACTTCACCATCCGCCCGTTCGAGACCATCGAGGAGTTCCAGGACTGCGTCCGCTTTCAGGAAGAGACCTGGGGAATCGGCTTCTCCGAGCGGGTGGCCGTGGCCATCCTCAAGGTCAGCCAGCGCCTTGGGGGCATCGCGTCCGGAGCCTACGACGAGAACGGAGACCTGGCCGGGTTCGTGTACGGGATGACGGGTGTGGAGAGCGGTGAGGTGATCCACTGGTCGGACATGCTCGCCGTCCGTCCGGGGCTTCAGGATACCGGCTTGGGCGCGCGCTTGAAGGCCTACCAGCGAGAGACGCTCCTGGCGCAGGGGATCACGCGGATGCATTGGACCTTCGATCCGCTGGAATCCAAGAATGCACACCTGAACCTGAACAAGCTCGGGGCGGTGGCGCGCGAGTACGTCCAGGACATTTACGGTCAGACCGACTCGCCCCCCCACCAGGGCATCGGTACGGATCGTTTCGTTCCGACCTGGACCATGGACTCTGAGCGGGTGGAGCAACGTCTGGTCGAGGGCCGTTCGGGACCGGAGGTGGGTGGGGACGAAGGTGCCGTTCAGGCGTTCACCGTGGTCGAAGAGGGAGGCCTGCTCCTTCCAGGCGAATCGGACCTCTCGCTAGAGACGCCTCGCATCCTCACTCCGATCCCCTCGTCCATCCAGGAACTCAAGGCCGAGTCGCTCGAGGCCGCCGTGCGGTGGCGTCACGCCACGCGGGCGGTACTGTCGTGCTATGTCGACCGAGGCTACGAGGTGCGCGAGCTGTACCGTCGCGAGCGTCACTCAGAATACCTTCTCGTGGCGCCCTCATAGTGAGCGCCGACGTTAGCACCGTTATGCAGATGTCCGGAAGACCGGACATCCACGAATCGCACCATCCGAGAGGAACCCGTGAAGATAGATCGTATCGAGTTACGAGAAGTGCGCATGCAGCTCACCGAGCCGTTCGAGATCTCGAGTGGAGTGGCGTACGACCGTCGTGTCATGGTGCTCGCGCTGACCTGTGATGGTGTCACCGGTTGGGGCGAGTGCGTGGCCGGCGAATACCCGGACTACTCCTACGAGACGATCCAGACCGCGTGGCCGATCCTCACGGAGCTGATGCTTCCGAAGGTCTTGGGGACGGAGGCGTCGTCGTCGGTCGGCGTGAGCGACCCCATCAGGTGGGTCCGCGGCCATCGCATGGCCAAGGCCGCCATAGAGATGGCCGCACATGACCTCGAGACCAAGCTCAACGGCAAGAGCCTCGCGGATCACCTCGGTGGAGTGCGCGACGCGGTCAGGGTCGGAGTGAGCATCGGTCTCCAGCCCACCGATGAAGCGTTGCATCAGAAGGTCGGCGACTTCGTGGAGCAGGGGTACTCGCGCATCAAGATCAAGATCAAGCCGGGCCGCGACATCGAGATGTTGGCCGGCCTCCGGGAGAAGTTCCCCGACGTGCCCATGATGGCCGACGCCAACTCGGCGTACACGTTGGAGGACGCTCCCAAGTTGAAGGCGCTGGACGGCCTCGACCTCATAATGCTTGAGCAGCCACTCGCCTACGACGACTATCTGGATCACGCTCGCCTACAGGAGATGCTCGAGACTCCGGTCTGCCTCGACGAGTCGATCCGGTCGGTGGGCGATGCTGAGCTGGCCGTCGAGCTTGGCGCCTGCCGCATCATCAACATCAAGCCCGGGAGGGTGGGCGGCTTCGAATCATCCAAGGCGATCCACGACCTCTGCGTGGCAAACGACGTTCCCGTTTGGTGCGGCGGTATGCTTGAGTCGGGCATCGGAAGAGCCCACAATGTGGCCTTGGC
>PVBE012605961.1_pt1 | contig 11649 bp, 9 predicted proteins | sample 1631181 | NCBI WGS metagenome assembly PVBE01 (sample SAMN08397723, study PRJNA350692) | Marine metagenome, whole genome shotgun sequencing project. | isolation source: water | place: Pacific Ocean | collected 2012-04 | reverse complement strand
GCAGAACGTGGCCGACGCCTGCGGCACGTTCTGCGGCCGGGTGGAATCAACCGGCACCGTGGAATCAAAGACCGCGCCAGACATCGGGCTCGACCTCATTCGGGTATTCCTCGGACGGCGACTCATCCCGGACGTTCGAGCGTTGAGGCCGCCCCGCGACTCGATCACCCGGCCAGAAGTTGCTGCTCGAGCGACTCGACCACTTCGTCAAACGCCCAGACCTGGGAAGCGACCTGAACGCGGCTTCTCGTCGCGACCCAGTCGAGAACTTTCTTCTCGGCCGACATGACGGTGCTGTGGATTCGTCCCCCGAAGTACTTTCCGATTTCGCTGTATGCGGCTTGAGTGTGTTTGCGTGCCAGATACATCGCCAGCATGCGGGGCTGGGTGAGTGATCGACTGCGTCGGCTCGACTTCAGTTCGTCCGGGAGGACGCCGAACATCCGGCAGACGGCCTGCTCGATGTCGGCAATCCGCACGATGCGAATGCAATCGCGTTCCAGGTCGGCCAGCACCTTGCGGGCCGTTGCCGCGCTGATCCGTTTACCGGTCATGCGTCCGTAGGTCTGGAGGCAGTTGAGGGCGCCCTCCAACTCGCGAACGTTGTTCCGAAACCGCTTGGCCACGAATTCGAGCGCATCAGCGGCAATCTCGAGATTCAAGCGGGCCGCCTTCTGGTTGACGATCTGTTGCCGCGTTGCGAGGTCGGGCGTTTCCAATCGGCAGACGAGCCCGGAGAGAAATCGGGTGGTCAGCTCCTCGCTCAGCTTCGTGAGCAACCGCGGATGACGATCCGCGGAAAGCACGACCTGGCGCCCCTGCGATTCGAGTTGCTTGAAGGTATGCAGAAACTCCTCCTGCACGACCCGCTTCGAATCAAGAAAGTCGACGTCGTCGACGATCAGCACGTCGACGTTGCGAAATTTCTGGCGAAAGCTCGGCAGCGTCCGGTCGCGTAAGGCTTGTGTGAAGTAGTTGGTGAATGCTTCCGACGTCAACATCATCACGCGCAGCGACGGATAGGCCCGCCGAATCTCTCCATAGATTCCCTCCAGCAGGTGGGTCTTGCCCGATCCGACACCGCCATGAATATAGAGCGGGTTGTATTGCGCGCCGGGCATCTGGCAGACCTGCTCGGCTGCGGTGATTGCCAGTTCGTTGCAACGGCCGCGAACGAATTCCCGCATCGAGGCAAACTTGCGTTTGAGTGAAGGCGGCTTGGCGGACCGCGCGGCGGACGTCGGTTCGGCGGACGTCGGAGGAGTGGGGGAAGTCGCGACGGTGGATGGCTCGGATGCGGACTCCGTCAGAGAGATGGCGCTGTCGACCTCCAGACGGATTCGTCCCGAGGGTCCCAGCACGCGTTGAGCGACGCGGTTCAAAGGCTGATGGAAACGCCGCTGCATCCAGTTCAATAGAAACGGGCTTCCCACGCCGACGACCAGTTCATCGTTCTCGATCGTGAACGTCGTCCGACCGGCGAACCAGTGGCCGAAATCCTTTTCGCCGACCTGCGCGACGACCTCGCTGCGGAGGGCATCGACGCCGACGGTTTCGTATTGAGGCGACACCTTCGCCGGTGGCTCGGGCTGCATCTTGCGACCCTCCCGCGCGTACCCGTAGCCTTCCCGGAAATCCGGGCTTCCCCCAGCGGCTAACGGACAGGCACTCCGTTGCCCGACGAGTGGAATCGACGGCGTGTCAGCGCAGAGATTTATTGGTGGAAAACAATAGAGAGAACCAACGATCAGCCTCAGGCACGAACCCGATCGTCGGGGGGTTGAAGTCTCACTCAGACTCGACTGAAGCCGATGGTAGCCGGGTTCGGGCAAGTGTCAAACATAAAAGTTGAATTCTTTTTGCCCGGTCGCCCCCTCTTTGGCGAGTAGGGGATTATTCCGCGGGTTTGACGGCGCTTTCGGTTTGTGCGAATCGCACGAGACTCTCGACGGCGTGTGGACAAGCTGTCGATTACTTTTTCTCCGCGGCGATTCGGGGGCTGTAGATGTGGACGGAACGGGCCATCATCGGACGAAATTTCAGCGATTCATAGACGCTGCGCGCAGGGGAGTTCCGCACGTCAACCGCCAGAATTAACGAAGCCATGCCCGCGTTTCTGGCTTCGTGGAGGCCGTCGATCAAGATCGCACGTGCGTAACCCTGCCCGCGTTCTTCCGGTTTCGTCCCGACGTACACAATCTCCCACGCCTGCTGCTGCGTGTGCGCGTTCATCAACAACAGCCCCACGTCTCTCCCGTTCACGTGATAGATTTTCCAGCGTGACGGATCGAATTCCCCGGCCGCTCGGTGGCTTTCGAGCGCTTCGACGCCGCTGCGAACTCCGTTCAGTTCGGGACAATCCTGTGTATTCACATATGTCTGCTCGATCATCTCCACGAAACGCGGAAAGTTCCGCGAGCGAGAAAACTCGAGGGTCTCCAGGAGGACGTCTCCCCGATCCGGAAGCGGTTCGTCGAGCATCCGCTGCAGGAACAACAGGTCGGTCAGATGCCGAAATCCGCTACGAGTCAGCGAGGCGTGCAACTCGTGTTCGTCGGTCTCGGTCAGGCACTGTGCAATCCACGCTCCAGAGCGATCGACGCGCCGGCGCATGTCGTCGAGAATCGCGTCAGTCAGTTCGCCGGCCGCCTTGCCGGGAGTAACCGATGGAGGCCAGACAAACATCGTCCCGTCGCTCTGGGCGACCATCAGGCCCGCGCCCAGGGGCTCTTCGTCGAGCGTGGCGACCAGCAGATTGCGGAGGTCCACCTCCCCCCGAGAGGAGGCTTCGAGCAAACTGCGCGTCTGGCGTGCTTGCTCGAACTGAGAGAGGTGCGTGAACAACAGTTTCACCGCCTGCTCACGATCCTCCGTCGATGCTCGGGATACCTTGATCATCACTTGGCCGTCGCCCGCAGTCGAATCATTGCCGGGAAACGCTACATCGGGCAACATCCGCCCGGCCCGCAGGGCGGGGCCGCGCCTCCCATGGCGCACGGAGACATTCCGCTGCCGCAACCGGCAATGGGAAGCTGTTTGGAAACATGCCCCGCCGGTGCGCTGAGCAATTTCTCCAGCGAACGGCCGTTGCAATTTGGACAATGCGGGCGTTCGGAATTGCGGACCAGCACTTCGAACTGCTGCTCACACGAACGACACTCGAACTCAAATATCGGCATCCGCCGGCTCCATTCAATACCTAGTCGGCCAATGTCGACCGTCAACATGTTGCAACAGCCCCGATGCGGGCAACGGACCGGACACGTCGTCCGCATTATCCAGGCTCCGCCAACTGGCGTCCGGATACACGGCGTCGTTGAGGCGGCCATCGATCTCGCCGTAACTCGCCCGCGTGATCACCTCACTAGACAAATCGCCGGGGGGGACGACCGGTGCAATCGAAAACGAGACCATCACCACCAAGGCGGCAGCCACTGCCAGCGTCGGTACCCAAATCCGCCCTCTTGCCGGCGCGTGCCGCGACGCGGCTTTCGATTGCGACTCGATTCGATGCGAAACGTCCGGCCAGACGCTGTTGTCCAAGCCTCTTCCTGGCCCTCCGTCGAATTGCTGAAGCACCGTCATGCTGGCCTTCATCCGCGCAAAGTGCGTTTGGCACTCCTCACAATGGACCACATGCTGCTTCAAAGTCTGTTCGTCTGAAGGATCCACATCATCGCCGACCCACAACGCGATGAGAGATCGTGCCCGCTTGCAATTCATGACTGCTCCGCCTCGGTCCGACGAGGATGTGACGTTCGGTCTTGCCGTCTGGCCCACAATCGCTGGAAGCGGCTCCGCGCTTCCGCAAGCCGCCACCGAATCGTCGCCTCTTTTCGATCCAAAATCCCCGCGATTTCCGAAGTGGAAAAATTCTCCAAATCGCGGAGAACCAGCACGGTCCGGTAGTTTTCCGGTATCTCTTCCAGGACGGACCGCACCTCCTGCTGAGTGTCCAGCACGTTGCGCGGATCGGCGGTCCCTGGGTCGGGAGCCCGCTCAATCGGACTCTCGCTGAACAGAGACCAATGTCCGTGCCGCTTTTTGCGACGAAGATGGTCCAGCGTCAAATTCACGCCAATCCGAAACAGCCACGGACCAAATCTCCGCGACGCGTCGAATTGAGCCAGACGTTCGTACACCCGCAAGAACGTCTCTTGCGTCAGATCTTCGGCTTCCTCCGTGTTACGAATGAACCGCTGAATCACCCACAGTAAACGCCGCTCGTAACGCAACACCAACTCACCAAACGCGTTCCGATCCCCACGCCGCGACTCTTCCACGAGCCGAGCGTCCGAAACGGCGCTGTCGCTGGCCAGCAGTTCGACTGGTTCTGCCTCTCGTCCGGTCATCGTCGCCACAGGCTTCACCTCGTGCGAAAGCGTGATTGCACTCTCTTGCTTACGCCGCACTCGGTGGTTTCGTTGGGGGTTCTTTCCGCCGCTCCGTCGGCTCAACAGACCTATACGCGCGCACCACACGCCTCATTCGCTCCGTCGACACACGGAAAGTATACCAAATCGACCGACTCAGAGCGAAATCCTTTCTCGCGGCTGGTCGCTCTGCGCCTTTTTCCTCGTGCCTTCTCGCGCTTTCTTGTGGCAAGGAAACTCCCGTCGGCGAACAGCCGCGCGGCCGCGCTTCCCAAAACTTACAAAAACGCCCGCACTGCCCGGGACAGCCGCTGCATGCCGGCATCGATGCCCTCCGCGGATTGCACGCCGAAACTGAGCCGCATCTGATGAGTGGGGCGCTCGTCGGCGGGGCCGCCGTAGCAGAGTTCGCCTGGGACGTACATCACGCGTTCCTGACGGGTTGCCCGTTCGAACAGGTCGCTTTGGAACCCCGTGGCGATCTGCTCGGGAAGCAACATCCAGACGTACAACCCCCCATGAGGGCGGACCCACTCGACGCCGGGCAGGTCGCTGAAGTACGCATCCGCGGCAGCGAGCATTGCGTCCCGTTTCGCGCGATACGAATCGCGAACGATTTCCGCGTGCGAGTCAAACAGCCCCTCGGCCAACACCGTGGCCAAGAGGTGCTGGTTGAAATTCGCGGAGCCGAAGTCTTCGTTCCCCTTGCGATCGCAAATCGGACCGACCAGGTCATGCGGCGCGACGCCGAACCCCACGCGGAGTCCGGGGGCGTAGCTTTTGGAGAAAGTCATCGCCAGGATCACGGTTTCCTTGTCGGCGTCGAAACTCCACACGCTCGGCAGCTTGGGGCCGTCGTAGTGCAGTTCGCGATAGGCGGCGTCTTCCAGGACGTACAGCCGATGCGACTTCGACCAGCGCTGGGCGATTTCGACGACTTCGCGCCGACGTTCGGGGGACAGGCTGATTCCGCTGGGATTCTCGTAATCGCTGACGACGTAGATCAGCTTGACGCGATCGAGTTCTCCGGCGGATTCGATGCGTGCGAGGGTCGCTTCGAGTGCCTGGCAGCACATTCCGTTTTCGTCGGCTTGGACGGGAACGGCCCGAGCGCCCAATCCGTTGAGTACGCCCAGAAAGGCGAAGTACGTGGGGGCGGCGACGAGACAGATGTCGTCCGGATTGAACAGCACTTCACCCACGAGCGAGAGAAACTGCTGCGAACCGGTCGTCAAGACCAACTGGTCGGTGTCGAAGCCGGGGTCGTCGGCGGTGCGTCCTTCGAGCCGGGCCAGATAGCGGACCAGTTCCTCGCGCAAAGGCTCCGCCCCGGCAGTCGTCCCGTACTGCAAAGCATCCCGCGCACGTCCGCGGTCCGAGAGCAGCAAGTCGACGGCTTGCTCCGTTTCTTCAACGGGCAACGACGCCGGATCGACCAACCCCGCCGCCAGCGAAATGACGTCGCGGTTTTCGACCGCCTGCTGCATCAGGAAACTGATCGCCTGTTCGGATGCCCAATAGCGACGCTGGCTGAAGACCGGGTCCGGAAGTGCGAGGGAGGGTTGCGATTCGATCGACATGGTGATTCTCTGAAAAAGCTGGGAAATGGCCCTGTTGTCATTGTTTCCGAATCCCGTGCTCCCGGCAACAGCCCAGCGGGGGATTCACCGAACGTAGGCCATTCGCGCGGGACGCATTCGGAACAGATCGACGTTGAGCCGGACATTCCCGCAGGCCGGAGGTTCGCCTGAAAACAACCGACTGACGCTCGGCCCAGGATTGCTCGCTGAAGAACAGTCGCCTCGTGGCAGCCACGCTCGGCGGAGCTTTGGGCTTCCGTGGCTTGTGTCCACCGTCTGGCGACGGTGGCTACGGCAAAGGTGTCGGTTGTTTCTCGAGCGATCCTCAGGTTCTTGCGGCCAACTCCGCGGCCACGTCGCGAATTTCGCGAAGGACTTCCAGCCGGGCGGGCGTCCAAACGCGGGTGCCGGGGCTTTCGTCTCGGGTGTCGTCGCCCAGTCCGGCGGTGCGGGACTGCGCGAGGCGGTGCATGATCAAGTCGCGAATCCGGGGCGCGTCGGCGACACCCTGGATCAAACCCGTGTGCGGGCCGATCGCGGCAGCGCCGGCTTGTCCGGGTTGCTGGTGGGCGGCGCCCGCGCCGCCGGCCGTCTCGACGAGGACGTCGGCGATCCCGAAGAAACGCTGCACGGGCCCCTGGTTGACCGAGACGTTCTGCACGTTTTCGAAGGTGATCGTCGTTTCGTGGATGATCCAGATTCCGCGACGAATCCGCAGGCTGCGATCGGACATCACGTACCACGTCGTGTCGTACTGGAGGTGAATCGCCAGATAGGCGATCACATCGGGCACGACTGCCGCCAGGATCGCGACAGGCAACAACAGCACCCCCGCGAACGGGTCGATCACCACGCCGACGATCCAGAGCACGAGGATCGTCAGGTTCAGCGCGCCCAGGCCGATCCAAAACTTGAACTTTCGATATCGCAGGAAACCGAGCGCCGGCTTGAAGGCCTCGCTGCTTTCGCCCTCAAGTACGGGCAATTCCGGAGGATGCTCGGGCACGCGAAACCAGCGGGCCATCACGCCCCACACGCCCCGGTAACACCACTGCGTCAATTCACCAGCACGTCCGCTCATCGCACATCCTCCGTTCGAGCGGCGAGCGTTTTGAGCGAATCGCGGATCTCGCGCAGCAGAACGGTCGGCTCGTCGTGCGGGGCCGAGGCATCCGCATAGCCGCCCGAAGTCTCGGCGGACTCGCCCCGCGCGCCGCGCATCCGGGCATACAGCGCGTCGCGGAGTTGCTCGGCTTCCAGGACGCCTTCGATGCTCATCTCGGGGCCGGCGCTGCCGGAGGCGGTTTGAATCGCCACGCTCGCCAGCCCCATCCAGCGCTGCAGCAGGTTTCGCGTGAGATGGATGTCCTGAATCCGACGGTAGGTGAGGTGAATCTCCCGCCGAAAGAGGATGCCCCAACTCATCGAGACGCCGTCCTCGTCGAATTTGTACTTCAGCGTTTCATACTTGAAGTACAGCGGCAGCAACACAAACGGAAACGCCGGTCCCGTGAGGATGGCGAGAATCAGATAGTACCGCATCAAACTGCGATCGGGCCGGGAGATCGCCTTCGGGTCGAACGACTGACCGTCTGTTTCGCCGGGCATGGGCCGTCTCCGTTCGGTCGGTGACATGAATGTAACACGGGTGCGAATGTTGTTCGTCAGTTTGCCGTCATTATTGCCGCAAACGGTCGATGATGACCACGATCTCCTGCGAAACCCGGCCCAGGGGACGGGGAACACATGTTGTCAGGAATGCGGTTTGGTGCTAGCTTTCGTCCCGTTTGAGAGGTCATCCGCGTGGGACGGCGAGGTTTCGGCGCGACAGTCTTCTTGCGTGTTCGGTCGGAACTCACGAGGTCGGAATGTTGGATTCGCGATTCGGCATCGATGAAGCAACGAAACAGCCGGGAACAACGGCGTCGGCGATCGTGCAGCTTCTCCGACGGAGACGAGCGGTCGAATACTGGCCGCTGCTTCTTGCGCCGGTTGTGTTGGGGAGCGTGTTTGTCTTGCGGTCGTTCCAGCTCACACATTTATTGGACAAGACGATTCTCGAACAGATGGCAGTGGTGCTGACGTCGCTGGCGGCGGTCGGCTTCGGATTGCGTTACCGCGAGCAGCGTCGTACGGTCGATCTTCTGTTGACTTTGTTGGCGATTGCCTTCACCTGTCGCGAGATTCACTTTGCGGGCAGCGGAGTCGGCATTTACGTCGCTCTTGTGGTTCTGATCGCGTTGGGCGTCCGCTGGCGCGAGGCGTTGATCGGGGAACTCTCGCGCGACTGGCGTTTGACTTGGATCATGGGAGCCGCGTGGGCCTATTTTCTCTCGCAGTTCGTCGCCCGGCGGGCGCTGCGCGGCATCTTGCCGCTCGAAGAGGAACTGCACATTCCCATCGAAGAGACGCTTGAAACCGCGGCTCACGTGATGTTGCTGCTGACTGCGGTGCTGCCTTCAGCACCCAATTCCACAATCAAGAATTGACGAAGCGTCAGTGCCCAGGACCTTCCGCTTGCGGGTTGTCGGCGGCGTAGCGTCCGAATCCGGCGAACAGCAACGCAAAGAAGACGTAGCCCAGGGCGATGCCGTATCCCCGGACCGCCAGTGCTCCCTCGGCCGGCGCGGCACCGGCAAACAGGTAGTCGACGAAGTTGCCGCTGAGTTGGTAGGCGTGCGTCAGTCCGACAGCGGCGAACGCGGCGGCGATCAATGACCAGATCGCGGCCGCATAGAAACGCCGGTCGATGAGCATCGCGGAAATCGCCGCCAGGAACATGCAGGTGAAGATGTAACCGCGCTCCAACAGGTTCAATCCGTTGAGCAGGAACCCGTTGACTTCCGCGTCCATCGATCCGGTCAACACCTGTTGCATCGTGTGCGAACCCTCGGCGGGGGGAATTCCACAGGCGACGATGAACGCGCCCCAGGTGACGGTCGCCCCCCAGGCGGCGATCGCGGGAAACAAACCCATGGCAACGGCGGGGGCGTGTTCGTGGGGGACGGTTTGGAACGCCTGGGCGGTGATGATGATGCCGATCCAGAGGATGATGGCGATGCCCGCTTCGAGCGGAATGACGGCGCTCATCAGGCCGACCATGCCCGTTAAACAGATGGCCGTGATCGCGATTCCGTTGAGGGTCGAGTAGCCGGCGCGTGCCCCGAGAGACTTCCAGCCGGGATGGCCGATGTAGATCGTCGTCGGAAAACAGCTTCCGAACAAGGCGGCAGTGATCGTGCCGACGCCGTTGACCGCGAGCGACGAGCGGGCGTCGTAACTATCACCGGCAGCCTCGGCGGACTCGATGTTCTGTAGACTGCCGACGATGTTGAACAGCCCCATGGGAATGATCACGCTCAGGAATCCCAGCCACTGTTTCGGCTGTTGCAGCACTTCCCAGATGTCCCCGCCCACGAAACGCGGCCTTTCGAAGTCCCAACCGGACCATGCGTCGCTGACGGCGGTCAGCGACATCGCCGGCCCCCCGATCGATTCGGGCAAGACATGCGGCAGGATCCACGCACACAGCGTCCCCGCGAGGACGGCGACGAACCCGCCGGGCAGTCCCAACGGAAACCGCGCCCGCGCGAAGAGCGTCAGCAGGATGATCGCCATCGGCAGCATGGCGGTCATCGGACGATGGAAGATTCGCAGTGCGAAGGTCATCGCGATGAAGCCGATGGCAATGCCGGCCAGCGTCGAGAGTAGGGCCGCTCTGGGCGTGTGCTTGCGAATCCACTCGGCCACGAACGCGCCGGCAAACTCCATCACGCCGCTGCCCAGACAGGCGACCAATCCCATCTGCCAGGCGAGACGGGCGGCTGCTTCCTGGGAGAGGCCGTCGTCCATCCCGCCGCGAAAGACAGGTGCCATGACGAAGAAGATGTAGATCAGCATCGAGGGCGTGTTGATCCCGTAGGGCTGGGCGGTGACGTCGTCGCGTCCCGTCTTCCGCGCCAGTCGATGCGCCTGCCAGGCGTAGAACAGGTTGCCGATCAGCATGCTGACCGCCACGCCAGGGAGGATGTAGCGCGTCACCAGATAGGACGCGTCGTCGTGCATGCCGCACAGACTGGTGCACATGGCAACGATCAACAACAACTGCACGATGTTGTCGATGAACAAACCGAAAAATCCGTCCAGGTCGCGTTGGACGAACAGCGGGTAACGTCCTGATTTCATGGTGTCGATCCACAGAGAGAGAATCCGGAGAATCCACCCTAGCCGTGTGCGGCGGTCGGTTCAACGTCGGGCGTGCGTGAACCAATGAGCGGTGCAGGTGGCTGAGGCAGTGAGGATCGTTTGAGAAACAATTGTCACAATTGACGTAGCCACCGTCGCCAGACGGTGGGCAAGCCACGAATGCCCACGCTCTGGCGAGCGTGGCTACGCCGACAACACGCTTCATTGCGAACCAGGGAGCCGCTGCTATCATCGATTCCTGCAAACAGCGCGTCGTCACCTCCGTCGTTCAAAAGGAAACACCATGAGACGAACATTGCTCCCCGCCGTCGTTGCCGCATCGCTAGTCGGGCTTGTGACGCTTTCCTGGAGCGTCGGACGCAGTGCCCCAGACCCCGCGACGGGGGGCCTGCCCGGCGCGCGGCCCGAAATCGACGCGTCCCGCTATCCGACGCTGCAAGCGGCGTTCGACGCGCTGCCGGCCGAGGGCGGTTTGATCCGCCTGCCCGCGGGAACGTTTAACATCGATGAGCCGTTGGTGATTTCGCAGCAGGACGTCCGCATCGAAGGGGCGGGGACGGCCACGCACATTCACAACACGAACGCCGAGGGGCAACCGGCGCTGTCGTTGCGGCCCAATGAAGGCTTCAAGGACAAGGACGGCAAGGAACGCATCTGGCGGGTGATGCTCTCGAACTTCCGCATCACGGGCAACGAGAAAAGCGGCGTCGGCATCCACGCCAAGTGGGTCCAGGAGATCTTTCTGCAAGGAGTGACCGTCAGCGAGCACGGCGGGCACGGCATCTTTCTGGATTACTGCTTTGAAGACCCCCGCATCAGCAACTGCCTGATCACCTACAATAAAGGGGCCGGGGTGCATCTCCTCGGCTGTCACGACATCATCGTTTCCGCCAATCAGTTCGAAGAGAACCAGGACGCCCTGCACTGCTTCGAAGGCTTCAACCTCTGCATGACGGGCAACAACATCGACGATCACCTGGGACACGGCATCGTCATCGAGGACACGTACGGCTCGGTCGTCTCGGGCAACATGATCGAAGAGTGCAAGGGGACCGCGATCATTCTCGATCGCGATTGCTACGGCAACACGATTTCCGCCAACGAAATCGCCCACAACGGCGGCGGCATCGATCTGCGGGACGCCCATGGCTGCGCCGTGAGTGCGAATACGATCACGATCTGCGCCAGCCACGCCGTCCGCATCGGTCCCGATTCGGGACGCATCACCGTCACGGGGAACAATCTTTCCAACAGCTACGTCGGCGATGGGAAGATTCGCCGTAGAGAGAACGACATGTTGGCGGCCGGCATGACGATCGAAGGCGCGACGGACGTGACGGTCTCGGGGAATCTGTTTTCCGACGTCAAACCGAAGGCGTTGGAATTGGTGAACGACAAGGCCCGTCGAATTCTGTTCGCCAACAACGTGTTGACGGGCGTCGAGAGCGACCACAAGCAGCTCAAGGGGTCGCTCGTGACCAATAACCTGG
>PVBE010875473.1_pt1 | contig 11650 bp, 6 predicted proteins | sample 1631181 | NCBI WGS metagenome assembly PVBE01 (sample SAMN08397723, study PRJNA350692) | Marine metagenome, whole genome shotgun sequencing project. | isolation source: water | place: Pacific Ocean | collected 2012-04 | reverse complement strand
CACCATCACCACCATCATCACCAGCACCATCACCATCATCAGCACCACCACCACCATCACCATCACCACCGCCACCATCGCAACCACCACCGCCACCATCACCACCATCACCATCACCAACACCACCATCACCATCACCAACGCCACCACTAACTCCACCATGACCACCACCATCACCACCACCACCATCACCACAATCACCACCATCACTACCTGCAACGAATGCTGTAGCTCCAAAAAGATCGCAATATGATCGCATATCCTGCTCCCGGTGTCAACCCCGTCACGTGAACGAAGACGGGAAGAAATTAACAATGCCGTGGGCAAATCGAATTCAATGATCAATCAGCAACGATGCATTAGAAACTGCTACCGACACCGTTACCGGTAAAGATACGAATATACAACCATACCTGCATTTGAATGAACACAAGAATCCCGAGCATGCGCACGCAACAACACAGAGAATCCAATTGTTGCATCACACGACGACATACTTCACTTCGTGTCGCTGTCTCCCTGGTCTGCCCTGCGCCAATAAACTCGCAAGCGCGATCCGGCGACTCATTTCTTTGCCTTCCACCAATGGCTGCGCGGCACCATGGATACCTCGCCTCCGAGTGTCGTCACGAGCGCGTGCTCGTTCCCTGCGAGCCGACTGCCTGTAGCAAACAACAAAGCGCATCACTATTCCGCATGTTTACTCGCACTCTCAACGCATGACTACACAGACTGTTGTGCCTGTACTCGCCAACTTGCGCTTCTTCGGCGCCTCCGTCGCAGTGTCGCTGTCGACAGACATAGAATCCGCACGAACGGAACAGCTCGAACGGGCCCTCTTTGATCCTTGTGGCGGCCGCGGCTTGGAGCCGCAACCAAAACATGCATTCAATGTGAGAGCCACTGTGATCCATGACTAAGCGAACCAAAAGGAAGCCGACAAGCGAACATTGATCTGTGCTCGACAGCCCCTGTCACTCAACAAGACTACTATGTCTTGAAAGCCGCCCCACTATGACGTCACCATGCCTACTGACGCAACTCTAGATCGATTGCAGACATCTCTCCGCCGACTCTGTGCGCATGTGTGGACTGAATTCATTTGTTTCGCTCGTTGGTCGCCTCCTCCGGACGCACCTGGCGCGTGGTATGTAGCGTCCATAGCTGCTTTCAAGATAAACGCCGCCTTGTCCAGCGGCATCTGTGGAGTAGTCAGCATGCAGAGGTCCTTGGCTGAGATCGCACCAGTGGCCAAAGCATCTGCTGAACAACCAACACGCAGCAATGGGCCATACCATTCTGCAGCGCCGGCCCTCTGCAAGAGCTGCTGCAATGCGTCAGCTTTGCGGGAGTTCGGAGCAGACCCACGTTGGGGAAGTCCTGCAACTGTCGCTGCGGCATCATTCTTCAAGTCAAGGTTGTCGATCTCCATGACCCAGGTGCTCGACTGAGAAACGCCAGTGGCCTTCTTCTTGCCAGCAAGCTTGCGCGTGAGAGCGCGCTTGGGCTGAGAAGCACAAACCGCTCTCTTGCCAGCAACTCGCCGCAAAGAAGCTTTCTTCAACATGGCACGGCCTCTTGCACTGAGACCTCGGAGACTCTGACTCTTTTTCTTCTTCTGAGCGCGTTCCTTTTGACCACAAGTTGCCAAACTGAAGCCTTTTTGCTTCAAATCACGCAAACACGCTTCGTGCTCGCAGCCACCCCACAAAGCGAATGGCAAACAATTGCAGAGGCAATTCGGACCATCTCGACCGGTCTGCTTCCAAAAGGCATCAGCCGCATCACCCCAGGCAAGCACTACGAAGTCATAGTGGTATCTGGCCCACTGCTCGTGCGAGAGGCCAATGCTATTCCTCGTGCGGTCTCCGATGCAGATGCCCTCCCGGCGCCATTCTCGGAATAGCTTTTTGCCGTTTTTCTGGAAAGCTAACTTGGCGATCGTGCGCGCCTCCTTCCTCGAAATCCTGTAGGTCTCATCAGACGCACGCACCCATTCATAGTGAGGCCCGCTGTCGTCGCCGCCAGGAATGAACACTGACTTATACAAAGTCCGCGGCATGACCGCCACTTCGCCGAGGTCAGTCAATGTGACTTTGTGTATGAGAGCCTGCTGCGTTCGCAATTCGACTGCGGTGCTGCGGCCTTCCGTTGCTAGGTGAGCGCTACGCAGATTGCTCTCATCAATGTCCGTTGGCCGGTCATTGAAGATGACCTTCTTCTTGGCCTGTTGACCAGCCACCTTGACGACCTTGCGAAGGGCTTCCGGGATCTGGTCAGGCGTCGCTTTGCGCAGACGTCTCCCAGAAGGAGTTTGGAAAAGCTTCCCATACAGACGATTGTACGATTCCAGTGCCTGACTGCCAGACGCCGAGCCTGGCTGCACCCGGTCCCACCCGGCCCAGAACAATGGACACAACACCTTCCCGCCTTCAAGCATCGTCATCTCTGACGCAGAATAAGGCTCCGTCTCCGCAACTTCCACTGGCAACAAGAGAAAGTATTTCTTCAAGGTGTCCTTGGCCTTGTGCTCACCCACCTTGTCAAGCCAGTTGAACACAAGGGCCCATGTGTTGTGAACCGTGGTAAGCTTTATGCAATGCGTCCTGGTCATGACGATCCAATTCAAAATCGTGTCTTTCCTTCCCTTCTCCCGCGTGACAAGATCTGTCTTTATGGCTTCGAAGATGTGCCAGTAATCGCTGCAGCGCACTGACTTATCATACAACTCCTCTCGTGCCGCTTCGGCTGTCTTTGTCATATCGGCATGAAATTGTTTCACATTCTGGCGCATGTCGATGCCTTGTCCTCCTGCGATCAAGGGCCTGCCAGCGAGCCGGTTTAGCACCCTGGCTCCTGCGCAATAAGCGCCCCCAGTTTCGCCAGACGCGACGACCCACACGAGAGGTGTGAATGTGGTCGGCCAGGATAGCACAGTCAATGTGTGGCCGCGTGGTGTTGTTCTCCCTTTGTGCTTCGTGAGGAAACCGAGCGGGATCGTGCACCAATTGCCGAACAGTTGTTTGAAAGTCCCATCTGCGCACAATTTGATGTACTGTTTGTTTGCAAGCTTGGACACAGACTTCAAGCAAGCAAGGGAGGACACCACGAAAGCAACATGGTCGTTCCCACCTGTGTCTTGGAAGGTCTCTGTGCCGAGCATATACATTTCTAGTTCGTCGTCTCCTGTGAAGTCATCATCTGTGGGGGCTCGCACGCCGGCCTCGCGGAACGCGTGCTTGACGGACTCCGTCGGCCACAAGCCGCATGGCTGCTCGTCTGCAGGCATTGCTTTGTGCTTGTCTCGCTTTGCTCTTCGCTGCAACTGCCTTGGCGATGGGGGCGCATATGGAAGATCGACGAAAGCAGTCAAGCGGGCGACCCCCGGCGAAGCGTCGCTTGCATAATATTTACACTCCTGATCCGCGTTCATAATTCGTCTGCCAGGCATCTTTTGTGGGCCGTCATGATGCTTCCCGCAATATTGGATATGAAACTGAGACGTCTCGCTGCTGAAGGTCGTCCGAGCGAAGAAGCTGCACAGACCCTTCGGGCAGGACTTGCAAACGGATTCAATGCGGAGCTGTTCTGAATGAACGCGCTCGCGCTCGCTGCTCCAAACATCGAACGCCTTGTCGTGGCCATTCTTCTTGGGATTCGCTGCCCATAACCTCACTCGTCGAAAGAGTTCCTTGTAGATGTCGCCCTCTGCTTCCTTTATTGTCTGATCACAACACAATTCGCCTGTCCCCCACTCCTCCTGAGTCCCTGGCTGCCTTCTTGTATATGCACGCCGCACAGCCGCACACTCAACCTCGGATGGCGCTGGTGCGTCACACGCCCGATGCCGGCCCTTGATGAGCACGAAGACTCGTTGCCCAGCTTGATCGTACACAGCTGTCAAAGTGCAAGGGCAGACCGGCTGCCGCTTGCATGCAGTGAAGCATTCGACCCTGCAAAGAGAATGCTTCCCAAGCTTGGTTTTCGTTTTCTGTGCCCGCACGTGCATCGGAAATGGCTCCTTGCTCTTAGAACAATCCTTGGCGACCTGCTCCAACTTATGGAGTGCATCTTCTGAGCTTGGCAAAGCTGCAACTCTATCGAATACATGGGTCACCTCCGCGCCGCTTTTCAAATAATGCCGGAGCAGCGGTGGCACATCAGCATCTGCCCTTGTGGTGGAAGCTTCTGTGGACCGCCCGCTCTCTTGAACCGGGCCGCCTCGGCGCAATTGTCTCGCGCTTCGCTGCGTCGCGGTTGAGCCCTTGGCTGCTAGCTGCGAAGATGGCTGATCATCTCGCCCAGGATTTGCACCACTGGGATTGGCAAAGCAAGGCTCTGATCCTGCTTCGATGTTGTTCTGGACCTCTAATGGCTCAACCTGCTCTGCGGCAGCGCCCTTGCCTAAACTCGGTTGCACAGCCTGGTGTCGGCTTCGCTTGCTCGTCCTGCGCAGCGAGCTCTCGGCGGCAACCTGTGCCTGGACTTTAGCACCTTCGCCTGGCGACAAGAAGCAATCCTCACATAAAACATCCGCAGCTGCGTGCGGCCGATTCACTGTTGTGTGGTCACGTTCGGCCTGTGGCTGCTGCCGCTGCTGCTGCAGCAACGGGCTGCTAGATACAGTGCGGGCACCCTGCGCACGAGAATGCCCGCTGCAGTGCGCAAGTGATTCGGAGCCACTGCTCAGAGCTGACTTGCATTTGTTGCCTTCAAGCACCGATTCTGGGAATAGCCTGTGCTGAGTCGATGTCCGAGCGTCCAACGGGCAAAGAATTGCAACCTGAAAGTCTGAAGCAACTGCTTGGCGGACAATGTTCGCCACGACGCGCCTGGAAAGCTGTCCCTGTGAGACCGGGAGCGGCGCCCGGAAGGCCGTCTCGATTGCTGAAGCATCGCCTGACACAAACTTGACGAACACAGCATCATCTCGCACCCACACTTCCTGCTCGTGGTCACCAAAGCGAATGCCATCGAGCCTGATCGGACGAAAGCCGTCGAGAACGCACAGGAGCCGGCTACTGCCTGTTCTGATTGGGTGCCCGCGCTTGTTGAGAGCCAGCGCTACACCAGCAGATGGTAAAACAGACGCCTCTGTAAATTTCATTGCTGCTGTGAACTCTGTAGAGAAGCTAGCTGGTTCGCTGAAGCCACGGGCTTCCAATGATTCCAAAAAGCCTGCTCTGGCCAGGCTAGTCTGGAAAGTCAATCCGCGGAATATGATCTCGGCATCTGCACAAGGTTGCAACTTCGAATAGATGAAGCCGACGTATCGGCACGGCACTTCCGCGAAGCTGCTCCAGAACTCGTCAAGTTCTGCCTTCAACCCATCAGATACACCATCTCCAGGCTCAACCGGTGGTCGCAAAGGTGCGCAGCACAATGCGTCGAACAAGACCCGGTTGTCTCGCATCACGGCACCGTAGTGCAGAAAACCTGATAAGAAGAATTGCTGTGACGCAGCCCACGCTGCATCGACGCTCTGTTCTGGAAGAAACGGGCAAGCAACTCTGAATCGTTCAGGCGCTTTTCGACTAGCGCAGCCATCACGACCGTAGAACTTGAATCTGACAGCTAACTCTGCGAACCGCTCGCTTGTTTCGATAGAAGGGATTTGTACTGCCCTGCGGCGCGAGAAGCTGCTGCGAACCCCTCTGCGGCGCGAGCGGCGGCTGCCACGTGACACGTACCTGCGCCGAGGCGGCCGCGGCGCCTGGACGTGCCCTGCCGGCCAAAGATGGTCTCGCGTTGCAGGTGGCATTGTGTCCAAGGAGAGCCTGAACACCAATGCATTTTGTGCGTTTCGTGCGCCGCCTGGGCCGACATTGGCGCATGGCTCACCCTCGCGAGTACCCAAGCCCATGCTGGCAGCCATATCGAAAATGCGACAGACTTCAGCTTGATTTCCACGCAGCGAAAGTTTGCAGCCACTCGCCTGCGATACTTTGATGACTGCATGATTCCGATACGTGTCGCAGAGTTTCACGATGAGTTTCTCATCTGCGCTCAAAGGCTGACGCTCGATGACAGTGACGGCGGCCTGCTCACCCGCAACTCGCTGCAATGGCTTCTGCACTTGAGCGATCGGAGGTCCAGCCCTGTCTCGTGGGTGCAAACACATCTCTTTGAATATTGTCGCCACGCTGTTTACCATCATAGTAAAATGCGATGGCGCTGTCAGGGCAGATTCCTCTCTGAAGTCAAACCAATGCGGCGCCAACGGCTGAGCACGAACCTCATGCAACGGCTCTCCTGTGTCATAGATTGCTTTCATCTGGTGTTTGCACCGCTTCAACTCCAAGAGAGCGCTCGTCTGCAGATTGCAATTTATGACGTGCGTACCACAGGTGAAGCCATGTTTACCAGCAGCCTGTTCGGCAGCAGGGTGTACTGCGAACTTCGCTGCTTCCGCCCTGAGATGGAACAGCTTCCACGCCACAGCGGAATCGAATGCAGCGGCGCCTCTGGTGGCCCTGATCTGGGTTGCAGTGAAATCCACTGAAGACTGGTGGTGCCCGACGCACGCTGCTTGCACCAAGAACAAGCAACTGCAAAAGATCGACACCGGCCTATTGGAGACTGATGGTGTGCTGGAATCTGTTTCGTCCTGGCGCTCACACCATAGAAACCACGGCCTGTTCTCGAAACCGAGACCCCGGATGTTTGATTTCATCTCGAAATTCTGACCCCAGAAATCATGAATCGCGCGGGGTTGGCCAAAATGGAAGATCCCGACATTTGTTCGCAAGACGTGCACTTGCTCTTTAGCCGACTTAGTCGATGTGGGTCCGAATGCTAGACCATTTTGGGTCTCGAGCAGCTCGTGCATATCAACTTTGCGTTCGTTCTTCTCTGGTACTCTCCCTTGGGCATAAGGGCAATCCAGTCCCAGAATATTTTCGGGTGTTGCCCACAACGAGTACCCATCTGCCGCTTGCATGCGTTCACCAAACTCCGCCGCAGTCGCCTTCGCCAAATGCACCCCTTTCGGGCCGCCACCGGCGAACAACCAAGGGAGCGCCTGCACCTTGGACACGAAGGGTGCAAAGAACTCATCAAAGAATGGCGACTTCCCTATATTCGAATCACCGATCACTTGCGTCGGAGCACGCGGCCGTGTCCGCCGATCCAAGCGGTCAGGGTCTAATGTCGCATGAAGCTCCTTGTTGCAAATCCAGCCTGTGAATGTGCTCATGAAAGCGAACAGCATCTCAGGAGGCGTCGCTGTCCGCTCCATGAAGGAGACAACCACCGCGACGAAGCACGGGCACATCGCCAGCGAATCCAGCCGAACTCCGTATGCAGCTTCGATACCACCTGAGCTGTGGCGCGTCGCTGCCGCTGCGAAGTCCATCCGACGCAACTCATACGAGAGAAGATCATCATTTGTCAAACCGAAATGCTCTGGCTGAACCAGCCAAGATACCGGCAAGTCGACGAAAGCTGCTGCGCATCTGAACGGGTCAGTGTTTTGATATTGCCGGTGCAGCACATACAATACTTCAACTGCATCGTCGACCCATTGTTGCCGCTGGCGCCAAAAGCTGCAGAACCGCTCATCTGCAGTCAGCTGCGTCAGCTGGCTCATGACGAGCCGTGAGTTCAATTGCTGGCTGCGGGCACAAGGAGGTGTAGACACTGACGGCGCGCCAGCTGCGACACCAACTGGTGTGACCCCGGCCGGTGTCACAGCGCTGAGTTGCGTCCAGCTCACGTGCGAACTGGTGTCTTGTTGCACCGCCCCTGCGACTGGAGCAATTGGCGCAGACAATGCTGCCTCTAGCTCTGGGATGAGATTCGGTACAGCGCCATCGCCAAATACAATCAACAACGTTTCCTGAGTCAGCGGTGGGATGCAGCCGTCTTCGCAAGCAACTGCTCTCACGATTGCTTCGAAGGTGTAGGGCCTCGACCTTTCAGACCACGGGATCTTAGCAAATGCGCAGCGGTCGCGTTCATCAATCGGTCGGTTTTCCGCAGCAGCCTGGTGCAACAATGCAGACATCACATTGCTCAGCTCCAGGGGCGTGTGCGATCGGCTTTCGCGCAAAGACCTGACACACGACGACCACTCAACAACCCCCCGCCCGCGCGCACGAAACACATCTTCACTCTGGGCTCTGGACATGGCGGCTGCAGCCAAGCACAATGGCACCATAATGCTGGAGCGGCCGCTGCCGGATGGCAACGCGACGGGGCGTGTGAACCAACTTCCGGCAGCGACCGCTGTGGTCTGGTGCGCTGCTGCAGCGAACTGGCCAGCCAGCGCACGCCTAGTGTCTGCCTGACCTGGCACAATGTCTGGCTGGCCCCTGTGCTGGTTGTGTATTGGCGGTGTGCTGGACGCCCTCGGTGTGCGCGACCGCTGCACCCTGAAAAGGTGCGTAGCAGCAAGCTTCACGTCGCCGTCGAACATGCCGAGAGCGGTCCTGCAAGAATCTTCATCGAATCCGAAATGTTGAAGGCGCTCGACATCTGCCAGGACGGCAGCGCGGCTCTCTCGAATCGGTGTGAACATCCGTCTTCGCGGTGGGCCTTGCCTTCGGCGGTCCTGGCTTCGCAGCCGCACGTGCAGGGCTTCCAGCGTGTGATAGCTAATCTCATCAGTCTCCTGCAAAGGGCCTGCCATTGTCAAATCTGGGCGCTCGGTGGCATCCTCGGAAGCATCCTGCTGGGCTGCGGGGTCGTCGGCGTGCCCACTTTCTCGGTGCGGCCCTGTGTCGCTGCCAGACGCAACGCCCCGAGGCACTGGCAACGGTGTCGCAAGCATCACGGTGTACGACGGGGCGCTGCTCGAATTGCTGTTGCGCGTGCCCGCCTCCACTGCATCACCAGGCGAAGCCGGTGGGCTGGCTCTGCGACGCCGATGCCGACCAGAAGGGCGCATGCCCGATGGCAGTTGCAGCACGCGGCCGAGCGAATCCACTAGCAACTGCAACGGCTCCTGCAAAGCGATGGTGGGGTCCTCTGAGGCCTGCTGCCGAGTTACGGGCGGCGCGCTCGCAACTGCAGCTCCCGGCGGTGTTAAGTACACATCTGGAGCAAGGACATGGGCATCAGCAATGTCGCATGTCCCGTGCATCGCAACATCCGCATTGAGCTCTTCCATGTCTCTGAAGACCTCCGGGCTCGCTTTGAATACGCCGCACTCGTGCTGGTTCGACCACACGATGGTGCCAGCGAGCAACATCATTTCCTCAAGGGCTGCCGGCTCAACGTGTTGGAAGGCAACCGGATATTCCTCGAAGCCAGCAGTCCAGCTCCAAGCTTCGAAGGCGCAATTGGGATGCGGTAGGATGATCGCGTTCTGCCCCGGCCCTGCGTCCATGTCAGTGCTGACGGGCTGTGTCTGCTGCATCTCCTGCTCACGCAATGTCGGCCGCTGCTCCGTGCGACAGAGCGGGAGACCAACGCCGCGAGCATGGAGCCGGTCGCCGCCGTAGACGGCAACAGCCTGCCCGCCCAAACTCTGCTGCGAATCAAGACCCAGCTCCGGTAGCATTAGCGGCGGCGCGGACATGATGTCAGCGACGCGCTGGAGCAATAACGAAACGATGATCCACAACGCTTTGCCCTGCCGGCGCTTGTCGGCACGACTTGCTCCAATCGACATCGAGCTGTGGAAGATGACGGCGAGGAGTGCGCAAGCGGCTGGCAGCCAGATCTCAGCCAGAGACATTGCGAAGCTGCGGAGGATGAGCAGTGGGCTCGCAACGGCACCAATGGCAAGTAACGCACAAACCTGCGGATGGCGGAAGAAAGCCAAGGCCAGAGCCAGCAAGGCAAACATGACGATCGTTCTGTTCGGCGGCGGGTCTGGTAAATAATCGCCAGCACGGTGAAGAAGTGTGCTGCGGGAATCGGAGTTGGGTGCTGCGCGCCTCCTGCGGCGGCGACCGCTGCGTGCAAATGGCTGCTGTTGTTGCTGCTCCGGCGGCTGCTGTTGCTGCCCTGGCGGTTGTTGGGCAGCTCCGCCCTGCGTGTCAACCTCATTCAGCACGCGGGGGACCCCGTAGTCGTCGAAATCCTCGGCGTCGGACTCCTTTGCTCTCCACTCAAGTGGCTCTTCTGTCATCTGGCCCAGGAACTAAGCAGACTTTTCTCGCTAGTTCCAGGCTTGCTCCAGTAAGCGTGCCATTCGACACTCGGATTCTGTGCGATCACACGGCTCCATCTAGGAATGATCAGGAGCAGTGAGTTGTAGGAGGGGAACGAGGAGGAGGAGGAGGAGGAGGAGGAGGAGGAGGAGCGAGGCAGAGGAGGAGGAGGAGTGAGGAAGAGGAGGCGCGAGAAGCAGGAGGAGGAGGATGAGGACGAGGCGATGGAGGAGTGGGATGAGGAGGGGGGCAGGACGAGGAGGAGGATGAAGCGGCACGAGGACGAGAGCGAAGAGGAGGAGGCGGCGGGCTGGGGCGGAGAGCGCTGTCACTGCCCGTGGTACATCTGCGCAACAACTGCTGAACCCAAACTGCCATCACGAACTCCGCCACGACCTTGCTACATGCTGTGCTTGTGATCTGGGGTGGCCTCTGGCTCGACATGTCCGGGATCAGGCCCGGGCAGCAGACCCATTGCGGTTCGCCGCTCTGGCACGTGGCCAGAACAATCATGGAGCAGCAGGTCCTCGAGCGTCAGCAGATCTGTGTAGCAAAGCGGACAACAGACCATTGTCGGAATTGACTGCCAGAGATCCCTGTGGGTTGTTGTAAACCGCTCGCGCTGCGAGCCGCATATATCAATCATGGAGTTGAATGTTGTGGCATCGCAGGATTCTCCGCAATCACGAGCTCCCAACGACAGACAAGCATGCGTGCCATACGCGCATTTGCAACACAGCTCCAACACACAGCAGAGGCCGACAAGCATACATCTCATCAATGCCCGTGTGCGATTCATATTGTAGTCAGCATATGCGTCCAATGCGCTCGTCGACTTGCATTTAGCAATATTCTGCACACATAAGCCATGCGTAGCAGATATTTTGCACATCAGCTTGCCGCTAGAAGTGCGACACTCCAACCGCCCTAAGATCGAACCATTGGATTTGATAACGAGCATCTTGTCCTCTACAACTTGCCCGTCCGAACCGTTCCGCGGGAGACAGCGCGAACGACACAGAAACAAACACAGATAGACTAATGGACAGACAGACAGACAGACAGACAGCCAACGAGAAGTCAAGAATTATACGAAAATATGTTGTCAAGATATGCGCTGGGCTCAGCATGGAAGATCGCCGGATGAAAAACAACAAAGGTGATTCGAACTAATTCCCTGGGTCACTGACAGCATGTTGGAATCATAATCCCGCAAGCGCATGCCAATGGCGCATGAAAGTGTTCTTTGGGACATGGGCGCGGGGAAGTTTGGTGACAACACGTGCACGGCGCAGATAAGCGGTGATGCCCAGACTGGATGGCAGATAAAAGGTGATGCCTAGGAAAGGTTGCAAATACCACGTCCTGGTGTGGTGGGTATTGTGGTTGTGTTGGTGGTTGTTGTTTAATATTACTGTTGGTGGTATTGCTGCTATTGGTGTTGCTGTTGGTGTAAACATTGTGGTTGTTGTTGCTGTTACTGTTGCTGTGTTGTTGCTGTCGATGTCGTTGCTGTGGTTGTGGTCGCGGTTGTGGTTACCGAGGCGGTTGTG
>PVBE011426324.1_pt1 | contig 11651 bp, 7 predicted proteins | sample 1631181 | NCBI WGS metagenome assembly PVBE01 (sample SAMN08397723, study PRJNA350692) | Marine metagenome, whole genome shotgun sequencing project. | isolation source: water | place: Pacific Ocean | collected 2012-04 | reverse complement strand
TTCTTACTCTGACAAATACTTCATTGCATATATCAAGAGTCAGGCTCCACCAATTTGTTACCAGTATCCTGACCTTTTTTTCATTTGATATACTTGCCGCAACTTCTTCCAGAACACCTCTATTTCCTCCATGTCCGTTAAGAATAATAATATTCTTAAATTTATTATCTGCCAGTCCACTAATTACATCTTTTACAAATAATTTATAGGCTTCCTTACTAATTGTAACTGCACCTGGATAGGCTGCCATACTGGATGTAATGCCATAATTTAGTGTTGGAGCCACCATTGCATTTAAGGATCCTGCAATAAGCCCTGCCATCGATTCAGGAGCAATATTATCTGTTCCATTTGGTATAACTCCATGAGGTTCAATAGACCCAACAGGTAATAATACGGTTTCAATTATTTCAGGGACAAATTCCTGAAATTCCTGCCAGCATATCAGGTTCATAAGGCGTGTTGTAGGTTGAATTTTTTCCTGAGCTACCATCTTAGGTAATCACAAACAAACAATTGATGTAATTATTAGTATTCTTTTTATCATGATCATAGGTTTTAGAGGTATGGGCAAAGCGTTCAAAGAATGCTTCGGTATTACTAGATTATTTATTTTCTAGGTTCTTTTACAGGTGGGGAATAGGGTTTAAGCTGGACAATTCCTTTTTCCTTCATCATTTTTTCAATATCATCTAATTCTGATGGTGCAAATCGGGTAAGGTTCTCAACTCCATCATCAGTAACTACCACTGTATCTTCAATTCTCATATACAATCCTTCTTCCGGAACTCTTAGTTGTGGATCAACAGCAAATACATGGCCTGGTTTTAAAGGACCCGGACCATATCTTCCATCATCATGAACTGCCATTCCAACAGGATGGGAAAACACCCCTCCACCAGTTTCAACCATCTTTCTGCAGGCCTTTTCATACTCTGGTTTTAAGAATTTAGTATTATTAAAAACTTTTTCCATTACCACCTTTGCTTCATCCATTATTTGAGCTGGTGTAACTCCAGGGCGTATTCTCTCAAGTACAACCTTATGATAATCAAGAATAATCTGACACAATTGTCGCTGCCAATTATTAAATTTCCCATTTACAGGCCACATCCTTCCTATATCGCTTGTATAATAGCCATAATCAGGAGCATAATCCATTAATACAAGATCATCATCTTTCAACTGTGATGAATTATAATAATAATGGCCATCTCCAATGTTTTTAACCCCAGAAGCAGTAATAGACCTATAGCCTTCAAGTCGTGAACCATTTACCAGAAAAACATATCTGGCAGCTGCATCTAACTGGTATTCATATATCCCTATTTCTGAACTTTTTATTGCCTCATTAATTGCCAGAGCTGCTAATTGTCCAGCTCTACGTAATAGTTCAATTTCTCTGGGACTTTTTATACTTCGCATTTCATCAATAATAGGCGAAAGGTCCTTAATTTCTGCACGCATATTTCTTGTTCTTAATAATGAGATAAAATGAGCTTCTTTAGAAATTCTTCCATCCCAATAATCAGAAGCAATAGTTCTATTTACTGAATTTAATTCACCACGACTTTGTCCCTGCCCTTCTGCTGGAGTAAAAGGTGTAAAAATCAAGCCGGATCTAATTTGTTTCAGCTCATCTACATTTTTAACATGATGCACCCCTGTGAACTTTTTTATCTTTTCAGAATCATCAGTATTCAGCACCCTTTCCCAACCTCTATCACGTGATCCAGGCATGTATAAGCTTACCTCTTGAGTTTTTCCGTCAAGTAGAAGGTATGAATATGAGTTCTCAACACCACATAAATAATAAAATGTATTGGTTTGTCTTGGATATACAAAACCTCCTGGATCAGCTGCCCCTTGAATTATGGCAACTGCATTTTCACCAATCTTTTCAAAAACTTTTTCCCAGCGTGTCTGAAACTCCTCAGGTGGAAAGTGTTTTTGGTATTCTTGGGCAAAATTGGGTGACAATTGCATCACCGTAAAAAACAATACTACTACGATTTTTTTAATCATAAGCTTGCATTATTGATAGTATGGGCGAAGCAATCTATGAATGCTTCGCCCTTACATAACTAATATTGAATATTGTTATCTAATAAATAACTAGTTCTCTATAGGAATAATTCCGCCTGGTACTCCCTTTTCTATCAACATTCTATTAAATGCTTCTACCTCTGATCCTATCAAATTCTCAAGTTCACTTTTATACTTAAGCATTCTTTCGTGAAGAACATCATATACATCTTTTTGCTGTTTGTTCGGAGCAAAATCAACTGATGAGGCTACATCACCACCAAGAACAGAAACTTTACTGTATAATTTATTTGCAAACCTGAACGATTTGGTGTCACCATCAGCAATAGTAGGTTCAACGATTTTATCCTCTATGACCTGTATCTTCTTTTGAAGATCTTCTGCTGCAACAAAAACAGCTTTTGTATTCTTTCTTTGTCCTGCATTCAGTAATACCTTAAAATCAACAAGTTGCTTTTTCATCCATTCACAGGTGTTGAGCATCTTTGCTGTGGTTTCAATATCATCTCTTATTTTAAGTTGAAGAGCTACTTGTTCACGAATAGTACTTATTGTACCTTCAGACTTTGGATCCTTCCTTACTTCAAGTTTCTGAGTATAAACTTTTCCATCAACCTCCATCTTAATTGTATAGTCTCCTGGAACAACTGTAATTCCTGAGAATCCTCCACTGGTTCCCCAGCTTTGTATTGGATACCAACCTTCACGATCCCATGTTGTGGCAAATCTCTTTTCTTCAACAACAGTTGGATTGCCTGGAGGTTTAGTTCTCCATCTAGCCTGCATAGGTCTAGGCATCTTGAGATCCCATGTTGCTCTGTTTATACCTTTTCTGGCTGATCCTCGAACTGTGTTTACAAATTCTCCATTACTATCAAGAATAGTAATTTTAACTCCTGTCTTTGGTACATCTTTCAGGTAATAATTTATATTGGCACTTGCTCTTCCTGATTGTCCACCTTTTACACTATGAAAACGATATGAAGCTCTGGGAACAAACAAATGAGCTTTGGAATTTAAAACCTTATCAGTTAACTGCTGAAGTGGAGTAATATCATCCATTATCCAGAATCCACGACCATAGGTACCAATTACTAAATCGTTAAAATGCTCCTGAACTACCATATGATGTACAGGTGCATGAGGCAAATTATTCTGTAAAGGCAACCAGTTTTTACCATCGTTAAAACTAACATAAATGGCATTCTCAGTACCCAGGTATAATAAGCCTTTTCTTACTGGATCTTCATGTAACCAATGACAAAAACTAAAAACTGACTTTGGAATATTTGAACTTATTGATTTCCAGCTATGTCCGTAATTTGTAGATTTATATACAAAGGGATCACGATTATTCATCTGATGGAAATCAACTGTTATATAAACTGTTCCGGCATCATACCTTGAAGGCTCAATATTTGATATTGTTCCCCATTCAGGAAGGTCAGGTACATTTTTAGTAATGTTGGTCCATGAGTCACCTCCATTATGAGTAACATGCAATAAGCCATCATTTGTTCCCGCATAGATAACCCCTTTTTCAAGAGGAGATTCAGCAATTGCAAATACCAGACAAGCATTTTCTACTCCAATATTATCTTTTGTTAGGCCACCTGATGGTCCCATTCTGCTCATATCATTTGTACTTAAATCCGGACTAATTAATTTCCAGCTTTCGCCACCATCTGTTGTAACATGAACATACTGACTTCCAACATAAACAGTATTATGATCATGAGGTGAAATAGTAATTGGGAAAGTCCAGTTAAATCTATACTTATGTTCTCCAGCTGACGCTCCATAGGTGGATTCTGGCCATACTTTAACTGTTCTTTGATGCCCGGTGCTATAATCAACTTTGGTAAAGCCGGCTGTATAACATCCTCCTCATACAATATTAGGATTAACAGGGTCAGGTACGATAAAACCACACTCACATCCAGCAGTTGACTCCCATGAACTAGAGCTTCCAAACCTTCCTCCGGCAGTACTAGGGCCTTTATATCCACTACCATCCTGCTTCCCTCCATAAACATTATATGGTATTTGATTATCTACAGCAACATGATACATCTGAGCTATTGGCAGGCTTACTCTTTGAAAGGTTCTACCGTGATTCTCAGTAAATGAAATTCCACCATCATGACTAATCATAAACCTATCAGGATCAGTAGGATCAATCCACATATCATGTGTATCACCTCCCCAACCAGATGTTTCAGAAGTGTATCCACCATCCAAAGTTTTACTATGGCTATTTGCGGCAAAATATACCTCATTTTCATTTCCTGAGTTAACCATTATCCTTGAAGCATAATGAGATCTTTCGTTAAGGATTCTATTATCGCTAACTTTTCTCCAGCTTTCACCTTTATTGGTTGACCGCCACAAAACACCACGATTTGGAGTTCATGTCTCAATAAGTGCATAAACAACATTAGGATTGCTGTGTGCAATGGCAATACCTACTTTCCCTACCGGAGCACTTGGTAAACCTCTTCCCTGAAGATGTTCCCAACTCTCACCACCATCAATAGATTTATAAACACCACCTTTTGGTCCTCCACTCTCACGACCATATGTATGTATTTCCAGAGGCCACATTCCGGCAAACATAATATCTGGATTTGATGGATCCATAGCAATTTCAAAGCAACCTGTATTTTCATCAGCAAACAAAACATGCTTCCATGTTTTCCCTCCATCGATAGTTTTGTAAACTCCTCTATCATGCTGAGGACCGTAACAATGACCCAGAGCACCTACCAGAACAATGTCAGGGTTAGTAGGATGAATAACTACTCTACCAACTCTACCACTGAGTTCCAATCCCATATGCTCCCATGTCTCTCCGGCATTAGTAGACTTGTAAACTCCGTTACCAATCGATACATTGGATCTAATAAATACTTCACCTGTACCGGTCCAAACAATATTCGGATCGGATGGTGCAACTGCAAGAGCACCAATTGACTGAACATCATGGTCATCGAATATTGATACCCAACCCACACCACTATCAGTTGATTTCCATATACCACCTGAAGCAGCACCAATATAATACACAGTTGGATCACCAATAACACCAGTTACTGCGGATGTTCTATTACCCGGTGGGCCAATATGGCGATAACTTAATGAGCTATAGAGATCAGGATTGATCTCTTGTGCAAAAGACTGGGTAACAAAACCCAATAGAATTAATAAACCTGTTAAAGAAATTAAGCTTTTAACAGTACGTTTGTTCTTTTTAATTAACATTTTATCCCTCCTTGGTTTTTAGGTTTAATAAATATTTTAAGTTGTTTAATTGTCTGGTCTATTTAGGGTAGACATTTGTTTTTACTAAAATAGCTTAATAATCTATGTAAGTAAAAGTTTTATACAACATATATCTACTCAATTACAAATTTGTTGGCCTTACTTATTACTATTAGTCTACAGTTATCAGTCTGGAGTCTGGAATCTACAGTCTACAGTCTACAGTCTGGAATCCAAAAGCTCACTAATTATTATTCACTAATTTTAAATTATCAATTTTCAATTTTTAATTTTCCTTATCCCATATCCCTTATCCCTTAATTCCTATTTACTATCTTTTTTTTTCCAATAATAATAAACAGGAATACCGATAAGGGTAATTCCTATTCCAGCAAAAGATTCTACAGGTTTTTCTATTAAAGTATTTATCATAATAATTATAGAAGCAATTATGAATATAAATGGTACATAAGGATATCCCCATACTTTATATGGTCTTGGAAGATCAGGAAATTTTTTCCTCAGAGTAAAAACAGATGTAGAAGCAAATATCCAGAATATTACAGAAACAAAAATAATATATGTTAGCAATTGCTCGAAGGTTCCAGAAAACACAAGAATTATTGCCCAGGCAGCCTGCATGACAATTGATATTGCAGGGGTCTTAAATTTTGGATGTATTTTAGCTGCACTTTTAAAAAAAAGACCATCTTTTGACATTGCATACATAATTCTCGGACCTGTAATAATAGAACCATTTATTGATCCAAATGTTGATATTATCACTGCGGCAGATATTATTGCTGCAGTAGTACCACCAAACAATACCGCAGTTGTTTTTTCTGCTACTCTTACAACTCCTGAAATTTCATCAACAGGAAGAGTATATAGATAGATATAGTTTATTAAAATATATAAGATGGTTACAAATAATGTCCCTAATATCAGGGTTCGTGGAATATTAACTCCTGGATTTTTTATTTCACCTGCAACAATAGTTATATTATTCCATCCATCAAAGGCCCAAAAAACAGCTATCAATGCAATACCAAATCCACTAATTAGATTACCAATGTTTAATCCGCTTGGATTAAGTGAGAAATCTATTGTCATTCCTTTCCCGATTGTAAAACCAAGAACAATTATTGCTACTAAAACAGCTATTTTAATCACACTTAATATATTCTGGATTATCTTACCAAAACCTGTCCCAATAATATTAATAATTGTGGGTAGAAGAATTGCTCCTGCCCCGACCAATTTACCAGCTGATAATTTTAAGTTTAATGAGAGCCCGGCAAAACTAAGATCAGTTTCAAACAATATATTTTCTAATGAAAGCGAAGGAAAGAAAAAACCAAAATATTCTGCAAATGCAACTGCCAGTGCGGCAATACCACCAGAAAAATAAACCACAAAAAGAATCCAACCACTTAAAAATCCTGGTAAAGGGCCATAAGCTTTTCTCAGATAAACATATTGCCCTCCGGCTTCTGGCATTGAGGCTCCCAGTTCAGCATAAGTAAGTGCACCAGCCAGAGTAAATAATCCACCTGTAAACCATGCAATTAATATAAGACCTGCTGAAGGAATTGCACTGGCCATTATACCAGTAGTAATAAATATTCCTGCACCAAGTACTATCCCCATCATGATCATGATAGAATCGAACAGTCCAAGTTGTCGGTTTAGAATATTTTTATTTTGATCTACCATTTAGAGTCTACAATCTTCAGTTTACAGTCTTCAGTCTTCAGTCTACAATCTTCAACAATTAACTCTCCTAAAACTGGAAGCCATTATGTGGTGACTTCTCTTTCATCATTTTCTCAATGTCGGCTATTTCTTTTGGTACTGCTGAAGTAAGGATAATATTTCCTTCCTTGGTAACCAGTATATCGTCTTCAATTCTTACTCCAATATTTATATACTTCTTATAAACTGGGCGAATTTTATCAATAAAATTCTTAAACTCTTGTTCATCTACGCCCCTAGCCATTCTTCCCGAAGCCTGATCAAGCTTATTTGCCGGAAAATACAAGCCTGGCTCCATGGTCATAATCATACCTGGCTCATATACAGTGGTTTCATCATGTTTGTAATCATACCAAACATCATGAACATCAAGTCCTATAAAATGATAAAAACCATGTACAATAAAAAATCTTCTTTGCCATTGACTGCTTTTATCAAGCACAAGACCAAGTTTATAAAGACCATCAATTAAAACATCCTCGGCCACCTGTTGGACATGCTTTATTTTTTCACCTGGAACCATAAGTTCAATAGCAGCTTTTTGAGTATTCAAAACCACCTGGTATATTTCTTTTTGTTCTTTTGTAAATTTTCCGCTTACTGGTACTGAACGACTTATATCGGCCGTATATTTATCCCAATATGCTCCAACATCAAATACTATCATGTCACCATCTTCGAGTTTGCGCTCACCAGCTCCAGCATGAATACTGGTGCTGTTTGGACCTGAAGCGGCCTGAAGAAAAGAGATACCTGGGGATTCTCTACGAGTAAATCCATACTCCATAAATGTTTTGAGATCTTTCTCAGCCAAACCAGGTTTTATTGCCTTAAATGTATCATTCAAACCTTGAGCAGTTATAAGACATGCCTTCTTAAGAATTTCAATTTCAGCTTCATCCTTATAAATTCTCATTTGAACAATAAATGGATCTATATTTTTTATTGATTCAAGACTAGACATTCCTCTTCCTAAATCAGAAAGTATTGATAAATTCTTGAATGACACAAATAAATTCTTGTTCTGTGATAATAATCTAGTTATTTGTTGTGACAATTCCGAGTAGGCAAAGGCTTGAGAATTTGAGGAACTATTTGCATAAGCCCAAATACCAGCTTTGTTAAATAGAGTTTCTTTACCATCTGAAGTCAAAACAAGAATAACTTCCGGATCTTCAATACCAGTAAGATAATAAAAGTCTTTATTCATCCCCATTGTTGATGTTTGTGAGGACAGAATAATAACAGCCTGATTAATTTGTTTCATCAGCTGTGCTCTTCTTTCGGCATACACCTGATCATCACGCGAATACAGGGAATTGGACATAAAAAAGATGATCAGCAGTACTGATAACAGATTTCTTATTTTCATAGCTTTGTTTTGTTAGTTACGAGTTAGGAAATACGGGTAATTGATATAAGTGTAAGCCGCCAGGTCTCAGGTAATAATTACCCAAAACCTGACATCTTGTACACTTAAATTATTTCACATTAAAAGAGGTACTTACTACGCCTCCTTTTACGGAATCATAAGTTACATTAACTTTCCCTGAGCCCTTAACCAGATATTGAATTGTCCTGGTAGTCTTGCTTGGTTGCCCATTTCTAAGCATTATTCGTTTTAGATTATGTTGATCAATCTCCTGTGTAATAGGATTAAGATAATTAAAAGTTTTTGTATCATTAATCCAGCTGGCTGATATAATCTCCATATCTCCATCAAAAGTCAGCAAGTCAGGTCTAACAACATTATTCTGAGCTGCTTTGGCTGTAATGGTTGGTGCCACTTTGGGATTTGAAAATTCAACCCAAACCCTATATACATCATTTCCCAGCTTTTCTACCTTATGGTCTCCCATTTTCATCATAGGTAATTCATCAGCTTGATAAAGAGTAAAGGCCATGTTTCTATGACACAATTCTTCATTCATAAATCTTGGTGGGAGGCGACCTCTTGTTTTTTTCCAGCTACCTCCGATTTCAACCTCACCATAATCAGGGTGATCGAATTTTTGCCAATCAGAAAACTGATCTCCAAATTCCAGATAGTCATCAAAGAAATAATTACCCGTTTGTCTGGAAATCGGACTGTTAGGATCCTGTGTTTGTTCTTGAAGTTCAGGACTTGTATAGTATTGTCTTCCACTCCACAATTCATTTGAGAATGAAATCATTCCAAGGCCATCACTTGTCCAATCGATAAATCCTCCATGAACAGTATATAATCCACTCCATATTACAATATATCTATAGAATGGTAACATTCTCTCGCCATTCTTTCCCAATTCATCATAAAATCTAACATCGGAAGCAGGATATTCACCAAGTGATTCTGCACCAGGACCACGTAATATCATTCCACCTGAATTATGATAAGCCTGTACACCGGCAATATTAGGATGCACTTTTAGAAATTTGTTTATTGCTTCGGCTTCTGGTAGTTGAAATGGATACTCCATTGCACCTCCCTGTATATAATTAGGTTGCCAGTCAATCGCCCAATTCCTGTTTGGATCATAACTTCCTGGTCCATCTTCATTTACTCTACCATCACCATCATCATCAATACCTTCTCTTCCAAGAATAATATAATCTCCAATCTCACCAGGAGCAACAGGTTCCATAATTCTCTTATCTATTAAGCTAATTTTCATATTACCTTTACCAGGAACATACTTCCTGATTTGCTCTATTACTTTATTTCCGTTAAGATCGTTGGGTCCATCTTCTTCATACAGACCGTCATTATCGCTATCAACAGGCACATGTCCGGTACGTGCACCTCCGCCATCTGCCTCCATAAAGTACTGACGACCATCAGGGTTAACACAAGGGAATATATAGAACACCCTTTCATCAACAAGATTTGTGATCTTATCCAACTTGCCATACTTCTCCATCAGGTACCAAATAGTATAAATACAAATCTCACCTCCCTGAATTTCGTTACCGTGGATATTTGCATCAACATACATTGCTGCTTTACTTAATTCTGGTCCTGTATCAGGGTTATTAATAGTCATATACATTATTTCATGACCATTATATGATTTCCCAACAGATTTCAGTTTTAAGAATTTAGGATAGGCCTTTTCCAGGCGTCTCATGTCGTCCCATAATTCATTTATATCATGCCAGCGGTTAAAATCAATTTTAACCTTAAATTGCGGGTCTGAAGCAGATTTCTGAGCATAGGATACGGGTGATACAATTGTCATTATCAAAAAGATAACAAGTGTACAAGCTAAAGTTTTATATATAGTTTTCACTTTTTTTTCCTCCATTTTGAATTTATTATTACTCAATTATTTCAATGTGATATTTACCTTATCAGCTCCTGCTTTCTGAGCAACAACTTTAAGTTCAATTTTATCACCTGATTTTCCTTTGATCAGCCATTCATATTTTTGCCGCTTACCTGATCCAGCAAGCGCCTGGAAGAAATTAGTTTTACTATTACCCGACATGATCTGCTTGGGATCAACTCCCAGTTGCACCATTGTGGGTTTCACTGCTCTTGATGCTACTCCATGACTTAGCGATGTTGGAAGAAATCCATTATTCTCTACTTCAGCTTTTATCCTGAATATACCACCTCCATGATTAACAACCTCAATATTTGAGACTTTTACATTGGCATATAAACTTGATAGCCATACTGCAAACTTTGCATGTGATTCACCTAAATCCACAATTTTAGATGCTGGTGGGTTATTTATCTCATAAGGAGTAAATCCCCCTATTTCAACTTCTCCAAATTCTGGATGGTTATAAACTTGCCAGTCAACGAATCCTTTCACATTATTTTTATCGAGGTAAGTAAGGTAACTTTGATCAATTCCATTGCCTTGTGAACCTCCGGAAGCTGACATTGCCCGACCAGCACCTGCTCCCCTGCCTCCTCTTGTTGGAGTAGCAGCTTGAATAGCATCTCCTCTTTCACCACCAGCTGGTCTTCTTCTTTCTTCAGTAGCCTCTTCAGCTACATCCATACCCCATCCTGGAGTGGAAAATGATAGTACACCAAACTGGAAATATCCATACTGAAAAAATGCACCTTTTGGATCTCTTAAAGGTGGTTGTGTTTTAATACCGGTTAATTCTTTGTACATATCACTGGCTTTTTTGAAATAATCCAAATCAGCAGTATTAAATGTAGTAGCAGCATTCCTTGAGGCTCTTTGTCTGCCTGTAGGTGCAGCCTGTTGACCTTGTCCGCCTCCACCCATTCTGAACATACCGCCAAAGCCACCAAAACGACCTCCACCACCTGAGCTGATCATTCCAACCTTACCAGCACCTGAGTAACTATCATTTGCTATACTAAGTAGGTCAATTCCTTTACCTGAACTTAATGTTCCATTTGAACCTGGAGGACTGATAAGGTTATCACTTTCCCCAAAGTTTAGCATTATGGCAATATTTCTGTGTTCAATTACCCATTTCATTAATGCTATTGACTCATTTTCACTTACCATGTGCCATCCTGCATCGTCCTTGAAGTATGGATAATCGTGCATAAAGTTTCGGTTTATATCAACTCCTCCAGTAGGATCTTCGTTGATAAACCCATCATTATCATTATCTAT
>PVBE010368091.1_pt1 | contig 11651 bp, 10 predicted proteins | sample 1631181 | NCBI WGS metagenome assembly PVBE01 (sample SAMN08397723, study PRJNA350692) | Marine metagenome, whole genome shotgun sequencing project. | isolation source: water | place: Pacific Ocean | collected 2012-04 | reverse complement strand
TGGCGGCTCGTGGGGCTCGCCGAAGCACTCCCGCTCAAACTGGGCACAGCCTTCGAACTCTTCCGGCGAACGAGCGTGACCGAAGCACTGCTCGACCTCCTCGGCGCAAGGCGGCGGCTCGTGGGGCTCGCCGAAGCACTCACGCTCAAACTCGGCACAGCCTTCGGCCTCTTCCGGCGAACGAGCGTGACCGAAGCAATGCTCGACCTCCTCGGCGCAAGGTGGCGGCTCGTGGGGCTCGTCGCACGGAGTCGGCGGCCGCTCGCCGTCGGGTCGCGCGTCAGCAGCGCCCTCCCCGCCCATTATCGCACTGCCCCCGGAGTCCGTGCTGCCCTCGCCAAAGCAGCCAGTCGCCGCTAATGCGCCGAAGATTACCGGCATCAACGCCCACCGGGTGGGCCCCGTCCTGATGTCTCTCGTAAATCTCATCCCATGCTCTCCTAGGCGGCTGGTTTGAACCGCTCGCCTAACTAGTCGCGCGAGGAGCCAAAACCGGCTCACGGGAGAGCCCTATCTTTACGGAACGGGCGAGCGCCGCCTCAGCCGGCCTGTTCGCGTTCCCAGCGCAGGAGCGCGGCAACCTGGCGGTCTGCCTCGCGTTTCGCCTGCGCCAACGTCATCACACGTGCTCGCGACGGCGCTCGGCGATGCTTCGCTAAAGGCTCGGAACTCGGTCCGTTTTCGGTGCTGAGCGTTCGCTCAAACTCCGCCAGAGCCACCTGGGCCTGCTGACGAGCTCGTTCCAAGCGTGCTCGCTCCCGGCGGTCCGTGAGTCGGGTTGCATCCCCAGCCGACGGCTTTGGGCAGAAAATAACACTCGAGCTCTGGCTGCGCTCCTCAACCTTGCGATGCTCGCCCGCGAGGCGAAAGAAGTTCACGACAACATTGCGGTCCTTGTCGCGCTTGGCTCGCTGGATGAAGTCCATGGCGTCGCGATAGGCCACGCCCCGGGGAGAAGTCCGCGCGCGCTTAAGACGGGTGCCCACCGGGAGGCGAAGCTCCGTCGTGCAGCACCAAATCTGCCCTGGGCCCAGGGTTTGCGAATCCTGGGTCGGCCCGACGCCACCAGCGCTCGGATGCTTCCACGCCACGATCCACTGCCCGTCCCGCTCGATCTCCCACCACTCCTTGGCCTCGCCACGGTCGACGACCCAGCTTGAGCTGGTCAGCACGATGGTCGCGAATTCGAATTCGCCCTCAGTGTGAGTCACGCGCGCTTAAGATACTCTGGACAGTGCACGTCTGTCCAGTATTCTGGAGGCTCGACCTAGAGCGCAGGCCCGCCGAGCGCGCGCATCGAGGGGCGTAACCGGCCCCGCACCGGAGCGTATCAACACCCAACGCCCCCAACGAAGGAACCCCTCATGGCCAACCGTTTCGTCCGATCCGCTCTCCCACTAATCCTCGCTGGCGCCTTCCTGCCGGCCTTCGCTGCCTGCAACTCATCCAAGAAGGAACTCGCCCCCGAGGCGGCGCCTCTCGCGGCTGAGAAGGTGGTCACCAACGAGTCAGCCCCCTTCGACGTCGTCGCCGCCCAGAGCAAGGTCGGCTTCCTCATGGACGCGCCGCTTGAGCAGATCACGGGCCGGGCGCCGGGCGCCCTGAGCGGTGAGGTTTTCCTCGATCCAACCGACCTCTCGAAGACGAAGGGATTGGTGACCGTCGACTTAGATAAGCTGGTCCTCTACCAGGAGAAGCGGGAGTCGAAAGAGGGCGAGTTCGGGGCGGAGCAGCGGAGCGACATGCAGAACACGCATGCCCGCGCGTGGCTCGAGATCGGCGAGGATGCGCCCCCAGACGTGCGCCAGGCCAACCGCTTCATCGAATTCCGCCTTGCCAAGGTCGAACCCATCGGCCCCGGTGATGTGACCAAGATGACCGGCGCGAAGCGGACGCTCAAGGCGAAGGTCACAGGGGACTTCCGCCTGCACGGGCGCGTCAAGCCCAAGACGGCAGAGCTCGACGTGGTGTTCAGCTACGAGGGCGACGCGCTGAAGTCGGTATCGATGAAGACCGTCAAACCCTTCAGCGTCGATCTCGACGAATTCGACGTCCGTCCGCGCGAGGCCTTTGGCAAGCTGGCGCGAAAGACGCTGGCGATGCTGGCTCCCAAGGTCGCTCGGGATGCCCGCGTCAATCTCGAGTTCTCCCTGGCCCCCAAGAAGTAAGACCTATCGGCTCGGGGCTCGCTGGGGCGGGTCCCGAGAGTGACTCGCCCCCAAATGCGCTAGACTCGCGGGCGTGTCATCAGGGGAGGAGCCAGCTACGAAGCGATTCGGCGACGACTATCGCGAGGTCGTGACTCTCCGTGACGGGACTCGCGCCGTCGTGCGCGTCATCAAGCCGGAGGACGGCGAGAAGATCCGCCAAGGTCTAGCGGAACTCTCTCCTCACTCACGGTACATGCGGTTCTTCTCGCCGAAGGATTCCCTATCGGATAGCGAGCTCGACTACCTGACCCACGTCGACGGGGTCAATCACTTCGCGCTCGTCGCCGACCGGGTCGAAGAGGACGGAAGCGAACCCGCAACCGGGCCAGGCGCCAAGTCAGGGTATGGCGTCGCGCGCTTCGTACGCGACCGGGTCAATCCCGAGGTCGCCGAGGCGGCGATCGTCGTGGCGGACGATGCCGCCCACAAGGGTCTCGGCAACATCTTGCTCGGCCATCTCGCCCAGGCCGCAGAGGAGCGAGGCATACGCTGGTTCACATGTGACATTCTCGCAGGTAACACAGCAATGTGCGGCTTGCTCGAAGGGCTCTTCCCGACCGCTCATTTCAAGTACACGGACGGCGGGATTATCGAAGCAACCATACCCCTTCCCGGCAGCTTCGATGGTAGGCCGTCGATGCTCGGAGACGAGGACAAGCGCGAGCATGCGCTGACCTACCTGCTCAAACAGGCGGGGCAAGGTCTGCTCGACATTCGCGGTCGCCTCCGTCGCTTGACGGTGAGCGATCGGACCGCAACGAGACGGTCGACGAAGCCGCCGGCTTCGTCGAAGGACGACTAGAAACCACCTCATAATCCGGGCTACGAGGTGGCGGCTAGTGGCCGCACGCGGTATTGGGCACCGTCGCGGCGAGGCGCGCGTCAGCCATCACCGCACGTGCAATGCTGTTCCGTCTTACGCCGCGCGCGAGCGCATCGCGCTTCGGCATCGAGGCATCGTTCGCGCACAGAACTCGATGGGCTCTGGTCGTCGAGTCTGCAGATGTTGTCCTTGAGGGCGCAGATCTTGAGAGAGAGATCGCACGCTTGCTCGCAGTTGGCGGTCTCCGTGACGGCGAGGGAACGCAGTCGCACATCCAGAATATTGAGTTCGCGGGCGAAATCCGCGGAGCGGGTTTCCTCGGTGAGGGCGCGGCTCGGTTTGGCCGAGCGGACTCCGTGCCCGCCCGACTCTAATGAGTCGCTCGATGGGGTCGGAGCCTGGACGGCGCCCGGTAGGGCTTCCATCGCAGGACCCTCGTCGAGTGCGCGTTCCGTCTCCGTCTCTGTCTCCACCTCTGGCACCGGAGCGGGCTGCGCTTGCGGAGCAGCAGGCTCGGCCGCCGGACTCGGCGGCGGCTGACCGTATCCGGGGCCGCGTTGGGAGCCCCCGCAGCCGGCGCAGGCCAATACAAACAACGTGACGAGCTTGCTGCGCTTCATTCGGAACCCCCTTCTCGGTCGGCGTTGTCGGGATCATCCGACCCGTTCAGGGCCCGTGTCAACAGGGCCTCGTTTGCGAGTAGTGCCCGATGATAGTCCTCTGCGGCTTGCTCAGTCAGTCGCAGTTGCTCGCGAGCGCGTCCGCGAACTACCCACAGGTTGACGCTGAAGGGGTCCTCCCCCGTTCCAAGCGCCAGCCCCTGGCTCGCCAAGCTTTGGGCCAGCGCAGCGTCGCCCGCCTGCAACGCTAGGGCTGCTCGACGGAAAAAAAGGTCTTGCTCGATACGCTGGCGGTCGGCAGCGGCGACGGAGCTCGGCAGCCCTTCTTCGGACAGCGCCCGCAGCGCTGCGCGCGCGCCGTCGTAATCGCCGCGGGCAGCAGCCACGTCGGCGTCGCGATGCGCCTGCTCCACACGAGCGACCCAGCTCGAGTCCGGGGAGCACGCTGTGACCAGCGCGGCGATGAGAGCGAAGGCAATGACCGCAAACCTTGTCATCGCTGCTCCTCGTAGCGGTCGCGCATCGATACGAGCCAACGCTCGCGATAGCGGTTGTTTTGCTCTTGGAGTTCAGCAAGGCCTTCGCCCGGAGCCACAATGATTTCGGTCTGGGCGCGCAGGAGCGCCAGGTGCGGGGGCGGCAGTTCGCCCTCCGGCGCACGCCATAAGATCGCGACGGCTGCCGCAGCAGCAACAATCGCCGCAGCGGGCACGACCAGCGCCCAGCGCCGCAGGTCGAGCGAGACAGCATCGCCGGGGCGACTCGGGGCATCGACGGCCTCGGGAGCGCGAGCAAACTCTTCACCGATCTCCTTGGCGCGGGCAGGATCCAGCCCATCGTTCTGCGAATAGCGAAGCAGCGCGGCTGCCTCGAGCGCGTCCCGTGGAGGCTCCGTTGTGCCGGCGTTGGCATCGGCATTGGCATCGGCGTTGGCCTCCCGCGACGACGCACTGCCGCCGTCCAGTGCTTTGGCCAACGCCCGCGCTTCTTCCAACTCTTCCGGTGTCGGCTCGTCTTCGATCACGGTTGGGACTCCCGATCAGAAATATCCTGCCACGCAATGCGAAAAGCCTTCAACGCGCGTAGCAAAACCACGTCAAAGGTACCGAGCTTGACCTCGAGTTCCTGCGCACACCCCTCGCGCGAACGCTCTTCTAAGAAACGAAGCTCGATCGCTCGGCGGTAACGCGGGCGCAAACCCTCGAATACGCGGTCGATCCTGCAGCGCAGATCCTGAAGCTGCCGATTGCGCTCGACGCTTGATGCGGGTGCACTGGAATCGGCCAACGGTCCGCAGAGGTTCTCGAAGCGCACGAGGGCGCGTTTGCCGGTAGCGTGCGAGCGGAACTGGTCCAGCGCCTTATTGGTCGCGATGCGGGCCAACCACGGCCAGATCCCCCGCTCGCGTCGCTCGTAGGTGCCTATTTGCTGAAGGGCGGCGCGGAACGTGTCCGAAAGCGCATCCTCTGCCGCCGCAGCGTTGCCGAGGCGCGGGAAGAGCACCCGCCGGTAGAGTTCGGGAGCAAAGGCTCGATATAGCTCACTGAACGCTCCTTGTTCACCCGCTTGGGCGCGCTGCACCGTGCGCGCTTCCCAAAAGGCGAACTCTGGGCTGTCTATGGCGGGTGCTGACACGATTCGTCCCGGCGCGGCGGCTCGCTCGCGAGGCTCACAGTATTGCAGCGGGACGGCGAGCGATGTCACGCCCAAATAACGGGTAACAGGCGCCCCAGCTTACACCTTGCTTCTAGGGAGAAAGAAAACAGGCACCTGGGTGTAAGCCCGCAGGTCCGCCGCCCGATGGATAGGCATGGCCGCAGACGGTCATTCGTAACTCATTAATCACCAAGCATCTGGAGAGAGAGGAACCATGACTATCCCACGTCGAGCCATTCGAAGCCTACAAGTCGGCTTGTGCACCGCGGTCGCTCTGAGCGCCGTCTCCTGCGGGGGCCCCAAGCGCCCCAGCCATAATGCGCTCAGCTATGCGTCAGAGTCGGCTGATACGGCCTACATGGAGGCCTCGCCTGCCTACGATGACAGCGACATCACCGAGGAAGGGAGTCCGTTGCAAATGGCCCCTCCACCCGCCACCGCCGCTGCGCGGGCGCCGAGCGCCATGTCCGGAGCTCAGCCGCAAGAGTGGTACGGGGACGGGGACGGGGACGACGCCGAGCTCGTCACCGGGCCCGAGCCCTATCGCGCGAAACGTAGCCGGCCTGACATGAGTCGCGAGAGATACGCGCGCGTCCGCGAGAATGCCTTCATTTCCGTCGAAGACAAGGCGCTGTCCACGTTCTCGACGGACGTCGATACGGCGAGCTACGCGAATGTGCGGCGATTCCTCGACGACGGTCAACGCCCGCCGCGCGACGCGGTGCGAATCGAAGAACTCATAAACTACTTTGACTATGACTACCCCGCACCGCGCAGCAACGATCCGGTTGCCCTCTACGGGGAACTCTCCGACTGTCCCTGGAACTCTGATCATCAGCTTCTGCACCTCGGACTCTCTACACAGAAAGTCGAACGAGAATCCGTACCGCCGCGAAACCTCGTCTTTCTGCTCGACGTCTCCGGATCGATGTCGAGCCGCGATAAGTTGCCCCTCCTCAAGCACGGCATGTCGATGCTGGTGGAAGACTTGCGCCCCGAGGATAGCGTGGCCATCGTCGTCTACGCTGGCGCTAGCGGTCTCGTGCTTCCGCCCACCGATGGCGACGACCAAGACGAGATCTTCGAAGCCCTCGATCGTCTCGAAGCGGGCGGCTCCACCAACGGGGGAGCGGGCATCGAGCTCGCCTACCGCGTCGCGGAGCGAAATTTCGTCGAGGATGGCATCAATCGGGTCATCCTCGCCACAGACGGAGACTTCAACGTTGGCGTGAGCAGCGAACACAGCCTGACGCGCCTAATCGAGGAGAAGCGCGAAAGCGGCGTATTTCTGACCGTTCTGGGGTTTGGCAGAGGCAATCTCCAAGACAGCAAGATGGAGGCCCTCGCCGACCACGGCAACGGCAACTATGCCTACATCGACTCAGTCCTCGAGGCGCAGAAGGTGCTCGTTCGCGAGGCGGGCGCCACGCTCGTCACGGCCGCGAAGGACGTGAAGGTCCAGGTCGAATTCAACCCAAACCATGTGTCTCACTACCGGCTCGTCGGCTACGAGAACCGCATCCTCAAAGCTCGCGACTTCAACAACGACCGCAAAGACGCGGGTGATATGGGAGCCGGACATACCGTTACCGCGCTCTACGAGATCGTGCCGGCGGAGGGCCATCGAAACCGAGGCGGAGCCAAAGACCGAGACAACGGCGACGTGGATCCGCTGCGCTATCAGAAGCGACGGAAGCAGCCCAGGCGCTCACGCGCCGGCGAACTCGCAACCTTCAAGGTGCGCTACAAGCGTCCCGACGGCGACCGTTCTCGACTCATCGTAGCGCGCGTCAAGAACGATCCCACCCGACTGAGCCGCACCAGCAACCGCTTCCGCTTCTCCGCCGCCGTGGCGACCTTCGGGCTCGTATTGCGAAACTCTAAGCACCGCGGGGACGCCGATCTTCGCTTGGTGGCTCGGCTCGCGGGATCATCCATCGGCCGCGATCCGGACGGCGATCGCGACGAATTCCTCGACTTGGTGAAGCTCGCGAGCCACGTCACGGACTAGGATCGCACGGGTGCGCTGAAACGTCGCGGCGCTCGCGTTCTGACGCGTGCCGCGGCGTTTCGTGTTTGTGGCTAACTCGCTGCCTCAGCCGACTGAAGACGCACAAAGACTGCGAATCCGGGTTCGGTATTCGCCGCGGTCACGCGACCACCCATACCTGCAACGAGACCGCGGACGAGAGCGAGCCCGATGCCTGTCCCCGCCGCCGTTCGCGTGAGTTCTTGCTGTCCGCGGTAGAAAGCCTCGAAGACGTGGTTCAAGTGCTTGAGCGGGACACCCGGCCCCTTATCGCTCACGCAAACGAGGACGCCACCGCTCGGATCGGCCGTCACGGAGACGACAATGTTTTTGTCGCCCGCATCTGCCGCGTACTTGATGGCGTTGTCCACGAGATTGTAGAGCACCTGTAAGAGAGCGTCGCGCTCGAAGCGCGCTGGAGCGATATCCGGATCGGTCTTCATTGAGAGCGTGAAGCCCGCGGTCTTGGCGTGCGGGGCGAGCACAGTGAGCACTTCCTCAATGACTGGCCTCACGTCGCCAAACGTGAGGCTCATGGGGCGCTGCTTTCGCTCGATGCGGGAGAGTTCGAGAACGTTGTTGATCAATCGGGTAAGGCGTTCGGATTCGGCGGTGATGGTGCCGTAATACTTTTGCCGCTTGCCTTGGTCTGAAACGAGGCCGTCGCGAAGCATCTCGCTGTAGAGGCGAATGGAGGTAAGCGGCGTCTTGAGTTCGTGGGTGACGGCGGAGACGAAGTTGTTGCGGCGCTCGGCGAACGTGACGGTGACGCCGACCATGCGATAGGCCGCGTAGAGGCCGCCCGTAATCGCGATGGCGAGCAGGACACCGAGCGAGTACACGTAGATGCCGCCTCCGTTGCCCGGTAGATTGGTCAGCCTCAGAGCGACGACGAGATGACCGAAGGGCTCGACGAAGCGATGGGCGAAGGCCTGCTTGCCCCAACGGATAGTCGCGCTCATGCCCGGCGCCTGCGGCTCGCCGGAGCGCACTGACGCGACCTCGGCGTAGGGAGCGAGTTCGCTCGGCGCGATGATGCGTTCGTTGAGCCACGCGATCAGGCGCTCCGTGTTTAGGACGAGACCTTGGCGATAGGTGCGCTCGCCGACGAGGACCGTCCGGTAGAGGATCATCGAACCGTTCGCAGCGAGCCGCGAGACCATAGGTTCGATTTGAATGGGAACGTCTTTGTCGGCAGCCGTGCCTGGCGCGAGGGCTGGCTCTCCGGCGACGTATTCCTCGTCTTCCAGCACGGCGCCGTCCCGGGCACTTCGGCGGCCCCGTCCCTCGGCCTTCTTGGACGTCTTCTTGCGCTTAAGCCTGGGCTTGGCCGCGTCTACCTGCGGCGCGGATTCGACATCGGATGATGCAAGTTCCTGCGCCCAACTCCGTTGCTCCTTGGGTGCTTCCTGCTTGCGGACGCTGCGCAGATCAGCGGCGCGGTTCAGGCTCTCGAGGACGCTGTAGACGCCGATCTTCTGCTGGGTATTATCGAGGGGTGCCCCGCCCTTCCGCGGCGGCGGCGGATGGGTGGGCTGGCCCCAGAGCCCCACGACTGCGCTTTCGAGTTGGTCGAGCGCGGACTGGGATTGAGCAAAGAGGACTTCGTCTTCCCTAAAGCGCGGGCTCGACAGCTTGCCGAAACGATCGAGCTGGAAATAACCGATGATGAAGGGTAGCTCCGGTGTTTCCCCGAGTGGCGAACGGACCTTGGCCGCGCCGGGCGGCGCGCCCTCAGGAAGATACTCGTACTGATAGTGCGCGAGCGCACGAGCCTCTTCTTCGCGGAGCAGCTCGCCTAGCTCGTGCTCCATCTCGTCGAAGATGCGCGACGCCACGGTTCGCGTCTGGCGGTGCTCTTCGTCGTTTACGCTGCGCACCGACCACGCCACGAGTAGCAAGACCGGGATGCCCAGCGCAATGGCGAGAAGGATGAATACTCGTCGGACCTTGGTCACGATCCTTCAACCTTGGAGGCGGTACCCGGCGCCACGTACCGTCTCGATGAGAGTGATTCGACCTCTGGCGGTCTTCTTGCGCAGCTTCGCGATGTGGACGTCGACTGTGCGAGTTTCGAGATGGTCCGCATTCTGGAAGCCCCACACCTCGCGCAGCAACATGCGCCGACTCACGATGCGCCCGCGCTCGCGGTGAAGCACGCGCATGAGGGCGACCTCGCGCGGCGTGAACTCAACTTCGGTGTCGCCAGCGCGACCGCGCAATCTCGCGGCATCAACTTCCCAGCCGCCAAATTGGAAGGTCTCATTCGAGAGGCGCCCGCTGCGCTTCAGCAGCGCCTGCACGCGGGCCAGCAACTCGCGAACGCTGAAGGGCTTCGTCACGTAGTCATCAGCGCCCGATTCGAAGCCTTCGAGAATGTCCTCTTCAGCACCTTTCGCTGTGAGCATGACGATCGGTAGCTCGATCTGGGCCTCGCGAATGCGCTTGCAGATTTCAAAACCGTTGAGCCCCGGCAACATGACGTCGACGATCGCAAGCGCGTACTTTCCGGAAAGCGCTTGACGCAAGCCTTCTTCACCATCGCCGGCGCCCGTCGGCACATAGTGACGAAACGCGAGCACATCGCAGACGCCTTCGCGAATGCTCGGCTCATCCTCGATAACGAGGATCGGCAGCCGTTCTGATGGCGGTGATTCGTCGGTGTCTGCTGAGGTCATCGTTATCTCTACTGATGTCGTTCTAGCCGAGGACTCGGCGAGAAGGCCATCGTCGTACATTTAGCTTGGCAGGCAACTATCGGAGGCATTGTTAAACGAATGTAAAAACGGCGTGCTTTGGTTTTACCGGTGTTTTGCAACGCGACGCGAACACAAACGCTATCACAAATGTCTAACGCATTAGTGCTCGCGCCCAAACGGCGACGGGCCTTGCGCCCACGTCGGGCGTGCTTTTGGGAGGTAGCCATGTCAGCGAAACCAGTCAGTTCAGCCACAAACACGAAGCAACGTCGTCGAGCCGTATTCATCGTTGGGGTCTTGGCCGTCGTGGGCCTGTGCGCCCATTTCGGGCTCGCGGCCGCACGCACCCACGGTGTGGCGCAACTCAACGACCCAGCCCCGGATCCGGTATCGGGCAGGGTCGCGGATGGCGGGGGTAGCGTGCAGTTCACCGCACAGGTGGATCGGAGCGCCGTCCTCGAGGGCGGCGACGGACAGGTCCGGGTGGAGCTCGTCATGAGCGCCGACGGAGGCGAGACCAAGGGGGTCCAGACGCGGACTGCCACCGATATCGTCGTTGTCCTTGACCGATCGGGGTCGATGTCGGGCTCGAAGCTCGCAGACGCACGGCGCGCCGTAGCGAACCTGGTGGAACAGCTGACGCCAAGGGATCGGTTCTCGCTCGTCACGTACGAGTCCAGCGCGGAAATCGCCATCCCCTTCGGACACGCCACGCAGGACCAGAAACGAGACTGGCTTCGGCGCATAGACCGCCTCAAGACCGGTGGCGGAACCAATATGAGCGCTGGACTGGACGTGGCACAGAACGAACTCGACCGACTCAGGCGCAACGCGCGGTCCAGCGGCGCCCAGCGGGTGCTGCTCATCTCCGACGGGCACGCCAACGAGGGCGACGCGTCGATGGCCGGATTGGAGCGCCGAGCGGCCCGGGCAATGCAACACGAGGGCGTGCTCTCGAGCATCGGCGTTGGTGAGGGATTCAACGAAGTCCTGATGGCTCGCCTCGCCGATCAGGGGACAGGAAATTACTACTACTTGGAGCAGGGCTCGTCGTTGGCCGAGATATTCCACCAAGAGCTTGCCTCTTCACGGGAGACGCTGGCCTCGGCGCTCGAGGTCACGATTGAGCCCGCGGCTGGCGTGACGGTGGAAGACGCCGCCGGATACCCGCTCGAGCGTGCCGACGGCCGCGTAACATTCCGCACGGGCTCGCTCTTTGCCGGACAGAAACGACGCGTCTGGCTCACCCTGCACGTGCCCACCCACGGCGCCGACGAGCACGCCCTCGGCGGCTTAACCCTAGCGTTCACCAAGTCCGGAAAGCGCCAGCACATCACGCTCGACGCCCTTCCGGAAATCGCGATGGCGAAGAGCCAGGAGACATTCCTCGCCGGCCTCGACAAGGACGCCTGGGAGCGCGGCGTGGTTACGGAGTCGCTCAACCGAATGCAACAGAACGTGGCCAAAGCCGTACGCGAAGGACGACACGAGGCCGCAATGGACGAGATCTCGGCATATGAGTCCCGCTACGGGGCGATGAATAGCAGCGTAGCGAGTCCGAGGGTTCGAGACAGCCTGGAGGAAGCCAAGAAGATGAAGAGGGAAGTGAAGAGG
>PVBE012766886.1_pt1 | contig 11654 bp, 5 predicted proteins | sample 1631181 | NCBI WGS metagenome assembly PVBE01 (sample SAMN08397723, study PRJNA350692) | Marine metagenome, whole genome shotgun sequencing project. | isolation source: water | place: Pacific Ocean | collected 2012-04 | reverse complement strand
CTTGCTGTTGATGTCTCGGTCAAGGGATCTTTTGAGCCAGAGGAGGACTGATGAAGAAGATATATACGGACATGGAGCAATGCGTGGAGTTGTGCGTGAACTATTTCAATGGGAGACAGTTGGTTGTTCGCGCCAACCAGTTGCTGAAGTCCAAAGACTATGACTCCGAACATCGAGAGTTTTTGGAGCCTCTTGGCTCAACCCTGCTCTACCTGATCAGGGATGACTCGGATGACCCAGGATGGTGGCGCGTCGAAAGGACAGGTGGCTGACATGGCGCAATCAACACCCGAAGAATTCATCAACTGGTTCAAAGAGGCGATGAACTACCAGCTCGGAGTCCGCTATTCTCCCGATTGGAAGAAGGACACCGAGCGGGCGGCAGATATGCTCTTCGACTTTGGAGAGGATGACCTGAAGAGGATGGCGAGAGCTCTCATAGAAGATCCCGACGAGTTCTCCAGATCCAAAACCGGAGTCTCCATCCAAAGACTCTTCGCAAGACGCAATCACCTGGCCCAATCCCTACGCAAACCATTCAAATCCAAGGCCGCCGCCGAGGGTGGACTCACCCTCGAGCAGGTGGACTGGAGGATTCGATACATCGAGGACATGCTCGACAAAGATAGCATGGGGCCAGACCACCCGTACTGCCCCAAGCGCGAGGATTTCCTAAAGCTCCACGATGACTACACCCGGATGCGTCCTGCGGCAGAGGCGCGGTCTACCGAGCAGAAAGAGAAGTGGGGCGTAGCAAACCCGAACCAAGACCCATCTGGGGCGCTTGCTGAACAGATGCGCGATGGGTAGCAGGCGAAGAAGGAGTCGCAGGCGAAGAGGGGGCAGCACCAATACCCGGACCGGGTTTTGTGCTGTCCTCTGGCGCTTTCTTACCTCGCAGAAGTGCGTTGTAATACTTCAACATCTCAGCCGCCTCTGGCGGTAGCTGGCCTTGTGCGAAAAAGACCTCCAGTTTCCCGATGTCACCGGCTCGGACCTGATCCTTGAGCCACTCTCCCAGAGCCCTGCGTAGCTCCCGCTCCTGGTCCACGCTGTAGATCTTCACACCGGTCTGACTGAGGATCAACCGCTCGACCCAGTTCTTCCGCTCATCCAGCACCTTGTGGATCTCGTTGCTCAGACGGTTGAGTGGGGTCAGCCCCATCACCGGATGATACCAGCGAGGAACCTTGTAGTAATCCTTGCCCGCCTTCGAGGTCTCCTTGGTCAAGAGCCCGGTCGCCGTCAAGACCGACTCCATTCCAGGGAGAAAGGAAGAGGTCATCCACGAGGGGGCTGAACGGTAATCACCGTACTCGGTTCCGAAAAAGAAATCCTTGCCGGTCGCGTACTGCAAGATTCCCTTGAGCCATGGATGAAGCGAAGCCAGGACCGCCGTGCTACCCCACTCCCCTGGAGTGACATCTCTACCGCTCATTAGCGAGTGAACATCACCGACACCAGATAGCAGCGTGTTGACGTTCTCGTGGATCAGGCCGAACTGGGTGAGGAACATCATCTGCCCCTCCTCGTTGAGCCCTACCGGGAGCGCCGTCTTGTCGTGTAGCCATGGCGGCGTGAGCTCCCCCTCTTCTGCTCTCAGGGATTGCATCCCTTTGACCAGAGGGGTCGCAGTTCCGGGTCGAGTAAGGGCCGCTTCCGGGACCGTCGCCAAAGTTCCTATCTGAAATCTCAGGAAAGGAAAAATTCGTCTCAGAGCCCTATCACTTTCCGATTGGTAGGCGTAGGATACGTGCGAGCGGTTCGTTCTCCGGGTTGCGTTGAGCGGGGAGATCCCCTTCCGCCTCATCGAGAGATAGGTGTTCAGGCGCATCGTATCCTCGACCGCCGACGCAATGTTCCTGGGCATCTCGTTGTTCTTGAGTGCCAGCCATAGACGATGAGGGATGTCGCCCTTCGACTTGACTGCGTCACCACCCTGAGTCATCGACTTCCGGACTGCATTGTAGACATCCTTGTCAGCGAGGTGGACCTTTAGTAGCTCGTTCGCTGCGTAGTCCCTGCCCAAGATGCCCTGATCCCAGACCTCCCTCACCATGTCCACCGGATTCATCGCCCCCACAGTGAGGCCGCCCTCCTCGTAAGCCTTCTCGAGCCTTCTCAGCGCCTTCGCACTTTCGTCGCCCTCCGACAGTAATCTCGCGTATTCATCCTTGAACACCCGGCCTGGGCGTAGCCAGCGGAGTTCCGGAGAGGCAAGCGCCTGCCGGAAGTCAGAGACCTCTCTGGCCCAGGCCGAACCCTCCGGGAACATATTGGAGACCGGAGCGGCAAACCACTGAGTCAACGGGAAGTCCATCATCAGCGCGGCGAGTGGGCGCATAGCGTCTCTCGCAGATGTAGACGGGTCCATCAGAGCCTGGAAGATTCCACCAATCAGGTTACGCATACTGAAGGCCAGGTACGGAACACCACCGATACCCACAGTCATCGACTGCTTGAGCCACCAGTTGACATGGTCCCAGTGCTCTCCCGCCTTACTGCTCTTCGCAAGACTACGCATGGCCTCCCTGACAAACGCCTCCGCTCCCTGAGCCTTACTCCAATCCACATCTTCTATCCGGTTGATCGCCTTGAGAGCTCCCGGTGTCCACCCCTCCAGTTTCTCGACCTCCTGCCTTGCGGCTCGGATCACATCCTCCGGGAGATTCCGTTCGACCGCATCGCTGAGTGCCTGACGGGCGGCTACAATCGCTTGCCTTTCTGGAATCAGATGGGCGGCTGTTGGCAAGTGCTGGCGACCGATCACCTCGGCGGCTCGAGTGAGGAAGTAATGATTCCATTTGGCGCGGTTGTGGGCGCTGAACCTCCGAGAAACAATATCGAAAAGGTTCTCGACTTTTTCAGAAGCTTCCACAAGATCTTCGACCTCAAGACCGGCGTTCTTCGCAGCGGCCCGAATAGCATCCCTGAACTCCGGGATGTCCTCGGTCTTCCTGAATCTCTCATAGGCTGTAGAGATAGCGCCGTCCATCACTGATGAGGTCGCATCATCCAACCCCCTTGACAACGCAATCGCGGCAGCGTACTCATCCGAGATCTGCCGTGGCAGGTAGAGCCCCAGGCCGATGCGGCCCATGAATACCCCGGCGTCTTCTCCACCCTTCGCAATGAGCTTGTTGTATTCCTTGGGGGTGACACTCTTGATCGTGCCATCGGGCATTATCACACCCCTACCGACGAGCGGCTCCAACTTGCCTCTCGTCCTCTGGACATCCGCCAGCATCTCCTGGTGGTGTGCGTGTACGAAGTTCTGGACATCCTTGATGGTGTCCATCAGGGGCTGTTTCCTGGAGGGGTCGAGTTTGTGCTTGGCGACCAGGTCGCTCGAGAGATCGTCGGCTATCTTGTGGAAGACCCCGCCCTCCGCCGCCATCCTCTTGGTCACCTCTTTCTGAATCATCTCCCTGACCTTCAGGACAGAAGACCCACCGTAGAGTGCTTGCGCCCGGTCAAGGACATCCCTTGGGATGAACAACCCCTTACGCTTGGCTGCTGGTTCACCGGCCTCTTTGGCGAAGGTAGCTGCACGGGGCTCGGCAACAACACCGGACTTGGCCCTTTCGATTTGCTCCCTCGCCCAATCAAGAGAGCCCCGCCCCTTCCGCTCCAGAGAGACAATCGAAGGATCAAGGACAGCAATAGTCTCTGCCCGCGCAGAAAGGCCCAAGCCCCGGCTAGTAGTCCGAGTCTCGAGGAATCTGGCAGCGTCATACCCAAGAGACTTTACTTCCCCAACAAACTCTGGTTGGTCAAACAACCAATGGACATCCTCCTGTCGGATACTCCTGACTCCGCGCCCCTCATAGGCCCGAACAAGTGCAAGGCCCTTCTTTCGCAGAGCAAGGGGGGCCTTGGACGGATCAGTGAAGTCAAGAATCTTTTTTGCGTTCATCTTCGCCGCAATAACAACGCTGTCCAGCTCGTATTTGTTTTGCCCAAAGGCTCGAGCCTCCCCCTTGTTGGGCGAGAAAAAGATTGCCTGGTTTTCAACTCGCCGCGTGTCCCCAAAAGGCCCAGACCTTCTACCTGGAGATATGCCAAATCCCTCCGACTTGATAACATCCCCAACCTTTCGGCCCGTGCCGTGATACAGAATGTCCCCAGGCATAGACTCTTGGAGCGCCCTTGCGGCATTGAGTTCCGACTGAAGTTTCGCCACCTCTCCCCCGTCTGCCCTCCGTATCCACTCCCTGAAAGACTCGTTTGTCTCCGTAGCCTCGTCTGGGACTTTCCGCATGGCGCTCCCTTCCCTGGCGAAGGTAGCTGCGCGGGGTGGTGCTGGCCGCTCCATTATCTTGATACGGTTATCTCCGCCGACAACCTTAAAGCCCCTGCGGGACAGGGCAGACTCAGATATGCCAGAAGTTACCGAAAGCCTCATGGTTGTATCCGGATTAAAATCCAGATATTCATCGACCCCAGAAATTCCGTCATCAATAAGACTTGTACCGATACCAGTCCCTCGATGCTTGGGTGAAACTACAACATCGAACTCGTAGTTGTTGCCATCGAATGAACGCCACTGCGCCCCGATTACTTCACCGCTTTCATCCCTCACGACGGTATACAAATCCCGGTCGCGAGTGATCCCCATATTCGCATCTCTGGCAAGAGCGTAGGCAGCATCGCCAACTGCATCGTCTACTTCCCCAAACTCATCAAACACAGACTCCATCCGACGAATAGCTCCCTTGGTAGCTGCGCGGGGCTGGGACAGGTGTGGGTAATCCTTGATGACCTCTTCTGGGACGTTCTTTCCATCGCTAATAGCGTCCATTACAAAAGCTTCGTGGGCGCTCTTGGCCTTGCTGTTTCTTGCAATCATCGGCGCATAATGCCACTCATCGGCAGACGTTCCGGCCCATACGACTTCTTTCGCCGGAACCTCAAGCTCTACGAGCTTGGAGCCAGTATCACCGTAACCAGACAAGCCGTGTCTTTCAGAGTATGAGCGATCCAGAGCGACCCAATCACCGGCCAAAATTCCGTTTGCCGGATCATCGGCGCTAATTGCTCTGTAGATTTTAACTCTGTCCTCTGGTCTTACATTCGACAAACGGCGAACAAGATCCGGGTTTTCATACGCAAAGTCTTTGGCATACATCTTCATCGCAGACGGCAGATCGTCCAGTTGGTCAGCAATCATTGCAGTGTATCGACGAGTATCATCAACCTTAGACCAATCCAGTCGATTAACGGATAGCTCCCAGTCATCCTTGGTAACCAAATGCGGATCGACCGAGCCAGCGAAGGTAGCTGCGCGGGGCTCGGCTCGAGTGATGAGCGGGGCGATCACATCCCGACTCACATCTCCATGGATTCCATTGCCCAGGACCAGCTTTGCGAAGGGAGCCTTATCCGGAATCACCATCCCCTCTGGCATCCCCATGAGTCGGGCCATCATCCGAGGGGTGACCCTCTTGACGCTCCCGTCTGGCATCAAGATCCGAGGCACTGAGGCCGGGGTAGATAGCAGGGTCGGTGAGGGTCCACCGGCATTGGCCGCATAGGGCAGACCCCTGGACGCAGAACCACCCATCGTGATGATTGGGGTCTCCCGGTTCAGCTTCCCCTTCCTCACCGCATTGTCTATCCGCCTCAACTCACTTGGCCCTATTTTCTCCACAGGCGCCCCAGCGATCAGATCCTCTATGGTCGCATACCAGTCCGCCGGTTCCCTCTTGGCCGGGAGGGGAGGGAGCTCACCCTCCAGCACGGCCCGAACAAACATCCTTGGCCTGGTCTGAGCCGCCCCCAACTCGGCGGCATTCACGATGTTGATGTCCCACTTGTAGCCCTGCTTGGTTAGCGAGTCCGTGATCTTGTCAACCAGATTCGTGTTGGCGTATCTCGGAACATTTTCCACCACCACTACAGGGGGCTTTGCTCCATTGATCACATCCACCACCGCCATGGCCTGTTTCAGGTCACCGGGGGATGGGGTTGCACCCCTCTTGGCCTTTGACCAGTTCTTGCATTCCGGGCTGGCGCTGAAGATGTCTGGCTTGGCCCTCGCCACATCTGCCGGGTCGAGGTCGAATACCGATTGGGGGATATGCTTGGTGGCGTGGGTGAGGTTGAATTGATCCAGGATCTTGGGAGCGTACTCCACGGCAAGGACGCTCTCTACACCTCCAGGAAGTGCAGACCCAAGGCCCGCCTCGAGAGTCCCAGTTCCCGACATGACCGTCGCCACTCTGGTGGTTTTGTCCCTGACATCCCTGGCGAAGGTAGCCGCAGATTCCGGCATAGCCCCGATGCCGCCAGCACCCGGCTCGAAGGCCATGGTCCCACGCTGGAGTTGGAGGTAGTCGTCCAGCGCCTTACCCATGTCCTCCTGAGCCATGAGGACTTCGATCTCGGCCCTCGACGGGAGTCTCCCAACCTCCTCCTCAAACCGGAGTAGCTGCTGCACTGTCGCGTCATCGAACTCACGCAGCATATCGGCCCTCAAGATCGGCGGTCCCATCTGGCCAGTTCGTGCGGCTCGATCAATTTTCAATTTCTCTATTTGAGTACGTGGAGGACGAGCCAAGCTCGGAGCTCCAGCGGGACGACGCTTTGGTGGCCTGACCGCAACCTTCTTGACCTTCTTGGGCATCGTGAATTGTTTGCCCCTCCTCAGATCATCTAAGCCGGGAGCGATCCGGGCAAGCACATCCCCCATTGTCCAATAAGCGGTGACATCCTCGGTGGCATCTCCTATGCGGAGGCCCATCTTCCTGGGCAAAAGCGCCTCTTCCCACGGTGCTCCCAGCTTGCCGCCAGTTCTTCGCCTCATCTGCTGCGCGTAGGATTTGTTGATCCCCATCCGAGTATCGACACCACCCTTGCCGAGCAGGATGTTCTGGGTTTTTCGGATCTTAGTCCAGATCTTGTGGAGGACTCTGCGGAGGAATGACCACTCCGACATCTTCATCTTTTCCTTCAGGTGTGCGTCGAATCCCTCGATCCCCCACCGAGCTCCGATCTCAGCCAGGAATTCCTGTGGGTCAGATGCGGCTAGGCGGGCTCGGTCGAGGGCTCCAGCCGGTAAGTCGCCAGCTTTTTTGGGGTCTTTGTAGAGCGCAGGATCGCCCTTCTTCCCCATGAACTTCTTGTACTTCTCGTACAGCTTCGAGATCTCTGCCCTCTCGGCTGGGGTGAGCATCGTGAAGTAACCGTTGTGGAACATCTCGTGGAGATAGTCCCTGGTCACGGTTCTCAGCTTGCTAATATCATCCACCTTCAGAGCCTGAGCAGCGATGTTGTCGGCCTGGTTGAAGAGACCAACCATTCCGGCGGCAGGGTCATACACAGCCCTAGCCCCGGTCCCGCCCTCCCTGATCAACTGCTCTGCGATTGCCCTGCCCCCGGCCAGATCCGAGAGGCCACCAGTAACCCGGACCTTTCCGGTAGCCAGCCTCTCTATGACGCCGAATCGCTTCGCTTCCTTGACAACCTTCCCTGACTGGAGAATAGCTCTCATGTCGAAGAGCGAATCATCGAACAGGTGTGTCAACTGGACAATCACCTTGGCCGCTTCATCCGTCAGAGCCCCCTCCTCTCGAGCCCTCCGGATGTCATCAATATAGGTGGCCCGGTTCTTTGTCCACTGCCGTATCCTGGCTGGTTCGACCCCAGTTTCGATCCCCTCTCTGACTGTAGTCGTCCAGTCCCGCAGCGCATCTTCTGCGGTCTCGAACCAGTTCTCGCTCAGTTCATGCCGGTATCTCCGAGCGCCTACGGCAAACTCTTCCCCAAGCAACCCCCTCTGCGCCCACTCCACTGGCGCGGAATAGACATCGACTTCCTCGACATGGTCCCCCATCCTGATCCCGAATTTCTGAACATTGAGCTGCCCGACAGGTACTCCATGGAGTCTCGCAGCGTCGTCCGAGGCGGCAGCGGCTGGACCCACTGCCCCCTCAACCGTCGCTGCGGCCCGTGGCGGGGCGGCTGGGGGTGGGCGCCAGCCGCCAGGATCAACCCCTGCGGCTGCTGGCCCTGGCGGGGCTCCCGGCTCCCCTCTGATGGAGGTGAAGACATTGTCCGCTGCATCCTGTACGAGATTCTCCATATCGTCGAAGTCCAGAATCTCGTCCAGCCGCTTCGACAATTCCTCGAGACTCTCCTCATCCAGATCCTTGACGACGTTAGTCCAGGCTTCCCGGAAGTTCTGAGCATCTGCCCACTGATGATGTCTCGACGCCTCGTCCAGATCCTCCAGGCGATGTGCAATCCCGGCAGGCACCCTCTTCCCGAGCTTCCCAAAGGTCGGATTCCATACCGCCCGGATCGCAGCCTGCCATGGAGACAACAGTAGTTCTTGTGCTTTCGGAGCTCTCTTCCCAAGCTGCCTCCATACCATCCCCGGTACGGTGAGGCGACCCATCATCTCGCCAGCAGCACCCCCGATAAATTGGCCGGCAATCGTGTCGTCGAAGAATCCACCCGCTCCCGTGAGCAGTTTCCTGTCCATCGCCCCTTCGCCAATGAGACCGAGCATCTTCATCGGAGCCCGAATCAACCATGGATCGGAGTAAATACCAGCCGGGAGGACATATCCTTGCTTCTGGAGTTGGTGCAGGGCTTCGACGTACTTCTTCGCCCCGGTGTTCATGGAGGCCATCGCCTCGGTGGTCAGTCCATGTCTGGCTGCGAATCCCTCCCCAATATCCTCCCCGTATTTCTTGACTATATTGAGCCCTGCCAGGTGCTCCTTGAGTTGAGATGCCGTCTTGAATTTTCCCAGTCCCTTGAACTTCACACTCTTCCCGGCTTCAGCGAGTAGATCTCGACCCTTCTGGGTAGTTGCGAGGGCTGTGCGGAGATCCCCGACAGCGGAGGGTGTCTTTAAGAGACTCCATCCAGGAGTCATGGCTGCGGCAGTTGGCCGCAGGATGCTGCTACCACCCGCACTGATCCAGGTCAATGGGTCGGTGAGCAGTCCGCCTCCGATGTCCATTGCGGTGCGAAGGCCACGCCCAGGAGGAGCACCAATCCCGACATCCTCCAGAACCTCGGTGAACATGGGTTGCTCTTCTCGAGTAGCCAATCGAGATCCCAATCCAGTGATCGGGTCAACGGTCAGCACCCCGGTGAGAGTGTCCAGGAGGTTCTTTGCCGCCGCCCCCGGTCGAGCCCGCAGGAGATTCAGTACCGCGTACCCAGGACCACCGAGAGTTCTCCCGAACTTGTTCCAGAAGGTCTCGGCCTGCTCCGCCTCCATCGACTTACGCATCTCCTCCTCTTGAGAGAGCTTTCTCGCCCGCTCTTCTGGAGTGAGGAATGGGGATGCGTGGAGATCGGTCCCCAGGTTTATGAGGTTCTTGGGCTCAGGCTGGAACCCGAGACCCGATGCCCCTGATGGTCGAAGGCCCATGGTGCTAGATCATCTGGCGAATGGATTGTTCCATCATTTGATCCCGGCGGCGGCGTTCCCCGATAGGAACCTCTCCACCCAGAACCTGGGTGTCAACCGGCATCGGAGGTGGTGGCCCAATCGGCATACCCTCTCCGCCAGGAATTGGCGGCATAGGCATTCCTGGAGGTGGTCCCGGAGGCATACCCGGAGGCATCATCCCAACCGGCGGCACCATCTCCTCTGGCAGTGGGGCTCCCGTTGGCAATGGAGGCTCTCCACCACCGAGGGCTCCGAGGGCGGCGAGTTCACCCATGAGGGCATCTTCCATCCCTGGGACTGGACCCATGGCACCCCCTCCATCACCCATGAACGCATTCGCTACGTCGCCCATGACCTTGAACTCTGTCATCACCTTAAGTGCATTAGCCAGATCTTCTGGATATGGCATCTCTACCTCCCCTCGTTATTATTTCTACGCTTGATTTCTTTTCGGAGTGGATCTGTCTCCACCTCATAGAGCTTCCCACGAGCCCTTCCGGGAACACTCTGAAGCTTACCGCCAAGATACTCGCCGCCCTCACCGGCTCCCTTCCTCAACTCCCTTGCAGCCTCCGAAAGATCTTCCTCCTTGCGAAGACTCCGAAACGCCTCAACCCCCATAAAGATAAGCTTTGATGGAACCGTTGCCAGCCACTGAAGAGTGGTCTGACCCTTGTCTCGCTCCACCTCAAACCCCAGGGACTGGAGCCAGATATTTTCTACCTTGGTTAGGTCTCCTTCATCCACCTCCGCAAGACCAGGAATCATTGTCGCTATTCCGCCCCCCCCTTCCGAAACAAGGAGATCGACGAGTGCGGCCTGCCCCTGCGGTGCCAAAGTAGATAGGAGTTTTTTTACGTTGCCCATCTTTTCCCAGATCTTGTCTGCCAACTCTGTCGGGACACCTTTCTCCTTGGCAATCTCTTTGCTTATGCTGGAGAAGTCCCTCTGAATCATCGCTTGAGTCGCCAGCACATCGGGACTTGTTTTGGCGGTTTCGACTGCCCTGAACTTCTGAGATTCCGTTAGATTCTCCCACTTAACCAGAGGAGCCCTCACACCGAGGTCTCTAAGGAGCTTCTCCTTTGATTGCGCGTCCATGATGTCGAACACGGTCCCCATGTTTTTGAGGATATCGCCAGCATCAAAGTACTTTTTTAGATGAGGATTTTCCTTGATTAGGTTTTCCTTGGCGGTCTTAGCTTTTTTCCTTGCGGTTATTGCCTCATCCTGACGGTCCCTCAGTAGTTGATATTGTTTTTCATTTAACCCGTGGGTGAGTTTAAATCGCTTCGCAGATTCAGCCGCGGCCTTCTTTCGAACTTCTTCCTGTTCTTCCCGAAGAACCTTCCTCTCATCCCTGACCCGCTCTTCCTTGCGTTCCCCCTCGTAATCGCGCCTCAGTCTCTCGGCAGTCGCGAGTCTTACCTGATGAATCGGGACATCTTTCCTTTTCACCTCTGCAAAGGGCAGTGTTTCCTGAAAAGGCCCAACCGATCCCTGTGCCTGCGATGGGAGGGTTGCGGCAGCATCATAGACCTCTGGCGCTGGCCTCTCCCACGGTAGAGGCATCTGCATGATCTCCTCTTCCCCGGCAATCTTTCGCTTCCTTTCGGCGTCCTCCGCTGTTCTTGCCGCCTCGGACTGGTTCCTCATAAACTGGCGGTGTTTTTCGGCTTGCTCGGCGCTAATGCCACGCTGTGCAGCCTCCCCCTCCATTATCCCTATGCGGCGTTCATCTCTCTCCGCAGCCCCGGCAAACCTTTCCTTATCCATCATCATCTGTTCCCGCGCCATCGCGGTGCGTAACGCTGCGTTTTTCGCCTGCTGCACGGCGCTGTATTCGTCCGCCCTTAGCTGACCCTGTGGGGCCATAGCTGAGAGCATGAACGGTTTATAGGGAAGTGCCATCTATATAACTCCTACACGTATGCCGGGTACTGTCGAGTTGCGTACATCTGAGCCATCTGCTGGTTGATGGCCGCTTCCTGTGCAGCCTTCTGGGCAGCGACCCCTGTTCCCTGGGCCATCGCTTGCTGCATTGCCTTGAAGTTTGCTTCCTCCATGCGCCCTCTCTCCTGTGCGGAAGCCCGAGCGAGTGTGTCGGCACGTTCCGACATTTTCCCAGCCTTGAAGCTGGCGGGAGATCCGCCACGCAAACCAGATACGCCCATGGCTGCTTCGCCAACGCCTATCTGCTCCTGCATGGCCGTCGTGAGCATATCCGAAATGCCGCCATAGATAT
>PVBE012166350.1_pt1 | contig 11654 bp, 14 predicted proteins | sample 1631181 | NCBI WGS metagenome assembly PVBE01 (sample SAMN08397723, study PRJNA350692) | Marine metagenome, whole genome shotgun sequencing project. | isolation source: water | place: Pacific Ocean | collected 2012-04 | reverse complement strand
GGTAATTGATACAAGTGACTCTAAAGAACATGGAGAGAAGATGCATTCAGACGAACGTTTCGAAATCGTCCTGATGTCCGGCGACCGCAGCAAGGTCAACTACCTGAATTCAAACTGGAGGGAAGCGATCATGCACTTCCTCCGCAGGGCCTGGGGTCAGGACCCTGCCCCCGAATACGTCGTCTTCGAGAAGATCACGTTCGGCGGAGTCACGATCACTCGGGATCTCTCGCTCGGCATGTACGTCGGCAGCGGTAACGACTCCGGAATGCCCGTACACGAACGAGCAGACCTGGTGTTCCCAGATCATCAGGTGGTGATCAACGTGCGGAGGGATACGTACGACAACATTCAGGGGGGACTTGCCAGGCTCGTCTACTGCATGGAGATGCGTCGACTGACCCTGCGCTGGGACGAGGATCGATGGATCGAGTTCTCCAAGGGCCGTAGCCGCGGCGAACTGTACGTCCGTGCCGGCGCCTTCGACCTGTAGACCCAAGGACAACCTCAAAAACAACTATCTCCAACGCCCGTCGAGACTCCTCGGCGGGCGTGGTATTTTTAAAAACAACAATTGTCTATGCTATGATTTCCTCATGAATTATAAAGAACAATACAAGGAAGTTCTCAAGCGACTCAGAAAGAGATATAACAAAACTCCAGCGGATTTTGTGCACTGGTCCACACCGCTGGAGCTTGTTATTGGAACGGTCTTATCCGCGCAATGCACAGATAAAAAAGTAAACGAAGTTACGAGTGTTATTTTCAACAAATACAAAACCGCAAAGGCATATGCGAACGCCGACATTGAAATTCTCAAGAAAGAAATCTATCAAACCGGTTTCTACAACTCGAAGGCTAAATATCTCATCGGAATCGGAAAGATCTTATACGAAGAACACGGTGGAGAAGTTCCACAAGATCACGAAGCGTTACTTAGACTCCCCGGTGTATCGAACAAGACCGCGAACCTCATCATGAGTAAAACTTTCGGTATCAACGTTGGAGTTGCAGTCGACACTCACGTAAAACGCATTTCCCCGCGTCTCGGATGGACGAAGAAAACAAAAAACGTCCAAAAAATTGAACGTGATTTGAATGCGCTCATCGAGCCTAAGGACTATCTCGAAGCAAACGAATATCTAATCCTACTTGGACGAGACCTTTGCAAAGGCAAGCCGAACTGTGCCGAATGCCCCCTTAGCGACATCTGCCCAACAGGTAAAAGGAACATTACAGCTCAGAGTTAACAACTATCGAAATAGTTTTCTCTATACAGTTCCCTTCGCTATCCACACACGCATTAAACTGACCTGAAAATGTTCCTACTTCACTTGGAAGGAACTTCATCACTACCTCATACGATTCCCCTGGTGGAATCTCGACGTTATAGTTGTAAAATTCTAGATTGAACAATGGCAGATGATACGAATCGGCATACGTCGGATCTGCTGACTCGAGAGAAATCGTTTCTAGGAAAGTGTCTCCAACTTCAAGATCGAGGAGAGTGTGGGCTTCCGAATCGAGATTGTCCAACGACACGATCACTTCAAAAGGTTCGCCGACTATTGCAGTCTCAGGTGAGTCATATGAAAAATCAACCAACGCAGCGAAATCTGTTGTAAGCATGCATCCAGCGCCCAGTAATACTAACGCGAATACATATATCGAAACTGGTAATAATCTTTTTAAAATCATAGTCAAATATAAGTGATTGATGGGTATATGCTACATGACTTAACCTATAGACAAAAACGCGCCGCCCCAGAAATAGGGCGGCGAAAGCGTTATGATTCTGTCAGATCCAATGTAGGATCATTGTCTAGAAGACAACTTTGAAAGTCGAACGGATCAGGCAAGGGTTCCTCTTCGAGACAACCTGGCAGATCTAACGACGAGAACGGCGGAAGAGTGTCCGCGAACGGATCAACAGGCCTAAGCGCCAACCATTCCTCTGCGACTTGCCGCACAATGCGCGCAAGCTTTTCGGAGGCCTTCGGAAGAAAGCTCGGGAAGTCGACGTGAGCCGACCCGTCTGCCTTGTCCGAGATGACACGAATTGCAAGCCACGGAAGATTGAAGCTTTCGCACGCCTGCGCGAGACCTGCAGTCTCCATATCGAGACACGACGCCTTGAACACCGAATGAATTCTTTTAACTTCATCACGATCTGCGACAAAGCGATCTCCGGAAACAATGATGCCGTTCTTGGATTTGATTCCTAGTTCCTCGCACACACATTCCGTGAGAGCACGAAGCTGATCATCGCTCGCCCAAACGGAAGTGCGGGCAAACGGGATCTCTCCAAGACTGAATCCAAGAGCGGTCACATCAACATCATGATGAAGGGTAAGCGCTGCAACTACAACGTCACCAATGTTGAGCCTAGGATCAACCGCGCCAGCCGTTCCAACGATCAGGACCGCTGGAAAGCCATCTGCATGAGCGCGAGCAGCCGCAATCGCAGCATTTACTTTGCCCACGCCACACACTCGCGTTTCAACTCCTGGGATTTCAGGGAATGCCGCAAGCTCCTCGTGCATCGCTGCAATAACAAGAATTCGATCGCGATTACTCATCACGCCCTCCAATAGGAAGCGTGTCAGGTGAAAGGGTGACCGGTCGTTTCTCTTCAGGAATATCAGAACCGCAGGTCAGCAACCCAGTGAATATCACATCATCAAAGCTGCAGGAATCAAATGATCCACAAATTATTGTTGGTAGCTCAATTTCAGCAAACGTACAATTAACGAAGACAAAGTTAAGAAGATCGTTATGAATCTCTGCCCCATGACCGCCGCTCGTAAACAAACAATCTACAAAGCTTAGTGAAGAAAACAAAACGACGAACCTTCCAAATTTTTCATTGACATCAAAATCGCAGTTACAGATTTTGATTCCACTTGCATCAAGTGGGCTTCTAGAGCCAAACCAACGAACAAGCAAGTTTTCGATTCCCTCTATTAGTTCGAATCCGTCAGTCGATCTAGATGGATGCTGTAAAATACAGCGCACTATCAACTCAACCAAAGTTCTTTGGTTACCCACGGTGTGTTCAATTACATCACCACTTACAATAGACCTTTCAAAGCGGTCCAGTTCATCATTTGTTTTTAGAGTTTTGTTACTCATTGTAATGACCTAGGTCCGAGTCACGACGAATCGTGCGTCGGAAATAGGTCCCGAGAGGAGAAGGTCTCCCCTCGGGAAATGAAGCGCATTGCACGCTTCAAGGTTTGGGGAAGAATATCCCCACGACAGGCTAGCCGCCCACCGTCACCACGGATTCGAGGCCCGCGACGAGCTTGGAGTCAGCCGGGAGAACCAGCTTGTCCGTCGCCTTGAAGGCCCGCGCGCGCTCGATGTCGGCGAACACGTTCGGCCCGTTCTCTCCGAGCGCCGCCACGCGCCCTTCGAGCGAACGGATCTCGGCATCGGCCTTGTCCTGAAGCCGCTGCTTGTCGACGTCCGCCGCGTCCTTGAGCGCCTGCTTCTTGAGGTCGACTTCGACCTTCTTGCACTCGCGGTCCGCCTTGGCCTGCGCCTTGGCCGTCGCGATAATCGCGTCAGCCTCCGACACCGTTCGCAGCTTGAGGGCTTCGGCCGCCGTCCGGGCAGCCTCCACCTTCTCCTTGCGATCGTTGGCGATCTGCAGATCGACGAGCTCCTTGCGGGCCTCCTCGTTCTTCGCCTGGCCCGCGATGAGCCGACGCTCCGATTCCAGCTTCGCTTCCTGCTGCTGGCGCTCGGTGACGATGTCGACCGTGGTCTTGATCGTCTGCGTGAGCTTCGCCGCGATCTCCTCGTCGGCCGGGGTGACGCTCTCGACGTCGATGCCCAGGATCGTGAAGCCGTTCTCCTCGAAGACGAACGTCTCGTCCCCGCCGAAGATCGACGTCTTGATGATCGAAGCCGCCTTGGAGTGGAACTCCTCGAAACCGGCACCAGCCGCCACCTCACGAATTCGCGAAGAGAGAGCCTGGCACGCCGACCCGATCGGGTCCTTGAGCAGGAAGATCCGGCCCGGGTTGTCCGCGTCAACCGCGAACTTCCAGCGGAAGACGATCTCCAACGTGAGCACAGCGTTATCGGACGTGCGCACGTTGAGCCGATCCCGGATGAAGTCCGGGCCGAGGCTCAGCTTGGCGACCTTGAGCACGCTGGGACGGATGGGAACGCCACCGGAGAGGTGGAGCACCTTAGGACGCTCGTGCGGCTCGAGGAACACGGTCCGGGGACCGAACTCGACGCGCTGACCGTTCTTATCGAACAGGCAGATCGCCTCGTTGTCTTCGAGCTCCACGACCACGACCTCATGCGACTTACGCCGACGCGGGGAAGCAGCCAGAGCACGCGTGTCTTCGTCGATGTGCTGCGACGTGAACCCGAGAGCCTGCAGCTCGTCGTCCGTGAGAGGCTTGTCCCACAGCGACTCGTTGTGACGCCGGAAGAAATCATCCGGCCCCAAGGCGTTGCGCACCTTGCCGGTGTCGTCGTCCTGAATGTGGACGCCCTGGTTGGCCGACAGAGAGATCGACTCACGACGCTCGACGATCTTGAGGTCCTTGTGCGGGATGAGCCGCTTCGGTCCCACGATCGTCGTCTCTTCGCCGGCCTTCAGCACCGCACCCTCCGTCTCATCGACGGGATGGGGGCAGTCCTTGAGCGCGCGCACGATCAGCGCTTCGTCGTCGGTCAGAACGATCTCGTTCTGCACGCCGTCGGGCACCGACTCCCCCGGGTGGAGGTGGAAGATGTCCGAGCCGAAACGCTGCTCGGTCTTGCCGATCTGGATGTCGCCGAGCTTCTCGGAGAAGGGGTTCTCAACGATGCACCACTGGCGCTCACCGAGAACGATCTTCCTGAAGACCCCGATCAGCTCCTGCGTCGCAGTGAGCTGGACCCGTTCCGGGCCGGGGATGGTAGATTGGATGGCCGTATTCGTGTCACGCACCTGCGCGAACTCGAACCGGCTAAGGAGGAAAGTCTTATCTTTCGACATGTCACTTGCTCTCGCGCCGAGTATCCACAAACAGATCACCTGTTTGATTGTCTCGCCGCGATTAGCACCCTTATGCATCTGGGTGCTAACAACGACGAGACGCTTTGAATGTACATACCTCCTCTTGAATTCACCGCCTAAGCGATGCGCTCAAGAAGAGGGCCGTTAGATATCAACGGCAGTCAGTAAGACTAAAGGAACTGTATCTGCCCAAGATCTCTATCCCATAACCAACCTATGACGAATGAATGGTTGGTATGAAACTCCCGACATAAGAAGTACGGAAGATCAGAGATGAACCTCACATTTGCAACAGTGATGAGGACGTCAGCCGGCGCCTCTGGGTCAGAGAGCGGGCAATCAATTAGCCCTGCAACTATAAAACGAGGAGGTCTAAAATCAATTTCCCGACTAACCAATCGATGAGCGTCAGGAGCAATCTCACGTGCAATGATGTCTGCACTTGAAATCGCAGCGCTTGAGTCCGAGGAAATGATTCGAACTCTGTCGGTACTCTTCACATGATGTGTCAGTACCCCACAAAGACTTTTCATCTGCATTTGACCATTAATGGAAAGACAACCAAGTAACATCGCACTTCCATGCGTAACCGCAATGATTCGTTTTGGACGAAATGCTGGGTTTGGAGTTTTCAATGTTCATTCTCATCTTGGATTCACCGCCTAAGCGATGTGTCCGAGAGGAGGGCCATCCGATTCAGTTCTACACATGCATTGCACACGTGGAACCGGACAGCCGCATCAAGAGTGAGTACCCTCGATGAGAAGAAACCAGACGTCCTCGGTCCAGACTCGTCCACGGCAGAACCGCTGTTCGAGTCCGTGGTGAAGACCTTCGCAAAAGCGATCAATGTCTTCGTCGTCCGTCGGGGTGAGCGCTGCGACTGGCGCGGTCTTGAATCCGTTCAGTGGCGTAGGAGACGCCAGCTGCACGAGCGGCCGGTGATCGAGAAGGCCGCCGAAACCTTTGCTCTGCTTGCGAAGAGCGACCGTCAGCAGCGAACGCAATCCCGCAGATCGGCAGCCCAACCGCTGAATCTGATCCAGCAGAGCCTGAGTCACGATGCCCTGCTTGGCGAATCGCTTTCGGCCATTCACTTGAGCGGCTTCTCGGCGCGGAGCCTTGAGACGAGCTCGCCGCAACGCCACATACCCACCTTCGCCGAACACACGGAAACCCTCCCAGTCCTCCTGCGTCCACCAAAGCCAGGATTCCTCCACAATCGACCCGATGTCGTGTCGCGGATCAAGCGTAGTAGTGAGTCGCCAATTCTCATCGAGAACCAAGCGAACATCACCTCCAGAACAAAGACTTGTAATTTGATTGAACTCGCACCTCCCTCTCCTATTTCCGAAACACCATCATTGATGTGTCGGATAAAGGCGCCGTCAAAATGACGGCTAAGATTATTCAAGGTCTTGAAAGACACCTGTGTCCATATTGAGAATCCACCCTGTTCCATGGCGACCCTCACATTTTGGTCCAAAGCCTACGTAATCAGGCAATCTGCGCACGACGGGCGCATGCGTGGAAAGAATAACCACATCAAATTTCGCATTGCCATTACTCGGGCCCCATCCGAATGCCACAGCGATGACTTCACCAATGGAGTCAAAGTCATCGTCGTCATACAGTTCTTCCCGCCGTCTCACAGCATTGGGAACAACTTCATTTGCGACAATATCTGCACTCACGATCGCTCTACCATAGCCAGAGGAAAGCAAGAGGACTCGATCATCGCTCGAGACGTGATCCTTGAGAACGGTACAAAGTCGCTCGATCTGCTGATAACCACGATGAGTCAGGCCCGCCCCGGTGTCGTCACCATGCCTAAAGGCAATGATCTTTTTTGGACGCCGTGGAACAGACGTCTGCCACTGCCCGCCCATTGCTTCGATCGATTCTTCGGCAATAGCACCGGGCGCGACCGCATTGATCGCTCTAAAGACTCCTCCTGAACCGACTGGCACAAAGTCCAGGTCAGGTCGTTTATCCTTGATGAAAGACAGAATCTGTTCTGCCGTAAGGCTAGATAATGGGGTATCGTCTGGGATATCCGTCATGGTTTTGTCCTGTAAAGAACTGTCTAGACAATAATACAGACGTCAATTATTCCCTACTTGGCGCTACCTTTACTCCACCCCTCTTGACAATATGGCTTAAACTAGCTATATTCTAGATACTAATTTCGTCAATTATATTTGACATGAAATCCCTCAATACAAACCTCCTAGCTTGGTTAATGGACTCCGGGCTCGATGAGCAACGTTCTAAGCTATATTTAATTGCCCTTTCCAAAGGTCGAGCGACAGCCGCAGATCTCGCGAAAGAACTCAAAGTTAACCGCACAGCCGTATACGACAATCTTCGCGTACTTGAAGAAGGCGGATATGTAACAGTGATCCACGAAGGTAAACGTAAAATCTACGTTCCGCTTCACCCGAACGATCTTTTCCGAGCGCACAAAGCAAAACAACAGCATCTAAAAGAATTGATGCCGGACTTCTTGTCTGCATACGCAAAAGATACAGCCGGAGCAACCGTACAAATGTTTGAAGGCCCTCGTGCGGCTCGAGAAATTTACGAGGACATACTTCGCGTAACTAAAGAGGAGTACGCATACCTCTCTCCGCCAGAACTTACGTATAAAATGATAGACGAAACTGAAATGACAAAGTGGGTCGAACGCCGAGTAAAGAAAGGCATTAGGTCTCGGTCATTGCGCGTGCGAGGAAAAAATATTCCAGACGTTAAGGAGTACAACGAGGAAGACCCATACCTAAGAAAGATAAAATATCTCCCCAACTACGTTGATCTCAAATCCTCAATGTATATTTACGAAAATAACATTGGAGTAATCTCCACCGCACACGAAGGCGTCGCATTTATCATTCACTCCCCCGACCTCGCATTCAGCATGAGACAAATTTTTGAATTCCTTTGGAGTGTTGGAATGAAAGATTAATTTTCCAAAAAAAATTCACCGACCCAGTTTGGGTCGGAAGAAGTCTAAATCAACTGTGCTCTTCTGGAAGTTGCACATCGATCAGGCAAACTCCAGCATGGACACGCACAATCAGTTTTCTGGTCAAGTGTACACCGTCAACAATCTGCGAGTGGAACGAACCGTCACAAAGCAACGAGGCCTCCAGTGCCAGCGCCCTCTCAAATACCTGAGGGTACTGCATGAAAAACGCACACACTTCCATTGCAGTAAGATTGCATGTCGACGGACTATCTGTGCTTGATTCTGCCGGGATCAGATTCCCGTTAAGCCAGACCCAGTAATAATCATCCTGCTTATCCACGCCACCGGAGGATATCGAGCTATGTACAATAAGCCCGTATCTCCTGTCCATCATGTACGGTCGTAGGAATACTGCCCAGCTGAGCGACAAACGCACGAAGCTGATTTTCCGCGGAACAAGAACAAGGTGCCATCCGTCGCCCTCTGGCCTATCCTTCGTAACAGGTGGCAACGACTGGAGAAATTCATCTAGCCTCTCTTCATTGTATGCCAAAGAGTTGAAAAAACACGTAGCCGCTTGAATGCGAAGATCTTCATACCGACTTGTTGGTTCCGGCATGGCTAATTTTTAACAAGATTATTGCTCTGTGTCAACCTATATCCCGTGAAAAACTTCAATCTTCGCACCAAGCTTATTGAGGCGATTCGCGATGTCTTCGTATCCCCGATTAATCGAGTAGACGTTTCGTAATATCGAGACTCCTGGCGCGGCGAGCATCCCAAGCAAGATAACCATTCCAGGTCGAAGCGCCGGCGGACAAATATGTTCTGCGGCATGGAAGTTCGTTGGCCCCTCTACGTATACGCGATGAATATCAACCAACTGAACATTCGCGCCCACTTTGTTTAATTCCGTAAAATAAATCGCTCGATTCTCATACGTCCAATCATGAATCAAGGTTCTCCCCTCTGCCATCGCAGCAATCGGCACGAAGAAGGGAAGATTGTCCATATTGATTCCAGGATACGGACGTGATGCAATCTTTTCTTTCAAAGACTTTAGCTTAGATGGCTGCGTCGTAATGTCCACAAGAGTGGTTCGACCATTACCAGAAAGATACGGCTTACTTCGCTTATATTTAAACCCCATTTTTTCCAATTTAAGCAACTCAAGTTCAAGAAACTCAATCGAACAACGCTTGATAGTAATCGATGACTTAGTAACAATCGCAGCGGTGATGAGCGACATCGCCTCGATCGGATCCTCGCTCAACTCATAAGAGATGTCCTCATTGATTTCACCGATACCGTAAACCCGCAACGTCGTCGTGCCGATTCCCTCGATTCGAACCCCTAACTTTTCAAGAAAATAACACAAGTCCTGAACCATGTAGTTTGCGCTCGCGAATTTGATCGTAGTTACACCGCTAATTCCAGCAGCCGCCATAAGTACATTCTCAGTAACCGTATCGCCAGCTTCGTATAGAACTATTTCTGCAGCGTTAAGCTTCGGCACCGTAACGTGATAATTACTGTCCTTTGTTTCAATTTTCACGCCCAGCTCCTCGAGAGCGTAAAGATGGGGACGAACAGTGCGCGTACCCAATTTACACCCACCCGCATAAGGGATGCTGAACGAATCAAGACGGTGAATAAGCGAGCCCATAAACATGATTATGCTTCGAGTGCGCCGACCTGCCTCCTTATCGAGACTGTCCATCTTAAACTTCTTTGGCGGTTTGATGACAACATGCTGACCATCCCAATTTACTGAGACACCAATACTCCGCAACACTTCTATCAATCGATGAACCTCTTCAATCCTTGGAACGTTCTTTAATGTCGTTGTTCCTTTGTTAAGAAGCGAGGCGCACAGTAGTCCGACGGCTGAGTTTTTTGCGGTCCTTACATCAATCGAACCCTTTAGCTTTCGCCCACCGTGAATCTTAAAATTTATAGCGCCAGTTGATAATGTGAGAATCTCTTTGTTAAGAGCGTCTGAAATTTTTGAAAGCATGTCCAAACTAAAATTCTGCTCACCACGTTCCATGCGCGCCACTGCACTTTGAGTTGTCTCGAGCGATTTGGCTAGCTCAGTCTGAGTTAACCCTCGTTGCTTTCGTAGTTTTGAAATAAATTTACCGATCTTTTTTTGTTCATTCACCATAATACAGCGATGATGGATTAGTGATCTCACTATAGCATATATGATATATCAGTAAATCCCCTCTGTTGACAAAGCTCGAAATGCATGATATCCAATCATTAGATATCGGAGATGATTCTCGGTGACCTTGCTGCAGACAAAGGTAAACAGCAACAAGGGAGGCCCATATGGCCAAGAAACACCGCATTTTCGTAAAGCGTGACGTCACCCGTTCAGTTCATGGCTTCATAGAAGCCTCTGCAATGGGAAAGAGGATTCTCACTGACAACTGGATCGTGGTCGAGGAACCCGAGTTCGGACACTTCGTTCTCGTCGATGAAAATTTGACAAGAGGGGAGTACTCCGGACCGTGCCTCGGGTTCCTCCACGTGTCACGTGAGGTAGAACGTCTCGACTGGGATGATCCTGACCTCTGCTGGGTGGGGGTCTTCTCCTGCCATTGTCGATGGAAGGATGTCGAGATGCAGACACACGAGTTTTGGGCGCCGACCCTTCACAGGCTCAAGCAGGCTCTCGAGCACGTCGCGTTCTGCACCTGGAATCCTAGAGACGTCTAACACTTGGACCCGGCGTGCTTATCGTCGGGTCCTTGTTATTGATGTATTTAAAGGATCGTGCTAGGATCGAGCAGCAATACCAGTTGCGGGTGTAGTACAATGGCTAGTATACAAGCCTTCCAAGCTTGGGATGGCGGTTCGATCCCGCTCACCCGCTCCAAAGTAAGAACCGGCCTCGTGCCGGTTCTTACTTTGGTTCTCAATATGTCGCTTCTGTCAGTCACGATGATACTCCCCCACGGCATCTGACACGTTTCGATAACCATCTCGCTTCAACATCGAAACCAAGTCACTGTTTATCTGGCGAATCAACTGCGGTCCGTTATATATCATCCCAGTTATCAACTGAACCAAACTGGCACCACGCTTAATTTTTTCGTAAGCATCCTCGGCAGAAAACACTCCACCAACGCCAACGATCACAATCTTATCGCCTGCGTACTTATACGTCCTTGATATTAAATCGTTTGAATCACTCCAAGTTGGCTTGCCGCTAATACCGCCACGAATTTCATCTGACAGCGTATCCTTAATAACAGGATATCCGCGATCCTTCTGTAAATTACCAATAATGAGTCCTTCCACGTCGTACTCCAAAGCAACATCTACAATTTCACGAAACTTATCCCACTTTAGATTAATCGGCATCTTCAATAAGATCGGCTTAGTAACCTCTTCAGCACGCACCGCCGTCAAAAGACGCGACAACGACTCAGCATCAGTAAACGGCTCGCCGCCGAAGGTATTAGGACACGAAATATTCAATGTATACATGTCGCCAATACCAGAAGCCATTACTTCCTTGAGACACGCAACATAATCACTCACCCCAGCCTCAACTGTTGCAGTGCTCGTACAATTCGTTTTCCCGATCGATATACTAATCGGGAACAAGGTCTCATCTTCTTTTTTGAGTCGATCTACACCCGACCGACCCGC
>PVBE012481873.1_pt1 | contig 11655 bp, 2 predicted proteins | sample 1631181 | NCBI WGS metagenome assembly PVBE01 (sample SAMN08397723, study PRJNA350692) | Marine metagenome, whole genome shotgun sequencing project. | isolation source: water | place: Pacific Ocean | collected 2012-04 | reverse complement strand
GTAACTTCAGCTGATATGGATTTGTAACGAAATATTAGGATCGATTGCGCCTGATGCACTCACTTTTTGCTTGTTATATCTGATTAGCTATATATTGATTGCTTATTAATGTTGGAGTTGCTGCCTGGAACTCATGAGGAGCCCTTGCAAAATACTGTTGCCATTGCCATTGCCAATGTCAAGGCCTATCTACGGAAGGCAGCAAAGGAAAATAGGAATTTTAATGCATTAATTAGTAGTGTCTTTAATAAAAATTCTGATAAGAAGATTGCGGAATTGCGCTCAAAGTTTTTAACTGATGACCTTCTCCTGAAGGTGGAAGTGTCTGACTCCCCAGGGATGCAAGGAATCAGAGGTGCTTATTATAGCGGCAATAAGAATCTTGGTGAGAGAATATACCTCAATATGTTGTGGCTGGAGAAAGCAAGCATTGCTGAAATAGAGTCTGTATTGCTAGAGGAAATTGGGCATGCCATAGATCAAAGAATCAACGGTCAATTAGACACTCCTGGTGATGAAGGCAAGCACTTTTCATTCTCTTTACTTGAAAGCAAGATAGATAATAATGCTTTGTTATCCCCTGATCAACAAACACGATGGATAGATGGAGAACAAATTAATATTGAGGCTTCATTGATGCATGCTAACCAATTGCCATTGGAAAATATTGATGAAGAGATTCACTTGCTTGACCCTTCTTTTGATTTAAATGTGACTAATCTTTCTGATGACTTCGACATAATATTAGAAGCTGAAACCAGTTTGTCTTTGATCGAACAAGTCGGAATAGCCAGCCTCTTTGAAAATGCTGAAGGGAAGGCGATGATCCAGCTCAATCAAGAGATGGACATCATGCCGTTGTTAATAGATGGAAAACAATTGATAGTGAGTAGGAAGGACGGATATAAATTAGTAGGGATTGAGGAAATCAATAGTGCCTTTTCACTTGTTTGGATGAAAAGCAATAATAACCTTATGGTTTGGGATCTTCAACCTGAGCCTCTTGATCCTTCCATAGAACTTTCACAACAATTGAATTGGCATAAACAAGGCTCAAGCCGAGTTCGCTTGGAAAGCGAAGAATACTTTGAACTTGAAGCAAAATTTTATCAGGACTTTAATCTTGATGGCATCATTGGCAAGCAGGAATATTCATATCAAGTTCTGGAAGATGAAGGAGATATTTCAGTTTTAATAGGCGATCATGACCAGGGCATTTACATTCAAACTTCAGATTCCCAGCCGATTCAAATTAAGGATAAAAACAACGCTTCGCTTATCCTTCAAAAGGAAATATCACCTGAAAGTATAAATCAGCCACGAGCATCATGGACTGTACAAGCGGCTGAGCAAAACGACGAAAAGAATTTGTTGCTCTGGAACACGGGCGAAAACATGGTTCTTTGGCAGATGAATGAAAATTGGAAACAGTTGAAGAAAGGTAAGTATGAATTCACTATTGAATATTCAGATCTGAATTTATTAACTCTTGAATTTGAGTTTAAGCATGACTTAAATGGGGATGGATTCATTGGTCCACCATCTGACCATCTGATTCGAATTGAAGATTTTGGACAGAATTCTTTATTCAAAGATAAGTATGGCTATGTCTATGTCTTACCAGATTCGAACCTCGACAACCTTAGGATTTGGCAAGTTATGGTAAGCAAAAAAGGTGCGAAAACATTAGATGGTAGGCGATGGAACCCTCTGAAAATTAATGATAGCGATAATGCTAAACTTATAGGTGCTGAGAAGATTAAAAAGAGCAATTACCTGATATGGGGGGATGATGATTCGCAGACAATGACAGTGACAACATTAAATAGGAACTGGAATAAAATCCTAAAAAGTAAAACTATTGATTACGGCACAAAGAAATTTTATGACTATGAATTCTCATTTGATCAGGATGTAAATAAGGATGGATTTATTGGGAATCAATATCTAGACATCACACCACCAGTAGCACCTCATTCGATTAGGTTTTCTGCGAAGACTGTAGAGGCCATCCGTGAACAAGGACAAGGGCAAGATGGATTTGCCTATTATCTTGACGACTACGATCAGTTACGAAAAAGTGCTGAAAGCAATCTGATTGTTCACTCGGATAGTTATTCAACAACTGCAATCGATACTCTAATCATTTATGGAAAAGCAGAAGCAGAAAATAGCAACACGAATGTTGGGCCAGGAGCCAATGTTTGGTTGATGCTTCGACCATATCAATTTGATTGGCTGAGCTTACAAGAACCACAGGAGATATCAATAGCTTTCCCTGATATTCCTGATCTAAAATTATCAAAAACAGGAGAATGGTTTATTCCTCTTGTGGATGATGGATCACTATCTAATCAGCGCAAGGTGCATCCAATATATTTCTCAAAATCAACTGATTGGAGTGATTTTAGTGCTGAAAGTTTGTTTTCACAGGGTTTAGGCTGGTATGGCTATATGTCAGAAGATGGAAATATATTTTATGGTGAACCGGTCTTAAGTGATTTTGAATATGCTGTTTTTGGAGATCCATCAACCCCAGTCTCGATAGAGATTAATCTCATTTCCAATCTACCAGAACAATATCAAGACGAACAGTATAATCCAGTTTGGAAAGATGAAAGTATCGTTGATATGTCAGGTCTATGGAAACAGAATCTTGAGGAAATAAGGGACTCGGCAGATCAAGAACAGTTTTTAGAATATTCCTTTAATTCATATGCGGGGCAACTCAAAGATGGTTTGTATGAAATAGTATCCAACCATGGAATATGGGTTCCAGCCAAGTCAGTCGGTCATCATCTCTATCAGCAAGATGATTCTTCTACTCAGGGTGTAGAGCCATTTTTTAGTATTTTACCTAGTGTTCATGCCGATACAGAAGGAACTTGGATGGCCAAACTTCCAAGGCTGGAAAATAAGGCTGTTGACCTAGTTTATAGCGATGAAGCCAACAAAAAAGATTATCTTTCATTCAGTTATTATGAAGAACCGGAATTTATTAATAACCAATGTTATATTTATGGCTTCCCTTATGAAGTTATTGCGCATTCCACGGATTCTTCACCACAAAAAAATCAATCTGAGGAACCAACAACTCATATTATATTTTTTGATAATCAAACTGTAATTGGCAACTCATTTGACGTTGAGTTAGACGTTTATAGAGAATATCGATATAGCAATAACATAATGAAATCTGATACTGATTTAGGCCCAGAGATAAATCAGATGAATCGATCATTTAAAATCACCTTTCAAGCTGAGAAAAATTCTATAGCTACGATTAAACTTGTAAATGATGTTGGTGAAGAATATCTCATTGATGAGATTGATTCCATAGCTGATCAAGACTCGCTTCTTGATCAATATATTGCATATACTGAGAGATTGAAGCCAGGTACATATCATGCCATTGTCAAAATAATAGACAATGTTGGTAATCAAGCAGAGCGAGAGTTTCTGGAAGCGATCAAATTTGATCAAGATCCACCTGATCCTCCAACCTACGCATCTATCAAGAAAATATCGAGGGATTCTGACAACTCAAATCAGTCAAAAGATGGCCTACAGATTGTAGGTACATCCGAAGATAATTCAGAAGTTGTTTTATTCCTTTCAAATAAAAAAGAGCTTTCAGGTTTGGACAAAAGCTTGTTCATTGGCAAAACATTCGCCGATGAACAGGGGAATTGGTTGTTTAATATTGAAAATATAAACTTAACAGAAACCGAATTAGATTTAGAACAAGATTTGCTTGTAAAAGGAGTTGTTTATGATAAGTTTGGAAATCATTCAACATGGCCAGGGGATGAAACAGGATATTTATCTTTACCCCGTCCAGAAAAGCCATCTGGTTATATTAATGATCTGGTTGAAATCACCGCTCCTCTCTTTGCCGAAACAAACGATGATCCTATCGGAGAGGCGATAGCACTCTCACCTGACGGAATGACTTTGGCCATTGGCTCTCCTCACCAATTAACGGATAATGGCCCATCATCTGGCCAGGTTAGTATCTTTAAAAGACTCGAACAAGGGTGGAAAAAAGTAGGTGAAAGTATTAAAGGTGAATCCCCGGGAGATCAGTTTGGTTCTGGAGTGGCATTTTTGGATAATGGCCAACGTCTCGCAATTGGGGCACCGGGTGTTGACTTTAAACGGGAGAATAGTGGAGCTGTTTATATTATGGAGAATATTAAGGGCGAATGGAATCCTATTTTATCCCCAAAACAGATCCGCGGTAAAGAAGCTGAAGAGCGGGTAGGTAGTTATCTTTCCTTCTCAGGAAATGAAACAAATAATGCAGCAAAGGCAGATGAGATTTTATTTGTTGGCGGACTTACACCTCAAGAAGATTCTGTTCAGACTCTGCTAAATGATGATGACATTACGATAGATTTCTTGCGCAGTTATTCCATTGAAGACCAAGTTGATAAGTTGAGATCTTCAAGCAAATCGATGCGCTTAAGTAAGGAAAATAGTACAAGTTTGAAAGTTAATTTTGTGGATCAGAGGGATGTCTCTATATCGCCGCTTAGTCAAAAAGTTGCTCATGCTGAAGAAGCGGAGACTGTCGTTATCCTTAATTCCTGGGAAAACTCAACTGGTACAATTCGAACCTATGAAGGCTTCTCTAACTCTGGCTTGAATCTCAGCCCAGAAAGTGATACTGGTCTCAAAGGTGATAAGAAAACCAATCAAACTCTCCCAACATTAATTGGTCAAGCAGAACAATATCAAAACATTGAAGTACTAGAAGTGTCGGACCCATTCAATATTTATGAAGTGGCGCAGACAACTGCCGATTCGACTGGTTCCTGGCAGGCAACACTGCGCAGTGAGTTAACAGCCGGTACGTACGTTTTTCAAGCTAGAGCAATAGACTCCAATACAGGAATATCATCACGCTTATCCGATCCACTAACTATCCAGATTGACAATCATGAATGTAAACCCACTGTTTTAAACGAAAATACTTTGCCATACCGTGAGGATATAAACGAGCCATGCCTGTTATTTCATCAACAAGCAATTGTTCAGCTTGATGATGACTCTGCCGAGCAACTCTCTCCACGGTTATATTGGCACGACACCACCCTCAATGTCACCGCAGCACACGTTGATGGCGGCACTCTTACCATAAGCATCAACAACTTTGCACAAACTGTGCCTCGGCTGAAGCACTTCACAGTCAAAGATGAAAACAATAATTTCCTCCAAATTAGTAAATTTTCTTTCGACAAAGCAGAGCAAGTCGTCACCCTTGAGCTTCGCCCTGATCGCCTTCGCACCGCCGAAGGAATCGTCGTTCGCCCTGCAGTAACCGCCGAAGACAAAATATCTTTAGCTTTCAATGCCGGCAATGATCTTGCCAGCTTTAGCAACATGGATGTTAAGAACATCACTTCAGACAACACTGATCAAACCACACGAGAGCAGATATCAACAGATAAAATATGGCGTGGGTATGTTGAAGTTCCAAATCATAGTGACCCTACGATAGCTTCGGAATTAGACGTTGTTGTTGCAATTTATGATCTAAAGGATCATACACTTATTGCCACAACAAAAACAGATTCATCCAAGTCATCCTTTACAGGCTACAACAAACGTTATAAGCCATGGTCTGTAAATTTACCTGAAAAATATGAAAAATCTGATATATATATAGTAACCAATATTACGGGTACTCAAAATCCAAAAATCACAGGCAGAACACTTGAGTCAGGTACAACAATTAAATTGTATCGCAGTCAAAACCGTGAACTTTTAGGTGAAACTACCTCAAATAAAAATGGCTTTTGGGAATGGAACAAACCTGCAGACAATCCCTTTGAGACGGGTAAGCACTCATTAACAATTCAATATAATGATGCTGCCAATAACGATTCTGTTGATTCAGACATATTAGAGTTTCATGTTAGGGATATTTCGACAGACGTACCTCCACCAGTTGTCAATCCACGGATTGATCAAAATGAAGACAAAATTATTATAGACCAGTTGCCAATTCCATATGATCCTTCTATAAAAGATCAGGCAACATATGCTAGGGAATGGATTGAATCTAATTATATCTCAAAGGCTGCGGCAAAAATAGATTCACTTTTTGGAAGGAGTGAGCACTTTTCCCGGGAAAAAGTTCGTGCCCTAAGACGATCTGTTTATGAAGGACAATATATGGCCAAAATAATCAAGAATCATGTACAGCGTTCCGGTGAAGACTATGATGCTGCTTGGAATACCTTCGTTACCGCCTTCAGCTTTGCCAAGCTTATTCCTGAGATTCGTGCAGCTCAATTATTTCCAGTCCAAATCAAGTTGGAGGATATTATAAAAAAAGACTTTGTCTCACAGCTTTCGGTTAACAATTCGCGCCAGAGAGTAGTACTCCAGTCATTATTTGGAATGAGGAGTCCGACAGATTATCATAATAAGATAAAATTTTATGAAACAGAACAGAATCTCGAGACATTAAAAGCTCAATACGAAGCAGACCTTAACACCTTACAGTTAGGCTATACCATCGATTTAAATACGAAAATTCTCCAAAAACAAAACATTGCTTCACAAGAGAGTGCTTTAAAGGAAAAAAAGAGTGAGCTAGATGAAATCAGAGCAGAAGTTCGTAATCAATCAGGCGATGGAGCCGTAGATAGCGAACTAAGTGGCAGACTTATTCAGAAAGAGAAGGAGATCAATGATCTGAACACAGAGATTACATCGAAAAGAAAACAACTTGAAAATCATAGCAAGCGCATATTTACTTATGAGAATTTTTTAAACGTGGAGGGTCGACTACGTGGTCTTAATGAGTATGCGTTGATAAGAGATAGTCAACAAAAAAAATCAAAGAAATATTCTAGGTCTGCGAATACGGCTGGTTTGGTTGCCGACATTGCCTCCTGGACTATAGAGGGGCAAGAGAAGGAAGAATTTGATTGGAAAAACTTTTTGCTAACAGCCTCTTCGGCGTTTGAATTACTAGCAAGCTTCGGTGATGTTGGGATGGATTATCAACGCACGAAAAAATACTATGTTGGTGCCGATGGCAAGGTAAAAAAAATAGTAGGGAGGGCAGAAGGTGGACTATCAATATTATCTACTGCCATGATTCTTGGTGTTCTATCCATTGAAAATATTAATTTAGATAAAAGTCTCAGCGAGAATGAAGAGCAATGTTTAAACGATAGCAAGCAAATTAATGATATAAATAGCAACTTAAAAACCTCTGCAAATTTGTCTAAAAAAGATAAAAAAGCTCTCAAAGATGCTCTTAAACAAGCTAGGAAAGCACTACAGGCCTGTCAAGCTTCTGTGAAAAGTGAAAACGACGCGATTAAAAGCAAAATAGCTTTGAACACAGTTCAGGCTTCTTTTAATGCTATCGAGGGAGCTGCAGATGTCGCCCAGGCGGCGCTTCAACGTGGGGCTATGAGTACCTTTTCAAAAGGTACAGTGAAAGTTCTAGGAAGAGCCGCTGCTTTCTTTGGAGTCGCGGCAGCCGTGATAGGTGCGATGGAACCTCAGCAATGGAATCGATTTGAACAAAAGCAAAATGAAATTGATTCCTTCAAGGAAATGGAAGACTTTTCTTCTGATTTAGTTGTTGAAGCCCTTCAAGATAACAAGAATCGAGCCGAAACTTTTCATACAGTGAACGCTGTTTCAGATGTTCTATTTGCTGTGGCTGGAGCTGGTGTTGCCCTTGCAGGTTTGTCTGGTGGTGTGAGTCTTGCTGTTACTGGGGTAAGTCTAGCCGTTGCTGGTGCTCTTGTTCTCGTCGAACAGATGATGGTTCAAGATGAAATCGCTAAATTAAGGGAAAAAATGGAAAACAAGGCGGAAGATGCTGGAAAGGATGCAACATTAGAGGATTATTATGACGCCGCCTTTGAAGACCAACGCAAAGCTTTTAAGGATCAAATAGAGGACGATCTCGATGATTTAATCGACAGTGGTAAATATGATGCTGTTACAGCTGGTTTTTCATTAACAGCAACCCAATCCGATCTAGTTGGGGCTGCTTATTCACAAAGTGGAGATGAAATCAAAAAAACAGCAAGGCATTATTTTGATACTAGGGTCAAAGATGATAAGAAGGCTGGAAAACGGTGGTCAAATGAGGCTGTCGAGTTAAAAGTAAATGAAGGTGAAATTAATTTAAAAGATATTGGCAACAACAAAAATAGACTGGTTAACTTTGTCAGTCCTCTAATGGCACCAGGCAATGAAACAATGACAAGGAAACAAAAAGGTTCTAAAGAGGAATACATAACATCTATTACCATCAAAGACCTCGAAAAAGGATGGAAGATTAGAGATGCTGGCAATGTAAACACTACTTATTCTCTGAATGATAATATTATTACTCGCGCTCAGCCAGAAAAAGATGCTGATTATATCAATATAGGTTTTAAAATTGATGCCGATAAAGGTGATGATCTCTATTTTGCGAATCAAGCTTCATTGACTTTTGACGGAGGTGAAGGTGATGATACTGCCAGCTATTCATCATCTAAATTTAGTAAATCATTGCTGCACGATTTGGGGATTGTTATTACCAATTCAGAGATTTTGAGAGATCACCAGCAATTAGAAGCATTTCTTTACAAGAATATTACTCCTTTCTCTGTGCAAGCAACAGAAAACCTGCCTAAATTTGAAGGGAAATTCTTTAATAGTAAGGATATAGGCAGCTCGCCAGATGAATTAGTGTTTGATTATCCACGCTTGGATTCAACTTCTGATAATTTATTTGCAAACTTCTATCGGCAATCAGTTGGCGATTGGAAGGAGACAATCAAATACTTTGATCATCACATTACCCAATCAACTGATCATAATTCTTTGACGAATCTCAGGCTTGAAGAATATACTTACAACCCTTTTGAAATCAAGAAGGGCGTGGGATCTTTGGTGATTTCTAAGTTCTTTGCTCCTGGTATGAAAAGTTGGGAAGAGGTTATTGACAGAATTACTCAAACGATTGATGAACAAGGTAAATATAGTGAAACTATTGATTTCCGTTCTATAAGACCAAATTTGAGCCAAAGCCCATCATTTAATTCTGATTCTCTCTCGGGTGTAGAAAATATATCAGGCACCTCTAAAGATGATTGGGTTGACTTAACTGGCTCAAGTATTGTTAGGTCGCTTCATACTCGTTCGGGAGATGATGTTGTTTATTCTGGCTCAGGTTTGGAATTTTTAGATACTGCAGATGGGGATGATTTGATTTATCTTGATAATTTCCCTAAGAATATTGATGCTGGCAAGGGAAATGATAAGATTATTCTGCACGAAAAACTTGCTTCAAAAGAAGCGTTAGAATTTCTTGAATCTCAATATAATACACAGAAAAAAGTAGACAAGAGTCAATCGGCGTCGGCATCTGCTCTTCAAGCCAATCAAGCGCATATTTTAATTAATGGAGGATCTGGAGAGGAAGATACAATTGTCATCCCAGATTCGTTTCTTCCTAAAATGATAGAAGATTATAAATTTGACTTGGATATAGAGGATTTTACGAATGAGCTTATGGGCTCAGGCACTATAGCTCAATCTTCATCTTCTAATTCAACTCAAGTGCCAAATATTCAGGCTGAACAGCTCAATAAATTTATGAAAGAGGGGAGCCGTTTCTCAATTCTTACTGATGGAATAGAATGGGCAGAGTATAGTCTTCCGACAGAATCAACGACAATATCTTTGGATTCTGCCCGTGATAATAACTTGCAAATAGATCTTGTTTTCACTGGTGAAAATCTTAATGGTATTCGCTCGGGAAGCAAAGCAGCAGAGAACATGTATTTTATGGATGATTATAAGGGTCTTTTTAACCACGCTTTCCCATCTCGTGCCCCCGAAAAGTTGATTAATCTACACTTATCTGCAGACGAACAGAACAAGGAAGTAATAATTTTTGGCAGTAAATCAGAAGATAAGATTACGGGTTCAAAGCATAATGACACCATTCACTCCAGAGCCGGTAATGACATCCTTACTGGAGGCAGTGGCCATGACATTTATGTTGGAGGATTGGGTGAAGACACATATGACGTTGGCTATACATCTTCAGACGATAATCAGCATGACTTTATAACTGGCGACCTCAATATTCATAATAAAAAATTATTCCTAAATTATCACTTTCCGGTTGAGTCTCAAGTGTCAATGTTGCATTATTCTTTTAACAGACTGTTCGACATAAATGAGACAAACAGTCAAAAGGATCTTGATCGTAAGAACTTTTCCATTAATCCCGAGCATTTTCTTGAGTTTTGGAGATATGAGAATGATCTTGTTATTCGAGATCTGAAGGAGCAATTTATTCAGCCTCTTTATGGCAAAGATGTTTTTAAACGACAAGGCGCAATAGAGAGAAATCAGCGCGGTTCGATTACGGTCTTGAATTATTTTGAACATAGCAAATGGTGGCGAGATTGGATGCAATCCAACACCAAAGAAGAGATGGATAAACTTACAGGCAATCAAATAGATCAAGTCGAATTAAGGATTCAAGTGCATCAAGGCGATGAGCCGAATGATTTTGCAGCCTTTAGATATTTGCTAGATCAAGGTGAAGGTGGGGATCAGGCCATTCACAATTCTATTGTTGAAGAATTTAAGAATGTTGATATTGTTATCGACGATGTCATGCTTTTGCAGCATGTGAGCACCTTTGACTCCTCACACTCAGAAGAACCTTTTTGGAAATCATATACATCTGCAAGAGACGCTATAGAAATTCACAAATATCTCGATCCCGCTACTTAACCTTGAGCAACGATAATGTTTCGATGGACACCGATCTTCAATATGCAACTTATGGAAAAATTGTTTGGCTTTGGTCAAATTCGAATCTTCATAAGACTTGGTCTACAAGCCTTCAATCCAGGATGGTCATACCCGCATTGATGCTTGGCCAATTGATGATGGTACATGATCAAAATCGTCATCCGGTCGCCTATTGTTCATGGGCCATGCTTGATGCAGAGACAGAATTAAAGTATATTTTAAATCCAAATTCTTTGCAGCCTTGTGATTGGCGATCTGGCGATCGATTGTGGATGATTGATTTCATATCACCTTTCTCAAAACATTATACATTAATTCTTAAAAACAGGCTAAGGCAGAAATTTCCAAGAGGCGTTTTAAGGGCTTTAAGGGTCAAGGAAGTGAGCAAAGTTGCTAGAGTCCTTACATTTATGGGTCAGCATCTAGGCCCAAGTGAGGCAGAAGATATCAGGAGGGATTATCTGCTCGAAATGCATAATCGTTTAAAGAACCATCCTAAGCTTGGGCTTGACTTCGCTTTTCGTGACATTCCTTGAACCTTTGTATGAATATGTATCGGCACAGATGATAAGAAAAATATTTCTACAGTGGACTTCTATCAAGTCATAGATGGCCATGAAAAAGCCCTCACCAAATTGGTAAGGGCTAGAAATGAGTCAATCAGAACAAGCTGAGTTTTATGCAGATGAAGGCACGAAGAATCAGCAGTTTTGTTTGATCAACCGATGGCTGGAGCCACCAGAGCAACAGGGGTTGACTCAGCTGCTGCCAGGTCAAGGGGGAAGTTGTGAGCGTTGCGCTCGTGCATCACTTCCATACCCAGGTTGGCCCTGGTCAGGATGTCAGCCCATGTGG
>PVBE012181751.1_pt1 | contig 11655 bp, 7 predicted proteins | sample 1631181 | NCBI WGS metagenome assembly PVBE01 (sample SAMN08397723, study PRJNA350692) | Marine metagenome, whole genome shotgun sequencing project. | isolation source: water | place: Pacific Ocean | collected 2012-04 | reverse complement strand
GGCGCCCTGGAGCAGTTAAACTTGCAGTCGTCAATTCGCTTCCAGAACTTCGGCGCCGCGCTAACCGATATCTCGGTCGGCGAATCTATTTCGACGTGATAGACCGGCCGGTTGGCGTCGGCCCAGACGCGGATTTTGACGCCGTCGGCTTCTATGAGAATCGAACCGGTGTCCAGGTCGAGTCTCTGGCGGAATTTCTTGCCCTTGGCCAGCGGGTTGGGCTTCATGGAGATTCGCACGTCTCCGGTCTTGAATATGTCGCCGTTGTAGTTAAACGCGTCGTTCTTGGCCAGCAGCAGTTGAAGATCGCCGCCTTCGATCGCACATACGCCGGCGGCGATATCGCCGTTGCCAAGCGGCATTTGACCGGTATTGTCCTTCGACGGACTGTCCCAGACGACATTGTAGCGGGCCATCGACTCACCAGCCGCCACTGAAGGCAGCAGCAGCCCCAGAACCATCGCAATGCGCAGTATCATTCTATCCCTCGACCTGTTTGAGTTAGATGCGGTGATTCAGATTGAAACGGGCGCTGCAGCTCGGACAGATCAGCTCCAACCGCAGCGAGTCGCCTTCGGGCTCGCGCACGAACGCCACGTGAAATCCGTTGTCATAATCGCATCGCGGGCAGGCGTGCAGTTCGTCGGCGACTTCGATCGGCTCGGTTTTCCTGTCGTCATCGGCCATGTCGAATCTCCTTTAACGGCGATCATTTCTTCGGCACGGGCGCCGGTTTTGCCTCGGCGTGATCGTGATCGGCGTGATCGTGACCGGCGTGGTTGTGTGCAGGGGCCGGACCATCGGAAGCTCTTAACCCGACCATCGGTATGAGCATGCTTGTAATCGGCGAACCGCCTTTCATGCTCGCGGTCACGGTGACTTCCGTGCCGTCGGTGACGGCCTTGATGGACTTGACGAAGTCGCCCAGCGGTTTCATCGCGGGCATCTGCTTGATAGCAGGGGCTATTTCTTGGCGAGCTTCGCCCATGAGTCCGTTGAACTGCTTGACAGCCGCGGCCACCTGCTCGGCGTTGGATCCTTTGGCCTTCAGCGTGAAGTTGTACACGTCTTTGACGATCTTCGATGACAGCGTCATCGTATCGAACGGCCCAAACAGCGACTCTCGGCGGTAGGTTTCCGACATTTTGGCGGCCGCCCAGATCGCCGAGTCGGTGTCTACGGTCTTGATCAGTTTTCCCATATCGCTGTCGGAAGTAAGAGCGCCTTTCCCAGCCTTCACCGCGGCGATCATCTGCGCCACCGGCATGGGCGCCCTGCGGGGTCCGGCGACCAGGACCAGACGATCGGACGACGGGAGGAATATCGAGAACTCGTTGTCGGGCTTGAACACTTCGGTTCCCTCGATAGTCTCGATCTTGGTGCGTCCGACCTGCACGAGCATTTCCCGCAGCGCCTTGGCGTCGTATCGCCCGCGGGCGATCACTACAACGAAACCAGACTTATCGCCCACGTTGTCAGCCACGCCCATGGTCACCGCATCGATGCGGACGTTGCCGACGCGCCCGGCGGCCATGGCGATCATCGAGGTCAGTTGGGGCAGGAAGTTCTTCGGATCCTGCCCGCCCATTTTGCCCATCGCTTTAAGGGCCTTCAGGACATCCACGGGCTTGCCCGGCGGCATGACCGCCTGTCCGACCACACCGCACCCGGCGGGCAGCAGGCCGACGTCCTTCATACGCTCTTTAGTCGACAGGCCCGGGCGTTTGAACGGTTTGCCTCCAATCGCAGCGATCGCGGCGGCGGCATATTCAGCCTCGAAGAGCGTTTTGGATTTAAGAAGCGGCGTGAGAGTCGCCAGCCCATCGAGTTTCTTGAGTTCGCCGAGCGTACGAATCGCCATCAGTCGCCGAACGGCCGGGGCCTGCACATTGGCGTAAAGCTCGCCGATGAGATTCTGGACACGGGCGGCTTTATCGGGTTTGCCCTGTGCCTGGCGAGCCGCCTTCTCCAGGTGCGGCATGGCGGCAAGACCTATGGATTTGATCTTCGCAGAGGCGGAAGCGGCCTTTGCTTCATCATCGCCGATCAGATCCCCGGCCAGTGCCGCAGCAGCGTCGGCGTCGATCGGACCCAACTGGGCCTTCATCGCCGGGACTGTGACTTCAACACTCTGCAGGGCCCAGTAGGTGTTCGTGTCGATGTAATCGATCAGATCGTTACCGCCGCCACCGCCCATAAGCACCATCAACAACATCATTGGTCCGCCCATCATCATGGTTCTTTCCTTTCAAGAGAGTGCAACAGCTTAATAGCGCATTGTCACAAAGAGCCCCCCGCCGGTCAAGCCGATAACGCTGCGGGATCTTCGTTCAGTCGCGCAGTTTTGCGATCATCCACACAACGCCGGCGCCGAGACCGAGATAGACGCCCAAATGGATATGCCAGACCCGCAGAAACGCCGCCGCCGGATCGGCGCCCATAGGCGGGCTGAGTTTCTCGAAAAAACCAAACGGATCGAACCAGAAGCAAGTCAGCGGAACGGCGGCGCCCAGGATCACCGCAAGCACAAATGGACGCCACATCAGCGTCACGACCCGCGGCAGCTTGATATTCGCTGCGCCTCGACGCCTGCCCAGAAAGAGGCACAGCGCCCCGGCGATCACACCGGCCGAGAATCCGGCCTCCAGGCCGAGTACCATCGCACGCCAGCGTATACCGTCGGCGGACAGTCTCTTTCCGTAGATGAAATACTCCGGCGAGATCGACGAGGTGATCGTGTCGGTAAGGGCGCCAAAAACCGCTCCCACGCACCCGGCCAGGAGTATGAACAGATACTCTTTCCAGCGTCTGGCCCGGGCGCAACGATACCAGGCGTCCAGGCCGGCGGCGATCGCCATGACCGCAACCAACGCGGCAATTCGCATCCAAAAGGGAATATCAGGCATATCTACTCCGCCCTGCAGACAACTCGAAAGCCCGCGTTATGCACTCTTCGCCAACTCGGATACGCCAGGCTGAACGCCGCGACGCATCGAACCGGCCGGTCGACCCACGATCCGCCGCGAAGCGGCATCCGTCGCGTTTTCATGGCGTCAGGTTCATCGCTTCGAGTCCATTCGGCCGCGTTTCCGTGCATATCAAACAGGCCCCAGGCGTTGGGTTTGTATCGCCCCGCCGGCGTAGTGGCGACAGCCTGGTCGTTAAAGTTCGGATCGCAAACAATGTTCCCGCCATAGACCGCCGACAGCAGTATCCCCTTAACGCCTTTGGCTCCGACAGAAGTGATATTGGACTCCAGCCCGCCGGTGGGTTTGGGACGCCGGGCCAGCGACTTGTCGGCCAGATTCGCATGCGCCGAGAAATCGGCGTCGAGCGTGCCGAAAGAAAACTCGCTATCGGAACCGGCTCGACAGGCGTATTCCCACTGGGCCTCGGTCGGAAGCGAAAACGACAGCGACGTTCTCTTCGACAACCATTTGCAGAACTCATCGGCCCGGTCCCACGAGACCCGCACCGCCGGCTGGGCCGCATCGTTCAGCGACAGGCCCGGACCGTCCATACCGACAAAACGCTTGGTGAAACGCCCCGAATTGTGCTTGACGTCAAACCGCCGGAACTGCTGGTTGGTGACCTCAAGCGCCCCGATCCAAAAATCACGAGCGATCTTTTGACGGACCGGCGGACGCTCGCCGGTCGAACCGGTGACGAACTCCCCCGCCGGTATTCGCACGAGTTTCATCGTCACACCGCCGCCGAGGTCAACCGATCGCTGGAATTTGCCTGGGGCCTTCTGGCGCCTCTGTGCTTCTTTGGCGTCGAAAGGCCAACCGGCGACTTTCGGAGGCGCCGGAACTGACCTGTCGATCGCCGGGGGCATGATCGGCTCGACTTTGCCCAGAGCCAAGTTCGGAACTTTCTCCGGATCGATTTTCGGACCGCCGTAGAGTTTACTCAATTCGTGTCGCCGCTGGTCCGGGCGTCCGGGAACGACGCCGAGATCGCCCCACGAACCGTGGCACGGCCCGTTCAGGTCGATCCATGTGATGATCCGATCCCACGCCTCGGCGTTCAACTGTACGTTGTGATGCCCTCTGCGCAACATCTGAACAAGCTCGCTGGTGTCGGCGTGATACTCGCCCGGAACGAGCATTTCGACATCGTCTTCAATGTTCACCCGGCGGATGTAAGGCGCCAGGGCCTCGTACGCCGGAGTATAACGAACGTTAGTCCCGCCCCATGCCTTTCGCAACTCCGGGTGCAGCCGCCTCGCCGACAGACCAACCAACGGGCGCCCGCGATAACCCTTGACCAGACGCTCGGAACGCAGGTCGGGAATCTCGCGGCCATCGGTTCTGGCCCCGCCGTGGTGACATGCGGTGCAGTATTTGCTAATCGCCGGTTGAACGTCGCGTTCGAAGTCCAGCCCTCGCGGCGGTCCGTACCACTGCTTGATATCCACGGGGGTCTTTTTCGCCGCGATATCCCGGCGAGGCAGCGGAGCGTCCCTGGACTTCTCGTGACAACCTACGCAGGAAACGACCTCGCCGGGCATCGCCGAGAACCAGCTTCGCATGAGTTGGACCGCCTGGCCCGATGCGTCAAGCGGCTGGACGCAGAGCGGAGTGCCCGCCGGTATCTTGAACGACGCGGAACCGTCGGCGTAGATCGGGACCGTGCCTAGAATCCGCATGACCTCCCACGGACCGCCGCTGCCGATCTTGTCCGGTCCGGCAAGACCGGGATATCCGTAATGATACGCCACAATTCGCAATCGCTTGATAGTGCCCCGCGGCACGCCGGCCAGACCGCCGCCTGCGTAGATGTCCTGCAGGTAGCAGACCGCATCGTCCCGCGACAGGTCGACCTTGTCCGGGATAGCGGGAGGAGTCGCTGTTTTGACAAGCGGTATCGGCTCGAACAGGTCGAATCCGTCGGCCCCGTGGAGCCAGAGGATATTGTCGAATACGTCGACCAGATATATTCGCCACGGCGCCTTGGACGACATCTGGGCCGAAACGATAAAATACTTACCGCTCAACGGATACGGATGCAGGAATTTCGGCCACGATTTGTCGACCAGCCTGTCGCGGATAATCGGTGTGATCGCTTTGCCGCGGCCGGGAATTCTCTGGACGATCCCCTCGGCCTGTCGTGACCCTTTCTTCAGGTCCAGCAGCACGAGTTCGCCCATTCGCGGGACCCCGTGATAACCCGAAACGACAGCTACTATCTTGTTGGGCTCGCCGGGCACGCCGCGCGGGAAATAAAGCGAGTTCGGCCAGTAAGAATTGCTTCCATAAAGGGCTCGCTGACCGGTTCCGTCGGGGTTCATCACCATAAGCGGGCGGAGGTACATGTGCATCGGGCCGGTGTAGTCCCAGCGGCTGAACACGACCTGCCCGCTGGGAAGAACCGCCGGATGCAGATCGAGGTCCTGATCGAAGCACAACTGCCTTACGCCGGTCCCGTCAGCCTTCATCTGGTAGATCGCACAAGCCCGCTGCTGTCCGTGCCAGCAGGGAACCGCATGCCAGGAAGCAGTCGACGCAAACACGATTCGCCCGTCAGGCAGGTAGCACGCGTCGAAACTGTCGACGCCGTCGGGGCTTTTCGATACGCGTCTGGGTCGTCCGCCGCCGACTCTGAGCTCGAATATCTCCCAGGCCTTTCCAACCGGCATGGTGAACAGCAGCTTGTCGGCGTTGAAGTGCAGGTCGATTTCGCCTACGTACTGACCGCCCTTGGGACGGTAAAGCGTCTTGAGCGAACCGTCCGATGCAACGGGAGACAGAACCGATATCTCGTTATCGTAACCGCTGGTCTTAATGCCCGAATTGCACTTGTGATTCACCGGCAGGCCATGCTGCCCGCGGCGGCGTTTGAGCAGCATGAGCTTGTTGAATTTCATCAACGGATTGGAGAGCAACGCATGACGGCGAACGGCCCTGAGCCTTCCCAGAATATCCGAGGCGGCCCGGACCTGCGGCCTGGGTTCGGTCAGCAGAGCGGTCCGGTCTTTTGCAAGTTTGCCCAGAGCGGCAAGGAGTTTGGGAGCATGGGGATACTTCACCCCGAACGTCGCGGAGATGTCCTTTATCGCCAGACGAACCGCTTCGACGTTGAAATTGCGCAACTGAACAATTGGATCGGCCCGCTTGGTCGGAGCCCCCAGACTCAGCCCGCAGACCAGCACAATCAACATGACCGCGACCAGCCCCCTGGCGCCCAACTGACGCGTCACGGCGGAGTGACTGTCGTTGGCGATATCAATCATACGCTTGGGTCAGTTTGCTATGGCGCCGCTTTGTACGTGATATTAACCAACTCGCCCGGTGTGAGCCCCAGTTCATGCGGGACTTCAATCTTCACAGGCAGGCCCCACTCGGGAACCTGCGGGTCCCGCAGTTGTCGCGATGGTATTGACTGGATCTGGGGACCAATCCTGGCAATTGTGGTTTCGGCGCCCCTTACGGGTATTGTTCTGACCTGAACGCCGACGAGAGATTTCTCTTTGAGATAAACGCGGTGAGGCTGCCTGACATAGCTTACGATGTACATGCTGTCGGGATTGGCGATCCTCATGATCACCTCGCCGGCGCGGACAGCCTGTCCGGGCCTGCGGTAAACTTCCATGATCGTTCCGGCCTTGGACATCAGCGCCGGGTCAACGTGTATCTCAAGCGATTCCCGCTGTAGCACGGCCTCGTGCAGCCTTGCTTTCTGGGTAGCGACCGCCGCCTCGATCGGCTTGAGGAAAACGCCTATCTCTTTCTGTATCGAATCGGCAAGGGATTCTTTTTCGCCCCTGGCCTCTCTAAGGGCGTCTTCCTCGCTGATCATCTTGGAAAAAGCATCCATTCTTTTCTGGGCTTCAGCTTCCAGGGCCTTGGCTTCTACGATGGCCTTTTCCTGTTCGATTATCTCCCTGGCCTGTACGTCGTGCTGCAACTGGGTGTCGACCAGTACATACGGAGTCTCGAGTTTCTTCTGCACGAGGTCTTTTACGATCGCCAGCTTCTCGGCCCGTCTCTTCAGTGCGATCCGATCGGCTTCCAGTTCTATGGTGCGATCGGCCACGTCGAGCTTCATCTCTTCCAGGTCGACCGCGAGTCTTCTTGCGTCGTCCAGAAGCGACTGGCGCCTGTCGGACTTGTCGCCCTGTCTGTCGGCGAAATCCAGCTTCATTTCAGCGTCCGTCGCCGCAAGCTGCGCGGTTAACTGCTTGACTTCGGCCTGGAGCGTGGCGATCGTGGCAGCGAGTGCGGTGTCGTCAAATTTAGCAACGATCTGCCCGGCGGACACCGTATCGAACATGTCCAGCGGTTTTGTCGAACCCGGAATGGACACGAGTATTCCATCGACGGGGCTTACGATATCAACGCGCAGGGCCTTAACCGCCCCAATACCGTTGGGCAGCTCCATGTGCATGCCCCACAGCAGTCCGGTGGCGTATATTCCGCACAGGAACACCAGGACCGGTATGAGTTGATAACGCATCTGCCGCAGATGCTCTTTCAGCGGAGTTCGAATTTTACCTGTACCCGCAGCCATTCCTAGATCTCCGACTCGTCTTGTCTGTAATACAGCGATGCCTGAGCAACCGCCTCGGCCCCGTTGAGTTCGCCAAGCAGTTCGCGACTTCTATCCGGGTCGCGAAGCAGCAGGCGGTAGGTAAGGTCCAGCCCTTCTTCCGGTCCGTCTCGCTGGCTGGCCAGCTGCACTCGTGCGCTGTGGCGGGAAAGTATCGCCTTAAGCGCCCCAATGCTGGCGACCTGCCCCTTCCAGTGCACCGACAGGACGACGTCGTATCGGTGCCTCGTGCCGTAAGAAACGAACCTGAGGTACGCAAAGACCAGAGCGACAACAACACATCCCATAATCGCAGTGCTGAATCGCATAGTGCCGACGGCCATGCCCTGCACAATCGACCATAATATGAACACCGTATCGCGAGTGTCCTTCAGGACGTTTCTGAATCGCACAACGGCGAAAACAGCAAGCAACCCGAAAGCAATCGCAACGTTGCCGGACATGAGTATCATCACCAGCGCCACGATAAGGGGCATTACGGCTATCGAGGTGACGTACATGCGTGAATAGGACAGGCTCACGTGCGTCATCATGTAGACCCACCCGATGACCTGGCCTATACAGAACGCCAGCACCAGCACCAGAAGCGCGGTTTCCGGACCGTAGGTCGTCCCGCCAAAATCACCGCTGACAAATATTCTCGCCCATTCGTTCATCCATTGACCTCTTGATAGCTCGGGCTCATCATCAATTCGTATCGATGCACAGCATCAATACACGTAACATACTTGGCGAACGGGCCGCGCTCAAGATTAAACACGCGAACCATTTCACGCAGCCAGATCGGAAAAGCGTCGGTAAACTTGATTTCCAGAACAACGCCCGCGACATGAACGGGGCGCATGGCCATAGCATTCATTGAAAAAACACCGCGATAGATCGCCGTCTGAAGCTCCCTGTCGAACGTAACGCGAACGGAATTGTCGTTCGGCGTCACATAGGCCTCCCGCATGTACGACACAATCGCCTTGCCGCTGGCGTTAAGCATGCTCTGCAACGAGCAGAACCGCTGCAGCGGGCCGAATGCGTTGCTGGTCTTGCCCCCCGCACAATCATCAGGATTCGGCCAGCGACCGGCCAGCAGCGCCTCAACAGAGCTGCGTTTGACCGCGGCACGCTGCTTGAGGATAACGTCGGTGTGGCGGGCCTTTATCTCAAAGAATACCGGGGAGGTCGGTTTTTCGTTGTAGAACCGGCACCGGAGCTTGAAGCGATTCTTGTGACCGTGTGTTGTCGATTTATAAAGAGCGTAGTTTCCGTTGTCCACGTAAACGCTGTGAACCGGATACTGATTGCCGTTGCTCGGATCGGCGTGTTCGTCCGTGACCAGATGACCCCTGAGAAAATCTCGCACAGCCTGCGCAGTCCTCTCCTGAATGAGATACTTCAGTTCGAAGCGGCTGCTCTGCATCTGGTGATGAAACGTACCCATTCGGTCGACCTCATCATTAGTGTGACCGCACACAGCGGGCATTAAAGCCACAGCTAAATCGCACAGGACCCAAGACAAACTTACAAACTAAGGCGATTGCCTTACTCTATTCTACTCCATAGCCCATAATCAGTCAATGCAAGATCGCAATAATCTGCGTATTTACGACGTCCGTAACTGCATATGAATCTGTAACATCTCGCTGAACCCAATATCTATTGGGTCCGGGCCGCCCAAGCGTGCGGTAAGGCGGGTTTTGCGGTAAACGGGCTCTTGTATCACAGTATGCGGTAGTCTATCATTATTGATTATCGCAGAAGCCCAACGGCTGCGGGATCTTCCAGAACATATAGGGTAGAATAAACTATGGACATTCAACAACTTATAGAGCTGATCGAGACCCATCAACCAGAAGAGCTGACTGACGATCAGATCAGGAATATCCGAGAGAAACTCCACGACAGCCCCGAACTCCGCAATATCCTGCAAACCAAGTTATCGATAGACCCATCCTCCGACCCCAAGAAGACGCCTGTACCCGAAGGCTTCGAAGAGATAGCGGCGATACTCAGGAAACCTATATCGGTCAAACCGAAAAAACACCCGCTTATATGGACCGTTCTGATCCTGGCTATTGCCAGCGCTGTAGTCGGAATTGTTCTAAAGAACAGACCCAAAGATCCGACGCCCGCCGGGCCATCGGCGACCCAGCCGGCAACAACCAGGCCGACCTCGACAAGACCGGCCGAGACGCAGCCAACCACCGCGCCGACCACCCGACAAGCCGACACCGCGGCGACAAAGCCCGGCGGCCCGGTAACAACAGTAACCCCGAAGCCCGAGACTCAACCGACCGGGCCAGCGATACCCGAAGCGACTTTTCCGCTGAAATGGAGCGACTACACCCTGGCGGGATCAGATCACGAATCTAACTGGCGGGCGGATATTTCAAAGCTCCTGCGGCCGGTGAGCGGAGCCAGAGAGCCCAAGTTCTCCCGCGACCGAAAGTATGTGGAGTTGAGCGGATCGTACAAACTTGGGGCGGTCCCGGCGCCGGGTCGGTTAATTCGCATGGACTTCAAGTCCGCAAAGACCTGCAACCTGGAGTTCTGGAACGCCAACAGCAAGGTTCGGATCACGATCGAACCGAGCAAACGCATCACGATGGTCAGCGTCGCACGAAAGGACGCCCAATCGCCTCTGACCGTTATAGACTCCTGCGACGATCACTACAGGTGGCAGAGCTATCGGTGCTACGGAGTCGACATCCGACACCAGGACGGACGCATGATGATTTGCAGGGGTGAAGTTCCGCTGCTCAGCGTCGCGATGGAAAAACCGCCGACCGAAGGCAAACTCGACTGCTCGTCTTTGGTGATGAATTTGATCGAGACCAGGATAGTCGGATCGCTGGCGATCCCGAGCAGGGAAATCGACCCCGCTTCGATCCGCAAGACCAACGCGGCGGCATTCAAGTGGACGCTGGACCCGATTGACAAGAAAACCGAGGAAGTCGAACTGATCGTCGACAAGACCAAAGGCCAGGTAAGCGTCGAAAACAGAAACGACCATATCCACGCAAAAGCATCGTTCGCGGTTCAGGTCGCACCGTCCGTGGGCGTTGAAGTGACTGTTCACGTAACCGAATTCCATCCCACAACCACTATCATGCTGCAGTCTGAGGCTGGCGGCGACTACTTGAAATTCGATCCGCACGAAGACGGTTATGTCGAACACACATCCGATCGCAAAAAGAAAGCCGAAGCCATTGCCCACGGTCGGATCGTCGGAAGAGAATTCTGGGTGCGCGTTCGCGTGGGCGGCGATTTCTGGGGCATATGGATCAGCCCTGATTCCAAACGATGGTGGCGAAGACTCAGCGGTCAGAGCACCAACAAAATGGAACGCATAACGTTCGGGTTTGATCTGCCCACCGCCAAGATCAAAGACAAAGGCCCGCGTCGGACCACTATTGGCGAGGTTACCGTACGAAGATTCGAAGCTTTCGCAAAGCTCGCCGACCCGAAGCTAATCGCCAAAGCCGCAGAAGCCCTGAGCGAAGAACTGCTTAAAGCCTATTCAAAACCCGAAATACTGACCTCACTGAGCAAGTCGGCTGACAAGAATTCCCCGCCGCTGGAATGGACCATGGCGTGCAACACAGTCCTGGCGGCCCGGTCCGTCCACTGGCGGGTCCGTTGCGAGGCGATGAGAGATTTGCTGGCCGATGCGATCGCCGGCAGCCAGGCCGCCGACCTGCCGAAGATACTCGCCGCTATTGACGAATTGTCTGACATCGGATGGCAGACCAGCAATCTGGGGGCGATCCAATACCAGGCTCTTGAAGCGTTGGGGCGCAACTGCCTGGAGACAGGAAGACGCCATGAGATGGAAAAAATACTGAATGTGTCCTACATGTCCCCGATCGGGCGCCACAGAGCACTGGTCCTCACGCCTGAGTTGCTGCGAATTCGCCTCCAGGATCTCAGGACCACGGGCCAGTGGGAGACCGGCCGCAGGGAGGCGATGCGTGCGGTGTACCACGCCGGAAGCACGAACTCCTACGAAGACAGACACATACTCCCGTTCACGCTGTGGGCGCTGTCGGAGGCCCAAACTCACCTGGCCGACGAATCGGACCCAAAGACCGTCGGCCCGTCGACCGCGTGGCG